>ERZ1673772.13-NODE-13-length-94209-cov-27.521221_pt1 | contig 94209 bp, 99 predicted proteins | sample MGYA00580140_ERZ1673772 | MGnify/ENA primary metagenome ERZ1673772 (study PRJEB41219, sample SAMN04549600) | soil metagenome | isolation source: soil | place: USA: Texas, Big Bend National Park | collected 2009-03-17 ...
AGGGAATTTCCAATTTCTATGATTTTTCACCTTGACATATTACCGCAGGACTTTTGATGTGTGTCTGTAAACATTTTAGCACAAATTTTACCAAAAGCTTCTTTTGTTGATTTTGTTCGGAATTTACAATAACTGAAATCGAACGAACTGCCTTATGCTGCTAGGAACAACCCGTGTTTTGTCTAGTGTCATCCGCCTTAAACTAGACAAAATTCAAATAAAAACATATAATTTTTTCAACAATAAGTTTTGAATGCTTGTAAAAAGGGTATCGTATAAGTGAATTTTATTTCGGGTAAGGAGATGAAAAAAATGGCTGATCAAAAATTGGCAGAAACCTTAAACAAACTAATTGCTGATTGGACTGTCCTGTATGTAAAATTACATAACTTTCATTGGTTTGTAAAAGGAGATCAATTTTTCGTTTTGCATGAGAAATTTGAAGAACTCTACAATGAAGCGGCTGGCTATATCGATGAGTTGGCGGAAAGACTTTTAGCTTTGAATGGAAAACCTGTCGCTACACTTAAGGGAAGCTTGGAGATTTCCACTTTAAAAGAAGCCGGTGGACAAGAAACGGCTGAACAAATGGTGCAAGCCGTAATTGATGATTTTTCATTGATGATTCAAGAATTGCAAAAAGGGATTGAGTTGTCAGAACAATTAAATGATGAAGCAACAGGCGATTTGCTGATCGGCATCCAAAAAAATCTCGAGAAACATAATTGGATGTTGAAGGCTTTTCTTGGAAAATAATAAAACTTTTCGGGGCTGTTCCATAAAGCCAACATGACGGGCTTTTATCGGATAGTCCTTTTTTTATTTAAAAAGAATTTTTCAAACAACGTTTATTGACCACAGTTGTATGAACATAAATTAGGCAAATTTTTTTTGATAATTTTTGCTCATGGTGGCAAACTGAAAAAAACAAAAGCAAAGGGGATTATGATGGAGGAAACAAGCAAAAAAACTTATTATATATCCGTAGCTAGAGGCGAAATTTCCCAAAGCCCGACCGCTTCCCCATGGGAGTTTAAAATTGAAGCAAATGATGGCGAAATCATTGAATTAAGGGAATACTTTGATCAAATGAATTCGACAAGTTGGCAAAACTTTTTCCGGGCGCATGTACCGTATGTACAATATCATCTTGATAAAGAAAATGAGGCGACCGATCAGTTGCTGCAAAAAGTATACACTTTCATTTTTCAGCATGGAGACGAAGAAGCGAAAGAGCAAATTCATTCAATGGGGATTTTAAAAGAACGGGATTAGGCAATACAATGTTGACAGATGGTTTATGAGGGTTTGTGAATGGTATTAAGGGTTATACAATTATACATCCTCTTTTCCGTATGTTAAGATAAAAATAGAAAATGGAAACAGAGGGGTTTTATATGTTTCATTTTAAAGATTATTACCAAAATGATGTATATTTGTCTTTTCAACATCAGCCTTTTTCTGTTTATCCGAAGCATGTTTGGGTGATTTGCCGTTTTGGAAACAAATGGCTGTTGACAAATCATGAAGACAGAGGGTACGAGTTTCCGGGGGGGAAGGTCGAGAAAGGCGAAACGCCTGTGGAAGCGGCGATTCGAGAAGTAAAGGAAGAAACGGGAGCGACTGTCGGAAAAATTGATTATATCGGTCAATATAAAGTGGTGGGGAAAGAAAAAACAATTGTCAAAAATATCTACTTTGCCAGAATCAACAGCATGGAGCGGCAAAGTACATATTTTGAAACGCTCGGACCGGTGTTATTGGATGAACTCCCGGAAAAACCGGAGGAAGACGAACGTTTCAGTTTTATTATGAAAGATTCTGTACTAAAGCACAGCATAGCGAAAATTCGTGATATTTATATAAAATAGACAAGACTTTCCGTAGAAGCAGAAAGTCTTTTGGAATATTTTATTGATTTTTGATGAGTTTTTTTTCGATCAATTCGACAATTTGATACATAATGGTTGCAAACACGGCAATGATTGCTAAGCTTAACAAGACAAGATTGAAATTAAATACTTGGAAACCATAAATGATCAAGTAGCCGAGCCCTTTAGCGGAAACAAGAAATTCGCCGACTATGACGCCTACCCATGATAAGCCGACGTTGACTTTTAACGTAGAGATAATGGTTGGAAAAGAGGATGGCAGGATTGCTTCCATAAACATTTGCTTCTTTGTTGCACCAAACGTTTGCAGCACTTTTAAATAATTTTGATCAACTTCTTTAAATGATGTATAGACGACGATCGTTGTAATAATGACAGAAATGATCGTTCCCATCGCTATAATCGACGTTAACCCCGGGCCTAGGACGACGATGAAAATCGGACCAAGAGCCACTTTTGGCATTGCGTTTAATATCACTAAATATGGATCTAATATGTTGGAAAGTTTTGGTGACCACCATAACAATGCTGCCAGCATTGTCCCCAGCATTGTCCCTAAAATAAATCCCAAAACGGTTTCAAAAACTGTGATGAATAGATTTGAAAGCAATGAACCGTCAAGCAGCTTTTCGACAAAAAGATCAAAAATTTTGGTCGGTGAACTGAAGATAAGCTGGTCTATCCATGTTTGTCTGGAGGCAATTTCCCATAAAATGAAAAAGCTAATGAAAATGAAAAATTGCCAGAAACGAATCCATCTTTTTTCTTTCGTTAATTTTTGCAAATACTGTTGATGAAGGAGATCAATGGTTGCTTTTCGTTTCATGCTGTTCAAGCTCCTTCCAAATTAATTCAAAAAGGGAATGAAATTTTGGGTGTTGTCTCGTTTTAAACGGTGTCAATGATCGCAATTCTTCCGGAACTGAAAATATTTTTGTAATTTTGCCCGGCCTTCTTGATAAGAGAACGATGCGATCGCTCATGGCGATCGCCTCTCCAATATCATGTGTAACCAAACAGGCAGTTTTTTGATATTCTTTAATTTTTGAAAACACAAGGTCTTCCAGTTTTAATTTTGTTTGAAAATCGAGAGCGGAGAAGGGTTCATCGAGAAGAAGCATTTTTGGGTTTGTAGAAAGGGTACGGACGAGTGCGGCTCTCTGTCTCATTCCTCCGGACAATTGGTTCGGATACAGTTTTTCAACATGTTTAAGCCCCATGTCATGTAAAAGCTGAATGGTTCTTTTTTTCTGTTCTTCCCCCAGTTGATTAAGCAGTTTTAATCCGATTAATATGTTCTCTTCGATCGTTTTCCATGGAAATAAGTAATCTTGCTGAAGCATATATCCGACTGCCGGGGTTGCTCCCTTGATCTGTTTTCCGTTTAAGATGATTTTCCCTTCTGTCGGTTCAATTAATCCGGCCATGATGGAAAGCAATGTTGTTTTGCCGCAGCCGCTTGGACCGAGGAAGGAGATAAACTCCCCTTCTTCCATTTCCAAGTGAATGTCTTCCACAGCTGTTGTTGTGGAATCTTTTGTAAAGTAAGTGTGGCTTACATGATCAATAATAAAAAACGGCATCCGTATTTCCCCCCTTTTCTGTTTTTTACTTAATGACTTGTTCAGCTATCGATGTGTTGACTAACACATCATAATCGATCCTTTTAGGGAGTTCGCCAGCTTCTTCCATGATATTTTGCAAGTTATTCCATTCCTCTTTCTCCAATAGCGGAGTTTTTGCATAAGAACCTTGGCTTTTATAGCGTTCAATGGAAGATGCTAAAATTTCGATGGATGTATCCTTAAATTGGTGTGCAACAATTTCAGCAATTTCCTTAGGCTCATGCTCCTCAACCCATCTTTGCGCTTTAAATATTGCCTTCGTAAACTTTTCCACTGCTTCCTTGTTTTCCTCGAGATAGCTTTGCTTGGCCATAAAGGAGGTGTAAGGAACTTTGCCGGATTCTTTCCCGAAAGAAGCAACAATGTATCCTTTTTTCTCTTTTTCAAAAATGCTGGCGGTTGGTTCGTATAGCTGAACATACTGGCCGGTTCCAGAGGCAAAAGCATTTGCGATATTGGCAAAATCGATATTTTGAATGAGGTGTAAATCTTTGTGGGGATCAATGTTATGTTTTTTCAAAACATATTCTCCCACCATTTGCGGCATTCCGCCTTTGCGCTGTCCTAAAAAAGTGCTGTTTTTCAATTGATCCCAAGTGAAATTGTTGATTTTGCGGCGTGAGACTAGAAATGTGCCATCCGTCTCGGTCAATTGAGCGAAATTGATGACTGGATCATTCGCTTCTTGGGCATAAACATAAATGGATGTTTCAGATCCAACGAGGCCGATGTCCGCACCGTTAGATAAAATGGCTGTCATTGTTTTGTCGCCACCCCAAGTAGTTTTCAATTCCACTTCCAGACCTTCTTCTTCAAAAAATCCTTTTTCTATTGCAACATATAAGGGAGCATAAAAAACGGAGTGAGTGACTTCAGCTAAACGGATTTTTTCCGTTTTTTCGCTGCAAGCGGAAAGAGGAATGACCATCAAAATCGCCAAAAGAAAAGAAGCAAACTTCTTTTTCATAATTAAGAGTCCTCCTCTTGATGTTCATAGGAGCTAAAAAAATGATTTAATATTGATATCTAGGATAAAGTATGAAAAAGACAGAAAATGTGTGCTGCTTTCTAAAGGGAGATGAAAAAATGCATCGAAATGGAGAAATCATCGATCAACAATTGTTTCCAAGCACAAGTCCTTCTGTTCGATTATCGATCGTTACCTATATTTCAGAAGGATTGAAGGTGAGGGGACTTTTGGCAGAACCAGTTCATAACGGTCCTTGCGACGGATTTTTATACTTGCGGGGCGGGATTAAAAATGTCGGCATGGTGCGCGCCGGGAGAATCATTCAGTTTGCATCCAAAGGATTTGTTGTCATGGCGCCGTTTTACCGCGGCAATTTAGGAGGTGAAGGAAACGAAGATTTTGCAGGATTTGACCGATATGACGCTGTGAATGCATTTTATTTATTGCAAATGCACCCAAAAGTGAACAAAAACCGCATCCATGTTTTTGGTTTTTCGAGGGGAGGCGTCATGGCTTTGTTAACAGGGATCTTGTGTTCTCAAGTTTGTTCGATCGTTACATGGGGAGGTGTCTCGGACATGTTTTTAACATATACGGAAAGAAAGGATTTAAGACGAATGATGAAGCGGGTGATTGGCGGAACTCCGAAGAAATGCCCCGGCAGTTATAAATGGCGGACGCCGCTGTATCAGCTTGATCAAATAAAAGCCCCGGTTTTAATTATTCACGGGGAAAAGGATGAAAATGTGTCAGTTGAGCATGCTTACCGGCTGGAAAAAAGGTTAAGAGAGCTTGGAAAGGATGTCGAAAGCTGGTATTTTCGATATTTTCGCCACCATTTTCCGCCGAAGGATAACAAAACTATAGTAGAAGACTTGACAAACTGGATGAGAAACCGGAAACCTTCTTTCTATTTTTGATATATACTAAGAGGTGAGAAAAACAGGCAATTGGAGGGAAAGCAAGCATGGGCATGCCGTTTGAATTAAATACGATGATTGTTACAAAAGGAAAAGAACAACGGATCGAAGGGAATCTGTTTCAGCTTGTCAAAAAAGGATACCGACTTTATCCCATGCATATTCCGTTAGAAATACGGAAAACATTGGAAAGTGATCCAAGCGGCACGGCAGAAATTATTAAAGTCGAATGGTTCAATGATGAGACCGTGCTTTTATACAATCTTCTATCATTAAACTCTACAAATTAAAAAAGCTAACCGAACGCATCGCCCGATAGGCAATGTTTCGGTTAGCCCGTTTCCGGCGGGAAACAGAGAGCTTTATGATTGCTTAATTTGTTGAAGTTGTTTCCAATTTGGTGCCAGTTCAAAGTGAAACTGCTGATGATTGCCTTATTTGCTGCAATGTTCAAAAAGCTGTTTCCTTCAAAACAGCGAAGGCACGGGAAATAATGTTTCCTTTCCTTTTGCACGGTCATACCGTTTTTTTCTGATGAAATAGATACTCTTCATTAGCGGCTGTTCATCATGCCGGAAAGGTTGTCGCAGTATTTTTTTATAATGCCGCAGCAGCGCCTTTTCAAAACTTTCGGCGCTGACGCCATCTGTCATATAGACTGTTTCTCATTTGGCTTTAAACTTGGGGACCGCCCGTTATTTCAATTTCTTTTGGAATCCCTTTGAATTTTTTGAAGTTTTCTTGGAAAGCTTTAGCCAATTGCAGCGCTTTTTGCTCATAAGCATTAGGATCAGCCCAAGTTTTTTCCGGCTTTAGAACTTCATTTGGCACGTTAGGCACTGAAACAGGTATGTTTAAGCCGAAAATCGGATCTTTTATCGTTTCAACTTCATCCAGTTTTCCTGCTAATGCGGCTTGAACCATTGCTCTAGTATAAGAAAGCTGTATTCGTTTTCCAACGCCGTACTCTCCGCCTGTCCACCCGGTGTTGACCAAAAAGATCTTGACATTATGCTGTTCAATTCGCTTTCCTAACATTTCCGCATAGACCGCCGCTGGACGAGGCAAAAACGGCGCACCAAAGCAGGACGAAAATGTCGCTTTTGGCGATGTAACTCCCCGTTCTGTGCCGGCAAGCTTGCTTGTATAGCCGCTTAGGAAATGGTATATTGCCTGCTCTTTTGTCAATTTGCTAATCGGAGGAAGCACACCGAACGCATCGGCTGTTAAAAAGATGATTGTGTTCGCATGTCCGGCCATGCTCGGGTTTGCAAAATTGCCGATGGCCTCAATTGGATAGGCGGCACGGGTATTTTCTGTTATTTGCGAATCATGATAATCAGGCAAGCGCGTGTTGCCGTCGACAACGACATTTTCTAATACAGAGCCAAACCCAATAGCGTTGAAAATTTGCGGTTCTTTCTCAATGGATAAACCGATGCACTTCGCATAGCAACCGCCTTCTATGTTAAAAATACCTGAAGAAGACCAGCCATGTTCATCATCGCCGATTAGCGGCCGCTCGGGATCGGCTGAAAGCGTCGTTTTTCCTGTCCCTGATAATCCGAAAAACAGGGCGACATCCCCTTTTTCACCAACATTTGCCGAACAATGCATCGGCAAAATGTTTTGTTTAGGGAGAAGAAAATTCATAACGGAAAATATCGCTTTTTTCATTTCTCCAGCATACTCTGTGCCGCCAATCAAAACGACTCGCTTTTCAAAAGAAATGATAATAAATGCTTCGGAATTGGTTCCGTCCACTTCAGGATCAGCCTTAAACGAAGGAGCTGACAAAATGGTAAAAGGGTTTTTGAAATCCGTTTTATCGTTTGAACGGACAAAGAGATGTCGGGCAAATAAATTATGCCATGCCAATTCATTCACTACTTGAATCGGCATGCGGTAATTCGGATCTGCACCGGCATATCCCTTAAAAACAAAAATCTCTTCTTTTTCCTTTAAAAAGTGGATTAATTTTATATAAAGGCGTTCGAAAGCTTCTTTAGAAATCGGCTTGTTCACAGTCCCCCAATCAATTTCATCTTGTACCGATACTTCATCAACAATAAATTTGTCATTTGGCGAACGGCCAGTATATTTTCCCGTTTTCACCGCTACGGCTCCTGTATTTGTTAAAATTCCTTCCCCCCTTTTTAAAGTTTTTTCCACCAGTTGAGGAACTGATAAATTTTGATAAGCATTTGCACCGTTAATTAATGTTGTTAATTCATTTGATAAACTTATCATTTTCACAGAAAACCACCTTTTGCAGCATGATATAGTTGTGATTTTTGAAATAAGTATAACACATATAATTAAATATTACATCATATTTTTAACAAAAAAAGAATCTCCAGGTGGCTGCACAGAAACTTGCAGAAACAGGTCGGTTTTTGTTGACAATGCTGTTTTGGCTCATGTAAGATATATCCTTGAACGGATACTCTTATCCCGAGTTGGCGGAGGGACAGGCCCTATGAAGCCCAGCAACCGGCTCATTTTGTTTACAGCCGAATATGGTATGTTGAACATCGCTCAAGCCACCTAGAATATTTCCTGAAAAAAGTTCCATATTCGAATACAGGACGAGCAAAGGTGCTAACCTGATGCAAGGTTTTTTTCCTTGAACGATAAGAGTGAAAGGCATGAATCGAACAACAACCTTTCCTCTGATGACGGGAAAGGTTTTTTCTTATTATAAAAACCTTCCGTTTCGCCAAGTTTTTCTTATCGTAAATGGCATCGATGCTGGGGGAATGAGTTCCGTGACAATAATGGGAGCCCGAGTGCTCCGCAGAACATAAAGTAGTTGAAGGAGGAAGTGCCATGGCAAGAAAGCGCCGTCTGTTTACATCTGAATCAGTTACGGAAGGGCATCCGGATAAAATTTGCGATCAAATTTCGGATGCAATTTTAGACGCTATCATTGAAAAAGATCCGAATGCGCGTGTTGCCTGTGAAACATCTGTGACAACAGGCCTTGTATTAGTCAGTGGAGAAATTACGACCAACACTTATGTTGATATACCAAAAATTGTGCGGGAAACAGTAAGAGACATCGGATATACGAGAGCAAAATACGGGTTTGATGCTGAAACTTGTGCTGTTTTAACATCAATTGATGAGCAATCACCGGATATTGCTATGGGAGTTGATAAAGCTCTTGAAGCGCGCGAAGGACAAATGACGGATGAAGAAATTGAAGCGATCGGAGCCGGAGACCAAGGACTAATGTTCGGTTTTGCTTGTAATGAAACGAAAGAATTAATGCCACTACCGATTTCGTTGGCGCATAAGCTTTCCCGCCGGCTTGCAGAAGTACGCAAGACCGAAGTGATTCCATATTTGCGTCCGGACGGAAAAACACAAGTGACGGTAGAATATGACGAAAAAAACCAACCAGTCAGAATCGATACGATCGTCATATCAACTCAACATCATCCTGAAGCAACGATTGAACAAATAAAGCGGGATATTCGAGAAAAGGTCATTGATCCGGTTGTTCCCAATGAGTTAATTGATGAAGAAACAAAATTTTTCATCAATCCTACCGGGCGTTTCGTCATTGGCGGACCGCAAGGAGATGCAGGTTTAACAGGCCGAAAAATTATTGTCGATACTTATGGAGGCTATGCTCGCCACGGCGGTGGAGCTTTTTCCGGAAAAGACCCGACGAAGGTGGACCGTTCCGCTGCATATGCTGCACGGTATGTCGCCAAAAATATCGTGGCTGCGGGGCTTGCTGACAAATGTGAAGTTCAGCTTGCCTATGCAATCGGTGTAGCAAAACCTGTTTCTATCTCAATTGATACTTTTGGAACAGGAAGCGTTAATGAAGATGTTTTAGTGGAACTTGTTCAGAAAAACTTTGATTTGCGCCCTGCAGGCATTATAAAAATGCTTGATTTGCGCCGCCCGATTTATAAAAAGACAGCTGTTTATGGACATTTTGGCCGCACTGATTTGGATCTGCCTTGGGAAAGAACGGATAAAGCAGAAGCTCTTCGCGAGCAGTCTTATCAGTATAAATAAATTTATAAAAAGGGCGCCCAAATTGGCGCCCTTTTTAAACTGTATAAAATTAGTTTATCAATTGATTTTTGGGATAAAAAAAAACGGACGCAGACACGGCTGCGTCCGTTTTGTTTTTTTTTGACCGGAAGGAACGCATCTTTCGCTTGTAAATGGTTTTAAAGAACAAATGAATAAAAGCAGATAATCCCAGTTGATGTTCCTAGGAGCATTCCCGCCAGCACATCGGAAGGATAGTGAAGCCCTAAATAAATTCTTGAAAGCGCCACACTAAGTGAAAGAGGAAGCAAAATCCATGATAAAATGGGTGCAGATAATAAGAATGGAATAGTGACTGAGAAAATGGCTGTCGAATGACCCGAAGGAAACGAATAGTCCTTTAATGGGTTTTTCATGACCTTAGCGCCCAGCAATGTTAAATAAGGACGCCGGCGCGGAAATATTTTTTTAATAATAAAGACAGGAATATGACTGAAAAAAAGAGAAAAAGCACTGGCAAAAGCGACTGATTTAACTGGTTCGTTTAAAAATAATATCAGGAGCAAGCATGACGCAATGGTCCACGTTGCGCCACCCAGATGTGTAATCAGGCGAAAATAAACATTAAGCCCTTTTCTTTCAAAATGGGAATTAATCATTTTAAACAGTTTGCATTCAACATCGTATAAATGATCAATGAATCTGTTCATCATAAGGCTCCTTTAAAAAAAGACAGCAATGAGTGGTTGTAACTTCATTGTCTCTTTTATTCCACACAACATCAATTGTTTTTTAAATATTTTTACAAATTTTTAAAAAACGAGAAATGTACGGTAAAGAATGACAATTGTTCAAGAAACCTTTAAAATATTTACATAGAAAAAAATATTTACCGAACGTTGATGGAAGCAGCCTTTTTATAGTATTGGCCTTTTTCAACATATTGTCGGCGAATCCGTTCCATCTCTTGTAAATCTTGCTCTGTTAAATCCCTGACCACCTTCGCTGGTCTGCCAAAGGCTAACGTGTGGGGAGGAATGGATTTGCCGGGCGGCACTAAACTGCCGGCGCCAATAAACGCTCCTTCGCCGATTTCGGCTCCATCAAGAATGATGGATCCCATGCCAATCAATGCTTTTTTTCGAATGATGGCGCTGTGGAGAATTACTTGATGGCCGACGGTTACGTCGTCTTCAATAATTAATGGTTTGCCTGGGCTTTGGTGAAGGCAGCACAGGTCTTGAATATTTACGCGATTCCCGATGATGGTTGGGGCGACATCGCCGCGAATAACGGTTTGAAACCAGATGCTTGACTGTTCGCCGATTTGAACATCACCGGTAATGGTGACAAAATCTGCAATATAAGCTGATTCACTGATTACAGGTTTTTTTTCTTTATAAGGATAGATAGCCATTTCATCACCCTCTGAATGTTTTTTCCATTATTATAACAAATTCTTCCGACCAACATAGAAAGGAGTCAAACAATGTGGAAGTGGAATGCTTGGGATCCCCGTGCAGTCATGGTTATGATTCATGGTGCCGGCGAGCATCACGGCCGATATAAATGGTTAATTGAAAAGTGGCGGTCAAACGGATTTCATGTCGTAATGGGGGATCTCCCAGGGCAAGGAATGTCCTCCCGCAAAAGAGGTCATATTCAGTCTTTTGACGAATATATTCAGGAAGTCGATCATTGGTTAAGAGAGGCGCAAACATTTGAATTGCCGGTTTTTCTTTTAGGGCATAGCATGGGTGGCCTTGTGGCAATCCGAACGCTGCAAACCATCCATTTCCCTTTAAAAGGGGTGATTTTATCGTCCCCATGTTTAGGTCTGATACATAAGCCAAATAAAGTGGTTGATTGGGTCTCGAAAGGATTGAATGTTTTTGCTCCAAGCATGCGGTTTGATTCCAATTTAACAGCTGAGATTGCGACGAGAAATCAGGAAATTCTAGACGCAAGCAAAAATGATTCCCTTTTGGTGAAAAAAGTTTCTGTCCGTTGGTACAGGGAATTGGTAAACGCTATGGAGCAGGCATTCGAGGAGGCTCTCAAACTCCCTGACATCCCGCTGCTAGTAATGCAGGGAGGAGAAGATAAAATTGTTGACAAAAATTCTGTGAAAAAATGGTTTAACCAATTAGACTTGACAGATAAAAGTTATAAAGAATGGAAAGGTCTTTATCATGAGATTTTCAACGAACCAGAAAGAGAGTTTGTTTTTGACAAAGCTTTCAGTTTCGCCAATGAACACATAGCAGAAGTTTAACATAAGAGGTGATCACCCTTTGGGCATACCTGAACATCCTATAAGGCTTATGGCAAAAGTCTATAAAGATATATTACCGACTGTCCATTATTATTTGGATGGCTGGAAAAAAAAGGCTCAATTGATACCAAATGAAGAACTTAGAAAACAAGCCCTCGCCAGCATAAAGACGAAAACATTCCATTGTGAAGGCGGGAGTATTTTAGCTCTTTTATCGCATTCCTATGTTGAGGAATGCATCGAATTTATTGTGGCTTATCAAACGATCAGCGATTATTTGGATAATTTGTGTGACAGAAGCACCTCGCTTGATCCGAAAGATTTTTGTATGCTTCACCAGTCGATGAAAGATGCGCTATCCGTTCAGGCGAAATTGAAGAACTACTATCAATACCGTGAGGATCAAGATGATGGCGGCTATTTAAACGAGCTTGTCATGACGTGCCAGAGGATATTAAGCGAAATTGACAATTATCCGATTATTGCTGATTATTTGTTGGAGCTGTGCGGATATTATTGTGAACTGCAAGTGCATAAGCATGTAAAGAAAGAGGAAAGGGTTCCTAGGCTTGAACAATGGTTTGAACAATATCGGCCATCTCTTCCGGATATGAAATGGTACGAATTTTCGGCATGCGCCGGCTCGACTTTGGGTATATTTTGTTTGGTTGCTTATGCGTTTCAACCGGGCTTTACCAAATCGATTGCGGCGAAAATAAAAAATGGGTATTTTCCTTATGTACAAGGGCTGCATATTTTATTGGATTATTTTATTGATCAAGAGGAAGATGAATTGGAAGGGGATTTAAATTTTTGCAGTTATTATAAAAGCAAAAAAGAGATGATGGATCGATTGGCGTATTTTGTAAACGAAGCCGACAAAAATTTGAAGGATATTCCAAACGAAAATTTTCACAAATTGATTAATAGGGGATTGCTCGGTCTTTATTTGTCGGATGAAAAGGTATTAGTACATAAAGATTTGGGAAAATTGGCGAAAAAATTAATTAAGAAAGGCGGAACCACTTCTGTTTTCTTTTACGTGAATGCAAGAGCCTATCGTGCCATTCAAAAATGGAATTTCATGAGATCATCCTGACAACTTGATAGGCAAAAAAACCGGCCGCAGCTATTCTCTGCGCCCGGTTTTTTTGCAGCGATGGGAAATCTTGCAGCTTTCAAGACACCAGCTGCCCCTTTTCTTTTAAAAAATTCATAAGGGTGTTTTCCGTTGTTTTATCCGTTTCTTTCAATGGCGATGATAAAAGGCGGATCGTTTTTTTGATTGAGAAACCGGTATTCTAAAACATGCGCCTTCTTTTGGTCAAGCTGTTTAACGAAATCGAGAAGTCGGTCGCGTTCTACTTTTCCTTCGGGATGGCCGTGATAAACGACGATCACGATCATTCCGCCGGGTTTTAAGATGGATAATAACTGTTGAACGGCCTCAATGGTTGATTCCGGTTTTGTCACAATGTTTTTTTCTCCTCCGGGCAAATAGCCGAGATTAAACATCGCTCCGGCAATATCATTGTGATGTTCCACGGGAATTGTTTTCAAGATTTCATCATGGCTGCGATGAAACAAAGTAACACGGTCGAATAAACCGGATTCCTTCAGCCGTTTTTCCGTCTTTTCAAGTGCCGTTTTTTGAATGTCGTAGCCGAATACATGGCCTTGTTCGCCAACGAGTTGTGCCAAAAAGACGGTATCATGCCCGTTTCCGACTGTTGCGTCAATTGCAATGTCGCCTTTTTGGACAGCGGAAGCTATCAGCTTTTTCGCAAACGGTAGAATGCGAATGAGATTCATTTTGACATCACTCGTTCTTTTCGATAATACTTCCCTTGATAACTGTTTCGTCTTTCGAGTTCGTTATCAATGGCATTTAACACTTCCCACTTGTTGACGCTCCACATCGGTCCTATCATTAATTCGATTGGACCGTCTCCGGTAATACGATGAACAATCATTTCCGGAGGCAGCACCTCCAATTGGTCGCATACTAATTTTACATATTCATTAAAGGATAAAAAGTGCACCATCCCTTTTTCATATTGTTTAACCATCGGGGTGCCCTTTAACAAATGAAGCAAATGAATTTTAATACCTTGAACATCCAGTTTGGCAACTTCTTTGGCCGTTTCCATCATCATGTCGTATGTTTCAAGCGGAAGGCCGTTGATGATGTGTGTGCAAACACGGATTCCGTGTTTTCTGAGCTTATTGACTCCTTCGACATAGCATTCATAATCGTGCGCACGGTTAATTAAATCAGCGGTTCGCTGGTGAACGGTTTGCAATCCCAATTCAACCCAAAGATATGTTCTTTCATTTAATTCAGCCAAATATTCAACAACATCGTCCGGCAAACAGTCAGGTCTTGTGGCTATGGACAAACCGACAACTCCATCAAGTCCTAATACGGTCTCATATTTATCGCGAAGAACTTCAACTGGTGCATGGGTGTTGGTAAATGCCTGAAAGTAGGCAATGTATTTTCCGTTTTTCCATTTCTCATGCATTTTGCTTCTAATGTCATGAAATTGCGTAACAAGATCATCCGCCCTGTTTCCGGCAAAATCGCCCGACCCCGCAGCGCTGCAAAACGTGCATCCGCCATGTGCTACCGTGCCGTCGCGGTTTGGACAATCAAATCCGCCGTCCAAAGCGACTTTAAACACTTTATCTCCAAATGTATTTCTTAAATGGTAATTCCATGTATGATAACGTTTCTTGTCGTTTGTATACGGAAATGGATTGTGGTTCCCCAACTCCTACTCCTCCTGTTTCAATATATTATCAAAACATTTTACCATGATTCTCAAAGGGATCTCAAATCAGAAAAAAATTTATAAATTTTTCCATCATGTTAAATGCAGAAAAAGTAAAAAATATCGTTGATGAGGTTTTTCTTCATCAAGGAGGGGATTTGTTTGGCGACAAGACAATCCGTGGAAGATTGCATGGAGCGCTGCCAACAAGCATTGTCATATGCAAATGAGCAGTATTTGGAAGGAATGAGGCAGGAGCATTACCATGATAAAGAATATGCGAAAGCGCAGCAAAAGCTCCAAGACGCCCTTTCCGAAGTGGAAAAGCTCGGTTTAAGCGCCAATGACCAGCAGCGGGAACAACTTTACCGCATGCGTCTTCAACTGCAAGACCTTCAAAATGACATGATTCTGCTAGATCATTAAATTTGTGGGCAAGCCTGTTCTTAGGCTTGCCCTCTCTTACATGTGATTATGTTTGCCATCTAGTATGATTAGTCCTCGATTGATCGAACCTAATATTTTCCTTTCATCATGAAAGCAAAAAGGCTTCCAGCTTTGTCGACTTTCTTTCAATGGCCTTTTGGTTAAACAAGAACTCATCATATCCGGGAAAAAATTTTGCCAAGGATTTCAAGGGTGTTTATAAAAATGTGTAAATATTTCTGCCAATAATAATATTAATATTTTAAATAGTGCTAATATTGAAGAAAAAGGGGTGATTCATATAGATAAAATTTTACCGATAGCTAATAGTCTGGCGATGTGGGGATTTTCCGTTCTTGTTATTTCTGTCGTTGTGTTTCAAGCTTTTATTTTTATTCATTTAGTGTGCAAACAAGCTCCCAGCTCCGGAATGAGCCGTACGGAAATAAACAGAGCTTTACGAACCGGGGTAATCAGTGCCTTAGGGCCTTCACTTGGAATTATCATTGTGGCGGTTTCGTTAATCACCGTCATTGGTGCACCATTGACTTTGATGAGGATTGGGATCATAGGATCTGCCGCCTACGAATTAACAGCAGCAGGTATTGGCGCAAAAGCATATGGGGTTGAATTGGGGAAAGATGGCTTTAATCTTCAGGCATTTACTACGGCAGTGTGGACGATGTGTATTGGAGGATTGGGCTGGCTTTTATCCGCCGCCTTGTTTACAAAGTCTTTAGGAAAAATTCAAGGTAAAATTCAAGCGCAAAATTCGAAAATCATGGCGCTTATTTCTACTGCTGCGATGATGGGGGCGTTTGGATATTTCACAGCTGGGCAAATTGTAGCGGGATTCAATGAAACGGTGGTGGTTCTAATATCTGGAATCACAATGATGGCACTGATGATCGCTGCGGAAAAATGGAAGCTTGCCTGGTTAAAAGAATGGGCATTAGGAATAACGCTTGTCGTTGGAATGTCAATAGGGTATTTGACGACCATTTAAACGAAAAATTGCAAGAAGGCGGGGATAGGAATGAATGAAAAGGCGGGAGTTAAGAGCGAAAGAAACGAAATGGAATTTTTTCATAAAAAAGCCCATTTTTGGGGGCGTTTTACACTATGGGCTGTCATCATTACTACAATGCTCCCTCCTATGTATTTATCTTTCATATTGGGCTATCATCCTGGATGGGATGTTATTTTAACGGCTTTTATTGGAGTGACGGCTTTTATAGGTATCATGTGGGTTTTAGAACCAATTTCTTACTTTCCGAGTTTGGGGATTTCAGGAACATATATGAGTTTCTTAGTAGGAAACATTTCCAATATGTGCTTGCCTTGTTCAGCAGCTGCTCAAAATGCAATTGACGCTGATCCGGGTACAAAGAAAGCGGAGCTCGCTGCTACGCTTGGCATTGCTGCTGCTTCATTAGTCCATATTATTGTATTAGTTCCGGTTGTGCTTGGAGGAAGCTACATTGTTTCGATTTTACCTCCATCCATTCAAACAGCTTTTCAATTTGTACTCCCCGCCATCTTCGGCGGTGTAACGGCTCAATTTGCCATGAAACGGCCGATTTATGGTGTAATCGGAATCGCATTCGGCGTGTTCATCACACTGCTCGCTATTCCCAGTTTTATAAAAGTGGTTTTATGTGTAGTCGGAACGATTACGATGGCATATCTATTGGAAAAATATAAAAATGTGAAGAAGGCGGAGGAAGGAAAAATTTTTTTAGATAAATATTGAGGGAGATGAGAAGATGGCACACTTTATGAAAAATGAAACAATGGAAAACATGATCATGGGTTGGGTGGACGATCATCAGGAAAAGCTGATCGATTTATCCAAAAAAATATGGGAATTTGCTGAACTCGGTTTAGAAGAGTATCATTCTTCAAAGTTATTAGCTGAATGGTTAGAAAAAGAGGGATTTTCGATTGAAATGGGTGTTGCTGGAATGCCGACAGCGTTCGTCGCTACATGGGGGAGAGGGAACCCAATAATCGGCATATTGGGAGAGTACGATGCATTGCCGGGGTTGTCGCAAAAAAAGGTTCCTAGGAAAGAACCGTTAATTCCGGGGGGAAATGGCCATGGTTGCGGTCATAATGTTTACGGTGTAGCTGCGGCGGGTGGAGCCATTGCGGCAAAAAAATGGTTGGAGAGAGAAAACATATCCGGCACCATCAAGTTTTATGGCTGTCCCGCAGAAGAAATTTTAGTTGGGAAAGTATTTATGGTTCGCAATGGCGTTTTCAATGATGCTGATGCATGTTTAACATGGCATCCGAATTCTATCAATTCGTTGTGGGCGAGCAGTTCTTTGGCGATGAACTCAGTGAAGTTTCATTTTTATGGTAAATCCGCTCATGCGGCTGCGAATCCTGAGGCAGGGAAAAGTGCTTTGAAAGCTGTTCAGTTGATGGACATTGGTGTTCATTTTTTAAGAGAACATTTGGTTGATCAGATAAGAATACATTCTACCATTCCAAACGGAGGAGGCAGCCCAAATGTTGTTCCAGATCAGGCGCAAATTTGGTATTACATAAGAGCCCCCCATCGCGCGGAAGTGGAAGAAACATACCAAAAGCTTATCAATATCGCAAAAGGAGCTTCGTTAATGACTGGAACAAACTATGAAATTGAATTTATAACCGGATGTTACAATATGTTGCCTAATAAAGTTTTAGGAAACGTATTGTTTGAAAATATGAAAAAAGTGGGGCCTCCCAATTTTGATGACATCGATTTTGAATTAGCTGCTGAACTAACAAAAACCTTTGAACCTGGCACAAAAGAATTGGTTTTACAGACAGCCGGGCTTCCACGTGCTCTTGTTGAAAAAATGTTGCATGATGAAGTAATTGAGCCATATGATGAAGGTAAATATATGTCAGGATCGACCGATGTTGCTGATGTTTCATGGAATGTACCGACTGCACAATTTACAACTGCATGCGCACCGATTGGGACACCCGGACATTCTTGGCAAAACGTTGTTTCAGTCGGATCTTCAATCGGCCAGAAAGGAATGCTCGTGGCGGCAAAGATTTTGGGATTAAGTGTATTCAGTTTAATAAAAAATCCAAGACTGGTGCAGCAGGCAAAAGAAGAATTTGCAAAGAAAATTTCTGAGGTTGGCGGATATGTATCACCTTTGCCAAAAGATTCAAAACCGCCAATTATCAAAAAAACAAATTGAGGAAATCCTGAGTAATATATGATTATAGGAAGCCGACTAATAAACGATCGTTGTGAAGGATAGGATGTTGAGACTGTCTTAAAAGGTGAAATGCTCCCTTTAAGGTAGACAGATTGAAAAGGAAAAATCTGTTTATCTTAGGGAGTTTTTTCGATATCGAAACCGTCCACCTCTGCAGAATGTTTTGCCTGTTCATCAAAGCGGTGCTTCGGTGGAGAGAATCATTCTGTTTGGGTGCAAATACTGGATTAATTTTGCTGCCTATAGTATGTTTAGTATAGACGATACTTGGAATTGCTTTTGATTTGACGTAAGGCGCAAGTTTATGTAAGCGTTTGTAATACCTCCATGCACTCCCGGTTCTGGCGTTAGGTTTGGCGTAGTCCTTTTCATAAAAGGGGCAGCAATGGCTTTTGCAGTCGGCATCCTTTATGCATCCTGCTACTTAAAAAATTTCCTGAATGGAGAAAAAGGCCGCATTTTTTACATCATTTGAATGAAGAAAAAGAAAGAGAGGAGATTCAAGCATTATGAAAGAACAACCATTGACAAAAGGGCTGTATCTTAACGGAGAATTTGTTCATTTGGATGACAATTTTGCCGTTCAAAACCCTGCTACTTTTGAGACTGTAGGATATGTGCCAAACGGAACCGCCAAAGAAGCAAAGTTGGCTGTCGATGCGGCTTACGAAGCTTTTAAAACATGGTCGAAAACGACAGCATATGAACGGGCGGAATTGTTGGAAAAATGGTATAAGATCATTCAGGATAAGTTGGATTTCTTGGCAACCACTATGACACTGGAGCAAGGAAAACCATTGGCCGAGGCGAAAGGTGAAATGCAATATGCAAACAGTTTTGTAAAATGGTTTGCAGAAGAAGCAAAGCGAATTTATGGGGAAACGATTCCGGCCTCCGATAGTTCGAAAAGAATTATCGTTCAAAAACAACCTGTTGGAGTCGTGGCTGCTATCACACCTTGGAACTTCCCGGCTGCGATGATCACACGGAAAGTCGCCCCCGCTCTTGCAGCAGGTTGTACAGTTGTCATTAAACCTGCTGAACAAACACCGCTTACAGCACTATTATTAGCAGAAAGTGCTCACGAAGCAGGTTTTCCGGCGGGTGTCATCAATGTCGTAACCACTCAAAATCCAGCGGCAGTTGTCGATGTTTGGATGGAAGATTCACGTGTTAAGAAAGTTACTTTTACAGGTTCTACTCCAGTTGGAAAGCTGTTAATGAGAAAAGCAGCTGATACTGTAAAAAAAGTATCGCTTGAACTTGGCGGATTAGCCCCTTTTATCATCGCAGAAGATGCAAATATTACAGAAGCTGTAAAGGGGGTTATGCAATCAAAATTCAGAAATGCCGGTCAAACGTGCGTTTGTGCCAATCGTATTTATGTGCATGAATCCATTAAAGAACCTTTTTTAAAAGCATTTCATAAAGCTGTTTTGTCACTGCAAGTAGGCAACGGTCTTGACGAGAAAGTGAACATTGGGCCGCTTATTGACGAAAATGCAATCAAAAAAGTTCAACATCAACTAGAAGATGCAGTTGCAAAAGGAGCTACACTCCATGAAGGACCTTCCGTGAATATGGACAAAGGGTATTTTATGAAGCCGGTTATTGTCTCTGGTGCAACAGATGATATGTTATGTATGCAGGAAGAAACATTTGGACCATTGGCACCGGTCAGCACATATTCAGATGATGAAGAAGTTATCCAACGTGCAAACGGTACACCATTTGGTTTGGCTGCGTATGTTTACACGCAATCTTTACAAAAGGCTTTTTGGTTTTCTGAAAATCTTGAATACGGCATTGTCGGAATCAATGATGGCCTTCCGTCTGTTGCCCAAGCACCTTTTGGCGGAATGAAAGAGAGCGGTCTTGGAAGAGAAGGAAGCCACTATGGGTTAGATGAATTTCTCGAAATTAAATACGTTTCTCTTCAATTAATATAATAAAGTGTGGAAAGAGGGTAAAAAAACCCTCTTCCATCCTTTTAGCTACTATAGAAAAATCATCATTAACATTTTTTCATAAACTCATTCATAGTTGTTTGGAAACGGATATCCTTCAAGCCCGGTACAATGCTCTCTTTCGTTGACATTCCCGGTTCGGTTTTAATTCCATGAGCTTTTGTCTGATTATTTCAGTCCGAATTTTTTATTCATTTGTTCTGAGCTAAACCAAACAATCACTCCAATCAACAGGACAATGTAGCCATTCATTGAAAATTGTGCGCCGAAGGAAGGAATCAACTTCGGGATGAAAATGATGCAAACACCAATGACAAAAAACAGGAAAAATAGAAACAAAAGATCTTTCAAATAATTGCTTGATTCTGTAAAGGCAGATCGCTTTAACCAAGATAAAACTACATAAATGCCGAAAAATATGAAGCAAGCTTGAATGAAAAAATTTACAATGGCTGTACCGATATAAAACGTCGGCTCAACGCCGGTAAACAAATGTTTTAAAATAATGGCAAGCCCGGTTATGGTGATTGAAATTCCTGCTAAATTCATGATGAGAAAACCGGTGAAAGTGAAGTAGCTTGAACGTCTTTCATTCGGCAGTTGGCGAATGAGTTCGTCGCAATAAGCTTTCAGATCGTCGCCAAATACTTCCTTGGCTGTTTTGCCATTGTTTTGCGCTTCTAAAAGATGATCCAACAATTCCAGTAAAATTTCTTCTGCATGTTGTTCTGATAAGAAAAAATGTGTTCGGACATAGGATAACATTTGGCTATAATATTTTTCGTTCTCTTTTGTTAAGAGGCTTCTTTTTTCATTATTCAATTTAATCAGATCTTTCGTGTGCATCCCAATCTCCTCCAGATAAGATGTCATCAACAGGTTTTTTTAAATTTTCCCATTCTTGTCGAAACTGCCGAAGCGCATTTTTGCCTTCATCCGTTAAATGGTAATATTTACGTTTTGGACCAGCAGGCGATTCCCGCATTTCCCCTTCAATTAGGTTGAATTTTTGCAGCCGCAATAAAATTGGATAAATGGAGCCTTCACTAATATCGTGCAAGCCAAATTGCTTGAGATTTTCCGACAATTCATATCCATATACATCCCTCTTTTCGATGACTGCTAAAATACAACCTTCCAGAACTCCTTTTAATAACTGACTGCGCAGCGACATCCTATCAAACCCCTTGCTATCTTGTATAACAAGATACTAATGAAAAATAACATCTATCTTGTTATGCAAGATAGATTCATCATCATTGTAAACCCTTTTTTTTGAAAAAGCAAGAAAATGTTTAATGTTCCTTATTTTAATTTTTCACTTGTATTCAAAAATTCTTTTTTAACCCTCCATAAAGGCATTTTAACAAAAAATTTTGCAAAGGATTGCATCTTTTTTGTATTATGTGTACTATATTATGTAGTACACATAATACAAAAAAGTTCTTGTTGAAAGAAAGAAGGGAGCTTGATGATCGAAATTGACCCGAGAAGCACGATGCCGATATATGAGCAGATCATGCAAAAATTGAAAGAACTATGTATCAAAGGCGTGTTAAAACCTGGTGATAAACTGCCCTCTGTAAGAGAAATGGCTTCCATGATCATCGCCAATCCCAATACGGTTTCCAAAGCATATAAAGAGCTGGAAAGGGAAGGCGTGATTGAAACGCTCAGAGGGCGAGGGACGTTTGTATCGGAAACGGTAAAGAAAACGTTGGATGAAGGGAAGATGAAAATGATTAAAGAGGCGCTGCGGCAAATCATGATTGACGCATTTTATGCCGGAATCAGTTTAGAACAAATGTATCAATGGATGGAAGATATGAAACAAGAATTTGGAAGTGATGACGATGCTTTTCATAAATAATGTTTCAAAGTCATTTGGCAACGAAAAAGTGCTCGAGAATCTGCAGCTTCAGTTGAGGAAAGGGGAAATTTTCGGCTTGCTCGGCAGAAACGGTTCAGGAAAGACAACCGTTTTACGATTGATCCAGCAAATTCTTTTGCCGGATGAAGGAGAAATTGTGTTCGAAGACAAACGGATTCATCTTCATCCGGAAGTAAAACAGAAAATTTTATATGTCCCTGTCAGGCAACCTTTTTATGATCCATTTAATTATAAACAAATTGTCAGAGTGCTCAAAAACATTTATCCGAATTTTGATGTCACCTATGCGAACGAATTAATCAATCGCTATCATTTGCCGGAAAATAAGCCGTTTCGCAATTTTTCAACAGGGATGAAAAAACAGTTTTCGATCATCCTCGCTTTTGCAGCCCGGCCTTCCATCATCTTGCTTGACGAACCGACAGACGGAATCGATGCGGTAACTAGACATGACATTTTGCAGCTGATGGTGGAAGAAACGGCTGAAAGGGAAACAACCATGTTGATTACGTCGCACCGTTTGGAGGACATTGAACGGATTTGCAATCGAATCGGCATGCTTCAAAACAATACGATCAGTGATGTAATGGACTTGGACGAAATGAAAGGCATGTATTCAAAAATCCAAGCTGTTTTTGAAGAGGATGTTATATTGACAATACGGGAAAAAGGAATTCCCATTTTAGATCATGCGGGTGTCTTCTATACAATGGTTTTGCGGAAAGATGACCAAGAAAAACGAACATTTTTAAAAAATTTAAAGCCGAAAGTTTGGCATGAATTGCCTGTTAATCTGGAAGAAGTATTTATCGCAAAATTTGGGGGGAATCGGAGATGGTAATAAAAGGTTTCGTGCAAAAAGAATGGCTGCAAAACAAAGGCGGTTTTTGGGCGGTTTTGATTCTTCTTTCCATTTATACTCCGGCAAGCCTCTTCATTAAATACCTATCAAAAGGGGATCAACCGTTTGTTTTTTACACGGATACGTTCGGAATTGCACCATTTCTTGTTTTTATCTTGGCAGTCAGCCAAATGGGCATTGAGCGCGGGAAAGGCATTGTCGATTTTACATTAAGCCTTCCGTACAAGCGGGGAGCCATTTATTTTATAAAATGGAGCATGGGTGTTTTGGCTATTTTGCTATCGATCAGCCTTAATTTCATGATCACTCATATCCTTCTCGATACTACTCATGCCGAGCATGATCCATTAGTGGGCTGGTATGGATTAATGCTTATCTCTTTGGTGATGTTATATACTTTAACATTTGCCGCTGGCGCATTGACAGGAACGGCTCTGGCTCAGACAATTGTTGCCATCAGCGCAGCAATTTTGCCGCTGCTAATTATTGGAATAACATTGGCCAATATTTCGATATTTTTTCAAAGTTTTTATTTCGATTATGTAAATTTGGAATGGATTTTCTACATTACACCGGTGACATATGCAGGCTTTTTTTTTGATGAACCTTATGGAAATATTTTTTACCCGTTGGTCATGACGGTCATCTTTTATTTCATCGGATATTTTTCTTATATTAAACATCCGAACGAGCGGACAGGGTCGTTCTTTTTGTGGAAGCAATTAGAAATTCCGATTCACATACTCGTCATATTAATCGGCATCCTGTCGTTCAGTGTATTCGGCTATATCATTTCGGATGAAACAATTAGCGGTTATGTCATGGGAGCCGTGTTTGGAGCTGTGATCGGTTTTTTTATCAGTTACATGCTGATTTTCAAAAGCGCCAAAAATCGGATGAAATGAAGGAAATATGTTTTTTGAGGCCTATGATGAAACATAAATTTAATAAAAAAATAAAGGATTTTTAAAAATGTTCTCCTAAAATTATAAAAGGAAATATACATTTAAAATGAAACTATCTTTGTTTTTGTTCGTTTTATTTGTTGAGCTGCTTTAAATTGAGGTGAAGAAAATGTTAAAAGATCCAAAGATTTTAATTTTAACGGCTCATTACGGAAACGGCCATATACAAGTTGCCAAAACGTTGGAGCAGTCTTTGCGCAAAATGGGAATCGACAAAGTGACAGTTTCTGATTTGATCAGCGAGTCCCATCCAATCATGGCGGAAATTACCAGATACTTATATTTGAAGAGTTTCTCCATCGGAAAACAATTTTATCGCTTATTCTATTATAGTGTTGACAAAATGTCTAATAAACGCATTATGAATTTATATGTAAAACTTGGCCACCGCAGGCTGCAAGAGCTTGTGCGAACGATGAATCCCGATATTATCATTAATACTTTTCCAATTACCGTCGTTCCCGAATACCGGACTCGCACAGGTTTATTCATTCCTACCTTTAATGTATTGACAGATTTTTGCCTTCATCGGGTTTGGATTCATAAAAATATAGATAAATATTATGTTTCATGCGAAGATTTAAAGCGTAAGCTCGTTCAGCACAACATCCCCCCGTATCTGGTCAAGGTAACGGGTATTCCTATTCGCCCCCATTTTGAAGAAACCATTGAAACGTCCAGTTTATATGCAAAATACGGATTGGATCCTAAAAAGAAAATTTTGCTGATTGCTGCAGGGGCGCATGGTGTTTTAAAAAATGTCAAAGATTTATGTGAATCTTTTTTTGTGCGGGATGACATGCAAATAGCCGTTGTATGCGGAAATAACCAATCTTTGAAAGCAGAGCTTGAACCGCTTCAGCATAGGCATCCAGACAGAATTAAAATTTTCGGGTATGTAGAAAGAATTGATGAGCTGTTCCGAATTTGTTCTTGCATGATTACAAAACCTGGTGGAATCACATTAAGCGAAGCGGCCGCTTTGCAAGTTCCTCTTATTTTGTATAAACCGGTTCCAGGTCAGGAAAAAGAGAATGCCGAGTTGTTTGCTTCAAAAGGTGCAGCCATCGTGATTAACAAACTTGAACAAGTTCGGGATACCGTCAATGATTTATTCAACCATCCGGAAAAAATGGATGAGATGAAAGCGAATTTAAAACTGCTTCACCAACCAAACGCAGCGGAATCAATTTTACAAGATATTTTAAATGAAGCAGAAATCATGCTTTCATCGGTTTATCAAGGTTCTGTCAATTATTAAACATTTCTTGGCGAGAAAGATTCATAATCAAAATCCAAATTTTTCGACATTGACTTGCATGACATTAGAAAATTCATTAAAATAACAGTATGATAAAGCAACAACGATGAAAAGGATTAGTAGTGAATAAATGCGTTCAGAGAATTGGCGCATGGTGCAGGTCAATCGTTGTTTATTCATGAAACCCTTTAAGTTACGGGTATGAAATACTCTTTTCAGCAGATTCGTGCCCGACGTGCTTCCGCATTTGTGAGCAGAATGAGCGCAATGCTGCGCAAATTTGGATGGTACTGCGGGATATTGTCTCTCGTCCCTTCGTCGTTGGGATGGGAGATTTTTTATTATACGTCTCTTGTCCATAAAGAAAAGGAGGATCTAGCATGAGCTACAACCATCGCGAAATCGAGAAAAAGTGGCAAAAATACTGGCTCGAGAACAAAACATTTAAAACTGAAGATGATTCCGATAAACCGAAGTTTTATGCGTTGGATATGTTTCCGTATCCGTCAGGCGCCGGACTTCATGTTGGCCATCCGGAAGGCTATACGGCAACGGATATTTTAGCTCGCATGAAACGGATGCAAGGCTATAACGTACTGCATCCGATGGGATGGGACGCATTCGGCCTTCCAGCTGAGCAATATGCGCTCGATACAGGAAACGACCCGGCTGAATTCACGAAAAAAAATATTGATAATTTCCGCAGACAGATCCAATCCCTCGGTTTTTCCTATGACTGGGATCGGGAAGTCAACACGACAGATCCAGAATATTATAAATGGACTCAATGGATCTTTTTAAAGCTTTACGAAAAAGGGCTTGCCTATATCGATGAAGTGCCTGTCAACTGGTGTCCTGCCTTGGGAACCGTTTTGGCGAATGAAGAGGTCATTGATGGAAAAAGCGAGAGAGGAGGGCACCCTGTTATTCGCCGGCCAATGAAACAATGGGTATTAAAAATTACCGAATATGCCGACAGGCTGCTGGAAGATTTGGAAGAGCTTGATTGGCCGGAAAGCATTAAAGAAATGCAGCGGAATTGGATCGGTCGGTCGGAAGGAGCGGAAATTCATTTTGCAGTAGATGGGACTGATAAAACATTTACTATATTCACTACTCGTCCTGATACACTTTTCGGCGCCACTTATGCAGTGCTGGCACCGGAACATCCGCTTGTAAAGGAAATTACAACAGAGGAGCAAAAAGAAGCCGTTGAAGCCTATTTGGACCAAATTAAAAGCAAAAGCGATTTGGAAAGAACAGATTTGGCGAAGGAAAAAACAGGAGTGTTCACGGGAGCTTTTGCCGTAAATCCTGTCAGCGGCGAAAAATTGCCGATTTGGATTGCTGATTATGTATTAATGAGCTACGGAACTGGAGCCATTATGGCTGTTCCAGCCCACGATGATAGGGACTATGAATTCGCCAAAAAATTTGATTTGCCAATCAAAGAAGTCGTAGCGGGAGGAAACATTGAGCAAGAAGCTTACACTGGAGACGGCGAGCATGTCAATTCCGGCTTTTTAAACGGAATGAAAAAAGAAGAAGCTATTGATACGATGATCAAATGGCTGGAAACGAATCAAAAAGGAAAAAGAAAAGTAACCTACAGGCTCCGCGACTGGTTGTTCAGCCGCCAACGTTATTGGGGAGAACCGATACCGATTATCCACTGGGAGGACGGAACCATTACGCCTGTCCCGGAAGAGGAGCTGCCGCTTGTGCTGCCGGAAACAGATGAAATCAAACCTTCGGGTACAGGTGAATCGCCTTTAGCCAACATTCAAGATTGGGTGAATGTCGTCGATCCGAAAACAGGGAAAAAAGGACGTCGTGAAACGAACACGATGCCGCAATGGGCTGGAAGCTGTTGGTATTATTTGCGCTACATTGATCCGCATAATCCGGACAAATTAGCTGATCCTGAAAAACTCAAAAAGTGGCTGCCTGTTGATATTTATATTGGCGGTGCCGAACACGCCGTTTTGCACTTGTTATATGCTCGATTCTGGCATAAATTTTTATATGATATCGGGGTGGTTCCGACAAAAGAACCGTTCCAAAAATTGTTTAACCAGGGAATGATTCTTGGCGAAAACCATGAAAAGATGAGCAAATCAAAAGGAAACGTCGTCAATCCGGATGAAATTGTAGAAAGCCATGGAGCAGACACTCTTCGTTTATACGAAATGTTCATGGGGCCGCTTGATGCATCAATCGCTTGGTCGACGAAAGGGCTTGACGGTGCCCGCCGCTTCCTAGATCGTGTATGGCGTTTATTTGTAACGGAAGACGGCAAACTGAATCCCAACATTGTCGATAAACCGTCTAAAGAGCTTGAACGGATTTATCACCAAACAGTGAAAAAAGTGACGGAGGATTATGAGAATCTGCATTTTAACACGGCCATTTCCCAATTGATGGTGTTCATTAATGAAGCCTATAAAGCCAAATCGCTTCCAAAAGAATATATGGAAGGATTTGTGAAGCTTTTATCGCCAGTTGCTCCGCATATTTGCGAAGAGCTATGGGAAAAGCTTGGCCATCATGGTACAATTGCCTATGAATCTTGGCCAGCATGGGATGAAGCAAAACTTGTCGAAGACGAAGTGGAAATTGTCATTCAGATCAATGGGAAAGTCCGGGCAAAACTGCTTGTGCCGAATGATGCCTCAAAAGAACAAATGGAAAAAATCGCCATGGGTGACACAAAAGTAAAAGAACAGCTTGAGGGCAAAACCATTCGCAAAGTGATAGCTGTTCCTGGTAAGCTAGTCAACATTGTCGCAAATTAACTTCGTCCCGTTGTAGAAAGAGCAATCTCTTTTTTGCAATGGAAACAAGATGAAAAAAGGCAGGGATGAATTCGATGAAAGAAATAACACCCGAAGAGTTAAAAACAAAGCTTGAAAACGGTGAAAAACTTGAACTCATTGATGTCCGCGAGGAAGAAGAAGTGGAAGAAGGCATGATTCCTCAAGCAAAGCATATACCGATGGGAGAGATTCCCGGCCGTATCGACGAACTTGATAAAGAGAAGGAATATATTTTCATCTGCCGTTCGGGCAGACGGAGCGAAAATGTCTGCTTATATTTGCAGGAACTTGGCTACAATGTATGCAATATGATCGGTGGAATGCTGGAATGGACGGGTGAAACGAGACCGAAAAGCCAAATAAAATGATCGAGAAGTGGCTGCCTCATAATGATATGCTCCCCTTAAGGTAGACAGATTAAAATAAAAATCTGTTTTACCTTAGGGGGAGTTTTATTATGTCAAGAAAATAGACACGTAAAATCGAGAAAAATTTAAAATCCTACATCGCTGATGGCTGATGGATGGCCCGGTGGAATGCTTTGATTACTAACTCCTTTGTAATACGCTCGGAAAGATACCATCCTACCATTTTACGAGAAAACAAATCCATGATGGAGGCTAAATACAGCCAGTCTTCTTTCGCCCAAATATACGGATATCCGCTTGATTCGGCTCATCTGCTTCAAACTGCTGATTCAATAAGTTGGGATACACAGGCCAATGATGCTTCAAGTTCGTGGTTGCCTTATATTTTTTCTTTATCTTTCATGATTCTGGCGACCGTTTTTTGAGATACCTCAACCCCTTGCTTCTGAAGGATTTTGGTGATTTTTTGGGCTGCCATACGTTTCTCTTGACTCGATGTGAATCTTTTTTGATTTGCTTTTTCAACGTGGCTTTCTGGCCGTTTGGCCCATGCATAGTATCCACTTCTTGAAACACCTAGGACTTCGCACATCTTCGCCAGACGAAACTCCTTTCTATACGTATGAATGATTTGGCGAAGATGCTCATGGCCTTTTTTAAGATCGCGTTTTCCTCTTCCAGATCCCGAATGTTTTTTTGAAGTTCACGCTTTTCACGATCTTCTGGCTTGAGGTTTCCGCTCCCGACAAAGCTATGCTCAGCATCTTTTTTATAATCTGCGACCCATTTATGAAAAGTTTTTGGCGAAATATCGAGTTGTCTTGCGGTTTGAGCAACTGCCTTTCCTTCCTCAACCACTTATTTTACTGCATGTATTTTGAATTCTTTATCAAAACGTCTAGCCATTATAGACACTCCCTATGATTGATACTTTTCTCTATTCGTTGTGTCTATAATCTAGACTAACATCAGAAAGAATCAAAAGACTGAATCAGTACCTAATGGTTGGTGCGGATACTTTTCACTGGTAGATACCCCAAGCAGCTTCAAAGGATTAGACGCATGGTTTAGAAGAAGGCTCCAAATGATTATATGGAAGCAGTGGAAGAAACCGAAAACGAGGGTGAAGAAAAGTTCAACCATATAAAGCATTATGAATGGGGAAATTCGAGAAAATCATATTGGAGAATCTCTAAAAGCCCATATTGTACCAAACCCTTGGCAACTCTTACAGTAAATATGGTGAAAAGCGTCATTTATTTGATTGAACCGCCGTATACGGAACCGTACGTACGGTGTTGTAAGAGGTCGGGAGTTAGTCACTCCCTCCTACTCGATTTCATCTGAGATGTAGATTCACAAGTAAAACTCGAGCTTACTCAAATTCTTTTCTTCTAAAGTGGAGCAACCCTAAGGTAGTAAAAAGAATAAGTAATACGCTAAATACTGAGAACAATTCTTCGTAGGAAGGTCTAAAAAGTTCATAGACTGGAGACATCATCATCGAGGGCTGAGCCCACGGATAGTAAAAGGCATACGGAGTCTGACTAACCATTAAGACCGGGATCGTCAAGGCAATGTTTACTGTAAGAGGGAGTCCGATGCTTCTCCAATTAAAGGCCAACCATAGCTGTAATGAAGCGAGCGGTAGAGAAGCTAGCCAGCCAAATAGGCCATATAATACAAAATCTTTTATTACAAACGTTCCCGAGAGGTCAACGATGTGACCAATGAAAATATATTGACCGACTAAGGATAGCTGGGTAACGGCCAACAGTAAATATAAAATAAATAATTTAGCGAAATAAAGCTTGATGCGTGAAATGGGAAAGCTGAAAATTTGTTTCCATCCCCCTGTTAAATGATCAAACCTGCATATGGTAACGGCATAGATTCCAACAAGAGAGGGAAGAAAGATCATTCCGTAAAAAATTACAACTTGTGACCATGCTTCAACCCATAAATTATCATCTGGACCGATGAATTCCCTTGCGTTAACAAGGAAATTTCCGACCCCTAGGAAGATGGATAAACTTGGGACGAGAAGGGCTAGAGGCCAAAGAACCGATCGTTTCGTTTTTAAAAGCTCAACTGATAAAATGTTGGAGAACATAGTTCTTCCTCCTTATACGAATTCTTTTTTTCTAAAATGAATAAATCCAACCAGAAGAATCATAAAACCTATAATAATGCTAGTGCCGACAATGTCCCATGGCAAGCTAGCCATCTCCTTGTTAGGCGAGGGTAGCACTTGCACATAAAATGACCAGGGTAACCATCTTCCTAACGGCAGCTGGCTCCCAAGTATTGCTAGTAAAATTCCCAATGATCCAATCGTGATCGGGATCGCTTGGTTTTGAAAGATAAGCGCTAGCCATAACTGCAAAGCAATAAGTGGAACAGCAGCCAAGAATGGAAGAAAGGAAAATCCGAGAATATACGTCCAAGGAAAAGATTCATTTCCAAGCAGCATGCCTAAGCAAACAATTCCTACTGTTAAAATAAATCCTGAAATGATCGTAAGAACCGTTGACCATGCAAATTTGTTGACGTATATGTGAAATCGTGAAACTGGCATTGAAAAAATAGATTTCCAGCTGTTACCTTGATGTTCTACATTTGCAATGATTGATGTAATGAGTGTTACTTCTAAGGGAATAGCTAGGAGTATGAGGAAAAAGCTAAAGATCCATATTGGATCCCACATAGTCATGCTATCCTGTTCTACTTGTTGAACAATTGTGTCAAAGCGTAAAAAGATATTTAAAGCATTTGCAATAATTATAATGAATGGTATGATCAACGGAAGCAGCCAAAGCCATGTCCGCTTGTATTTGACCATTTCGGAAGCTATTACTTTGCTCATCATACGGATTCACCCACCCCCGTAAGTTCGATAAAAATATCTTCTAATGATCGTTTCACTTCTTCCAATCTGTACACCCAGAACCCTTCGGAAACAAGTGCATAATTGATTTTACCTACAAGTTCAGGATCTGTGTCCTCCATGACTAATCTAGTGCCCGCAAGCTTTGCATAGTAACCTTGTTCTTTCAGGAAGGCAACTGCTTTTTCTGCCTGATCGACGCCAATGTGCAAAGCTGGTTTACTTTTCTCTTTTAGTACATTGATGGAATCTTGGAAAATTAATTCGCCTTTATTGATGATGCCTACTTGATCGGCCATTTGTTCAATTTCACCTAATAAATGGCTTGAAACGATGATCGTCATATTGTGTTGTTTCGGCAATGTTTTAATCAGCTCACGTATTTCTTGAATCCCTGCTGGATCAAGACCGTTTGTCGGCTCATCTAAAATAAGGAGCTTAGGTTGTACGAGTAAAGCGGTTGCAATCCCTAGGCGTTGCTTCATTCCTAGTGAATATTGTTTAACCTTTTTATCTGCTGCTTTTGTCAGTCGGACGATGTTTAGTACTTCAGCTATTCGTTTTTCTGGTACACCTAGTAGCCTGCGGGCGGCTTCCAAATTCTCATAACCCGTTAGATGACCGTAATACGAAGGGGTCTCCACTAACGATCCGATTTTACTTAAAATTTCCATACGATGTTTTGCTAAATCTTTTCCGAATATTTTCACACTTCCTTTAGTCGGTTTGATCAGACCGAGAAGCATACGAATAGTTGTGCTTTTTCCTGCTCCATTCGGACCTAAAAATCCGTAAATCGATCCTTCTTTTACGTTTAGATTGACGTTGTTCACCGCATATTGCTTCCCGTATTTCCTCGTTAAGTGACTCGTTTTAATGACATCCATCACTTTGTTCCTCCTTCTTACATGTAATATTCAAAAGGCTGCTAATGGTTAGATGGGCAGCCTTTTTTAAAAAAAAATTCCAGAATAAAAGTTTCATTGAGTTAGATTAATATTGATGATTTGGCAGAACACCTCAAAAAAGAAATGTCTTATTCATAAATAGTTGTCAGCCAATCGACTATTCCGAGTTTTTGTTCTTCTCGCAGTTGCTCCACGTTATGATGGCCAATGATCGTACCGTCTTTTATCGCGATCACCTCATCTAAGATGTTTTCTACTTCTCGGATCTCATGAGTGGTGATCAGAACGAGTTGTTTTTCTAGATCGATAAAGGAGATCAGTCCTTTGACGATCGATTGACGTACCATCGGATCCAGTCCTGAAAGTGGTTCATCCATCAGGATAATGGGGGCGTTGCGCGCAAGGGACAGCACGATTTTTAATCGACCGCGGTTTCCTTTTGACAGCTCTTTCAGCTTGCTTTCCGGATCGAGCTTCATAAATGTTAAAATTTCATAGGCCTTTTTCAGATCAAAATCAGGAAATTGACTAGCATAAAATTTAATCATTTGCTTCACGTTATAAAATCGGTAATACTCATCCAGCTCTGATAAATAGGAGACGGTGGAGGCCACACGGCGATTCGCCTTGCTTCCATTAACGAGCACTTCTCCTCTCGTCGGATAAGCGAGGCCGGCGATTAACTTCAGCATCGTTGATTTTCCACTCCCGTTTTCACCGACCAGTCCGATGATTTTCCCCCGTGAAAGCTTTAAGTTCACTTCATCCAGTGCTACTTTTTGACGATATATTTTCGTTACTTGTTGAAATAAAATCATTGCTCAGATGCTCCCTTCTCAGTCAAATAAGAATCTAACCCTGCTTTAATTTCGTCGTCAGAATACCCCATTTCCCGCATTACTTGTACAAATTGGGATATTTCTGTTTCCTTCATTTCCTCCCGGATCGCCTGGAGAACTCGTTCATCGACTGTAACAAATGTTCCTTGACCACGTTTGGACTCCACAATTTTCAACCCCTCTAGTTCTCGGTATGTTCGCTGTACCGTATTCGGATTCACGTTAGCCTTAAGTGCCATGTCACGTACTGAGGGGAGCTTTTCACCAAGTTGTAATTCACCACGGACGATTTGCCGTTTTATACGTTCCGCTAATTGTAAATAAATCGGTTCTGCAGAATGGAATATATCAGCCATCGATTATACCTCAACTTTGCGATCAAGAATCCAGCAACCGCCGAAAAAAAGCAAGCCAGTCAATACGAGATCTCGTACGAAATGACCGATGTAAAAAACGGGTGATGTTTCTTGGATTTTAAAACTATGGATTTCATTTGAAATGCTAAACTCAAACCCTGAAAGCACACTTTCACTGTTAACGGCCCCCCAATCGAATAAGGAGGAAACGTCTTCAACTATATTGAAGAGTGATACGGCGACGAGAAAAAATAAGAACGTCAACACAAAACTAAGAAAATCATTATACGTTTTGCTTAACGCCATAAAGACCGTCCAAAAGAACAAATAGGTACACCCTAGTAATAACGTTGTGGTGAGTAAGGTGATTACCAACAAAATTAGGGTATTCAACCATTCACTTAAATGGATAGACACCATGCTATTTCGGTAAGCTTGCCATAATACGATTGCTGCAGTGATGAAGGTAATGAGCATATAGGAAAGGCCAGAAACGAGCTTCGCCAACAAGAGTTGTACGATCGGCAGCGGGTTATGGAGCCACAAATGCATTCGTTTTCGCTCTACATCCAGACTGTAAAGCATGTAGTAGGCTAAATAAAAGCCATGAAGAGCAACCGTAGCAAACGCGCCAATCGTCAACGTTTCCCACATTAAGTCAATCGATAGGCCAATTATGGTACTAATGGCGAAGATCCCGATCAGAACGATCAAGGAGAAAATAAACGCAGGTAGCCCTAATCTGAATTCCTTTTTTGTTAAATCGAGCCAAGCAGTCATTATTCTTCCTCCTATGTTTGAGTGTATTATTGTATTAATAAAATAGTACACTAATACAAAGGTACCGTCAATGAAATTTTAAACTAAAAGCCTTTAGTGAAACGTAAAAAAAACCCCTGTCTATTATGACAAGGGAAAGAGATTAGGATGTCAGCTGTTTAAAACAGCGATAACTTTTTCGAGCTTTTTTAAATACAAGTAGTGGATCAAATTGTTCATTATATAAATCTAATACCTTAATCTATTGAATACTTAGGTTTTCCCCAATACTTTTGAGATTAAGTCCTGAATTTTGTGTAAAAAGGGAGCGGTTGGATTTGCCGGGAGTCTAAGTTCGCTGGGCTGAGAGTGTGATTTTACACAATAATTAGGACTTGGCCTACTTTTGATGATTTTTTGCAAAAAAGCATCAATCAAAGCCTCTGATGATTAGGGTGGGGATAAATAACGAGCAGTTTCATAAAAACCTCTTTCCTTAATTATCATTAGCACCAACATAAAAGAGCACTCGTCTTAATCGCAAGAAAACCTGTACGCTACGTAACGACCAAATCTACACGTCTAGAAGGAAGGTGGATAAATAGGAATCTCTTCAACACATATCCTCACATTAATTCCAGTAAATATTATTTATTTTTTTTGCTACTTCAAAATTTTTTCGCTCTTATAGTAAGTTGAAAATTTCCAATTCCTTAAAATTAGTGCTGATGTTTTTACGGCTCATCATTTCATCTGCATTCAATCATAAAATGCCGGCACCCCTCTTGCAAAAAACACTAAAAACGAATATTATTATTATGTTTCTAAAAAACGTTCGTGATTAACGGAGGTATTATCATGTTTAAACTAAAAGAACACGGAACAAATATAAAAACAGAAATTATTGCCGGTTTGACCACCTTTTTAACAATGGTATATATCGTTGTTGCCAATCCGATTATTTTGTCTGAAGCAGGAGTTCCGTTTGATCAAGTGTTTACAGCAACTATTATTGCGACAATCATTGGAACGTTATGGATGGCTTTGTCGGCAAATTATCCAATCGCCATTGCGCCGGGTATGGGAATGAACGCTTATTTCGCTTATACAGTCATCGGAGCTCATAAAGTAAGCTACGAAATCGCCTTTTCGGCTGTATTTGTGGCAGGCATTTTATTTATTATTCTTTCTTTAACTCCTTTCCGCAAACAATTAATCGAAGCCATTCCCAGCAATTTGAAAAACGGGATTACAGCAGGTATTGGCTTGTTTATTGCTTTTATCGGGTTAAGAATGACAGGATTGATTACTGATCATCCTGAGAATTTAGTGACTCTTGGGAATTTGCATTCTCCTTCTGTCATTCTTGCCCTTATTGGGTTGGCCATTACCCTTATTTTAATGAGCTTGAATGTCCATGGCGCCCTATTTATTGGAATGATTTGCACCGCCATCATTGCCTTTTTTACAGGACAATTGTCATTTGAACAAGGAATCGTCTCGATCCCAAAACTTCCTGAAGGACTGATTGTAGCGAATCCATTTACAGCTATTGGTCACGTCATAGAATACAGTCTTTATTCAGTCGTCTTTTCATTTTTGCTTGTCACCATTTTTGATACAACAGGAACAATGATTGGCGTTGCCAAACAGGCCGGTTTAATGAAAGGGGATAAAATGCCGAACGCCCGCAAAGCTCTTTTGGCTGATTCTGTAGCGGCTACTGCCGGTGCTATGCTCGGGACGACTCCTACGAGCGCTTACATCGAGTCTTCCTCAGGAGTTGCCGCTGGCGGCAGAACAGGTTTAACAACTTTAACTGTTGCTGTATTATTTGGAATTGCAGCTTTTTTCAGTCCGCTGGTTGCAGCAGTTTCCGGCATTTCAGCAATCACAGCTCCTGCGTTGATTATTGTCGGCAGCTTAATGATGGGTTCGATTGCCGATATCAACTGGAAAGAATTAGATGAAGCTTTTCCTGCCTTTTTAGTTATTTTAAGCATGCCGCTGACATCAAGCATTGCAACCGGAATTGCGCTAGGATTTATTTCCTACCCGCTTTTAAAATTGATGAAAGGAAAATGGAAAGAAATTCATCCACTTTTGTACATTTTCGCCGTACTATTTTTCATCCAGATCTTTTTCCTTGGCGGCCACTAATGATCTGAATGCTGAAAGGAACGGCTCATCCGGCCAGTTCCTTTCAGCAATTATTGTAAATATTGTGTGAATTTTATGAACACACTGGAAAGCAAGGGGCAAAATTGTGTATAATAGAAATGTACCGCTTTAGGAGCTTGACATCAAAGGTCTTGACATTGAAACTGTAGGTTTGTGTTTTTGGGATGCATTAAACGATAAGGAGTGGTTTTTTGAAACCTTCAACAAACCGTATGCTAACCCGTATCAAGTCCGTTTACATGTTCATTCAAGAAAGAGGTACCGTAACAACACAAGAGCTTGTAGATGAATTCGGCATTACGCCAAGGACGATTCAGCGCGATTTAAACGTGTTGGCATACAACGATTTAGTGCACAGCCCTGCGAGAGGTAAGTGGGCGACAACCAACAAGAAGGTCAAGATGTCATCCTAACCAAAAAAAGAAAATGACGCAAGTTTATATACATATAAAAGGAACCTTTACAGGAGGTTCCTTTTTTCTTACTTATCTTTCATGTGTGAAAACGGAAGACGATCTCAGCTGTTCCAGTTCCTCGTCTGTCAATTCGCGGTATTCCCCTGTTTGCAAAGCTGGATCAAGTTGAAGCGTTCCTATTTTCAATCGTTTTAAATATTTTACTTTTTTCCCTACAGAAGCAAACATTCGCTTGATCTGATGGTATTTTCCTTCGGTAATGGTGACATAAACTTCCGAAATTTCACCTGAATGAATGGTTTCAAGCAGCGCCGGTTTGGTGACATACCCGTCATCTAATCGAATTCCTGAACGAAACTTTTCTGCATCTTCTTGCGTCACGGAGCCGATGATTTTGGCATAATAAGTTTTCGGGACGTGCTTTTTTGGCGCTGTTAATTGATGGGCAAGCTGTCCATCGGATGTCAATAACAATAGCCCTTCGGTATCTTTATCAAGCCGTCCTGCCGGAAACGGATGATAAACAAGATCTTCCGGCTCAAGCAAATCAAGAACCGTTTTTTGAAATTGATCTTCAGTCGCCGACAAAAAGCCGGCTGGCTTGTTCATCATCAAATAGATGTGTTCTTTATAGATTACTTGTTCACCGTTGACCGTCACTTCTTGCTTGTCTTGATCGACATTTGTTTTAGGATCTGTCACCACTTCTCCATCAACCTGAACGATCCTTGCCTTTATCATTTTTTTCACGTCTTTTCTGCTTCCGTACCCCGCATTGGCTAAAAGCTTATCGATCCTCATCGATTCACCCCCTCGCCCTTTTTCTCTTGAGCGCAGATCCGAAAATAACTGCTAAAAAACCGGTTTCTTTGGCCAGCGAAAAATACGCACCGGCTCCCAATAACACAGCTCCTCCCACCAAGATGGCAGCCGTTGCCTTATTTTCATGGTAGTCGGCAAATACAGAGAAAAGAGAAGAAAATGCCATAACGACAACACACATAAAGATGACCAATATTCCTGTAAATATTGTTCTTTTGCAAAATTTTTTAAAGGAATAGCCCGAATGGCGGCGAATCATCGCAAACCCATAAATCAGCGAACCTATAAAACCGATGGCCGTGGCCAAAATCGAACCGTACGCTCCAAAGAGGCCGATGAGCCAACTGTTTAAGCAAGCTTTTAACAGAAGGCCGAATGCCAAGCTGATGACCGCGAGCTTTTGTTTATTAATTCCTTGTAAAATCGCGGCTGTGGCCGTAAAATAGGAAAACAATAAAGCGATCGGTGCATAGGCTGTTAAAATGCTTGCTCCTGTTTTATTATCATTATAAAAAACGATGTAGATCGGTTCGGAAAGAATCATCATCCCGACAGTCGCCGGAAGGACAAGAAACATTAAAATTTGGAACGTTTGGTCAATTTGTTTGCGGACAAGCAACATATTTTGATCAATAAAGGATTTCGTAATCGCCGGCACCAACGTTAAACCAAAGGCTGTCGCAAGTGAGACGGGAATCATGACAATTTTATTTACTAAGAAGTTTACCATTGCATATAAATCTTGTGCGGTTTTTCCTTCTCCGGCTTGTATCATCGCTTTATTGAACGTAACGGAGTCGACAAATTGATACAAAGGGATCGCCAAGCTGACAAACACAAACGGGCCGGCGTAGCGAAACACCTCGAAAAACATTTGCCTTGTTGAAATGTCAGACGGTTCTACAATATTTTCCTGCATTGCCAAAAGGGAATTTTTTCTCCTGATCCAATAAAGAAACAGGACAAATAATCCGCCAATGGCTCCGACGAAAGCTGCAAAAGTTGCATAACCGACCGCTGTCACTAAGTCGCCATGCCAAACTTTCATAATGAGGTAGCTGGAATATAATAAAAAAGCGATGCGAACAAGCTGCTCAACAACTTGGGAAACGGCAGTCGGGCCCATCGATTGATGCCCTTGAAAGAAACCTCTTAATAAACTCATGACAGGAACAACGATAAGCGCCAAGCTGACCATCCGAATGACAAAAGTGACTTCTTCAACCGTCACCCCTTGCAGTTCATTTTGGCCAAGTTGGTGCACGGCAAAGATCGGGGCGGTTATATATAAAATCCCGCAAGTGACGATGCCGGTAATGAGCATGACAACTAGACCCGAGCGAAACATTCTTCGGCTCGTCGCATAATCGCCAATAGAATTATACTTTGCAACAAATTTGGAAATGGCCATTGGAAATCCCATTGTGGCAACACTCAAAAAAATCGTATATGGGACATATCCGTATTGATACAGAGCGCTTCCGAGCTCCCCGACCAATGCAAAAAAGGGAATGACATAAATCATTCCTAAAATTCTTGAAATATATGTGCCTAACGTTAAAATAAACGTTCCTCTCAACAATTTATTCGACATTTTTTTCCCACCAATAATCCAACAAATTTCAACTTTATTATTTTACCACATTCCTAGCAAAGGAAGGTACAGCCAACGAGATTTGAAATCAAAAAAACATCTTCTTATAATGAAAAACAAGGGTTAATTTTTGCAAAGGTTGTGGGATTATGGATTATGATGTCATCGTCATCGGCGGCGGCCCTTCCGGACTTATGGCCGCAATAGCTGCCGGGGAAAACAATGGAAACGTCCTTTTGTTAGACAAAGGAAATAAACTTGGAAGAAAGCTCGCTATTTCCGGCGGCGGGCGCTGCAATGTGACGAACCGGCTTCCGGTTGAAGAAATGATCAAGAATATCCCGGGCAACGGCCGATTTTTATATGGGGCATTTTCTCAATTTAATAATGAGGACATCATCCTCTTTTTTGAAAAGCTTGGGGTTCGTTTAAAAGAAGAGGATCATGGACGAATGTTTCCGGTATCCAACAGAGCACAAGACGTTGTCGATGCGCTTCTGTCCGAACTTAAAAAACTGGGCGTCCACATAAAAACGAACCATCCGGTCAAAACGATTGAATACGAACAAGGCAAAGTGAAAGGCGTCTGTTTGAAAAACGAAGCTTTTCTTCCTGCCAAGGCTGTCGTTGTGGCTGTTGGCGGCAAATCAGTTCCGCAAACAGGTTCGACGGGCGATGGTTACGCTTGGGCGATAAAGGCTGGGCACACCGTAACAGAGTTATACCCGACTGAAGTGCCAATCACATCGAACGAACCGTTCATTCAAAAGAAGATGCTGCAAGGCTTGTCATTGCGGGATGCCGCTTTAAGTGTCATCAACAAGAAAGGGGAAACGGTCATCACCCACCGGATGGATTTGCTTTTTACCCACTTTGGCCTTTCTGGTCCTGCTGCGCTCAGATGCAGCCAATTTGTCGTGAAAGAACTGAAAAAGGAAAAAAGCTGCGTGTTGGCGATCGATGCTCTTCCGGATAAAACGGAGGAAGCGCTCCTTCAACAAATTGCCAAAAAATTAAAGGCAGAACCGAAAAAATCGATCAAAAATGTTTTAAAAGGATTATTGCCAGAACGTTATTTGCTCTTTTTGCTTGATGCCTCCGAAATTGATCATTCGATGACATATTCTCAGCTTTCAAAGGAAAAACTGCGGAATTTTGTCCATCAAATTAAAGATTTCCGTTTTGAAGCAAACGGAACGCTGCCGATCGAAAAAGCATTCGTGACAGGCGGCGGCGTTTCGACGAAAGAAATTGATCCCAAAAGCATGGCCTCAAAAATTATGCAAGGCCTCTATTTTTGCGGAGAAATATTGGATATTCACGGCTATACCGGCGGGTTTAATATCACAGCTGCGCTTGTGACAGGGCGCCTGGCAGGTTTAAACGCAAGCCTTTATGCAAAAAGTTCAACCTAATTATCGGTTGAACTTTTTTGTTGGAGAAGAATATCGAGCCATTTCATTCTTTCTTCATCGGAAGCCTCCAAAAATTTTTTCTCCAGCAATTGACGTAAAATAAACTGTTTTCGATCCGGATCGTCAACTTCTTCAATGATGCGTTTTCGGCTTGCCTCAAGGAATTGCATATAAGAAGCAAATGTTTCATCAAACTGGTGCGCAAGCTCATTTTTGATTTTTCTCGCAAGTCCCGGAACTTTTCCGCTCGTCGACACGCTGATAACCAAATCTCCCCTTTTGAATGTTGCAGGCATGATGATATTGCTGTTTTCCGGTGCGTCGACAACATTGACCAGCTGATGTGCTTCACATGACTGAAAAACTTGTTGATTGACATGTTTGTCATTGGTTGCGGCAATAACAAGAAACGCACCGGCCACATCCTTTTTTTCAAACATTTTTTGTTTCCAACAGATTTTTTCTTCTTGATACAACCGAAACAGATGATCAGACAGATGTGGACTGACAACTGTTATATCAGCACATGCCTCGAGCAAAGCTTTTATTTTTCTTTCCGCTACCTTTCCGCCGCCGATAACGACTGTTTTTTTTCCTTTCATTTTCAACATCACACTGTAGTACATATAGCCACCCTTTTACCATTTTTCGCCGTGCGCTTACAAATAAATGCTGATTTTTTAGACGGTTCTTCTATTCAGCTAATTTTTTAGACAATCGCCAAGGATAACAAAAAGAAATGTTTTCAGGAAATCGAGGCAAGATTCCTTGCACAATTGTTTCCCCACTTACCTATATAATAGACTTTTCCTCAAGTTTGTGGAAGTTTTTTAAAAATGATGTTTTTATTCTTTGTAAACAATCATCGCTGAAAAACAGTAAATTTGTTCGCCTTTTTGATCGCATGCTACCGCCACATGATATTTTATATCGACATATTTGGGGCTTGAAAGGGTTGTTAAAAAGGTGTTCACTTCCTCTTCCAAATCTTTTTCATGCTCTTCGTCAAAAATGGCGACTTTATAGCTCAATTTCTTCACACTCCTCGTTTTATTGTTGTTTCCAATATACTTTTATGCTAGTACAAATATGACAAAAGAATGTTTTTCCAAAAAGGAGCGCCTGCCCAAATGTTGGCGGATTGGATCATGTTTCAAGCACTTTTAACGGCTTTTGGGGCTTTCGCTGCGGAAGTTAGAAGTTCAATGAAGATTTTCCGCCTCTTATGTTTATTGTTTGTAGGGGGTCATTTTCACTTTATGACGATGATGCTAACAAAAGAGAGGGGAATTCCATGAAAGTGATAAAGCGTTATTCGATAAAAAAGGGACAGCTCAAAGTCGAAAACCGACTTATAAACGGCCCCTGTCAAGTAGACAGTAGAAATAATAAAAATATACCTAAGCGGCTTTAGCTCTATATTCCATGGGGCTAAGGCCGTTTAATCTTTTTTGATACCTTTCATAATGATAAAAGCGGATGTACTCATCAATCGCAAGAGATCATTCTTCAAATGTCTGATACTTATGTAAATAATACTTCTCGCATTTAAAGCGTTCCCCAAAAAGATTCCATTGGCCGATTATCAATACATCTGCCTACTCTTGACATACTTTGTGTCAACCCTGCTTAAAACCATGAGAGGTATATTGGAAACCACGGTCACTATGAATAAGTGGATGCTCTCCATTTAAAAGTACGGTGGCTTGATCCAACGTTTGGAATACAAGTTTATTATTGGAATGTCCTAACATAGCTACCAATTGATCCATCATATAGGCCCTCCGTTGATACCGTTGGAACAGTTCCGTAGAGAACTCTCCATCTCTTGTCCGTGGAACGCGCAAGGTCAACCGTCCCACCCGGATTGTCAGCCGGCGTGGATACGAACCGTTTCGATAACCTTTTCGTTCTTCCGTTCGTTCATAACGACGAGCCCCCAGCTGTTCTTCCGCTTGCGCCTTGAGGATTTGATTCAGGACTTGTTCCAGTAGTTTCGCTAATCCTCATCTCTGGTGAATAACCCGTGCAAAAGTTTATCATTTAGGGTAATATGATATTGAGCCATGGTTGCATTCCTCCTTACGTTTGGTGTTTTTGGTCCACTGTTTATTCTACCAAAGGGGAAGCAACATGGCTCTTTTTCTATTTCCCTTTTTACACAATTATATGGACTGAACTCTTTTTCATTCCTTTATTTTACCATGCATTTTTTTCTATTTTCGGTATTTAACATAACAGGGCAAAATAGTTTGATCTTCTATTCTGAACCTAGCGAGTAATGGAGGTGAAAGAGAATATACTTTTACCAAGACGTGATTGGGTGGTCGAAGTTTATTCCAATGAAACTTGGTGAAAGAGAATATACTTTTACCAAGACTATTACTCTTTCCCCTCGGGTCAATAAAGATCTAATCTAGAGGTACCCACCTAAATATGGAATACAAGGAGCGAACAGAATGAATTGGATGAAGGAAGTATTAAAACGGAAAGATGAAATCATTGCAGAGACCCAGACCTTTTTAAAAATTAAAAGCGTTCTTGATGACGCCACAAAAGAAGAAGGAGCGCCTTTTGGAGCAGGAATCAAAAAAGCATTGGAACATCTTTTGCATAAAGGGGAAAAAGACGGGTTTCAAACAAAAAATTTGGAAGGATATGCGGGTCATATTGAAATGGGGGAAGGACATGAAATTGTTGGCGTCCTTTGCCACGTGGATGTTGTCCCTGAGGGGGACGGGTGGAAATTTGATCCTTATGGTGCGGTCATCCAAGACGGAAAATTATATGCCCGCGGAGCGCTTGATGATAAAGGTCCGACGATGGCTGCCTATTATGCGATGAAAATTGTGAAAGAACTAGGACTTCCGTTATCGAAGCGAGTCCGGATGATAATTGGCACTGATGAAGAAAGTGACTGGCGCTGTGTCGATCATTACTTTAAGCATGAAGAAATGCCTGACATCGGATTTGCGCCCGATGCCGATTTTCCGATTATTTATGCAGAAAAAGGAATCATTGATGTTGTTCTAAAAATTGATTCCGTATGTGAAAATACGGAGGAAACATATTCGTTAAAAACCTTTTCCTCAGGCAGGCGTTTTAATATGGTTCCCGATTTTGCGAAAGCGGTCATTGGAAAATGTGCAGATTTATCGGAGCTGCAAAACATCTTTAAGCAATTTTTGCAAAGGGAGCATTTAAATGGCCGTATTTACGAACAACAATCAGATGTTGTCATTGAATTGGAAGGCATTTCCGCCCATGCGATGGAACCGGAAAACGGCCGCAATGCCGGGATTTATTTAGCAGCTTTTTTGTCAACATTGCCTCTTGATCAAAGGGGAAAAGGTTTTGTCAATTGGATCAGCCGCTACTTTTCTGGAGATATAAGAGGAAAAAAGCTTAACATCGCAGCGCAGGATGAAGTGAGCGGCGAGTTAACGGTTAATATAGGAATCATTTCATACGAAAGGGAGGGAGAGAAAACGGTCGGTTTAAATATCCGCTACCCTGTGACGGAAAAAGGTGCGAACATACAACGAAAGTTGGCACAGCTGCCTGACAGTGAGCTAGTCCGCTTTTCCGACTCGGCTCCGCATTACGTTCAAAAAGACCATCCGCTGATCCGGACATTGCAAAACGTGTATGAAGAGCAAACGGGACAAAAAGCGGAGCTCATTGCGATCGGAGGTGGCACATATGCTCGTTCCTTAAAAGCAGGGGTTGCGTTTGGCCCTTTGTTTCCAGGAAGGAGCGATGTCGCCCATCAAAAGGATGAATATATATATATCGATGACCTATTAAAAGCGACAGCCATTTACGCTCAGGCGATTTACGAATTGGCGAAGTAACTTGTGCTGTTTTGATCTCATTTTCAATGAAAAGGCGCACTATAGCAAACCACCCCTGAAACAGTTTTCGTTTTAAGGGTGGTTTTTGTGTATAAATATTAAAAAATTTAGTGTCAAGGCGAAACCTATTGATTTTTCAAAAAGCGGGGCACCATTTATTCAACAAGCTTCAATCCAATGACGGAAACGATAATCAGGGCGATGAATGCCAATCTCCATTTGTCTTTCGGCTCGCCGTATACAAACATGCCGATCAGCGTGCTGCCGACAGTGCCGATTCCAGTCCAGACCGAATAGGCAATGCTCATTGGAATCTCATTCATCGCTATCGACAATAAACACAAGCTTAAAATAAATCCGCCAATCAGCAACGAGAAAGAAAAAATGCTAGGTTTCGCATTTACTTTTGCCAATCCAATAACACCGAAGACTTCACAGCATCCGGCCGCAATTAAAAGAAGCCAGCTCAAGATGATTCACCTTCTTTGTTTTTCCGTTTACTTGATTGATAGTTTAAACCGATAATTCCGATTAACAACGTTAGGATAAACAAAATTTTCATCGGGGTTAAATGCGAACCGAACAAAATCCATTCCATCAAAACGGTTCCTAACGTTCCAAGACCTACAAAAATGATATAAACGGTGCCAGCCGGCAATTTTTTTCCTAAATAAACAAGGATTATAAAGCTTGCAATCATCGCGATAATGGTCAGCAACCATTCAAAAATATTGCCGGCATGCTTTAAACCAATGACCCATGTCACTTCAAACATTGCCGCAACGATGATAAGCAGCCAATACATCAAATCATCACGTTCCTTTCCAAGTAAATCAAAAAACCTGCGAGAAACCGATAAGGTTATTCTCCCAGGCTTTTATCCTTCCGTGTACACAGCATCACTTACTGTGCGTTTTCTCTCGAACCAGACCAGCCCCAATAGCTGCGGAACCCTAGAAAACTTTATTTTTTATGAAAATATTTACATGTTAAATTTTCTCATAAAACAAAAGAAAGTGCAATCGAAATTCAAGCAGCTGTTCCCGGTTTTGCTATTTGTTAATCAAATAGAAACAAATCGCTTGATAAATATCGTTCGCCTGTATCGGCTGTCATGCAGACGACCACTTCATCAGGGGACAATCGTTTTGCCACTTGGATGGCTGCAAAACAGGAAGCGCCTGAAGACGGCCCCACTAAAATTCCTTCTTCCCTTGCAAGGCTTCGGGTGATTTCATAGGCCTCTTCGTCTTTTACATGGATGATTTCGTCATAAATTTTTGTATTTAAGGTTTTCGGAATAAATCCCGGGCTTGTCCCGACAAGTTTGTGCTTTCCCGGTTTTCCTCCAGACAAAACGGGGGAACCTGCCGGCTCAACAACATGGACTGTCATATTTGGAAAATGTTCTTTCAACGTTTCGCCTGTTCCGGTGATGGTTCCGCCTGTTCCAGATGTGGCGACAAATGCTGATAACGGTTTACCGATTTTTTTCATCGCTTCAATGATTTCCAAGGCAGTCGTTTTTCGATGCGCATCAGGGTTTGCCGGATTTTCAAACTGCATCGGAATAAAGCTGTTTGGAATTTCTTTGGCAAGTTCTTCCGCTTTCTGAATAGCTCCCGGCATTTTTTGGTCTCCCGGAGTTAACACAACTTCTGCTCCAAAGGCTTTCAACAAGTTGATCCGCTCTTCTGTCATTGTATCGGGCATAACGATGATGGCGCGGTATCCTTTGGCTGCCGCATTCATGGCAAGTCCGATCCCGGTATTGCCGCTAGTAGGCTCGATAATCGTGGCACCGGGTTTTAATAAACCTTGTTTTTCAGCTTCAACAATCATATTGTAAGCTGCGCGGTCTTTTACGCTGCGGGTTGGATTGAAATATTCAAGTTTTACATATATATCGGCGCCGTTTTTAGGACAAATCTTGTTTAATTTCACTAATGGAGTATCTCCGATTAAATCAGCAACATTATTTGCTACACGCATGCAAAACACTTCCTTATTTTTGTTTGTATCCTTATCATATCATAATACAGGATTTTACTCTTTACAAACCCGTGGTGCAATGATCTATGCAAAGAATTTGCAGTTTTGTTAAAATATTTTCTAAAGTGAGGTTTTAAAAATGGAGAAACATTATTTCGTCGCATTGGATGTGCCGGAGCCGTCATCTCAATTGATTTATCATTGGGTTTGTCAAAATAAATGGCAATGGAGTTTTGCAAGCTATGTCCATCCTTCTGATTACCATTTAACATTAGCTTTTTTAGGAAGTGCTGAGAAAAGTACGCTTGCCAAACTGTCAACTGTCTTAAAAAAGGTTTGCGAACAGCACGGGTCTTTTACTTTGCAGCTTGCTGAAGCCGGGACTTTTGGTCGGACGGGTTTTCCGAGAATTTTATGGATAGGGGTAAAGGAAAACCATGAACTAAAGCGGTTAAGGGATTCGGTGTATGAAGTGTGCAAGCAATTAAAATTTTCCCTGGATGAGCGCCCGTTTAAACCGCATATAACCGTTGCGAGAAAATGGAAAGCCGATTCTCCTTTTTCGATTCAAAAGACAGACAACGCTGTTTTTCACAACGAATCCATTTCCGTTCGTTCTGTCACATTATTTCAAACCAATTTCAAGCAAATTCCGAAATATGAGGCGATTCAACAATATTCACTGCATTAATCTTTTTGGATTGATTGGAGAGGAGAAATTTGAAAGGAATCAAAATTGTTGGGCAAATATGTTTGTTGTATGCCTTCTATATGATGGGGAACTTTGTGCAAAATATGCTGGATTTAATGATACCCGGAAGCATCATTGGCATGATCCTTCTTTTTGTTTTTTTGCATATAAAATCATTTCCGGTTGATTTGTTTAAAGACGGATGCTCTGTATTAGTAAAGCATTTGCCGCTTTTATTTATTCCGGCGACCGTCGGCGTGATGAATTATTTTTCGCTTTTTTTCAGTTCGTCCGGAATACGTTCGGTATTCATCACAATCATCAGCACCGTAATGGTCATGGTTTCCGCATCTGTCGTCAGCCAGTGGCTGATGCAGAAAAAACGAAAAACGATTCAGCAAGAAGAAGGGAAGCGTCTATGACAATGTTGGTATCGCTGGCTATGATTTTATTGACGATCATAATTTATTTGTTGATGGTTCGGTTATATAACAAAATTCATATTCCTTTATTGGTTCCGATTGCTACGTCTTCAACTGCCATCATTGCTGTTTTACTTATGTTCCATATACCTTATCAAACGTTTATGCTTGGAGGAAAATGGATTGATGAACTTCTTGGCCCAGCGGTGGTAGCTTTGGCATACCCGCTTTACCAGCATCGCAAAACATTGCAAAAGTTTGCTCTGTCCATTGTGGCTAGCGCTTTGGCTGGGACGATCATAGGTCTGATTTCCGGGATTTTATTGTCTTCATTATTTGGGATTGATCAAAAGCAGATTCTTTCATTGGCGCCCAAATCAGTCACAACACCGGTGGCAATGGATATTGCGTCAATGATAGGCGGCAACCCGACTCTTTCAGCTGTCTATGTTATGGTAGCCGGGATGTTCGGGGCAATGTTCGGACCGTATGTATTAAAAGTTTTCCGTATTCGTCATCCGATTTCTATCGGCATTGGCTTTGGCACAGCTTCCCATGGAATCGGAACAGCCAAAGCGGGAGAAAATGGGGAATTGGCCGGGGCGATCGGCTCGATCACCATGACGTTAAGCGCCTTATTTGCTTCATTGCTTTGCCCGATGATCGTTCATTTATTCATGTAATGGAAGAGGGAGATGAAACGGTTTTGGCACAATTACTCAAGCTCGAGGATTATATTTCAAGATATGAAATAGACCCGTACCGCTATTCCAGTCAATTTATTCGAATGAAAAAAAAACAGTGGGAAGAAATCAAAAGCCAATTTGAGCAAGCAATTGCTACTGAAGAGGATAAACTCGGTTTGATCAATAATGCCAAACAGGCGTTTTTAGACAAGATTTTTCTTTCCCAACTTGTATGGGCAAGTTCGACGATCCGGCAAATTTCAGAGCTTGATCAACGATATAAACAAGATTCCTTATTAAAATATTTTTTGCAAAGCTTTCCCGATAATTGCTTTCTGATGTATTTTCCGGTCTTTCAAATTAAAAAAGCTTCTGTCCAAGGTGAAATAATTTTCATTCGACCGACGGATATAGTTTGTTTGACAGCGCTTGAAGGGGAAGAAGACAATGTATTGGTTGGCGGGAAAGGGAATTTTTGGTTAGAACGAAACAGCAGAGGAGAAAGAAAAATAGTAGCGCCTACCATTGCGTTGGAGCGGACGGAGAAAATCGTTCATTCCATTTTGCGTGAAAACGACCTTCATCTGCCTATCCGAAAAACTTTATTAAACCGAAAAGGATTTATTCATGCGCACGAACTTTCCCGTGAATGGGAATGTGTGGATAAACGAAACTACGATAGTTGGTTTCAAAAAATGCGGCTTCAGCCTTCACCTGTTAAGTATTTGCAGCTAAAAGCGGCAAAGGTGTTGATGGCAACCTGCAAAACCGAAGCAGTGGACCGCTGATTTTTAAAAAAATGGGAAAGTTGTCTGCGTTTTACTTTATGCAGAAGATGGTTTTAGTTTTTCTTGACGAAAAAGACCTGTTGAAGATAAAATTTAAAGGGATAGCTATTGAAAAAAATAACGTCAATAGCTGTCTTTTTTATTGTCAGTTAAAACTTTAAATGAAATGTGGGCTTAAAATTGAAAGCGAATTGGTTGGAAGATGTATTAGGCAGTGAGTGGAAAATATTACCTGCTGGTGGAGCAACAGGAGAAGCTTTTTATGCCGAAAAAGATGGAAAAAAACTGTTTTTAAAGCGGAATTCCTCTCCGTTCTTAGCCGTTTTGTCTGCGGAAGGAATCGTTCCGAAACTTGTCTGGACGAAAAGGATGGAAAACGGCGATGTTATCACCGCTCAGCATTGGTTGAATGGACGCGGCTTAAAGCCGAAAGATATGAAAAACGAACATGTGGCGGAGCTTCTGAGAAAGATCCACCAGTCCAGCGATTTGCATGATATGTTGAGACGTTTGGGAAAAGAGCCGCTTTCCCCGGAAAAGCTTCTCGAATATATAAATGAAGTGTTGGATTCAAGTCTGTATACATCAAAGCTTGTTCAAGAAGCAATCCATTATTTAGAAAAAACAGTGCAAAACGTTCACCATGATGAAGCAGTTGTCTGTCATTGCGACGTTCACCATAATAATTGGCTGTTGTCAGATGATAACCGACTGTATTTGATCGACTGGGATGGCGCAATGATTGCCGATCCGGCCATTGATTTAGGCATGCTTTTATATACGTATATTCATAAAAAAGATTGGCAGGATTGGTTGGAGATTTATGGGGAACGATTAACCGAACACTTGGAAATGCGCATGTATTGGTATGTGTTGGCGCAAGCAATTGTTTCGCTTTCTATGGCGAACCAAAAAAATCAGCAAAAAGAATTGGCGGAGCGGCTGGAATTTTTGAATGTTTTACTTAAGAAAAGGAATTGAGATCCAAGATCCATTGAGAAAGCTGCTGCTGGTATGCATTTATATGTTTGGTGGAGTCTCGGGAATATTTTCCTTGCTGGCTGTACGAATAAATGGATTCCAGTGACTGTTTTAACTGCTCATTCACTGCATTATTGGCGATAAGAGATTGAATGAGCCGTTCCAATTGTTCGTATTCCGCAACTGTTCCACAACATTCACTTTCATGTTCAGATAAAATGTCTTTTAAAAGCATCAATTGATCTTGATGGCTTAAAGGCATGTTTTTCACCCCGTTTCTTTTAAAAGTAGGATATGCATCCTGTCCACGATCTATACAAAAGAGCCGTATATGTTCAACGGCTCTTTTACATGAAATAAATTTTTTTGGTTTCAACCCGCGAATGGAAGAGGTGGATTATGCGTTTAAGAAATAAACCTTGGGCCGGCGAATTTATAGCGAATCATCCGGACTTTGTCATCCCTCGCCCAAACGAATGGAAAGGGAAATGGAAAAGACTTTTTGACAACGAACAGCCTATCCATATTGAAGTTGGTACCGGTAAAGGCAAGTTTATTGTTGAAATGGCAAAACGGCACCCCCACATCAACTATATTGGAATTGAACGGCAGCAAAGCGTCATCGTCTCCGCTTTAAAAAAAATAAAGGAAGAGGGACTTTCGAATGTAAAACTCATCAATGTCAATGCGAGCGAGTTGACGGATATATTTGATAAAGGTGAGGTTGAGCGCATTTATTTAAACTTTTCTGATCCTTGGCCGAAAAAACGGCATGGCAAGCGCCGTTTAACCCATCCTGTATTTTTAACCGTGTTTGAACGCATTTTGGTAAATGGAGGAGAACTTCATTTCAAAACGGACAACCAAGGGTTGTTTGAATTCTCGCTCGTGAGCTTTTCGGAGTTTGGTCTGCTTTTAAAGAGCGTCAGCCTTGACTTGCATAACAGCGGCTTTGAAGGCAATATTATGACCGAGTATGAAGAAAAGTTTTCTAAAAAAGGGCATAAAATTTATCGCGCTGAAGTCCAATTCCGTTAACCCATCCCGTTGTTGAATCGGGGTGGGTTCATTTTTGGGAAAAGGCATATGTTGATGCATATGAGAAATCGGGGTAGTTATTGATACGGCAAGGAAAAAGATTTTATGCGAAATGCTTTGTCTCGTGCAGGCTGTGTTCGTTCACAAAAGCTTTTAAAATTTTTAAATTGATTCTTTCGTTGCGGGAAATACCCCTGTTGGCCAGCGTGGCAAAGGATAGCATTTTTTTCGGTGCTTCTCCGCAAATATCAAGGCCGATTACTTTTGTTTCCTTTCTGATGATCCTCAAGTAAAACAACAATGCGGCTACGGTCATTACCCCTTGATCCCAATTCGTTATCGCTTCTTCTCTTTTTAAAACATCTTTGTCAATGCTGATGTAAACGGGTTCATTTTTCATGTTGGCCAAAAGCCGTACAATCACTTGATGGTTTTCAGGCTCATATGGAATAATATGTAACGTTTTCTTGGCTGCATTCACTGCTGTGCAGCTTTTGGGTCCGATTAAAATGGCTTTAGATAAATATGGGATGTCTTTTAATGCAAAAGAAACCCACGAACCGCAGGAAATGGGCATGTTTTCTTGAACTGCTTTATCGTCAAGATCTGTATGGTGATCAAATAAAATCAAATCAAAAGGGTGTTTTATTTCTTTGAGCAATAAATAGGTTACATAGTGAAAATCCCCGCTGCCAATCAAGGTAATTCCTTTTTGTTTTCGGTATGAAAGTTTTTTTTCAATAATTTTTAAAGAGTGGCTGTCACAAAAAAGACGCGTTCCCTTCAAGTTTGACAAATGAATATCGTCATGAGGAATGGACATCAGCTTCCTCTGCGTTTGATAGGTGTCATCAAAATGCAAAACCGTCACACCTTTGTTCACGATCCCCATTTTTCTTCCTCCCCCCAAGAAGAAAAACTTAAAAAATCTTTACGCTTTCATCACATCTAAAATAGTTCCGGTCGTTGAATCAACAATCACTTCAAATTGCTCCTGTATATCGTTGTTTACAAGATTTATCCCTGCTTGATAGACTTTATACGCTATCCCGTTTTTTTCATAGTCTTGAGGAACTGTGTAAATCCAAGAACCGTTGATTGTTCCTTTTTCTTTAAACGCCTTTTTTACCAATGAGAGCGCCTTTTCAGACGGAAGCATGTGGCGTTTGACATTGTTTTGCAGAAAATAGCCTGCCAATATTCCGGCGCCAAAAGCAATAAGGAGATTTTTCCATTTCACAAAGATTTCCCTCCGTTCCATTAAACGAGTAGTAAAATAATCGAGAAAAAAAGTTTATTTTAAGTATAACGCATTATGGTTTGTTTTGCCTTATTTCCATCTTAAAACCTGACGGGAGATTTTTTGCAAAAGATGTTAAAATAATTGTATACATACCTTGATGTCATTTTGATACATTCATGATAAAGGGGACATTGTGATGGAAAAAGAGACGTTGGAATTGTTTCGGACTTTGACCGAACTGCCGGGTGCACCCGGAAATGAACATGCCGTTCGCTGTTTTATGAGGAAACAATTGGAAAAGTATGCAGATGAAGTGATTCAAGATAAATTAGGAAGTATTTTTGGCGTAAAACGGGGAAACGTGGACGGACCCGTTGTGATGGTGGCAGGCCATATGGATGAAGTTGGTTTTATGGTTACTTCTATTACAGATAACGGGATGATTCGCTTTCAGCCGCTTGGTGGCTGGTGGAGTCAAGTATTGCTTGCCCAGCGGGTGCAAATCATAACCGATTCGGATCCTGTTGTCGGGGTGATTTCCTCCATTCCTCCTCATTTGTTGGATGAGGAAAAAAGGAAAAAACCGATGGAAATCCAAAACATGCTCATTGACATAGGGGCTGATAGCAGGGAAGATGCGAAAGCGATCGGAATTAAACCCGGCCAGTCCATTGTGCCGATCTGCCCGTTTACACCGATGGCCAACTCCAAGAAAATTTTAGCGAAAGCTTGGGATAACCGATACGGCTGCGGACTAGCCATCGAGTTGCTCAAAGAGGTGAAAGGTGAAAGCCTCCCCAACATTTTGTATTCCGGTGCAACTGTCCAAGAAGAAGTGGGGCTAAGGGGAGCGCAAACGGCAGCGAACATGATTCAGCCTGAAATCTTTTTTGCTTTGGATGCTAGCCCTGCGAACGATATGAGTGGAGACAAAAATGAATTTGGCCAGCTTGGAAAAGGTGTTTTATTGAGAATTTTCGATCGATCGATGGTGACCCATCGGGGAATGAGAGAATTTGTTCTGGATACAGCCGAGACGAATCACATTCCTTATCAATATTTTGTTTCCCAAGGCGGGACGGATGCTGGACGGGTGCATATTGCAAACAACGGCGTTCCTTCAGCTGTGATTGGCATCTGTTCCAGATATATTCACACACATGCGTCCATCATCCATGTTGATGACTATGCAGCGGCTAAAGAACTGCTGATCAAGCTTGTCAAAGCATGTGACCGATCAACAGTTGATCAACTGAACCAAAATGCATGAAAAAACCAGTGCAATGGAGGAACGAAAATTGAAAGTTGCGATCGGATCCAAAAATCCTGTCAAAATTGAAGCGGTAAAAGAAGCCTTTTCTTTTTTACCATTCAAGGAAATTGAATGGATCGCCAAAGATGTGCCGTCAGGTGTTTCCGCTCAGCCGTTTTCTGATGATGAAACGTTGAAAGGAGCCGTAAACAGGGCAAAAAATGCATTGAATAAAGAAAAAGCGAATATGGCTTTTGGACTTGAAGGAGGCGTTGATGTTACCGCCAACGGATTGTTTTTGTGCAATTGGGGAGCTTTAGTTGATCAGGATGGGAATGAATATGTCGCAGGCGGGGCGCGGATCCGCCTCCCCGTTGAATTTTTAAAGCCGCTGCAGCAAGGACTGGAGCTTGGCGAAGTAATGGATCAATATGCTAAAAAGCGAAATGTCAGGCAAAATGAAGGGGCAATCGGCATTTTTACGAACGGGTTAGTCGATCGGAAAGGAATGTTTGTCCATTTGACAAAGCTTTTAGTCGGACAATATTTGTATTATAGAAAAATGAATGAATTTGCTTCCATGAATCATCCGGGCTAGTTTCTGGCTTTTTCCCTTGAAGTTTGTTAAGATTCCTATTAAAAACGATGAAGGAGACCAGCAAGCCATGAAAAAAATTGAATCTGTAGAACAATTTTGGGAAAAAACAAAAGGAAAAAAAGCAGTTTTCATGTTTTCGGCAGATTGGTGCCCAGACTGCCGTTTTATTGAACCTGCTCTTCCAGAACTGGAAAAAGAAAATGCCGATTTCACTTTTTATTCTGTCGATCGCGACGAATTTATTGATTTGTGCGGTGAATTAAACGTTTTTGGAATTCCAAGTTTTATTGTATGGGACGAGGGGAAGGAAATCGGACGTTTTGTAAGCAAAGATCGAAAAACAAAAGAAGAAATCCAGCAGTTTTTGGATGGATTACATGTTTAACGGCGGAAGGGAATGAAAAACCTTCATGAAATCTGAACAGATGGTTGAACTGTTGAAGGAAAAATTAAAGCAGTATCCATTTCAATATACGTTTGATCGTAAAAAAGATACATTAAGAATTGAAGATCCAGAACTGGATAACGGACTGACGGTCTCCCTGCCGGGTTTGATCGCCAAATGGAATGAAGAGAAGGAAAGAGCCGTAGATGAATTTGTTTATTATATTACCGAATCATTCTCAGCGATGAAAAAAAACGGAAGATTAAGCGGAAAAGAAAAAAATATATATCCTGTTATCCGTTCCGCTTCATTTCCTACTGAATCAAACGGCGTTCCGCTTCTTTATGACGACCATACTGCCGAAACACGCATTTATTATGCGCTTGATCTTGGTAAAACATATCGGTTAATCGACGAAAAAATGATGGAAAAAGAAAATTGGACCCATTCGCGCATCAGGGAGATTGCTTGCTTTAACCTGCGTTCATTGCCAATAAAGGCAAAAGAAGATAAAGTGGCGGGAAATGTTTTTTACTTTTTTAACACAAATGACGGGTATGACGCCAGCAGAATATTGAATGATTCCCTTTTAAGAGAGTATGAACAAAAAGTTCAGGGAGACATGACCATCAGCGTTCCGCATCAAGATGTCCTCATTATCGGAGATATCCGCAATGAAACGGGGTATGATGTGCTGGCCCAGTTGACGATGAGTTTTTTCACGAATGGGCGGGTGCCGATTACTGCTTTGTCTTTTCTATATGAAAATAAAAAGCTGGAACCGATTTTTATTTTGGCAAAAAATCGGAAGAAAGGGGATTCATCATGAATGTTTTTTACAACAATGAGGGAGTAGGCGACGTGCTTCTTATACGGTTGCATGACGTTTCTTACGATCAAAAGCAATTTGAACGGAAAGGCGATGTTGCAAGAATTTATCATCAAGAGACAGGAAAAACAGCCGGTTTTAATATTTTCAATGCTTCCAGCTATCATCCATTTGCAGGCCGCGGTGAAGTGAAGTTGACGGAAGAGCTTTTGGAAAAGATCAATCAAATCATTGTGAAAAATGGCTTTAATGAACAAATAGAAGCAGATTTATCGCCGAAATTTGTTGTCGGACATGTGCTGGAAAAAAAGAAGCATCCAAACGCCGACAAGCTTAGCATTTGCAAAGTGGATGTCGGGGATGAAGTGCTGCAAATTGTTTGCGGTGCACCGAATGTTGCCGCCGGCCAAAAAGTGGTCGTTGCCAAAGTGGGAGCGGTAATGCCCAGCGGAATGATTATCAAAGACGCAGAGCTTAGAGGCGTTGCCTCAAGCGGCATGATCTGCTCGGCAAAAGAACTAAACTTGCCGAATGCACCGAAAGAAAAAGGAATTCTTGTGCTGGAGGATTACCGAAAAGCGGGGGAGCCGTTTTTTCAATAATGGGATGAACTTTGGGATGTAACCTATATCGTTTTTTCTGCTAACACGCGCTGAACGAACCTTGTTTAGCGCGTGTTTTTTTGAGGAGAAATCCCTTTTTTTGTCAAATAGCTTAGGAAATCGTTAATCAAAGCTTATCAAAGGTGATAAGAAATCAAAAACAGTGAATTTTCAAAAAAATCTTCCAATTACCCTTAATCTGTTATATATTAATATTGTAAATTTTAAAATTGTTTTATAACAAAGGCAGGTGAAAAACATGGAATCTTGAGGAAGGCTGCGGCTCCGATCCATTGGAACGGTTGACGATACCAGCCAAAGGCGTCATGGAAGCCAGCTTCATAAAAAAGGGACTAGTTTGAAAAATGAAAGGACAGTTTGGCAAAAAAAGCCCACTATGCAAGATGTTTGAATGAATGCGAAAAAGCTTTTTGTCCGAAATGATGATCCCGTGTTTTGGCATTTCCGGCAAGAAGCAGTTAAATGAAAGAGCGCATAGTTGAGAACAAAGATCTTTCATAAAGCAGTATCAAAAATATGTTATGACACGAACGTTTTTTCCATTTGTTCGTGTGGAAAATGATGTTTTTGTTTGACAAACGATCGAAAAAGGGGAGAGGGAAGAATGACAACAATAAACGAGAAAGCAAGACAATTGCAGGAAAGCTGGGAAAAAGATGAACGCTGGAAAGGAATTCGCCGCCCGTATTCAGCAGAGGATGTTTTGAAACTGAGAGGTTCCATTGAAATTGAATATACGCTGGCCAAAAGAGGAGCGGAAAAATTTTGGAAGTTGATGCAAACAGAGGAATATGTGAATGCTCTTGGGGCATTGACAGGCAATCAAGCAGTCCAACAGGTAAAGGCAGGATTAAAGGCAATTTATTTAAGCGGCTGGCAAGTAGCGGCTGATGCCAATCTTTCGGGACAGATGTATCCGGACCAAAGTCTGTATCCTTCTAACAGCGTGCCTCATGTAGTCAAACGGATTAATCAAGCTTTGCAGCGAGCAGATCAAATTCATCACATGGAAGGGGATCATTCCATCGATTGGTTCGTTCCGATTGTTGCGGATGCTGAAGCTGGATTTGGGGGTCAATTGAACGTTTTTGAATTAATGAAAGCAATGATTGAGGCGGGGGCTGCTGCCGTTCATTTTGAGGATCAGTTGTCTTCCGAAAAAAAATGCGGCCACTTGGGCGGAAAGGTTTTGCTCCCGACGCAAACAGCTATTCGCAATTTGATTGCTGCACGGCTGGCAGCTGATGTGATGAATGTTCCGACTGTTATCATCGCCCGCACGGATGCCAATGCCGCCGATCTGATCACAAGCGATATCGATGACAGGGATAAAGAGTTTATAACCGGGGAACGGACGCAGGAAGGATTTTTCCGTACTCGCGCAGGGCTTGATCAGGCGATCGCCAGAGGCTTGGCATATGCTCCATACGCCGATATGATTTGGTGTGAAACGTCTGAACCGAATTTGGAAGAAGCACGGAAGTTTGCTGAAGCCATTCATGAAAAATATCCCGGCAAATTATTGGCATATAACTGTTCTCCTTCCTTTAACTGGAAGAAAAAACTTGACGATGAATCGATCGCACGTTTTCAAAAGGAAATTGCTTCTTTTGGATACAAATTCCAATTTGTCACTTTAGCTGGATTCCATGCATTGAATTTCAGCATGTTTGAACTCGCCCGCAAGTATAAGGAACAAGGGATGGCAGCTTACTCCGAACTTCAGCAAGCCGAATTTGAAAGTGAGCAGTATGGTTATACAGCCACGCGGCATCAGAGGGAAGTAGGAACGGGTTATTTTGATGAGGTTGCCCAAGTTATCACTGGAGGAACTTCTTCTACGACCGCTTTAAAAGGGTCTACGGAAGCTGAACAATTTACGACAGCATAACTTGACCGGCCATTCAATCATTACCTTCACATAGATTGAGCCAATCCTTCCGGGATTGGCTTTTTTTATCGTTTAACGCACCCATTTGCCATATTCTTTGGATAACACCATAAATGCTTCTCTATCTTTTTTGTCCAGCGCCTCGTTTATTTTCTCCTCCAACATTTTCTTCCGATGATTAAACCATGCTTCATCGAAAATCATTCTGATGTAGACATCGAGCATATAATCTTCCGCTTTTGTCTTTACAGATCGGGTTTTCATTATTTCGGAATATGATTTCCGGTTTTCCATAACCCATCACCCCTGATGCCTTTTTTATATTATATGGATTTCCGGAAAAAAAATCAACTAATTATTTATAATTTTTAAAAAATTCTATTATAAGCCTTTTGAGGCAGCAATTGAAACTGAATATTAAAAAAATATCGATTTTTTTGAAAAAATGTAGAAATTTTTGGTGTTTAATGGTACATTTGAATCAGGGATAATTGTCCCAATATTACATAATTTTAGGAGGGAAGAACGTTATGTCGATCAAATCGCATGAAGCAAAAAATTTTGTCATCAACGGCGATACGATGGCTGTTTTGCCGGTAAAGGAGGAAAATCAGCTGTACTCCAAAATTTTAGAAATATCCGGAGAGCGCATCGTTCCTATCCGACCCTATCATGTCGTAGATCAAAGCTGCCACTATTATGGATCGAGTTTTAAAGGGAGGGTGGAAGGATCGAAAAAATTGCTCGGCATGAACAAAAAAGTTCCGATCGTTGTTGACCCTGCTAATTCACTTTATTTTTTTCCTACCCATTCTCCGATCAGGCATCAATGCGCATGGCTCTCTCACGCTCACATTTCCCGTTTTCTCAAAGCTGAATCGAATTGTACGGAAGTGATTTTTCATAATGGCCAAAAAATGGTCATGGATATTTCCTATTCTTCATTTGCTTTCCAATTTTATAAAACCGCTCATTTGCGGACGATTATTTCTTCGAGAGTTGAATATGAGCAGCGCCGCATGAGTGCGATCCTTTTTTCAAATGACCAGCAGGCATATATTTATGAACAGCTCGTCAGAGAATTACGAAAAGATAGTTTGTAATATTTTCTTTCAGCACGTAAGAAGATCAGCCGCTTACGTGCTTTTTAGTGTGGGTTTGAGTTTTTTCTGTTTTAAACAAATAATGCTCCAACAGTTCATTCACTTTGTTTCGGATTCTCGGATTGAAATAACTATGGTGCTCTTCGTATCCGTTGTAATAGAAAGCATACATGGTGAATGCATCGTCCTGCTGGACTTTTAAAACTTTAATTTTTTGCTTCCGCAATTGTCGGCGAACGTCTGCCAAATCTTTTTGCACAAGTTTTAAGGCCTGCTCGATTAAATGAATATAAGGCTCTTTCAACTTGAAAGGGCTTTTTTCCACCACCCCCATATCTTTGTTCAGTACGGCGGCAGTCATCGGTAAATAAATCGCTTGTTCAATCAAGTCGCGAATGTCATTCGGTATTTTTGACATTTTCAAAACCCTCTCTTCAGAACATATGTTCTATATTTATTATAAATAATTACAACAAATTGACAATGAAATGTTTCTCCCAATTTTCAACTTTTGTCTAAAAGGTGTAAAATAAAAGGAGACGCAGTAAGTTGAGGGAGACAAAAAATGGACATCATAGCTTATTTAGATTCGATTACAATAGAAGATATTGAACATCTATTTCATAAATATCAGGCGCTTGGACCGCTTCCCGGCATTTTGCTGCCGCTCCTTGAGTCGTTTTTGCCGTTTTTGCCGCTCATGCTTTTTGTTATTGCCAATGCCAATTCATTCGGCTTGTGGCTCGGGTTTTTGTATTCTTGGGTTGGTTCATCAGCAGGGTCGTTGCTTGTTTTTTTCATTATCAGAAGGTTTGGCAGAAAGCGCTTTTTGCGTTTTTTAAGCAGGCATGATAAGGTGAAAAGAATGATGAACTGGGTCGAACGGCATGGATTTGCGCCTTTGTTTTTATTGCTTTGTTTTCCGTTTACCCCATCAGCGCTTGTAAACGTAGTGGCGGGGCTTTCCAAAATCAATACTTGGCAGTTTGCCCTTGCTGTTTTATCCGGGAAACTTGTGATGATCTTTATGCTGAGCTTTTCCGGATATGATTTGCGGGCGCTGGTGGAGGAGCCCATTCGGTTAACCATTGTCTGCGTTGTGATGGCTTTGTTATGGTTTATCGGCAAAAAAATTGAACAACGCCTGAATGTCTCGTTAATCAAACGAAATGACAAAAAGTAGGTGAAGAACAATGAATAAAAAAATGGTCGTTGCCGGAATCATCACAACGTCAATAGTATCGACCTTTTTTATCAAAAATATCGTTTTGGCCGAATATACCGTCGATGGGGCATCCATGCAGCCAACATTAAAAGAAGGGCATCATTTTTACATTAATAAATGGTCGTATCGGTTTGAGAATGTAAAACGGTTCGATATTATCGTGTTTCATATTCCTGAGGAAGAAGAAGTTCTCGTCAAAAGAGTCATCGGTCTTCCGGGGGAAAAGATAGAATATAAAAATGACAAACTTTATGTAAATGAAAAATTTTTTCCAGAACCCTTTTTAAAAACTAATAAAAAGAGGGAGTTTGGAAATGCGATCACCGGTGATTTTACCTTAAAGGAAGTCACCGGAAAAGAAAGAGTTCCGGATGGCTGTCTATTCGTCATTGGAGATAATCGATTGATCAGCAGGGACAGCCGCCATTTCGGTTTTGTCCGCCTAAAAGATGTCATAGGCAAAGTAAATCTTGAATAGCTTTTGCAGAACAAATTTTCGCCGCCATTGGATTTTCCGGTTTATTTACAGTAAAATGATTTTGACAAATAGATCGATCGGCATGGGACAAGCGATTGTCCCATTTTCCATTTCAACGCCTAAAAAGGAGTGATATTGTGGGTGTGCAGTTTTTAATCGGCCGTTCCGGAACAGGAAAAACAGCTGCGATTTTAAACGAAATACGTGAAAAGCTGAAAAACAGCCCGGATGAAGGAAGATCTATCGTGCTGCTTGTCCCGGATCAAATGACGTTTCAAATGGAATATGAATTGATGAAATCGAAAAATTTAGGCGGAATGATCAGAGGGCAAGTCTTCAGTTTCAATCGTTTGGCCTTTAGAGTGCTGCAGCAAGAAGGAGGCATCAGCCGTAAACATATTTCTCCAACAGGAATCAGCATGCTTTTAAGAAAAATCATCGAAGAAAAAAAAGATGAATTTAAAGTGTTTGCCAAAGCTTGCGAAAAAAAAGGCTTCATTGATCATGCCGAACAAATGATAACGGAATTTAAAAGGTACCTAATCAGTCCTGACCTGTTGGAGGAAGAGGCGAAAAAACTGGCGGGGAGCGTTGAACATCAAGAACGGATTCTTGCGGATAAATTGCATGACCTTGCGATCATCTACCGTTTCATGGAAAAAGAGCTGCACAACAAGTATATCCACTCAGAAGATTATTTGCAGCTTTTGGCCGAGAAAGTTCTTGAATCCGACTTAATGCAAAATTCAGAGGTTTATATAGACGGTTTTCATAGTTTTACCCCGCAGGAGCTGCTGGTAGTTGAATCGATCATGAAAACAGCTTCTTTTGTTAAGATCGCGCTGACAATGGATGGAAAACCATTTGAGCATGTTCCTGACGAACTTCATTTATTTTATATGACAAGCACAACCTATCAAACATTGAAAAAAATAGCTGAGCAAAACGATGTTTCAGTTGAAGAAGACGTTCGTTTTATGCAATTGCAGCGTTTTAAGCAAGTGCCGTCGCTTCTCCATTTGGAAAAACAGATTGAATTGCCTGCAGCAAAGCCTTTTGAAGGAGACTGCGCCATTACGTTTATGCAAGCTGCAAACAGACAAGCGGAAATTGAAGGGATCGCAAGAGAAATCATCCGTCTTGTCCGTGATGAAGGAAGCCGTTATCGGGATATTGCCCTGTTCATCCGAAATATGTCCGACTACAGAGACTTGCTTGAAAAATTGTTTCAAGATTATGAGATTCCTTTTTTCATAGATGAAAAAAGCCCGATGTTTTATCACCCTTTCATTGAATTTATTCGTTCCAGCCTCGAAATCATGACAGGAAATTGGCGCTATGAAGCCGTTTTTCGCACAGTGAAAACCGAGTTTCTTTACCCGCTTGATGTTGACAAAACGGATATGAGAAGGAAATTTGATATATTCGAAAATTATGTCTTAGCCTATGGAATCCAAGGAGAAAAATGGACCGATCAGAAACGTTGGTCATACAAAAAATATGATTCATTGGATGATGACTGGAAAAAAACGGATGAAGACCGGGAGATAGAAGAACTTGTCAATCAACTAAAGGAGATGATCGTCCGGCCTCTTAGAACATTTGAAAAAAGGCTGCAACGCGCCCAAACGGGAAAAGATATGGCCGCAGCGCTTTACATATATTTTGAAGAAGTGAAGGTACCGGAAAAATTGGAGCGCCTTCGCGTAGAAGCGGAACAAGAAGGCAAATTGATCGAAGCACGGCAGCATGAACAAGTTTGGAATGCGGTTATTGGACTGCTGGATGAATTGGTCGAAATGATGGGAGATCAGGAAATGACGATCAAATTGTTTGCTGAAGTCCTTGATTCGGGAATGGAAACGATGAAATATGCTCTTGTCCCTCCGGCCATTGATCAAGTCCTTGTTGCTAGTCTGGACCGTTCCCGGTTCTTCGGATTAAAGACTGCGTTTATTGTTGGAGCCAATGACGGAGTTCTTCCGGCGAAACCGGTGGAAGATGGCATTTTAGCGGATAATGAACGGGAACTTCTCCATTATAACGGAATAGAGCTTGCACCGGGTTCACGCAGAAAACTGCTGGATGAAAACTTTTTCATTTATTTGGCGGTGACAAGCGCTTCAGATCGGCTATATTTGTCATATCCTTTGGCGGATGAAGAAGGGAAGGCGCTTTTGCCTTCAGTTGTTGTCAAAAGATTAAAGGAAATGTTTCCGAATGCCAAAGAAATGGTTTCGCTAAATGAGCCGGAAAGCGAAGAAACGGACGAACAGCTTGCTTTCATCGTCCGGCCCAATGTCGCTTTGTCGGTTTTAACAACAAAATTGCAAAATTGGAAAAAACAATATCCGCTTCATGACGTATGGTGGGATGTATACAATTATTTCCTAAACGATCAGGAATGGAAGCCGAAAGCGAAAAAAGCATTGGCGAGCCTCTTTTATACGAATCGGGAAAAACCGTTGTCAGAAGAAACAAGCAGAAAACTGTATGGGCAAACGATCCAAGGGAGCGTTTCCCGCATGGAACGCTTCAGAAGCTGCCCTTTTTCGCACTTTGCTTCTTACGGCTTGCGATTAAAGGAGAGGGAGTATTACCGATTGGAAGCTCCGGATATCGGCCAGCTGTTCCATGCGGCATTAAAGCTCATGTCCGACCGCCTGCAAAGCATGAGGATGGAATGGCGTGAATTGACAAAGGAAAACTGTGAAAGGCTTGCCCATGATGCCGTTGAGCGGTTGGCGCCTAAACTGCAAAAACAAATTTTAATGAGCACGAACCGCTATTTTTATATAAAGCACAAATTAGAAAAAGTGGTGGCACGCGCTTCAACTATTTTAAGCGAACATGCAAAGGCAAGCGGGTTTGTGCCGATCGGATTGGAAATCACATTTGATGAAAAAAGCAAGCTGCCGCCTTTTCGATTTGAGCTGAAAAACGGGTGTACTTTGGAGGTAGTCGGAAGAATTGACCGAGTCGATAAAGCGGAGAGTTCGAAAGGGGTATTGCTTCGGGTTGTTGATTTTAAATCAAGTGAAAAAATATTAAATTTGGCAGAAGTCTATTACGGACTCGCCTTGCAGATGCTCACCTATCTGGATGTCGTCATTTCCAACTCCTTATCGTGGCTCGGGGTAAAAGCAACTCCGGCTGGCGTTCTATATTTTCATATTCATGACCCGCTTGTGCAAACAACAAAGCATTTGGATGAAGAAGAAATAGAAGAAGAAATTTTTAAGAAATTTAAAATGAAAGGATTGCTTCTCGGCGATGAGGAAGCGATCCGTTTAATGGATCAAATGCTGGAATACGGGCAATCAAAAATTGTTCAAGCAGGTATTAAAAAAACAGGAGAGTTTTATGCTAACTCGCAAATTGCAAGCGAAGAAGAATTCCGCTATTTGCGCTCATTCATCCGCAGCGAATTTCAACGAATCGGAACGGAGATAACAGATGGGAATATTTCAATTTCTCCATATAAATTAAAAGATAAAACGCCATGTACTTTCTGCTCATTTAAATCGGTATGCCAATTTGATGAATCACTGGAGTCGAACCGTTATCGCATTTTAAAAAACTTACAAGGGGAAGAAGTGCTGCAAAAGCTAAAGGAGGAAGCCGATCATGAAGAGTCATGAGCTCAAAAAGCCTGAAAACAGCCAATGGACGGATGAGCAGTGGAAAGCGATCGCTGCGGACGGACAAGATATACTAGTTGCAGCTGCAGCCGGATCAGGAAAAACGGCTGTCCTTGTCGAACGGATCATTCAAAAAATTGTAAGGGAAAGGAATCCTGTCGATGTAGATCGGCTGTTAATTGTAACTTTTACAAATGCAGCAGCTGCGGAAATGCGGAGCAGGATCGGGGAAGCGCTCGGAAAAGAATTGCGCAAACAGCCGTCTTCTCTCCATTTGCGCAGACAATTAACGCTTTTAAATAAAGCTCAAATATCAACACTTCATTCCTTTTGTTTGCAAGTCGTCCGCAAATTTTACTACAAAATTGATATTGATCCTGGCTTCCGCATCGCAGATGATATCGAAATGGAATTATTGATGGAAGACTGCTTGGACGATCTTTTGGAAGAAGAGTACGGCTTAGAAAATAATGAGTATTTTTTTGAGTTAGTCGACAAATATACCGGCGATCGTTCTGATGATGAATTGAAAAATATGATTCGAAAAATGTATGAATTTGCGAGATCCAACCCATATCCGGAAAAATGGCTCGAACGAACGGTTGAAATGTACGATGTGGAGGATATGGATTCCTGTGAACAACTGCCCTTTTTTAAGTATTTATGGAAAGATGTGGCGATTCAGCTTTCTGGATTGAAAAATTTGCTGAAAGGGGCGCTTGATATAACAAAGCTTCCCGGCGGTCCTGCTCCAAGAGCTGAAAATTTGCTTGATGATATAAGCCAAATTGATTACATGATGAGCGCCTCCTCTTGGAAGGAGCTGGGCGAAAGAATCCGCTCATTTAAGGCAACGCGTGCGAAATCTTGCCGGGGAGATGAGTACCGGAAAGAACTCATCGACGAAGTGACAAGCTTGAGAAATGAAGCAAAAAAACAATTGGAAAAACTGAAAAATGAACTTTTCAACCGAAGTTTGGAAAATCAGCTTCAAGATCTAAAAAGCATGAAACCTGTTGTGAAACGTTTAGTCGATATAGTGCGGAAATTTTCCAAAAGATTAGAAGCGATGAAAAAAGAAAGAGGAATTGTCGATTTTTCTGATCTTGAACATTATTGTTTGGAAATTTTATCTGATAAGGATCAGGAAGGCCGTATCATTCCGAGCGATGCCGCTATGTTTTACAAACGGCAATTTCAAGAAGTGTATGTTGACGAATATCAAGATGTCAATCTCGTGCAGGAAGCAATTTTAAAACTTGTCGCCAAAGACGATGAGGAAACAGGAAATCTATTTATGGTCGGCGATGTAAAACAGTCTATTTATCGTTTTCGATTAGCTGAGCCTTTGTTGTTTTTATCCAAATATAAACGGTTTACTCCAACCGGAACACAATCTGGTCTTCGCATTGATTTGGCGAAAAATTTCCGCAGCCGGACAGAAGTACTGGATGCAACAAATTTTATTTTCAAGCAAGTGATGGATGAGACGGTCGGGGAAATCGATTATGATGAAGCGGCGGAATTAAAGCTTGGAGCCAGTTATCCGGAAAATGGCGAAATGAAAACCGAACTTCTCCTCATTGATCGTGGGGAGGAAGAAACTGCCGAAGAAACGAACGAGGAATTGGCTGAATTTGATGAAGACGATTTGGAAACGGCGCAGCTGGAAGCGCGACTGATGGCGAAAAAAGTGAAAGAACTCATTCAAGGCGGTTTCCCGGTTTATGACCGAAAACTCGGCCGCACAAGGCCAGCCGCCTATAGAGATATTGTCATTTTGCTTCGATCAATGCCGTGGGCGCCGCAAATCATGGAGGAGTTTAAACAGCAAGGAATTCCGGTATATGCCAATTTATCCACCGGCTATTTTGAAGCAACGGAAGTGGCAATCATGCTTTCGCTTTTAAAAGTGATCGACAATCCCTATCAAGATATTCCGCTTGCTTCCGTGTTGCGGTCCCCAATTGTCGGCTTAAGCGGCGATGAACTTGCCCAAATCCGGGTTTACCATAAAAACGGAGCCTTTTTCGATGCATTAAGGGTATTTTTGGAAAAGGGAGAGCCATCCGATCGCGCACTGCATGAGAAAGTGAGCGGGTTTATCCAACAACTTGAAAAATGGCGTGACTTCGCACGAAAAGGTTCCGTGTCCAATTTGATCTGGCAATTATACAGAGACACACGCTTTTTTGATTTTGTCGGCGGAATGCCTGGAGGAAGGCAGCGGCAAGCCAACCTAAGGGCATTATACGACAGGGCGAGACAATATGAGGAAACCTCATTTAGAGGATTGTTTCGTTTTCTCCGGTTTATTGAAAGAATGCAGGATCGGGGCGACGATCTCGGAGCGGCAAGAGCGCTTGGCGAACAAGAAGACGTTGTCCGGATCATGACCATCCATTCAAGCAAAGGGCTTGAATTTCCCATTGTTTTTTGCGCAGCGTTGTCAAAGCCGTTTAATACGAGAGATCTTTATAAAAAGTATTTGTTCGACAAAGAATTGGGATTTTCTTCCCGTTATGTGGACGATAAAAAAAGAATTGCATACCCCACCCTTCCGTACATCGCAACCAAAAAGAAACTGAAAATGGAAATGCTGTCGGAGGAGCTTCGGGTATTATATGTCGCCCTCACAAGAGCAAAAGAAAAGTTAATTCTAATCGGCACAGTCAAAGACGGAAAAAAAACATTTAAAAAATGGGAGAGCGCACTCACTTGCCGGGAGTGGCTTTTGCCGGATTATGACCGCTCCAAGGCGAAATGTTATTTAGACTGGATCGGCTCCGCCGTCATCCGCCATAAGGATTCGAATATCTTGAGAGAAAAAGAAACAGCAGTAAAGGAAGAAATATATCTGCATCAGGCCAAATTTCACATCGATGTCATTCCTGAAGGTGTGCTGAAAGAAAAACAACCGTACGAGGCTAATTCGACGAATCAAAAAATGGAGGCTTTGCGAAAAGGAATTCCAGTTGACGTCAATACCGGTCTGGCGGATCAAGTACAAAAGCAGCTGTCATGGCGTTATTTGTTTTCAGAAACAACCTCTATCCTTTCAAAGCAGTCTGTAACGGAAATGAAGAGAAAATTCGAGGCCAACTCGGATGAATACAGCGATCATCAACTGAAAAAGAGCATGCACGTTTCCTATTTATATAGCCGTCCAAAATTTATGCAAGAAAAATCGCTCACGGCTGCCGAACGGGGCACCGCCATGCATGCTGTTATGCAGCATTTGCTGCTGGATATGGCAATGACGGAGCAGTCGCTTCAACAAACTGTTTATGCTCTTGTCGAAAAAGAAATATTAACAGAGGAACAGATGAACGTAATTGAAATTAGCAAAATATTACAATTTTTTGAATCAGCCATTGGAAAGCGGCTGAAAAAAGCCAAACATGTCCGCCGTGAGGTGCCGTTTACTTTGGGAGTGCCTGTTCATGAAATATATGGAAACGAGCTGTCCCATCTGAACAATGAAGTGGTGATTGTTCAAGGGATGATTGATTGCCTTTTCGAAGATGAGAAAGGACTTGTTCTCTTAGATTACAAAACGGACGCAGTAAAGGGGCGCTTTTCCTCCATTGATGCGGCCAAGCCGATTCTTCTATCCCGTTATCGCGTTCAAATCGATTTGTACGCAAAAGCGGTGGAAACAATCTTTAAAAGGCCGGTTGATGAACGGATTTTATACTTCTTCGATGGCGCATTTTCGATTCATTTATAGACGATTCGATCGTTTCTGCCATTTCTTGAACAGGGGATAAAAAAATGAAAGATCATCACTATTTATGCCCGTGAGGTGATACGATTGAGGATATTGCATACGGCTGATTGGCATCTCGGGAAAACGTTGGAAGGCCGGAGCAGATTGCCGGAACAAGCGGAGTTTCTTGATGAACTGAATGACATTGTCGAAAAGGAGAAAATTGATGTTGTGTTGATGGCCGGAGATGCTTTTGACACAACGAATCCTCCTGCTTTGGCGGAACAACTTTTTTATGAAAGCATTTCAAGGCTATCCGATAAAGGGAAAAGGCCTGTCATCATTATTTCAGGAAACCATGACAGCCCAGAACGATTGCAAGCTGCCGCTCCTTTGGCGAAGGAGCAAGCCATTGAACTGATCGGATATCCGCAAGGGAACGTGATAACCGTTGAATTGCCGAAAAGAAATGAAACGATGAAGCTGGCGGCACTGGCCTATCCGTCTGAGGCAAGGTTAAATGAGCTGCTTTCAAAGGAATACGACGAGATTTTGTTAAGGGAGCGGTACGATGAAAAAATCCGCGACTTGTTTGCCCAATTGAGTCTTGAATTTCAAGCAAACACCGTCAATATTGCCATGAGCCATCTTTATGTAGCGGGCGGAAGCACAACAGACTCCGAGCGGCCGATCGAAGTCGGCGGGGCATATACAGTCAGGGCAACCAGCCTTCCGGAAAAAGCGCAATACGTGGCACTCGGTCATCTTCATCGTCCGCAATCCGTCAAACAGGCGCTGACAAAGGCGAGATATTCGGGATCTCCGCTCGCCTACAGTTTTTCCGAAGCGGGTTATGCCAAATCGGTCACAATCATTGATGTCCAACCAGGAGAGGAAGCGATTGTTTCTGAAATTCATTTGTCGAGCGGAAAACCGCTTGTAAAATGGAAAGCAACCGGCGGAATAGTTCAAGTTCACCGATGGCTTGAAGAAGGGAAGGACAAAAACGCATGGATCGATCTTGAAATTCATTTGACTGACCATCTTTCTTTAGAGGAAATACACCGTCTGCGAAAATGGCATAACGGCATCATCCATATCCGGCCCATTTTTGAAAAAGAAGAAGAGAGAACAAGGCCGGAGAGAAGAAAAAGCCTGCCGATCGATGAAATGTTTAAACGTTTTTATAAAAAGCAAACAGGCGGTGCGGAACCTGGAGAAGAACTTGTCGAGTTGTTTTTGGCATTGCTGGCTGATGAAGTGGAGGGGGATTGACGATGAAGCCGGTTAAGCTCGTGATTGCAGGTCTCAATAGCTATCGCCAAGAGCAGACGATTGATTTTGAAACGCTTTGCGACGGCGGAGTATTCGGCATTTTTGGCCCGACAGGAAGCGGAAAGTCGACCATTTTAGATGCGATTACCCTTGCCCTTTATGGAAAAGTGGAAAGGGCGGCAAATAATACGCAAGGGATTATGAATCATGCGGAAAATCAGCTTTTTGTCAGCTTTACCTTTGACTTGGAAGATGGCCAAACAAAAAAAAGATACACGGTTGAACGCACCTTTAAACGTGTTGACAATATTAAAGTGAATACAAGAGTTTGCCGGCTGCTGGAAATAGGGAACGAAACAGTTGTTTTGGCAGATAAAGCAAGTGAAGTAAATGAAAAATTATTTGAATTGTTAGGTTTGACAATCGATGATTTCACCCGCGCCGTCGTTCTTCCTCAGGGAAAATTTGCTGAATTTCTCTCCTTGAAAGGCTCTGAAAGACGGAAAATGTTTGAACGGTTGTTCAACTTGGAACAGTATGGGGAGACTTTGGGCAAAAAGCTGAAAAACCGCCTGCAGAAGGCAAGACAACAGTTAGCTGAAATTTCCGCTGAGCAAGCAGGCCTTGGCAATGCCTCAAAGGAAGCTTTAAGAGAAGCTGAGGAGACGTTTCAACGAACAGATGCCGAATTGAAGGAAAAAGAAAAACAATTTGAGGAAATAACAAAGGAGTTTGAACAGGCACAAACGATTTGGTCATGGCAGACGGAAAAAAAGCTCTATGAAGAAAAACAGAGAGAGCTTGAGAAGGAAAAGGATAGATTTCTGGAATTAGAGAAAAAACTGGAAAAAGCGGACCAAGCAGAACAGCTGAAGCCTTATGCAGAGGCCTTGCTGGAAAGAAAACAGGAAAAAGAGCGGTTTGAACAAGAAATAATGCATTGGCAGCAAAAAGAAGCCGCTTTGGCCAAATTGTACAAAGAAAGTCAAGAAGCTTTTGAAGCGATGAGGGCTAAAAAGTCGGTTGAAGAACCAACCCTTTTAACAAAGCGGGAGCAATATAAACAGTTTATTGCGCTGGAAGCAGAAATTCAGGAGGACAAAAAATCACTCACCGCCGTCCGCTTTGACTATGAAAATTTGAAAACAAGTCTAAATGCAAAAGAAGAACAGCTTGAAAAGACGAGAGAGCTGTTAAAAAGAGCGGTCGATAAGCAAAATGCATTAAAACTAAAAATCAAAGAAGAAACTGTCGCAAGGGAAGATAGGGAAAAAATTCAAAAAGCGATCCAGCATCAACAGCAATTTCTCCAGATTGTCAAGGAGCAGAAGGATGCCCTATACAATAAAAAGAAAAAAGAAACGCAGCTTGAAGCAGTTAAAGAAAAGATAAACAAAGCCGTTCAACGAAAAAATGTGGCAGGCAAACACCTTGCCGCATGCTTTGTCCAATTGCAAAATCTTTATCATCTTGTTTGTGATCGAATGAGGGAACATGAATTCTTTGCAGAAGCATTGAAGGCTGATTTGCAAAAAGCGCAAAAACAGATGGAAAATGAACGCATCCAACAGGCGGCCTTTTATCTTTCACAACAATTAGCCGATGGCGAGCCTTGCCCTGTATGCGGCTCAACAAATCATCCCGCCCCAAGCGTCCATGTTTCTTCTGAGCGATTGAAAGCCTCCGCAAAAAAAATTGAGGAATTAAATGAGGTTTTGGAAAAATGCCAGCAAGTTGAACAGCTTTTTTTCCCGCTAAAACAGCAACTTGAACAGCTTTCAGAAGACTTGTTGGCAGAGCATAGTTTTTTAAACGGAATACATGAAACGGCAGCTGCCACATCTGAGCCGCTCATGAAGGATCTTACAGATGTTCAACAAGCACAAAGCATGTTTCAAACGGAATGGAAAGCTTTGCAACAAGACTACTTAGAAATAAAGGAAACGATCAGAAAAACGGTTTTCGAATTCCGTGATGCAAAGCAAATGGCGGCGCAAGTTGCTCCGATGCTGGAAGAAGGCGAAAAAGAATTAATTGAAATCAATGAAACGTTGGAAAAGATCGAACGAGCGCTGCAAGAAGAAGAAAATCGGTGGAATGCATCATATCCTGAACTTGAAATGGATAAAATGGACGAATATGTCCGTCAAATCAGTGAAAAAGATGCGATGGTTGAACAATTGCAGGAACGCATCGAAAAAAGCGTGGAATTTATTCAAGAAAAAGAACAAGAAGTTGAAAAATTAAGACAAGAAACGTTGGCACTTTCCAATCAAATGGCAGCAAAAAAAGGGGAAATGGACAGGCTGTCCGAACAGCTGATGGCCAAACAAAAGCGCTTAAAACAACAAGTGAAAACAGACGGCAATCTTTTCAACGAACTAAAACAAATTGAAGAAGATCTTGAAAGTTTAAAAAGAGAAGAACAATCAGCTTATGAACGCTTTCAACAAGCACAAGCTGATTATCAACGGGTGGAAAGCAAGCTGCATACGGCAAAAGAGCAATTGAAGGAGGCAGAAAAAAGGTTTGAAAAAGCGGAAATTCAATGGAATGAACGAATGCGTCCATCAACAATTTTTTCAAACGTGAAGGAAGTGATGGATGCAATGTTGCCGGAGAATGAAAAGCAGACGATCAAAGGTGATCTGGAAACATATAAAAAAGAAACGGAAAGTGTGGCCTCGGCCATTGAACAACTGGATAGAAAGCTGGCCGGCCGGATGCTCGAAGAGGAAAAATGGAAAGACATCCAAAAAAGGAAAGAAGAAGCATGGAAAATAGTAAATGAAGCAAGAGAGAAAAAAGGAGCGGCTTATCAGCAGCTGGAAGTGTTATTGGTAAAACATCAACGATATATGGAACTTGAAGAGAAAAAGAGAGAACGGGAGCTTTTGCTGGAGCGTTTGGAAAAGCTCCAGACTGTGCTCAAAGGAAACAGTTTTGTAGAATATTTGGCGGAGGAGCAGCTGGAACAAATCAGCTTTGATGCCTCCGTTCGCCTTGGTGAGTTGACAAGACAAAGATATGCGATTGAAGTGGAATCAGAGGGTGGATTTATTATGCGCGATGATGCGAACGGAGGAGTCAAACGCCCTGTCTCCACTTTATCAGGAGGGGAAACATTTTTAACTTCTTTAGCGTTGGCATTGTCTTTGTCTGCGCAAATTCAGCTGCATGGAAAATACCCGCTTCAATTCTTTTTCCTTGATGAAGGATTTGGCACGCTTGATGCCGAACTGCTGGATACGGTTGTCTCTGCTTTGGAAAAACTGCAGTCGCAAAACTTGTCCGTCGGAGTGATCAGCCATGTGCAAGAACTGAGAGAACGCTTGCCAAAACGGCTCATCATCGAACCGGCTGAACCTTCCGGAAAAGGGACGACGGTTCGAATGGAAACGATATAGTAAACCTTTATCATTTAATAAATAAGAAAACCAGCGGCTATTTATTAGCCGTCTGGTTTTGATCATTTACATCAGGATCAACTCCAGTTGCGATACTGAACCCGTTATTGATAATGTGGAAATCCCCTGTGCTGCCGCTTCCGGCGCCGTTAATCGATTTTGAGGCTGCTTTCGGTGATAAATAAAAGGAATCTCCGAAATGAACAACACCGCCGGAAACGGAATTAATTTTAATTGGTCCAACAATCGCTGGCATGCGGAAACATCCTTTTCTCTTTTCTCTTTGCTATTTTATGCAAAGAAAAACGTTATTGTTCAGGTTATCCCTTTAACTGGCGAATATGCTTAATTCTTGATTCCCCTTTTATATGGTTAGCAGACCCGAATTGAATGACGCTTGATGAAGAGGCGGCCAAAACTTTGACATGATTTACATGAATTGTTGGAGATTCATTCACAAAGGCAATTTCAATTTTTTCTGTCAAGGATGGCTGCGGAATGGTTTCGTGAAAAAGTTGATAGTTTTCAAACGAACCTTCCCTGCCGTAAAACAATTCATGTTCTCTTTGAATAGCTAAAACTTTAACTTTCGGCTCCATGTTGATGGTGTCGCCGATTTGAACAACGGAATTGATGTCGATTGAATTAATTTGCGCCAAGCGAATGTTGGAGAGGCGTTTTAATAAAAGCATAGGTCAACTTGATAAAGGAACAAACGGGCCGATTATTAACGATTCCGGCGGTGTATCAAAAACCGATGAAAGGGAAATTTTATTTGCATCGCCTACTAAAAAAACAGAAGAACTGGAAACCCCGATAATTTTCACCATTCCAACGTTCAGCCCCCGGTTGATGACCGTAAAATTCATGAGAAGTCTTCACCTTTCTTTTGATTTGGAAAATGCTTCAAGAAATGGGCGATCGACTGTTCAATATCTTTTTTCACTTGTTGATTGATCAATTGAACTTTTTCTTGCACATCTGTTTGATCGTGCAGACGGAGATGCTCTATATAATAAGCCAATCTGCCGTCAATTTGCCTTCTAATGTCATCTATCATAAGAGCAGCGTACGTGTCATCCAATGAAAATTGATTGTTTTCCGAAAGCTCTTTAATTTTTTTTGGACATTCCTCTTTTAAATAGTTTTCTATTTTTTCACGACATTGTTCATAAATTTGCTTTTTTAATTCCCGCAGAAAATCATTTGCTTCCACTTGATCGTTTTGCACTTCAAATTGATCGATTGCGGATGGATCATTAGGGTTTAAACCGATATTCAGCACTCCCTCAAGCTTTTCAACTTTTAATTGGTCAAATTTATACTCGATTTTTTCAATGTTCGTATAAGGCTTGTTTTTTAATTCCTCCAATTGTTCTTCAAGGAAACGGCAAGTTTTTTCCAATTGATCAACCCTTTTGTTTTGGGATAGGAGATGCTGTTCAAGTTTCATGAGATATTGCAAGAAAACTTGCAGTTGATAATCCATCCTTCGCCACCTGCCTTTAACCGCTATGGATACTTTATTTATATGCCTCCGATGGAAAGAAGTGCATGCTCAAACGGCAGGAGGCTGAAGAGAAATAATGGACGCGCTGGCCTTTCCGCTCGCAAAAGGGGCAGGGGCTTTGAAACCGCCAGTATTATATAAATGGGATAGAGGTTTAATGATCCCGGCGCTTCCAATTTGCAGGACTGATGAATTGGCGATCGTGCCAATTCGTATAGAATGAATTTGGATCGTTTGTTGCACATAAAAATTCATATGATGAACCACCTCTAGGCATTCAAAACTTGCGGTTGATCAACAAGATCGCTGTCGAATGTATTTGTAACACTGTTTTGGTTAAGGATGGAAAGACCGTCACCTACATTAAACGAACCTGCACCGGCAAATGTTTTTACTTCGCTGTGTGGAGATATCGTGATGACATCGCCGACATGCACAACACTGGCGGTTCCGACAGTTATCACTTTTATAGCACCGACAATCGCTGGCATGATGTCCATTCCCTTTTTTTAAAGTCATATTGCTATACATACTGTATGTAGCAGTTGAAAAATGGTGATAAACGTTTAAGTTTCAACAATTCAAAAAACTATTGCGCCTTCGCCGATCGGTACTGTGCATAAATTTGCCACCTTTCAATTTAAAGAAATGACGCAAAACGGCAGCCGATATTTTTATTATTCTCACTTGACAGATAGGAATAATGAGATTACAATGAAACACAAAAATTGTTTTTATATTTAGATGGAATAAACCATTTTTGTGTAAAACTCTACTGTTTTGGTCGAGATTTTCTGTTTTGCAAATACTAGGAGAAAGGAGGAATATGGTGAAGGTTTCGAGTAAAGGAGAATATGCGCTGCGCGCTTTGCTCGTGCTTGGGCAGCAGCCGGGGAAAGTATATACGATCAATGAAATTGCGGAACAAACACTCGTCACGGCAAAATACTTGGAGCAAATCTTAATCAAGTTAAGGAAACTGGGATATGTGCAAAGTAAAAGGGGAGTTCATGGAGGATATATGCTAAGCTTATCTCCAGCTGACATTAGCATTGGAGATGTTATTCGCCAAATTGAAGGCCCGTTGTCGCCAATGGGATGCACCAGCGTAACAGCTTATGTGCCGTGTCCATTGGAAGAAGGTTGTTTATTGAAACCCCTTTGGAAAGTTGTGCGTGACACAGTAGCTCATGTCTTAGAACAAACAACTTTGGACGATTTGCTTCATAAAAGGATCAAATCCCCGCTAGGAGGAGAGGAACTTGTTAAAAAGCAAAATCGATAAAGAGTGGATAGAACGGATCATCCGTTCGCTTGAAGATTTGGAATATGGATCTGTGCAAATTATTGTCCATGATTCGCAAATCACGCAAATCGAAAGGCTGGAAAAATTCCGTTATCCTCTTGATAAAAAGAACATTAACATGAAAGGGAGGGCGCTTGAAAATAGTAAGAAAAAATAAATATTGTGAAGGTTGTCGATCGGTCCACCGAAGACTCCTCGCATCTTGCTTTTCGTTGATCAGCAGGATGGAGGGGTCTTTTTTTCAACCGATCAACATTACAGATTAAGGAGACAGGTGATGAATGATGTGAAGAAAAAATTGAAAGGCTCAACTTGATTTCTTTTTTCGGTCATTACCGGTATAGCAGTCTTTTTAAATGCTTGCGTTATGCTGACTTAAGTTTTTTTTCAGCCTCGCCGTCCATAGAATGAAAAAATCATGTTTCTATTAACGTTTTTCAATCGAAAAGCTTATGTTTTCGAAAAATGCAAAAGTCGATAATTTTGACTCACTCATTTTAACAGTGCAATGGAGGATGAAAAATGAAGAGCAAAAATCATAAACCGATGATTCTCTTGTTCATCATAGTTTTTAGTTTATTTGCTGTTTTATCTGGCTGCTCAGGAGCAGAAAGAAATGGCGAATCTCATGGGAATAATGATGAAAAGTTGGTTAGAATCGGGTATCAAAAATACGGGACATTTAACATCTTAAAAAAACAAGGAACTCTTGAAAAAACCTTGAAGAAAAACGGATATTCTGTAGAATGGATTCAATTTCCGGCAGGTCCACAGCTTTTAGAAGCATTAAATGTCGGCAGCATTGATATCGGGCATACGGGAGAAGCACCACCAATCTTTGCGCAAGCGGCAGGCATTGATTTTGTTTATATTGCTCATGAGCGAGAAAGCCCTCTTTCAGAAGCTATTCTTGTTCGAAAAGATTCACCCATCCGCACAGTTGATGATTTAAAAGGAAAAAGAGTAGCCCTCAACAAAGGCTCCAACGTCCATTACTTGCTCGTAAAAGCTTTGGAAAAAGCCGGTTTGAATGTGAGTGATATTAAACCTAAATATCTCACACCAGGAGATGCAAGAGCAGCCTTTGAGCAGGGCGGTGTGGATGCATGGGTGATTTGGGATCCTTACTATGCTGTTGCCGAAACGGAAATAGGCGCCAGAGTTTTGGCAGACGGCAAAAATTTAGTGAAAAACAGGGAGTTTTATTTAGCGAGCAGAAAGTTTGCTGAAAATCATAAAGAGGTTATTGATCTGTTATTGGAAGAAATCAATAAAACAGATCAATGGGCTAAAAGTGCCCCGAAAGAAGTTGCAAAACTATTGTCACCTGAATTGGGAATCGATGTTTCTTCGCTTGAAAAAGCAGCTATAAGAAGAACATATGGCGTTCAGAAAATGAGCGAACAAGTTCTCAATGATCAACAGATGATAGCGGACACTTTTTATCAAGTAAAGTTAATTCCTGAAAAGTTCAATGTAAAAGAAGCGGTTTTAAAGGAGAATGAAACAATGAAATGAAAGAAATAACGAACCGACCAGAAACCTAGAGGCTCTTGCTTGGCAGAACCATGCCAGGGAAGTAGCCTTCTAGTAAAAAAACAATAGAATGACTGATAAACCATTGAAAAAATGATGATAGGAGGAATAATAAATGAACATTTTTTGGTTTATTCCAACACATGGTGATGGGCATTATTTAGGTACTACCATTGGAGGACGTACAACAGATTTGTCTTATTACAAACAAATTGCTCAAGCAGCGGATCGCCTTGGTTACAGCGGGGTGCTGATTCCAACTGGAAGATCTTGCGAAGATGCTTGGATTATTGCCTCTTCCTTAATTCCCGTTACGGAAAAATTACGGTTTCTTGTGGCAGTACGGCCGGGGTTGATGGCTCCTTCCGCTGCTGCAAGGATGGCTTCAACATTTGACAGAATTTCAAATGGACGATTGCTAGTAAACGTTGTAACCGGCGGTGATCCGGTGGAGCTGAAGGGTGATGGAATTTTTTATACACATGATGAACGATATGAAGTGACAGACGAATTTCTAACAATTTGGCGAAAGCTGCTTGCAAATGAAAAAGTCGATTTCACAGGTCGCTATTTGCAGGTGGAAGGAGGAGATCTTTTGTTCCCGCCAGTGCAAAAACCATATCCGCCTGTCTTTTTCGGCGGTTCATCATTGGCTGGACATCAAGTAGCGGCAAAGCATGCAGATGTATATTTAACATGGGGAGAGCCGCCGAAACAGGTTGCTGAAAAACTGAATCAGGTGAAAAAGCTGGCAGAGGAACAAGGAAGAACCGTTCGCTTCGGCATTCGCTTACATGTCATTGTCCGTGAAACGGATGAAGAAGCATGGCAAGCAGCCGAACGGTTCATCAAATATGTGGATGATGAAACGATTGCTCAGGCACAAAAGGTTTTTGACCGTTTTGATTCAGTAGGGCAGCGCAGGATGTCAGATCTTGTGAAAAGAGACCGCAAGTCGCTTGAAATCAGCCCGAATTTATGGTCAGGAATCGGGCTTGTGCGCGGCGGAGCAGGTACGGCGCTGGTCGGCAGTCCGGAAACAATTGCAGAAAGGATGAAGGAATATGCTGATCTCGGCATCGAGACATTTATTTTATCCGGCTATCCTCATTTAGAGGAAGCATATAGAACAGCTGAACTGTTGTTTCCTCACTTGCCGATAAACCATGTTCAAAGAAAAAGTGAACCACAACCATTTGGACCATTTGGAGAAATTATTGCCAACAACAGTTTACCAGCAGAAATGGAGAGAAGCAGAAAATGAAAAAGTCGTTGTTTTCCGATCAAGTAATAAAACAATTAATCCCATGGCTTTTGCCGATATTGATTTTAATCATTTGGCAATTGTTATCCTCTAAAGGGATTCTTTCAACAAAAATTCTTCCAGTGCCGTCAGACGTTATGATGGCAGGAGTGGAGCTCATTCGTTCTGGTGAATTGTTTCAGCATTTGCTGATCAGCTTTAAACGAGCCATAATCGGTTTTATGATTGGAGGAAGCATTGGCTTGTTTCTCGGCCTTATTAACGGGCTGTTTCCGATCGCAGATAGAATTTTCGATACAACGATTCAAATGGTGCGCAATATTCCTCACCTGGCCATGATTCCTCTTGTCATCCTTTGGTTCGGAATCGGTGAAGAAGCCAAAGTGTTTTTAGTAGCGACTGGCGTTTTGTTCCCGATTTATGTGAATACACTCCACGGCATTCGGTCAGTAGATCAAGGGCTGATTGAAATGGGACGGGTATATGGACTTCGCTCTTGGCTTCTCTTTTGGCAAGTGGTGTTGCCCGGCGCCCTCCCGTCTATTTTAGTCGGAGTTCGATATGCACTGGGGATCATGTGGCTGACGTTAATTGTTGCAGAAACAATTTCCGCAGATTCTGGTATCGGATATATGGCCATGAATGCGAGAGAATTTATGCAAACGGATGTAGTCGTTCTCAGCATTCTTCTATATGCATTATTTGGAAAAATCGCGGATTCAATGGCAAAATGGCTTGAAAGAAAATGCTTAAATTGGAATCCAAATTATCAAAACTTGTAGAGAATGGGTGGATAAATGTGGAATCGCCAACTTTTGGAACTCATCTGCAAATCAATGGTGTAGAGAAACACTTTGGAAATCAGCAAGTTCTGCGCGGAATTGATCTTGAGGTGCAGCCTGGCGAGTTTGTCGCAATCATCGGACGAAGCGGCTGCGGAAAAAGCACGCTGCTTCGTTTAATTGCCGGATTAGATGAGCCGACAGCTGGTGAGATCAAGGCTAACAGCAAATTGATGAAGGGATTAAATCCGGAGGTTCGCATTATGTTCCAAGATGCCAGACTTTTGCCTTGGAAATGCGTAATTCAAAATGTAGCGATTGGCATGAAAAAAGAAGATTTACCTCAAGCGGAGTTAGCTCTAAAGCAGGTTGGACTGATCGACAGGGCAAAAGAATGGCCTCACGTTTTATCAGGAGGACAAAAACAACGGGTGGCACTTGCAAGAGCATTAGCAAGCAAGCCAAGCCTGTTGTTATTGGATGAACCATTAGGTGCGTTAGATGCTTTAACACGCATTGAAATGCAGCGCTTGATTGAACGGTTATGGAAAGAGCAAGGATTTACAGCTTTGCTGATTACACATGATGTGGAAGAAGCGGTAGCAATGGCAGATCGAGTGGTGTTGATAGAGGATGGAAAAATTGCGATGGATACACCGATTAAATTTCCTCGTCCTAGGCAGCGCGGTCATGCCGCATTTGCCGCTCTCACCGAGAAGATTTTGCGCCGCGTAATGGGTGAGGAAGAAGAAGTGTCGGCCATATATGCAAGGCAAACGTAATCCTCTTCACGCTTTCTAAATTATAAAAACAAAGATATTTCATGATTTCTCCTCTTTTCATTCAATTCTTGAAAACGTTGGAAAGAAGAGTATTTGCTCTTACACCTGAAGTGATGGCTGCCCCGCCAACTTGCCGATGCTTTTTTCAATGTCGGATTGATACGCAAGAAAGCAATCTGCGCAAAATGCTGTTCTTTCAGATGAAACCTTCAAGGCAAAATCAATCTCCTTTCACGATTGAAAAGTGGCCATTCCATGCAGATATAAGTTATAATGGCACTGAAACGGAATTGAAAAAAAAGGATTTAGACGAAATACATTTAAGCGACTAGCGAAAATAGGAAGCTTTCTATGAAACGATGGAGGTACTTATCCCTCCTTTTGTTTTTTGAAGAACAACCGTTCTTATCCCGCTGGGGAGGCAATCGCAGGCATGATTTTTTGCGTGATGAGTGCGAACGATGAAAACGTTTTGCCCTTCATCAAAAATTTTTTCATTGAAGGAAGATGATCTTTCGCTGCATGAAAGGATGTTAGGAATGGAAATTACTCGAAAAAAACCAAACTCGTTTTTAACAAAAACAAACGGCTTTTTGCAAGGGTATTCGTACAGTTTAAATCCGTATGTCGGCTGCTCATACGGCTGCCAATATTGTTATGTGCAAAAGCTTCCAGTCGCGATGTTTAAGAAAAAAGAGTGGGGAAAATGGGTTGAAATTAAGGAGGAAAAGCCAAACCAGTTCTTAGGAGAATTGAAGCGAGCCAAAAAAAAGGGCAAAGTGACCATTTTCATGGCATCTTCAACGGATCCATACCAGCCGCTGGAAGCAACAGAATTGAGAACAAGAAGGCTGCTGGAAGTGATGACAGAAATCCCTCCGGACTTTTTATTCATTCAGACGAGAAGCCCTCTTGTCATCAGAGATATAGACCTTTTTCAAAAATTGGGGGATCGGGTGCTTGTCAGCATGACCATTGAAACAGACAGGGAGGACGTTCGCAAAGCGTTTTCTCCGAAGGCGCCGCCCGTTCAAGGTCGAATCGCTTCTTTAAAAAAGCTTTATGAGAAAAACATTCCGACACAAGCAGCGGTTTCGCCTGTATTGCCTTTTTCCCCTCAATTCCCGATGACGTTAAAGGAAGCGACCAACCGTGTTTGTCTCGATGACTTGTTTCTTGGTGATGGTGCGGGAGGAAGGCGTTCAAAAATGCTGGGGCTGTCTTCAAAGTTTTCGCTAATAGGGGAAGAGGATTGGTTTCAACCAGAAACTTTGAAACATGTTAAAAATCAGTTTCGAACCGTTTTTCGAAACGATCAAATATACATCAGCAGGGAGGGTTTCCTCCCTTCTATCGGAGGAATAAAAGGATGATTGATTCCCACATTCATTTGCATCAATATGATCAAAGAACGATTGGAGACAACATTCAAAAATGGCGTGAAGAAGGAATTGATCATGTGGTCGCTGTGTCGACAGATTTAAGAACAACTTATATAACACTTGAACTGAAGCAAAAATACGGGGATTTCATTTTCGCTTGCGCCGGATTCCATCCTGAACAAGAGCCTCCTCAAGAATCGGAATTGATCGAGCTTTTTTCTATAATCAGAGAAAACCAAGATATTTGTGCAATCGGAGAAGTAGGTCTGCCTTATTATGAAAGGAAAAGATTATTGGAAAAATATTCAGAAGAAACGTTTATCGAAATTCTTTGTGAATTTTTAAAATTGTCATCTGATCTGTCGCTTCCCGTTGCATTACATGCTGTCTATGGGGAGGCGGAAAAAGTGCTTCATCTTTTAAGAAAATATCAAGTGAAAAAAGCACATTTTCACTGGTTGAAGGCGCCGTTTTCAACTGTCCGCCAAATTATAGAGAACGGCTATTATGTTTCCGTTACGCCGGAAGTATGCTACCGGCTGCGCGATCAGAAACTTGCTGAACAAATCCCTTTGAACCGGCTGCTTTTGGAAACAGACGGACCTTGGCCTTACAAAGGGCCATTCGAAAATATTAAAACCACTCCAATATTCATAAAGGAAATTGGCAGTCAAATGGCGAAATTAAAAAGAAGGCCGTGGAGTGAAGTGATGAAAGTGACCGCAGACAATGCGAAAAAACTATATTATGATAATGGGGGAAGAACATGAAGTTTGTGACAGCAGAAATTCATGATAGAAAGTTTATCGGGTTAGTTTATGAAAATGAGTATGTCATCGACATCCAAAAAGCGGAGCAAAAGCTTTATGACTCGCAAATCTCGCCATCATCGCTGCAATCATGCATTGAGATGGGAGAAAAGTTCGTCCGCCATGCGGAAGCGCTGTCGGAATGGATTGCGAAGGAACAAGAAAGAGATACGTTTGTTTACCCTCTTTCGTCCATCAAGCTGAAGGCGCCGATTCCAAGACCGAATAAAAACATTTTTTGCGTCGGTAAAAACTACCGTGATCATGCGGTGGAATTGGGTTCAGAGGCTGATATTCCGACCGACTTAATCATTTTTTCGAAAGCGCCGACGACTGTTATCGGCCATGAAGAAGATATTGATCCGCATCTGGATGTTACAAATGAGCTTGATTATGAAGGGGAACTGGCCGTTGTCATCGGAAAAAAAGGGAAAAAAATAAGCGAGGAAGAGGCTTTCGACTATGTTTTTGGTTACACGATTATCAATGATGTGACGGCAAGGGACTTGCAAACGCGCCACAAACAATATTTGCTCGGGAAAAGCTTGGACACTTCTTGTCCAATGGGGCCTTATATCGTACATAAATCAGCCGTTTCCAATCCTGAAGCCATCACAATTGAAACGAAAGTCAACGGGGAAACACGGCAAAAAGCGAGCACAAGCCAAATGATTTTTCCGATTGAGCGAATTATTTCCGTTATTTCCCAAGGAACGACTCTTGAACCGGGGGATATTATTGCAACGGGAACACCTGCTGGGGTAGGAAAAGGGTTCAACCCTCCGAAATTGCTCAAGCCCGGAGATGTTGTTGAGATTTCCATTGAAGGCATCGGAACGTTAAGGAATAAAGTAAGGGAAGCGGATTAATAAAATAGGAAAAAGATGTTAAGGTTTTGTCGATTTCGTGAAATCATTCTGTTTTGAAGTATTATCGCTATGTTTTTGAACCTTCATTTGATAAGATGAATGTGAATTCATAATCAGGAGAAGAGAAAACATTTAGGAGGAACATTCATGACGCATTTGCATATTACATCATGGGTCATCTTGCTCATTTTGTTTTTCATTGCTTTCGCAAAGCCTTCTAAAGGGCTGCAGATGGCAGTTCGCCTCTTTTATTTAATCGTGCTGGCAACGGGGCTCGATCTCATTTTTCGCTTCAAAGTTTTCGGCATGGCACATTACACGGGCGAATATATAGCGAAAATCGTCCTGGCGATCGTGCTGATCGGGCTAATGGAAATGGTCTTGAATAAGAGAAAGAAAAACGAACCGTACAAAGGCATCTGGATCGGTTTTTGGGTTGTGTTGATTCTCGTCATTCTTTTAGGGTTCCGGCTCCCGATCGGATTTTAAAAAACAGCTGTCCATCAGGGCAGCTGTTTTTGACTCAATTGGAACTATTAATCTTTTCCCCTGCTTCATATTTACCGGCTGTGCACAAACAATGATTTACGAAACAGAGCTTGCTACGCATCTTTCCCCGGTGCTTAATAAAAATTCAAACCGGTCTTGATCGATCTTTCCCCGCTCAAACAGATGCTGTACGGTGCAAATCGAGGTGGTATGATCGAATATAAATACAGAGGCGCCTTTTATCGGTTTATTTTGCTGCCGGTATAATAATTGATTGTGGCCGAAAACAATATCATAGACCGAGAAGCCGAATACATTTAATTGTTGAACAAATATAAAAAAGCTGTCATCCCCTAGTTCCTCTATAAAGCATTCAAAAGAATACGGAAGCGCTTTGGGAAAACGAATTTTATCTCCTGCCTGTAAATTTAGCGGCACCTCTTCCAATCGATATCCTAGTGCAGAAAAATCCACCCAGTATGCATTTTTAAAGATTTCCAATTTTTGGTCTATCACTTCATCTGGAAAAATGAATTCACCATCTTCGTCATCAATTAAAACCGGTTTTTTTTGGAAAATTTTTACCGTAGCCGTCCGGTAGGATCTTTTCTGGGCTTCTAAAAGACGAAGTTTTTGTTCGGAAATCAATTTTCAACACCCCAACTTGTTTTTATTGAATGTTTTAGACAAAATTTTTTCTTTTTATTCAAAAGATCGGCGGGTAACATTGCACATTTTTCGCATACAATAGCTACATCAGATGTTGGGAGGGGATCTTATGTGTGGAATTGCCGGCTGGGTAAATTTTCAACAATCACTATTCCAAAAAACAGAAATAATGGAAGACATGATTGACACTTTAAGCAAAAGAGGGCCTGATGATACAAATATTTGGGGAAAAAGCCACGTGTTGTTCGGTCATAAAAGGCTTGTTGTCATTGATCCGGAAGGCGGAAGACAGCCGATGACAAAAATGAAGGCAGATAAGGCTTACACGATTTGTTATAACGGAGAACTTTACAATACTGAGGACATTCGCAAAGAATTATTGAAGAAAGGGTATACGTTTCGCGGTCATTCGGATACGGAAGTTCTTTTGACATCATACATGGAGTGGAAAGAGGAATGCGTCCATCATTTAAACGGGATCTACGCCTTTGCCGTTTGGGATTCAAACGAAGAAAAATTATTTTTAGCCCGTGACCGTCTTGGAGTCAAACCGCTCTTTTATTATGAGAAGGATGGTGATTTTCTGTTTGCTTCCGAAATAAAAGCACTTTTAGCCAATCCGGCAATTGATGCTTTGATCGATGAGGAAGGTCTGCAAGAAATTTTTGCATTAGGGCCGTCGAAATCACCCGGTTCAGGCGTTTTTAAAGGCATCAAAGAGCTCAGGCCAGCCCATGCCCTAAGTTTTCATCGAGAAGGCCTAAAAATATGGAGGTATTGGAATGTTGAAAGCAAACCGCATGAAGATTCGTTTGAAGAAACGGTCGAAAAAGTGCGTGTATTATTAACGGACGCCGTCACAAGACAGCTTGTAAGCGATGTCCCGTTATGCACGTTTTTATCAGGAGGATTGGATTCAAGCGCTATTGCGGCAATCGCTTCCAAGGCTTTTCAACAGGAAGGAAAGGGACGGCTTCATACTTATTCGATTGATTACGAAGGAAATTCCGAATATTTTCAAAAAAATGACTTTCAACCAAATACCGATGCTTATTGGATTCATATAATGACGGATGCTTTTCAAACCGTTCATCATGAATGCATCATGTCTCAGGATGACCTTGTTGCTTATTTAGAGGAAGCGGTCGAAGTGCGTGACCTTCCGGGGATGGCCGATGTTGATTCTTCTTTGCTCTGGTTTTGCCGGCAAATCAAAAAAGATTTTGTCGTCAGTTTATCAGGAGAGTGTGCGGATGAAATTTTCGGCGGTTATCCGTGGTTTTACCGCCCTGACGAATTAGCGAGGGAAGGATTCCCATGGATCCGCTCATTGGAAGAACGCGTCAAGCTGTTAAATGATGCTTGGCGGGACAGATTAAATTTGCAACAATATGCGTTAGAACAATACGAAAAAACCGTATCGGAAATGCCGCCGCTTGATGGTGAGGGGGAGACGGAGAAAAAACACCGTCAGCTTTTCTATTTAAACATGATTTGGTTCATGGCAACATTGCTTGATCGAAAAGACCGGATGAGCATGGGGGCATCGCTTGAAGTGCGCGTTCCGTTTGCAGACCACAGGCTTGTCGAGTACGTTTGGAATATTCCGTGGAAATGGAAACGATATGGTAATCGGGAAAAAGGCCTTTTGCGGAAAAGTTTAGAAGATATTTTGCCTGAGGAAGTGGTTTACAGGAAAAAAAGCCCTTATCCGAAAACACATCATCCGCAATATACGAAACTTGTGAAAGAAGGTTTGGAACAAGTCCTCGAAAGGAAAGACACGGTTTTATACGAACTGTTCGACAAACAGGCTCTGGTAGATTTAGTAGAAACATATGGCGCATCCTTTAAGCGGCCATGGTTCGGCCAGCTCATGACAGGTCCGCAGCTGTTGGCCTATCTTTGGCAGATCGATATGTGGTTTGAAAAATATCGCATTAATTTGATTTGATCATCTGTAAAACGTAAAACGAGGCATGCATGTGTGTTGCCATGCCTCGAATTTTCGTAAATGAAGACAGAACAAACAAGTTCGGGATGCTGGAAGCTGCGTGTTATAATGTGATTATAACGGAAATCAAATGAAAGGCCATGTAGAACAGAATATAAAAACATGAGGTGGTCATGTGGGAACAGTGGACAGGTACGGGTTGAAAAAAAGCGGATTTTTATAAAATCATTAACATTTTCAAAAATATTCTTCCAATGTCCGGAAAATTATTTTGTTTGGCTCAAGCGTCCGATATTGATCTTGCAGTTAAATTCCGTAAAGATGATGGTATATTATTTTTAATCCAAGCAGATCTTTCTGAAGCGAATCTAATTTACAAATGTGATATGATAAATTATGGAAAAATACATAGATCAAGAAGGAAGCGCTATTTTTTTAACGAACGAAAAAGGAGAGGCTTTCGTGAATATAAATAAAGTTATGGATAAATGGATTGATTTTTGAAAGAGCGCTGCAGAAACTGCTGGAAAGTGTGGAGCGCGATGCCAGCGGGGATGATCTTGTGCGGGACGGGGTGATTCAAAGATTTGAATTTACTTTTCGTAGAAATTAATGAAGGTTTATTTAGAATTTAACGGGGTCTTGCAAGCTACGAGTCCAAGAAGCGCTATTCGCGAGGCGTTTCAGGAAGGTCTCATCGGAAATGGCGACAAATGGATTTAAATGCTTGAGGATCGCAACCGAATATCACATATATATGATGAGGAAATTGCAAGCGCAATATATGATAAAAACATACGCAACACTGCTTGCCGATTTTGCGGAGGAGATGAAGAGCCGGATTTATAATGAAAAGGAATGATTGAACCATGGTCATAAGGAGGATTTTGCCTAGTGAAAAAAGGATTTGGATTTATTTTTGCTTTTTTATTGATTTCTTTTTTTTCAGTGGCCGTACATGCTGAAAACTTGCAGGATGATGCCATTTATCATGTAGCGGTTGACCGTTTTTACAATGGAACGACAGCCAATGACGGTGAAAATCAAAATGGCAATCTTGAACATTTTTTGGGCGGAGATTTGCAAGGAGTGTCGCAAAAGCTTGATTATATAAAAGGAATGGGTTTTACGGTCGTTTCGTTATCGCCGATCTTTCAAAATGAGGCCAACGGCTACCACGGAAGATGGGTGAAAGACTTTAAAAAAGTGGACGAGCATTTTGGAACAATGCAAGATTTAAAAATGCTGATAAAAGAAGCGCATAAGCGGGATTTAAAGGTCATGATCGATTTTGTTTTTGAAACAGGGCCGAATCATCCTTGGCTTTCCGACCCGGCAAAAAAGAATTGGTTTATAAAAGAGAGTACAATGTTCGACACATCACAACCTGATGTTCAAACATTTTTGCTGGATGTCGCAAAATGGTGGATAAAGGAAGCAGATATTGACGGTTTTCGGCTTATCAATGCTGAGCAAGCCCAGCCTGATTTTTGGAAGACGTTTTGTCAAGAAGTGAAAACAATGAAGGAAAATTTCTTTATTGTGGCGGATATTGGCGATGCAGATCCAAATACATATCAACAAACCGGTTTTGATGCCGTGATGAACGAATCATTTGCACTTAGAACCCAGCAGGCATTTTCCAAAAAGGATGCATCCCTTTCACAACTGCCCAATTTCACTTCCGCAAAAGTGCCTGTTGTTTCATTTATCGATGACGAGGATATTGTCCGCTTGACCCGAAAAGCTGCTGATAACAAGGAATATCCTCCTACAAGATTAAGGCTGGCGCTCCTGTATTTATATGCGACGCCGACTATTCCTTTTGTTAATTACGGGACAGAAATTGCCTTAAATGGGGGAAAAGGTGCAGAAAATGATTTGATGATGGATTTCCGAACAAGCACGGAATTAGTCGAATATATCACAAGTTTGGCAGAAATTCGCAAGCTGTTATCTCCGATAAGGGAAAGCGAATTCCGTGTGCTATATGACAAAAACGGAATGCTTGTTTACACATTGACGAATGACCATCAAACCGCTGTTGTGGCTATCAACAATACTTCCAAAACGCAAAAAGCAATGATCGGTTTTCAAGATTTGCCTGAAAATCAAGAACTGCGAGGCTTTTTAAAAGGCGGAAGCATTCCGAGCGAAGAAGAGGGCTACCCCATTATTTTGGAGCGGGAAACGGCTGAAATTTTTAAGCTTGATGAAAAACGGGGGGCAAGCATGCCTTTCATTGCAATGATCATCAGCATTCCTATATTATTTATCATTTTTTTATATGCGGCCAATAAAAGAGGGAAAAGAAAGCAGCCATCGTAATAGGTAGTTTACGGGCTTGCGCGGATTGGCGTAAAAAGGGAGATGCTCTATGCGGACGCCCCATTTTTTTTAGAGCGCCAATCCTTCTTTCTTCCTAAACGATAAAGGCTATGTTTTCTCATTATTTTTCCTAATCTGTAAATATGCCGATCCTTTTCCTCAATGTGCTGTTCTTCATCCTATTACGGGATGAAACAAATGATTGATTCTTCTCGCATTTCCACGATTTCACCTGCAAATTTTGCTTTTTAGAAATACATAATTTTTTCCAGATGATATGATTCTAATGCAATCATTCATGATTTTGAGAACGAAGAAAAATGGTTAGTAGCAAAATCCAAATGGCTTTTAGGGAAAAAAAGACAAGCGTTTGTTTTTTTCATTTATTTAATGAAGATTCTTTATAAGGAATTTTCTGTATATTCCATAGGCAAGTGGAATTTATTGTTTTTTAGCTGATTTTATATTATAAATGGTTAAGATTAATGTTAAAAGCCTGCAGATTAAGACAATGATGGGCATAGATTGAACCCTGTTTTTAAACAGTTTGTATACGCCGTATCCTATTAAAAAAATTGAATATACTTAATAGATTGCTTGTTCTCAAAAACGTTCCCCCAATATATATAATTAAAAAATGAAGTAGTTTTCTAAATTTTTTAAAAATAAGAAATTCTTCCATAAAATTATCATATTTCAATCAGAAAAGCAATTATGAAATTCATTCCCTTAAAAAAAGAATAATCATTTCGATCAACACAAATATGAAAGCGTTTTATTTGGCGATTTTTAATAATGAAACATTCGCAGTTGTTGTAGAGCCATCGGATCATATTGGAGAAGCAGAACGTATATAGAAACCAAATCTTACACGTTGTTTGATTTTTATCAAATTAACAAAAAATTGCGTTTCCTAAGTGATCTTCCTAAACCAAAAAAAGACTAAGTGCTAAATAATTACGAGTACTTTAGGCTGATATAGAAAGGAATTTTCATTATGCTCTCTCGTTTAAGCAAATGGAACACATTGAGAAACCAATTGTTGGCAGTGTACTTATTTGTAATGGTCATCGTGTTGCTGATTGTAGGCGTCCTGACGCTTAATCAAGTATCTACATTGATCCAAAATAATGCAAAACAGCAAATCCAGCAGGTTGCGCTAGAATCTAGCGGAAGATTTGAATCACTATATGAACAAATTAATATGAATTCAAAACTCGTAATTACGAATAATGATGTCCAAAATCTATTAACAATGGCAAATGAAGGGAAACAAGTATCATTTGGTGAAATGCAAAGATTAATGCGCATAGTAAACACGATTCAAGCGAATACAGATGGAATTTTTTCATTTGAAATTTACACAAAAAAAGAAAATCGGATCATACCGTTAGAAGATGCAAGTTTAAGAACACGGATTAATAACAAATGGATTGAATTAGCCGACGAAGCGAAAGGGGAGCTTGTATGGATAGGCAAAGACCCAAAGGATTCCAATTATTTTCTGGCCATTAGAAGAATGAATTTGATGCAGCGTTCGTATTCGAACGGCGGCTATTTGCTCATTAGAATTTATCAGGATTATTTTGAATTTCCGGAAAAAGAAAGCCCGAACCATACAAATCAATTTTCCATTCTTTTAGATAAACAATTGCAACCGATTATCACAGATTTTGACGGAAATGTTCAGTCTATTCTAAATAAAAATAAATCTATTGTTCATTTTGCTGATAAGGATTGGCTGGTAACGAAGCAATCATCCACAATCACTGGTTGGACAGTTGTTATATTAAGTCCTGTCAGCGCTCTTACCAAAGGAATTACCGTTATACGAACGGGCATCGTTGTATCAGGGGTAATTGGATTCGTGATTTTCTTTGTTTGTTCATTATTTCTATCAACTGTAATTACAAAACCAATCGTCAATCTAACAGAAACGATGCAACGAGCCAGTAAAGGTTCACTAACAATGAACCCAGAAATCTTTTCCACGAAAGAAATCAAAGAATTAAATAGCACGTATAATAAACTAGTCAAGGAAACGAATCATTTGATAAAAATGGTATATGAAAAAGAATTGATCCGAAGCCGCAGTGAATTAAAGGCTCTGCAAGCGCAAATTAATCCGCATTTTCTATTTAATACATTGGATGCACTCTATTGGTCGCTAATGGAAAAAAATGAAGAGGAATTATCGGAACTTGTCTTAGCAATGTCAGACTTGTTTAGATACACGATTACAAAACATACTGATGATGAATGGGTGTTTATTAAAGATGAAATTAAACATATTGAAGATTATTTGGAAATTATGAAAATGCGGTTTGGCGACCGTTTGAACTGGCAAGTATCGCTCCCAAAAGAGTGGGAGAATGTCAAGATTCCTAAACTATTAATTCAACCACTGGTTGAAAACGCTGTTCTGCATGGTGCGGGGAATAAAATTGGTGAATGCACCATTTCCGTTTCCATTCAGTTGGCACAAGATCCAAAATATTTGCAAGTAATTGTGGAAGATGATGGTTCGGGGATTGATCAAGATAAGTTAAAATCAATTATTGACTCAATGGAAAAGGGCGGATTAATCTCTGACAATGGAGAAGGAATGGCCATTTCTAATGTCAATAAAAGACTGCAGCTCTTTTATCAGGAGAAATGGAGAAAAGGTCTCACGATTAAAAGCAAGTTGCATAAAGGAACATATATTTCATTTGAAATACCAATTGACAGGGGGGAAAGTGGATGTATGAAAAAACAATTTTAATTGTCGATGATGAACCGAGAACAACCCACGGGATTAAAAAGACTTTGGAGGCTTGGGCAAACGGAAAGCTTCAAATTCTTACAGCTGAAAACGGAGAAGAAGCTATCAATGTCATTCAACAACAAAAGATCGACATTTTGATGACAGATATTCGAATGCCTGAAATTTCAGGGATTCAATTATTAAAAGCGATAAAAAAGAAAAATCATTTCCCAGTGGTTATTTTCATCTCTGCTTATCCAGAATTTGAGTATGCACAAGAAGCCCTTCGATTAGGTGTGGTGAACTATTTGCTCAAACCGATAAGCAAAGGAAAGGTAATTGAAGCCGTCAAAGAAGCTGTTACTCTGGCGGAGAAACAGGAGAGAGCGGAGATTATTGAAAGAATTGTTGACGATAAACTGATCGATGCTAATAAAAAAAGTCAATATACCCGGGAACCTGTTCGAGAGGCTATGTATTATATAGATAGCCATTTGCATAAAGAGTTAACATTAAAGGAAGTTGCAGACTATGTTCATTTGAATCCAAGCTATTTTAGCGTACTTTTCAAGGAACAAGTAAAGCTTACATTCAGTGAATACCTGACCAGAAGAAGAATTCAACATGCAAAAGAATTGCTCATTTCTACAAAATTGCCAATTGGAATTATAGCAGAAAAATCAGGCTACAAAACGACTAAGTATTTTATAAAAATATTTAAGAGATTAGAGGGAATGACGCCGAGCGCTTATCGTAAAAAGCAAAAATGAAAGGGATTTCTAAAAAAAGGAGAATTTTTTCTAATCATTGTTGCCTTTCACCCACTTAGTTTATCAGTTAAACTTATTATAAAATTATTAAGAGATTGAACTAAGGGGGTACTTTCATTGTTGAATAAGAAAGCGATTTCAATATTCATGACGATTGCATTGATTTTCGTTGTATTGTTGGCAGGATGTTCTTCATCATCGAGTTCGTCCAATAAGGATTCAGGTGAAGGCAAAACGGTCATCAAATTTATGCATCTGTGGCCGGAGGGCAGTTCAAATGCACAGTATAAAATTGTTGACAGCATCATTAAAGATTATGAGAAAGAACACTCTAATGTAAAAATAGAAACAGAAATTTTAGGGCCTGACCAATATCGGGATAAGATAAAAGTTCTGGCAGCTTCCAATGAATTGCCGGATGTTGGCATGACTTGGTCGGAAGGTTTTTTAAAACCGTATGTTGAAGGGAATATGTTTGCTCCGTTGGATGATGTGATTGAACGCAGCGGCCTTAAAGATTCTTTTATACCGGGTGTAAAAGAAGCATATGCGGTGGATGGCAAAACTTATGCATTACCGCTTGAAATGAATGTTTCATATGTGTTTTACAATAAAGAAATATTCAAAAAATATCATCTTGATGTACCAAATACATATGAAGATTTCAAAAAGATTGTCAAAACGCTTGTCGATCATAACGTTGTTCCTGTCACAGTCGGCAATAAAGAAGGCTGGCCTGGATCGTTATGGTGGATGTACCTCGTTGACCGTATCGGCGGCCCTGATGTTTTAACGAATGCTGTCGATCGCCAAGCCAGTTTTGAAGATCCGGCATTAGTGAAAGCAGCTGAAGAAATTCAAAAACTCGTTGATATGGGAGCGTTTGTCAAAGGCAATACAGGTTTATCCAATGATGAAGCAAAAGGTTACTTTATGAACGAGCAAGCGGCAATGTTTTTAACAGCAACTTGGGAATTGCCAAACTATACAACAAGTCCTGATGTTTCTCAAGAATTTAAAGATAAGGTAGGTTATTTCAAATTCCCTGTTTATGAAGGCGGAAAAAGTGACACAAGCAGTTACGTCGGCGGTCCGGGTGTAGGTTTATTTGTTGCTGAAGACTCTCCAGTTAAGGAGCAAGCGAAAGATTTTGTCAGCTATTTTGTGAAAAAATGGGGAGAAAAATCAGTTACGGAAGCTGGTGTTATTCCGGGAACTAAAGTTGATCCGTCAGGCAAGGATCTTCACCAGATGTACGTTGACGTTCTGAACGATTTAAACAATGCATCAAATGTAACCACGTATGTCGATGTTCAAATGAGCCCAAGTGTTTCAGATCTGCACCATAACATGATTACGGCTTTGTTTGGAAAACAAGTCACCCCGGAAAAATTCTGCCGCAAACAGGAACAGGCGCTGAAAGAGGAAGAAAAATAAATATTTATCGGGAAGGGTATATGGCTCATATGCCCTTCTTAATTATAAGGAAGGAGCATAAGTCATGAAAAACATGATGTCTAACAAGGTTGTCATAGCTTTTTATGTACTTCCTTCATTGATCCTTATCACGTTCCTCATTTTTATTCCAATTGTCATGACAGGGTACTATGGGTTGATGGAATGGGACGGCATTGGCAAAATGAAGTTTATCGGGTTGGAAAATTATATTCGGTTAATTCATGATGATTTGTTTTGGTCCAGCACTTACCACTCCTTTTTGTTGGGAATCTTTTCTACTGTTTGCTTAGTCTTTTATTTGATTATATCACTTATATTAGCCAGCAAAATAAAAGGTGCCGATTTACTGCGGAAAATTTACTTAATCCCAATGTTATTATCCTCTGTTGCGATTGCGCAACTTTGGTTGAAAATATTTGATCCAACGAATGGTATGATGAACAAGTTTCTTACAATATTTGGAGTTGACAATCCGCCTGCGTGGTTATCAGAACCTAAGATTGTGTTGTACGCCATATTTGTTCCAATTGTTTGGCAATATGCCGGTTTTTATATCATTATTTACTATGCAGCATTAAAAAATGTTCCCGAGGAGCTCATAGAAGCAGCTAGAATCGATGGTGCCAATCCGTTGCAAATTGCTTATAAAATAAAATGGCCTCTTATCTCCGGTGTATTCAAAGTGACAATAGTCTTGGCACTCGTAGGTTCATTAAAATATTTTGATTTAATTTATGTTATGACTGGCGGTGGTCCAAACGGGGCTAGTGAAGTGATGGCTTCCTATATGTACAATGAAGCATTCAAAAAGTATCATTTTGGATATGGAAGCGCCATTGGATTTGCCCTGTTGGTCATTTGCCTTGTTATGACGTGGTTTATCCGTAGGCTGACAGCATCTAATGACAATGTACATTATTAAAGTCCTGCGGTAATATGTCAAGGTGAAAAATCAAAGAAATTGGAAATTCCCTTGTCCGATGATCCGAAAAAAGGCAATACTGAAGAAAC
>ERZ1673772.23-NODE-23-length-51477-cov-26.308895_pt1 | contig 51477 bp, 57 predicted proteins | sample MGYA00580140_ERZ1673772 | MGnify/ENA primary metagenome ERZ1673772 (study PRJEB41219, sample SAMN04549600) | soil metagenome | isolation source: soil | place: USA: Texas, Big Bend National Park | collected 2009-03-17 ...
AGAATGGATAACTTAAATATTATCAATTTGTGTCTTGACAAAGGGGTGCATTACATATCAGCTGGAGCTGATAAAAAAAATTTAAAAACAACAGCTCAACTTCACGATGATCATATTATTCTTAATGGAAACAAAGCTTATTGTAAACTATATTCCAAATGTTCATGGTCCCCTTATGAAAATATTGTATTAAAAGGTCAAGTTATCATGACTTTTTTGCGAGGATCTATAATTTATAAATTAGGTAGTTTCCCAGAAGAGAGAACAGGCATATTTATACATGAAAGAGAAGATAGGAGTGAACTAATCATAATATGGATGACAAAAAAAACACATTTTTAAACTTACTTAGAGAAAACAGGGAATATAGGAAGCTATTTTATGGACAAACTTTGAGTGTGTTAGGGGATTGGTTCCATACAATCGCCCTATTAGGATTTGTGTATTCTGAAACGAAATCTACTTTGATGTTAGCTCTCACACTAATCAGTAAGGGGTTACCCCAACTAATTTTGAGTCCTTTTATAGGTTATTTAGTGGATAGTTACAACAAAAAATGGATTATGTTTTATACGGACGTATTTCGAGGAGTAATTGTACTTGGCTTTTTATTAGCATATAAATTTGTTTGGGTTATTTTTATTTTTAATGTTTTGTTAGCAATTTTACAAACATTGTTTGGACCTGCAAGACAAGGTGTGATTAAATACACGGTGAAAAAGGAGCAGATAGTGATTGCTAATTCACTATCTAGTACGATAAATGGATTGATGTCCGTAGTTGGGGCATCTATAGGGGGAGTGGTTGCAGGACTGTTCAGTGTACAGTCTGCATTTATTATCAATAGTCTCTCCTTTTTTATTTCTGCATGGTTTATTTATTCCAGTAAGATACCTTATCATCTGGAATGGAAGACAAAAAATCGTTTTTATAACGATATAAAAGAAGGGTATAAATTTATAATAACCAATAAAATCATTCTAACTTTAATATTAGTAGGTATGTCGTGGGGAGCTATTGGTGGAGCATATCAGTTATTTTTAACTTATTATGCTGAAGATGTTTTCCATTCAGGAAGTACAGGAATCGGTCTGTTGTATACCATACAAGGTATAGGGATCATAATTGGGGGATTGATCGTTAAATGTTTTATTGGTAGTGATGATCACAAGATGAAAAAGGCTTTTGGATTAGCCTACCTTTTTCAAGGAGTATTTTTTTTATTTTTTGTTTTATCCAATACACTTTATATTGGATGTATGATGTTATTGTTTATGAGAATCGCTGGTGGGGTAATTATCCCTCTAGATACTACTTTAATTCAAAACCAAACTGAGGATGACAAAATCGGTAAGGTTTTTTCTTTGCATTATTCCATCTATAGCTCGGTTATTAATCTATCTATGTTTATTTCAGGAGTACTATTAGAAAAAATGTCTCCCAGAGTTTTGGGAGGAGGGTTAGGTATACTTTGTATCTTGATTAGTTTGATATGGTTATATATGTATTACTTCAACAAATTTGAAGGAAAGAATATCCGTAAGTCTACTAGTTACGATCAATAGTCGCCCTGTTTTTCAATTAGTTAGTAAAAGAACAAATATTTGTTTTTTCGTTTTGATAAGTAATCAACAAGGAACCACTCTGGATCACTTGTGTAGGGGAAAGATAAAATATGAATCAAGTTATTGAAACAATTTTGCAGCATCGTTCCATTCGTAGTTTTGAAGATCGACCTTTATCTGATGATCAAATTCGTACTATTGTCGAATGCGCTGAAGCAGCATCAACATCTAGCTTAATTCAAGCCTACTCAATTATTGGAGTAAAAGATAAAGAGACGAAACAAAAGCTCGCTGAGTTATCAGGAAACCAGTCATATGTAGAGAATAATGGTCATTTCTTTGTATTTTGTGCGGATTTATATCGTCATAAGATTATAGGTGAAATGGAAAATGTGGATTTCTCCACAACTTTAGAAAGTACCGAAAAATTTATGGTTGCACTTATTGATACGGCCTTGGCTGCACAAAATGCTGCAATAGCAGCGGAATCTATGGGATTAGGAGTGTGTTATATTGGCGGCTTACAGAACAATTTACACGAAGTGTGCAAACTCCTAAAAATCCCTCAACAAGTGATTCCATTGTTCGGTCTTGCAGTAGGATATCCGGCACAAGATCCTGACAAAAAGCCGCGCTTACCATTTCATCATATTTATCATGAGGAAACATACCAGCAAGATCGTTCAGAATTAGAAAGACAATTGAAACAATATAATGAAACTGTTTCTTTATACTATAAGAAGCGCACAAGTGGAAAACGAGATGACACATGGACTAAACAAATGTCAAACTTACTTAGTAAACAGAGCAGGATGTATATGAAGAGTTTTGTTGAAAGTAGAGGATTTAGCTTGAAATAACTCCCAAAAGATAAATAGAGTAGTCATAACTTGGCGGCGTAAAAGTGCAGAATCGCTGCCATAAAAAAAGCCTTGCCAGTCATCCCAATATCCATTACCCTCCTACATGTAATAAGGGATCAAACATGAGTAGGAATAGAAAGGATGCTAGCATTGGCTCAAGTAGAATATATCAAATTTCTACGAGAAGAAAAAGGGTTATCCATTCGTGCGATCGCAAAACAATTGGGGGTGAATTGGCGGACAGCGAAGAAATACGCAGATCAATCGAATTGGAGTCCAAAGGAAAAAAACGCACCAAACGCTATCCGGTATTAGGGCCATACCTCGATATATCGATGCATGGCTGGAGGAGGATAGGCGAAAAAAGAAAAAACAACGCCATACTGCGATCCGAATATATGAGCGCTCGCGTGATGAGTGCGGCTTTACCGGCGGGGTTCGTACTGTGACGGAGTATGTGTTCAAGCGCAGAAAGGAATTAGCGGAAGAGAAAGAAACGTATGTCGATTTGCATCACCCCGGGGGCGAGGCCCAAGTCGATTTTGGAACGGCGGAACTCATTTACGAACAGAAGATCATGGAAGTCAAATATTTGGTGCTGTCCTTCCCGTACAGTAATGCGGCCTACATCGTCGTATTGCCAAAAGAAAATATTGAATGCTTTTTATATGGGCTTCAAACTTTGTTTGAGTATACAGGGGGAGTACTGCGGAAAATATGGTTCGATAACTTGTCGACAGCCGTGGTGAAAATCGAGAAAAACGGAACACGCCAAAACACTGAATTATTCCGGCGTTTTCAGCTGCACTACGGATTTCAGGCTGAATTTTGTAATCCAAGCGCTGGCCATGAAAAAGGAAATGTGGAAAATAAGGTCGGAACGGTGCGAAGACATTGGTTCGTTCCCCATCCGGTGATGACATCGTGCAACATCTAAATAACACCTCCAGTAATAATAAACGAATATTGATAACAAGTTCAAAAGATGATCATTATCGTCTAAAAAATAGATAATTCGTTTAACAAAAAACTGACGAAAAATATGAGGAACTTAGAAGAGGAAGTGCCTAATAATTGTTTTTATAGGAACTTGAAGGGAAGAACCCCTAACATTACGAAGAAATAAACTAGTTTACATAATATATATTATAGGAAGTTAAGTAGATGGAATATCTCAAAAAGAAGATTACTTGTGGTAATGAGACAGAAACAGGAAATGAAAAATAGAGGGCATCGAGTAAAAAAATATAAATTCGTTTCGTTCCAATTGATTCCTTTCCGAAGAAAAAAATTTTTGGGGGTAACTGTTTAAGTCTTACCAGTTCATAAAAAGTTTTGAAACCAAATGGTTCTGACTCTCTAATTTTAGCGTTGAAATAGTTTTTATTTAAAGAATGTACGAAACGATAAGGTTTTTTTGACCGGGGAGCGTTTAATAATAATGGAACCTCAGTTTGATAATTTCCATATTCTTTTTTCATATTCTCCCTCCTAAAAAATCAAGTAGTTTACATAATATGTTTATGTATAACTTTTTGTTCAAGATTATCTGTTCCGCTTGCAAACAAATCGGACAAGCAGGCGGCTAAATTTTTTGCGTCCCCCGCCCCTTTTGCTCCCTATTTCTCATTTTTCTCATTTGGTAAAAACTGAACTCGATCATTAAAAAACGTTTTATAGCCGAATTGCAGCGATAAAAAAGAAGAGATGCCGACACTGCCGGCAATGCCGATTAAAATGGCGATTTGGTATTCAATTGCAACTAAAGGGCTTGCCCCCGCTAGAATTTGCCCCGTCATCATTCCCGGCAAGAAGACAATTCCCATTCCGATCATGTTGTTAATCGTTGGCAAAATGGCGGAGTCAAAGGAAGAGTTGACAATATCTTTCGTCGCTTTTTCTGGCTTTGATCCCAACATTAATGCTCCTTCAATGATATGTTTTTGCTTTGAAAAATTTTCGACCATTTGTTTCATTCCCAACGTGATGCCAGTCATGGAATTTCCGATAAACATGCCGGCAATTGGAATGAAATAACGAGGTTCATACCAAGGCTTAAAGTGAATAACAACTAAATTAAAGTAAAATAAGCATGCAAGAGAACCAGCAATCATAGAAAAAGCAATGACGAATTTTAATTTTTTTGTTAACGGTGTGTCTAATTGCTTGTAAATATTATAAACTGCAAACGATTCCATCAAGAAAATGATCAGGAAAACAATCCAAGGCGACGGATGATCAAAAATAAACATTAATATGTATCCGACTAGCATTAGCTGCACAGACATGCGGATGGTTGCAATGATAATTCTTTTTTCCCTGTTGATTCCCCTTCTTTTTGTCAGCCATAATAAAATAACAATAAACAAGTAAGCGGAAATCAGTCTCCAAAATTCAATATTAATGACGCCGTTTTCCATGTGCCATCACCCTTATTTTTGAATTTGAATAATTTTGTCAGCATATGTTTCCGCCATTTCCACTGAATGCGTGACCATTACGACCGTTTTTCCTTTCTTACTTGCTTCTGTGAGGAAGGAGTTCATTACCTCGTCCTCTGTCCCTTTGTCTAATGCTGATGTCGGCTCGTCCAGCAAAAACACATCCGGTTCCATTAAAAATACCCTAGCAAGAGAAAGTCTTTGTTTTTCGCCGCCTGATAAGGAATCTGCATCTTCCTCTAGTTTTTTCTCCAAATTCACCAATTTTAATGCCTGAATGAGATAATGATCGTCACATCGTTTTTTCTCTGCAAAAATTCTCCCAATATTTAAATTTTCACGAATATTCCCGGCAAATACTATCGGCTGCTGAGAAAGCATGACAACTTCCCGCCTTAGTCTGATGGGATCCCATTCAAAGACAGAGCGCCCTTTATAATAAATTTCCCCTTCATCTGGAGAAAGCAAATGATTCAACATTTTTAATAATGTCGTTTTTCCGGAACCGCTTTGACCAATAATGCATGTTACTTGATTTTTTTTGATCTCGAGCTCTTCTATTGAAAGAATCTGTTTATATTTTAATCGCTTGATTTGAAACATTACGGATTCTTCCTTCCTTTTAATACTATACGTATATGATTGCCATATAGGCTAAAGACTTTTCATGACTTCTGCTTTTGTTCTCTAAAAACCATTTAAAAATCGATCCGTTTATTAAAAATGGTCACAAAAATTAACATAAAAAAAGAAATCGTCACCATGGTGATCACCCAAAGCCAAGCCATTTTCATATTTCCTGAATCCATTGCGACATAAATCGCTGTTGGCACTGTTTGTGTTTTACCCGGAATATTTCCGGCAAACATTAAAGTCGCTCCGAATTCTCCCAATGCTCTTGCAAAACTTAACACGAAGCCTGATACGATCGATTTCATTGCTAACGGCAAGGAAACATAAACAAACACGTTCCATTCATTAGCTCCGTCCACTCTAGAAGCGTCCTCAATTTCCTTGTCAATCGCTTCAAAACCATTTTTCGCAGATTGGTACATCAATGGAAAAGCAACAACTGAAGATGCGATGACAGCTGCCCACCAACTAAATATAATCGGTTGGCCGAAAAGCCATTCCAGCGACTTGCCAAGCCAACCATTTCTGCCGAACACGATGATTAGTAAAAATCCAACAACAGAAGGAGGCAATACGACCGGCAATAACAAGGCAGTTTCGATGAAAGACTTTCCTCTAAATCGCTTTCGTGCCATCAATTTGCCTAAGCAAACACCAGTAATCAACACAATCAACACGGAGACAAAAGCAGTTTTTAACGATAAAATGACCGGCGACCAAAAATCGACCACATTAGTTCACCTGCTGAAATCCAAATTTTTTAAGAATCGACATTGCTTTTTCCCCTTGCAAAAATTGATAAAATGTCTCCGTTTCATCTGCGTGCTTTGTCCGTTTCATCATCGCCATCGGATAGACAATTCGGGAATGTGTTTTTGGGTCAATCGCAGCCGAAATTTTCACTTTTTTGGACTTCTTGGCATCTGTTCGATACACAATGCCAGCATCAACATTTTTCGTTTCTACATATGCCAGCACTTGGCGGACATCTTTTGCATAAATCACTTTAGGTTCAATCTTGTCCCAAATATGTACACTTTGCAGCGCTTCTTTTGCATATGTTCCGGCTGGAACCGCCCCGGGCGTACCAATGGCAATCCGCTTAATGTGCACTGCTGCTAAATCTTCCAGATGATCGGCAACTTGATTTGCGTCATTAGGCACAACCAAAACTAGCTCATTACCGGCAAGATTTGTTTCTTTCTTAATGAATCCTTTGTCTCTCAGCGGCTTAAGTTGTTCTTTCCCCGCCGATATGAACAGATCCGTTGGCGCTCCTTGCAAAATTTGCCTTTGCAAAGTACCTGAACCGCCAAAATTCAATGACAAATGGATATTCCGATGCTCACGTTCAAAGGATTTTTTTATTTCCTGCATACAATCTTTTAAACTTGCCGCAGAAGAAATCGTCAACTCTACCTTTTCCTGCTTTGGAGGATTGCAGCCTGCCAAAATGAGGATCATCAATATAAAAATAACAAACATTTTCTTCCTTTTCACATTTCTTACCCTCCTAAAGAATCATAGTTTTTGCGTATGATACTTCATTATAAGTTAAGATTGCCCCTTAAGAGAACATTTTTGGCAAAATAAGAGAACAGCTGCCTGCAGAAATGGCAGCTGTTTGTGTGGTTTATTTGGCTAAATGTTGTTTTGAAGATCGTTTTCGATATATAACATAACTGCGGAGCAAATATTGAAAAGGAATGCTAAACACGTGAACTAATCGGGTGAAAGGCCAAACAATGAAAATGAAAAGAGCACAAAAAATATGGATTTTAAACCAAATTGGTACATCAGCCATATAAGAAGGATCAGCTTGCAACAAGAAGATGCTTCTAAACCATGGTCCAATCGTCAATCTGTAATCAAAGCCGTTTGAATCAATGTTTAAAATTGTCGAAGATAAACCGCTCATTATAACAACTGTCAATAAAAAGAGCACAAGCATATCCGTTTTGCTACTTGTTACCCGAATTCGCTTTACAAATAACCGTCGTTTCCATAAAATGAATAAGCCGATGCACGATATGATTCCGGCCGGGATGCCAAATAGGATGGCCATTTTATGATAAATCGCTTCAGAAATGCCGATTGATTCATAAAATGATGCCGGAATCAAGATCCCCATAACGTGTCCTGCCATTACAATCAAAATTCCCCAGTGGAATAACAAACTGCCGATACGTAATTCTTTTTTTTCCAAAAATTCGCTTGATTTAGCCGTCCAACCCAGTTGGTCGTATTGGTAGCGAACAAAATGGCCGCCGATAAAGACCGTAAAAACAATATAAGGGAATATGCCCCAAAGAAATTGCTCCAGCATTTTTTCACCCCTTTCTCCCGATGCCGATTTCTCGAAGGACAAGCAATAATGCGTGCAAAATTTCTTGATAAATACTTTCAGCCTCTATTAATCTTTGCTGAATATCGCGAATGTTTTGTAAATATTTCCCAAAAATCGAAGCAACTTGGTGTTCCTCGGCCAGTGATGCAAATTCGAGCATTAGCGGCAGATAATCGGGAAGTTCTCTTTCAGTAGGTTCAAAGCCTGCTTTTTGGTAAGCCTGTTTTAATGCTATTAACTCGAAGCCGCGCTCCCTCTGTTCTCCCAAATTGTGATAAGTGACATATAAATTTGTTTTTTTTCCAAAATCGAATGTGTCAACATAAGATTGAATTCTTTCATTTTCATCCATTTTCCGAATAGCATCGATAAAATGCTCCATTTTTTCGCAGATTTGTTCCGGCATGTATTTTTTTGCTTCAAGACAATCATGCAGCCCTTTATACCACATGTCATCAGGATAGGTTAATAAATACGAAAGCACCTGAAAAACCGTTTTAAATGGTTCTTGCACAGCCAATCAACTCCGTTTCATGAAAGTGTGCCGCATGCGCCGGGGCCTCCAGCAAAAGAAAGGCCGCATGCGCCTTGCTCGTTATATAAGTCGGCCACTTGTTCACGATGGGAATGTGGAATAACAAATCGATCATTGTACTTGGCTATAGCCAGCAGCCGATACATTTCCTCCACCGCTTCTCCAGTCAAATGGAGCGATTTGATCATTTCTTCGTTTGGCACTTTATTCGTTTGCAAAGCCCTCATATATATCCGCATTGCAGCCATTTTTTTCAAAACGGTGCGGATTTGTTCTTGATCTCCTGCCGTCAATAAATTGGCTAAATACTCGATCGGAATTCTCATTTGGTCGATTGCCGGGAAAATGTCCATATCATGTGCTTTGCTTCCTTTTCCTTCAATCATATTCGTAATCGGACTTAGCGGCGGAATGTACCAAACCATAGGAAGCGTGCGATATTCAGGATGAAGTGGAAGAGCAATTTTCCATTCAACCGTCATTTTGTAAATAGGCGATTTTTGAGCAGCTTCGATCCAATCTTCCGGTATTCCTTCCTCTTTTGCCTTTTCAGTGACTTCAGGATCATTCGGATCTAAGAAAATGGACAATTGCGATTCATACAATGATTTTTCGTCTGTTACGCTTGCCGCTTCTTTTACTTTGTCGGCATCATACAGAATGACGCCAATGTAGCGAATGCGGCCAACGCATGTTTCCGAACAAATAGTCGGCAAACCTGCTTCAATTCGAGGAAAACAAAGGGTACATTTTTCCGCTTTATTCGTCTTCCAGTTAAAATAAACTTTTTTATAGGGGCAGCTGGAAACACAAAATCTCCATGAGCGGCATGCATTTTGATCAATCAAAACAATTCCGTCTTCCTCCCGCTTATACATGGCACCGGAAGGACATGCCGAAACACAGGACGGATTGATGCAATGTTCACAAATGCGCGGCAAATACATCATAAAGACATCTTCAAATTCGGACTTAATGGAGTTTTCCATTTTTAAGACATTCGGATCTTCCAGTGCTGTCACGTTGCCGCCGGCCAAATCATCTTCCCAGTTTGGACCCCATTTCACTTCCATATATTCCCCCGTCAGAACTGATTTTGGCCGGGCGACAGGCTGATGTTTTTTTTCAGGACTGTTCATTAATGTTTCGTAATCATAATTCCATGGTTCATAATAGTCATCAATCGTCGGCAAATCCGGGTTATAAAAAATGTTGAGCATCCGCTTTGTTTTGGAACCGGATTTCAATCGCAGATTCCTATTTTCATCCAATTCCCATCCACCATTATATTTTTCTTGATTTTCCCATTTTTTCGGGTAACCGATGCCCGGTTTTGTTTCGACATTGTTAAAGTACATATATTCTGCACCTAGGCGGTTTGTCCAAGTATTTTTGCATGTAACGCTGCACGTATGGCAGCCGATGCATTTATCTAAATTCATGACCATTCCTATTTGCGCCTTAACTTTCAAGCCAATCTACCTCCTTCAATTTGCGAATGATGACGTTTAAATCACGCTGGTTTCCCGTTGGACCATAATAGTTAAAACCGTAGCTCAGCTGAGCATAACCACCAATCATGTGCGTCGGTTTCACATGAATTCTTGTTGGACTATTATGTGTTCCTCCCCTGTTATTTGTTAATTTCGTACTAGGAACATTAATATGGCGATCTTGGGCATGGTGCATAAATGCCATTCCTCTTGGAATTCGGTGGGAAACAACAGCACGTGCGACCACAACGCCATTGCGGTTGAAACATTCGATCCAATCGTTGTCTTGTATATCCGCTTCAGCTGCGTCATCCTTATTTAACCAAATGGTTGGACCGCCGCGGAATAAAGTAAGCATCGGTTGAGAATCAAAAAACATGCTGTGGATCGACCATTTGTTGTGTGGAGTTAGATAGTTCAATGTAATTTCTTTTCCTTCTGCTTCAGGGCGTTTTTCTTGAAACGGTTTATGCTGCAATGTTGGTTTATAAGTTGCCATCGCTTCGCCAAACTCCAACATGATTTCATGATCTATATAAAACGATTGGCGGCCAGTTAATGTCCGAAACGGGATAAGTCGTTCAATATTTGTTGTAAACGGCGAATAACGTCTTCCGCCTTTTTCGCAGCCGCTAAAAGCAGGAGAGGTGATCACAGTTCTCGGTTGGGCCGTAATTTGTGCAAACGTAAAACATTCTTCTTCCCTTTCAGCAGCTAAATCTTTTAACGGCATGTTTGTTTTTTTCTCAAGAGATTCCCAAGCCTTGACTGCAATGCGCCCGTTTGTCGTGGATGAGAGCGTCAAAATGGCTTCAGCCGCCTTTCTAGCATCACTGATATCAGGCATGCCTGCGCCAATCCCTTCTTTCATTGTTCCTAACGTTTTTTTCAATTTTTCATACTCCTCTTCAACAGACCAATTGATCCCTTTAACACCATAAGGTGAGGCTGTTACATTCGGTCCTAGGGAAATCATTTTTTCAAAAATTTTAGTGTAATCTCTTTCCACAACATGAAATTGCGGCATTGTTTTCCCCGGGATAGCTTCCGCTTCGCCCTTGCTCCAGTCTTTCACTTTTCCAAACGGCTGTGCCATTTCTTGCGGTGTATCGTGTTGCAGCGGTGTTGCCACAATTTCTTTAACCGGCTTCATGTCCAATTCTTTTGCCAGATCTGAAACGGCTTTTGCTAATGATTTGAAAATTTCCCAATCGGTGCGTGCTTCCCACGGTGAAGCAATGGCCGGATTGAACGGGTGTACAAATGGGTGCATATCAGTACTGCTTAAATCATGTTTTTCATACCAAGTAGCGGCTGGAAGGACAATATCAGAATATAACGCCGTTCCAGCCATGCGAAAATCCAAATTGATCAATAAGTCCAATTTCCCCTCCGGAGCTTTTTCAGGCCAATTAATTTCCGAAGGCCGCACCGAATCGCCGTCATCATTTAACAATCCGTTTGCAGCACCGAGCAAATGTTTCAAGAAATATTCATGCCCCTTGCCTGAGCTGGAAATTAAATTTGCCCGCCAAACAATTAAATTGCGGGGGAAATTTTTTTCATGATCCGGATCTTCAATAGCAAATTTTAGTCTTCTTTCTTTAAGCTCGTTGGCAACAAACTTTCTGATTTCTTCCAATGTTTTCGCTCCTGATGAAACTGCCTCGTTGTATAGCTGAATACCGCTTTTTTCAAAAGTCGGATAAGAGGGCAGCCAGCCGAGTCTCACGGCCAGCACATTGTAGTCTGCGTGATGGTGGTATCTCGCTTTATCCTGCAACGGAGAAACTAGACCATCCACCGATGACTCTTCATAACGCCATTGATCGGTAGCGAAATAAAAGAAAGACGTTCCGTTTTGCAATTTTGGAGGCATTTGCCAATCACGAGCCATCGCAATCGTTTGAAAACCCTCTACAGGTCTCAGCTTTTCCTGCCCGACATAATGGGCCCAGCCTCCACCGTTTACGCCTTGAGCTCCAACAAATAACACAAGATTTAAAACGGCTCTGTATAAAATATCTGAATGAAACCAATGATTGATCCCAGCGCCGACAATGATCATCGAACGGCCGTTGGTTTCTATTGCATTTTCCGCAAACTCGCGGGCGATTTGAACCGCTTTTTCCCTGTTTACTCCTGTAATGGTTTCTTGCCAAGCCGGAGAAAAGGCTGCATTCTCATCATCATACGTTTTGGCGACATCGCCGCCTATGCCGCGGTCAACGCCATAATTGGCCAACACTAAATCATAAACGGTTGTGATAAACAGTTCTCCATTTTTTGTATTAAGTTTTTTTACCGGAACTTTTCGATGCAAAATATGATTTCCTTCAACAGAAAAATAAGGTATTTGAATTGTTGCCAATTCATCTTCAGTTCCAAGGAAAGACAAGAGCGGTTCGATTACTTCGCCTGTTTGTTCGTCTTCGAGTTTCAAGTTCCATGTTCCGTTATTTTCCCAGCGGGAACCGATTGTTCCATTTGGAATGGCATACATATCGGTTTTTTCATTCCAAACGAGCGGTTTCCATTCACCATTTTTTGTCTCAAGTCCAACATCCGCTGCATTTAAAAAGCGGTCTTGAACAAATTGTCCGTTTTTCTGTTTTTTCAGTGTCACTAAAAAAGGGAAATCTGTATATTGTTTTGCGTAATGGATAAAGTAATCGACTTTACGATCGACATAATATTCTTTTAAAATAACATGCCCCATCGCCATGGCTAATGCACCGTCCGTTCCAGGTTTTACACTAAGCCATTCATCAGCAAATTTGGTTGATTCCGCATAATCGGGACTGACCGAAACAACTTTTGTCCCTTTATAGCGAACCTCAGCCAAAAAATGGGCATCAGGTGTTCTTGTCAACGGAACATTTGAACCCCATGTTAAAATATATCCGGAATTATACCAGTCGCTGCTTTCCGGAACGTCTGTTTGATCGCCCCATATTTGCGGCGATGCCGGGGGCAAATCCGCATACCAGTCATAAAAACTTAGCATTGGACCCCCGATGAGAGACATGAAACGTGAACCGCCGGCATAGCTCAACATCGACATTGCTGGGATCGGCGAAAAACCGATGTTACGGTCTGGACCGTATTTAATGACAGTATAAAGCAAAGAGGCGGCAACAAGTTGGAGCACTTCATCCCATTTTGCACGCACAAACCCTCCTTTACCGCGTGCTTGTTTATATTGGTTTGCTTTTTCCGGATTTTCTACAATGCTTTTCCATGCTTCTATCGGTGTTTCATGCTTTCTAAGAGCTTCGCGCCACATACTCCATAAAACGCCGCGAACATACGGATATTTGACACGCAACGGACTGTAAATATACCAAGAAAAGCTTGCCCCGCGCGGACAGCCTCTCGGTTCAAAATCAGGCATATCCGGTCCTGTACTTGGATAATCCAGCTGCTGACCCTCCCATGTAACAATCCCGTCCTTCACATAAATGTTCCAACTACATGAACCTGTACAGTTTACGCCATGGGTTGAACGAACTACTTTATCGTGCTGCCATCTTCTCCGATATACGTTTTCCCAATCACGATCCTCATTTGATAACTGGATATGACCTTCTGAGTATTTTTCAATAGGTCGGATATATTTTAATTTTTTAAAAAACGATTTCCCATTTGCCAACGCTGTTCACTCCTTTTCTTTTATCCCTTTTATCCTTTCTTTCACTATAAAAAGTACGGAAATAAATAAATGTGATACACATCACAAACATTGCTGTTTTCACAAATATGTCGAAAAAACGTGATAAAATCTTTTTTTCCAAAAAAGAAAAAGCCGTTCCCTTTTGGTGGACAAGCGGCAATTTATCACAGTTTCCTCTACGATCCTTCAATGGAAAGAAGCCTTCCCCATTTTCCTGAATTTGCAAAAAAAAAGCCGGCATTCTGCCGGTCTTCCTGACGATTATTCAATATTGCAATAAGATTTTGGACAATCTTCACAATTGATTTGCTTTTTTAAATAATCGAGATTATGAATGATGATTTTTCTCCCTTTGAACGAGACAATGCCTTTTGACTTTAAGGCATTTAACTCGCGGTTAACACTTTCGCGTGATGTTGAACTGAAATTAGCTAAATCTTGATGGGTGATTGAAACATCTAATAAAATTCCGCTGCTAATTTTCACACCATAACTATTTGACATCCGTATTAAGGTGGAATAAAGTGCGCCCTTTTTTCCATATAATACAAGGTCCCGAAATTTCGTATGCTGCTTGCGGAAATGTTCCGTCATCATTTTTAAAAACTCAATAGCAAACGCCGAATTTTTCAAAAGTTCTTTTTCAATCGTTTTATTGTAGATGATTAAGACTTCACTATCTTCCAATGCACGGCAATTAAATAAATATCGGCCGTTATCGGAAAAAATCATTAATTCGCCCATTACTGCGTTCGGTCCACATAAACGCAGACACAATTCTTTTCCGTCTCCGGAAAATTTGCTGATTTGAAATTTACCACGAGAGACAACAAAAAAGTTTTCGCCGACTTGTCCTTCTTGGAACAAAAACGTTCCTTTTTTAACTTTTTCTTTTATATAAGCCAACTTTTTTAATAATTCTAAATGTTGGTCATTCAATGTGTTCACCATTTTGATCACCATTTTTTAAATCTTTTCGGAAAAAGTCACCGTTTTTCCCACCGGTTTTTTCAACCAAATAAGTCTGACCAATGATCATGCCTTTATCGATAGCCTTGCACATATCATAGACAGTCAAGGCGCATACACTGGCAGCTGTTAATGCTTCCATTTCCACTCCTGTACTGCCTTTTGTTTTGGCAAATGCATGGATCACCAATTGATAACGATTTTCATCAACTTGCCATTGAAAGTGAATGTCCACCGCTGTCAATGCAATCGGATGGCACATTGGAATAATATCGGCAGTTCGTTTTGCCGCCATGATACCGGCAACTTGAGCCACTGAGAGTACGTCTCCTTTTTTGATTTGCCCTTGCCGAATTTTTTCATACACTTCTTTTCCAACAAGAACACTGGAAACGGCATGGGCGGTTCTGACCGTTGTGTCTTTTTCTGAAATATCGACCATTCTTGCGCGTCCTTGTTCGTTCAGATGTGAAAATGAGTTCATTCTTTTACCCTCCACTTATTGGAGGAATCAAGGCGACGACGTCTCCATCGCCTATCATATCCTCCTCTGCAGCAAATTCTTCATTAACGGCAACCATGATCGATGAGGATGCCGATATTGAATAGTCGTTTTTTAAAATGTCCCGTAGTTGTTTAACAGTTATATTTTGGTAAGGGAGCAAAAGTTCTTCTTTTTGCAATTGCTCTTTTAAATGGGCAAACAGCAACAGGCGGATCATTCCATCAACTCCTCAGGAAAGCCATTTTGATATGAAACAGTTCCTTTTTGATTGCCTACCCACATTTCGCCATCTTCCCAGTGTTCTTTTTTCCATATCGGAACGATTTCCTTGATTCGTTCGATTGCAAGCCGGCATGCTTTGAAAGCATCATCGCGATGCGGCGTTGAAACAGCAATGGCTACGGCAACATCCGTAATTTCCAATTTTCCAATGCGGTGAACAATCGCCGTTTTTGCTTCCGGAAAACGCTCTTTTATTTCAGAGCCGATTTGTTCCAATTTTTTTTGCGCCATTGATTCGTAAGCTTCATATTGCAAAAACAATGTTTTCTTGCCGTTGGTAAACTCTCTGACAGTGCCAACAAACGTCACAATAGCACCTGAAGAACGGTCGACAACATGGTCGATCACACTGGACACATTAATCGGTTCACGGACAATATGAAACATTTTATGCAAAACGCCTCCTTTCACATTTTATCGGTTAAAATGCAGATAATTTTTTAACCAGTTTATTAGCAGGTCATCATCCTGACCGAGGGTGAACGATCGTTTCTTTTTCATCGGTTTTCTGCTTGCGATTGCTTGAATGTTTGGAAGTTTAAGCAAATCCAAGTCATTTTCATCACGAAGACAAACGATTTTCGGATAGGATAAATTTTTATACCCTTCAATAAACAAAACCTCGATTTCAAAAAAATGTTGATAAAGTTCAATGAATTTCATTATAGATTTGCTTTCATCAATCCTTGCATGCAACAAGAGCGCCCCTTCCCCTGCAACAGCGGAAACTTTTGCACCTGCTTGAAAATGGCGAACGGAATCTTTTTGATAAACGTCGGGAGTTCCTCCATGGCCGTGATGCTTCAGCACACCGACTTTAATACCGAGGGAAGCAAACTCTTTGACGCATTTTTCGATAATGGTAGTTTTGCCACTGTTTTGATAGCCGACAACTTGCATAATTAACATTGCCAAATAGGGGCTCCTTCTTCATCTTCTGTTAACAGCACATCTACTTCGGTTCCCGCTCGATAGCCTCTTGTCCCCCCTGGCAAGACGGTCAAACTATTGGAATCAATCAAAGAAGAGACAATATTTGATTTATCTTTGCCAATTGGTTCTACGATCAATTTCCCATTTTGATAAGATAGTTTCGTGCGAACAAACCTTGTAAACGGATTCGGTTTTAAAAAATCCGCTGCCAGTTCGGCACGTATTTTTTTCAAATATCGGTGTTTTTGCCCGAGCATTGCTCGGATGTAAGGGCGGACAAACAGTTCAAAACCTACATAACAAGCAGAAGGGTTGCCGGATAAGCCAAATAACAATTTGTTGTCGACTACAGCAGCTGATGTCACACTTCCGGGGCGCATGGCAATTTTATCAAACAACAATTCGGCACGAAGCGATTCATAGACGGCTGGAATATAGTCGTAATCGCCGACTGAAACTCCTCCTGTCGTTACAACGATATCCGCCACATCCATGGCGTTTTTAACAGCTGCCAAAACATTTTCAAACGAATCATTGACAATTCCGCATCCAACCGGTTTAGCGTGTGCTCTTAAAATTTGCGCTTGCAACATGTAAGCATTGCTGTTGCGGATTTTTCCGGGTTCAAGCGGCTGATATACTTCAAGCAATTCGCTGCCCGTGGCGAGGATGGCTACTCTCGGTCTTTTCATAACGGGAATATGATTAAAGCCAAATGTCGCCAAAATTGCGATAATACCTGGATTAATCATCGTCCCTTTTTCAACTAACAGGCTTCCTTTTTTGACATCTTCGCCAATGCGCGACAAATTTTCACCGGGCGATATATTCCGTTTGATTTCCACATACACTTTGCCATTGTGTTTCACTTCTTTTGTTAATTCTTTCATGACGACAGCATTTGCCCCTTTTGGAATAGCTGCACCAGTCATAATTTTAACGGCTTGATTCGGAAGAATGCCATCATTGTAGACACTTCCTGCCCCGATGGTTCCAATCACTTCCAATTGAACAGGCTGTTGGGATGACGCTGATTGCGTCGATTCAGCGAAAATGGCATAGCCATCATAAGGTGAACGGTCGAACCAAGGTACATCTGTCGTCGCAATGATGTCTTTGCCAAGAATGCGTCCAAAACATTTCTCGATCTGGACGTATTCCCATTCCCCTTCCATGCTTCTATTGATCACTCGTTCAATCGCTTCTTCCACCTTAATCGGTTTTCGCACGTTGTCCATTCCCTTCTTTCACCAGATTATAGAAAATGCGGATATAAACATTTCACATAATGTTCATTGTTAGAAAGAGAAATCTAATATTGGTTAAAAGTTTCGTAGTCTTCTTTTGTATTAATATTTAGAAACAATTTTTCATCATCAAACTTTACATATTTTACCTTTATTTGGCCAAGCAGTTCCTTTACCGATAATTTTTTTTGCTCTAATAAGCTTTTGATTACCTTCTTTGTTTTTTGATGATATGCGGCCGCAAGCGGTTCTGTTTTGCCGTTTACGATAGGAACAACCGCCTCATACGGAGTATTAAGATAGCCTGCCAGCTTTTGAAACACGACTGCTTTTATAAAAGGGGTATCACACGGTGCGACCAAATACCATTCAGAATTGTATTTGGACATCACGGTGTAAATTCCTGCAAGCGGTCCGTGCCCTTTATATATTTTCAAATCATATGTGTAAGGAATGTTTTGGAGTTCAGGTAATCCTGTCTTGATCTCCGGACGGATCACTGCAACAATCTCATCAGCAACTTCTTTCAAGGCATCGACGCTAATCATAAGAAAAGGTTTGCCGTTTCTTTTGGCCAGTGCCTTCGGTTCGCCAAAACGCTTGGATTGCCCTCCAGCCAAGACGATTCCAATGATGTTTTTCATTGCCTGTGCATCTCCCAAACAATATGGCGCAGTTCGGGCAGAATTAATTTTTCCATGGCAAGACGAACTGCATTCGTCGACCCCGGCATGCAAAAAATGACTTTATCTCCTATGGCACCAGCCAATGCTCTGCTTAACATGGCGGCACTTCCGATTGCCTCGTAGCTTAAATAGCGGAACAATTCGCCAAACCCCACCATTTCTTTTTCAATTAAGCTTTTTACTGTCTCCACTGTTACGTCCCGTTTCGTAAACCCTGTTCCACCGTTTAATAAAATGATATCAATGTCATGATTGCTTTCCAGAATGGCAGAACGTATCTCTTCTTTGCTATCTTCAACAATTACGTATTCTTTCACTTTCATCTGTTCTTTCTGCAGCATTTCAACAATTAGCGCTCCGCTTTTGTCGGTTTCCTTTGTTCGTGTATCGGAAACTGTAATGACTTTGCAGCGAACCGAAACGTTTGCTTGCCTTTTATGATCGTTGGCACCCATTTTCCATCACCCGCCAATATAAGACATTTCAATTCGTTTTTTTGCAGAAACAGCTTTTCCTCTTTCTTCAGAGTAACGATCCCTGCGATTAGACCAAATCCTTTCAATTATGCTTTTGAGTTCTTCATCATTTGCTCCATTTCTCATTACCGACAAAATGTCGACGCCATTTGAAGCAAAAAGGCAAGTAAATATTTTTCCATCCGCAGATAAGCGGATGCGTGTGCAGTCAGAGCAAAATGCCTGCGAAACAGAAGAAATAAAACCAATTTCAACTTTGGAATCGACGTATCTGTATCGTTTCGCCACTTCGCCTAAATAGTTAGCTTCCAACGGTTCAAGCGGCATTTCTTTGTTAATGAAATCATGAATTTCCTTGCTTGTTACCACTTCGTCCATCTTCCAGCCATTTAAAGTACCGACATCCATATATTCAATAAAACGGAGAATGATCCCTTTTTCTTTAAAAAAGCGAGCCATCGGCAAAATTTCTTGATCATTCCATCCTTTTTTTACAACCATATTCACTTTTACTGTAAGGCCATTGGAAACGGCTTCTTCGATTCCTTCCAAAATGACGGCCGATTTTGCTTTATTCCCGTTTAATTTCGCAAACACTTCGTCATTGAGAGCATCAAGACTGACATTAACTCGGTTTACACCCGCTTTTTTTAATTTACCGGCATACTTTTTTAGCAAAAATCCGTTTGTTGTCAATGAAATATCTTGAAGACCTTCAATGTTTGCCAACATGCCGGCGAGAACGTCAATCTCTTTCCGTAAAAGCGGTTCACCGCCTGTCAGACGAATTTTTCGCACACCAAGTCCTACAAAAATATTGGCTAAGCGGTAAATTTCCTCAAAGGTCATCAGCTGCTCCCGCTTCAAAAAACAATATTCTTTTCCTTCTATTTCCGGCATACAATATACACAGCGAAAATTGCACCGATCCGTCACCGAAATGCGCAAATCCAATAAAGGGCGATTCAATTGATCTCGCAACATCTTCCTCTCCTTATACATGCTTTCTTCATATGTTACAGACAAGCTAAACACAAGAATGTGATCTCTGTCACATCTATTCAAATGATCATAAAAGATTAAATTAATTGTAAAAAAAAATTTCTGAAAATGAAACCTATTTGGAATTCATTTTGCCAATTTACCATTTTTTATGGCTAACATGATGGGGCTCTATACGATGAATTGAGGAAACAAAATAGATAAACGAATAATACGTTAAGATTTCGGAAACGGCTTTCTTAAAAGAATCAGCAGTTTTCATATGATGGACACTGTACCCTTACTTGGCGAACTGTAAAAAAGGGCAGCCCTTCGGCGCCCTTTTTGTCCAAACTAATCCTTTCTTAAAAGTTCGAGTGTTTCATTAAATTCTTTTTCAATTTCATGATTCGGCTGATAAGTAACAATGCTGACAACAACTGTGACAAGGATGTTTAATAAAAACCCGGGAACAATTTCATACAGCGTGTCAGAAAGCGCGGAATTCCCCCAAATAAATACCGTTACAGCGCCAACAATCATGCCGCAAAGTGCACCAATCCCAGTTATTTTTCTCCAATATAACGCTAAGATAATAATTGGACCAAAAGCAGCTCCAAAACCAGCCCAAGCAAACGCAACAAGATTGAGAATGGTATCTGATTGTTCCCATGCAAAACAAACGGCAACAACCGATACAGCGAGTACTGCTAGACGGCCCAGCAAAATATATCTTTTGTCGGAACCATCCCGTTTGAAAACAGCCTTATAAATGTCTTCTACCAACGCCGATGAAATAACTATGAGCTGCGACGAAACGGTGCTCATTATAGCCGCAAGCACTGCAGCAAGCATGATTCCCGCTATAAACGGGTGAAAAATCATTTGCCCCATGGAAATATAAACAGCTTCAGGATCAGAAAGAACTACTTCGGTGTTTTGGTGAAAATTAGCAACACCAATCAACCCTGATAACACTGCTCCTCCCAATGTTAAAATCATCCAACCGATGCCGATTCTTCTTGCTTGTTTTATTTCTTTGGCCGTTTTAATCGCCATAAATCTTATAATGATATGGGGCTGCCCAAAATACCCAAGCCCCCAAGCCAAGGAAGAAACCACACTGAAAACTGTTGCATTTGCAGTAAAGCTTAACAGATTCGGATCCACATGGCGGATGGATTCCACTGTTTCCTGAATACCGCCAGCTTTCCATAAACCAATCACAGGTACAAGGATTAAGGCAAAAAACATAATGGTGCCCTGAACAAAATCTGTGTAACTAACAGCTAGGAATCCCCCAAACAAAGTATAAATGAGGATGACGGTGGCAACGACTAAAAGAAAGACATGATAATCATATCCAAATGAGCTTTCAAAAAATACTCCGCCAGCCACCATGCCTGATGAAACATAAAAGGTAAAATAAACGAAAATAATGAGCCCAGAAACAATGCGGAGAAATTTAGCATTTTGTTTAAAGCGGTTGTCAAAAAAACTCGGTATGGTAATCGAATCATTGGATACTTGTGTATAAACCCGCAGACGCGGTGCAATCAGTTTCCAGTTGAGCCAAGCACCGATCGTCAGACCGATGGCAATCCAAGCCTCTACAAGACCGGCGGCGTAAATGGCTCCCGGCAGCCCCATGAGCAGCCATTGCGACATATCCGCTGCCCCGGCGCTTAGCGCCGACACTGCCGGGCCGAGAGAACGCCCGCCAAGCATAAAGTCTGAAAGATTATGAACTTTCTTATATGCATAAAATCCAATTAATACCATTCCGATAAGGTAAAGAAAAATAGCGGTCAGTTGATAAACATAATCAGTCATGGAATCTCCCCTTATAAAAATAATTTTGGAAGCACTCGAAGGTTGTTTCAGATGTAAGAAGGTACTTTCAACCACATTCAAAAAGGGTTTCTTCACAATAATTTTAGTAATCCCGGTCGATTGCTCCCACAGCGCAGAAAATGCTAGGATAGGATAATAACGTGTTTATAAAAGAGAAATTTGTACAGGCTTGATATTCTACTTGAAACGGTCAGAATTTCTGAATTCTCGCTTTTTAACGATGATGATCACCTCTTGCCCGTTCAGGTGAAAACAATATAAAACAAATTCCTTTTTAAGACAAATTTTTTCGGGTAAGACGGAAAACGTCTTTGATGAGCAAATTGATATTTTGCGGTCGTTCAGCCAAACGGCGCATGTAATAGCCGAACCAGTCACGGCCGAAAGGCATATACGTTGTCATTTGATAGCCTTCGTTTGCCAATTCATATTGCATTTCCTGTTGAAATCCATAAAGCATTTGAAACTCAAATCGATCTTTTGGAATATTGTTTTCTTGAATAAATTTTTTCAATTGACCAATAATCCGATGGTCATGGGTTGCAATGGAAGTGAATGTATTGCCAAGCAGTCTTTTTTTCGCCAATTTCAAAAAATTTTGATCGATTTCCGTTTTGGATTGAAACGCAACTGCCGGACTTTCCTTATAGGCTCCTTTGACAATCCGAATGCGAACATTTGGCAATTTATCAAGAACCTCTTCCGCACATCGAAGATAGCTTTGTATAACCGTTCCCACGTTTTGATAATCTTTCAAAAGCAATTTTAAAATATCTATTGTCGGCTGAAAATGGGCATAATCTTCCATATCAATGTTTATAAAAATACAGTATTTGGCGGCCGCATCCAAGATTTCCCTCATATTTCCAAGGCAAAAATCCCGATCAATATCCAGCCCTAATTGGGTTAATTTTACTGAAATATGGCAATCCAGTTTTTCTTGATGAATTTTTTCCAACATATTAATGATTTGTTTTTTTGCTTTGCCGGCTTCTTCTTTATCGGATACGAATTCCCCCAGATTGTCAACAGTACAGCTGATTCCTTGTGCGTTCATTTTTTTAATTGTAAGTGTGACGCTGTCTATATCTGTACCGGCAACGAACTTCTCAGCTCCAAGACGGAATCCCCATTTTCTTGCTTTTTTATTTAAAAATTTGTTTGTTGACAGAGCGATGAAAAAATTTCTTATTAAATTCTGCACCCCTTTTCCCCCTTACATTTTTTACTCAGACCATCCGTTTATCAAGTTAACAATTCCCGCCTCTAGACATCGCTTTTATTGGATCTTTGTTCCTCAATTCTAATGTTTTCATCAATCAAAACATTTCGGAAACGGTTTTTGCTACCATGAACAATTTTAAATAGTCAGGGCCTCCAGCTTTTGAATCGGTACCGGACATTTTGAAACCCCCAAAAGGCTGATAGCCGACGATCGCAGCGGTGCATCCTCTGTTAAAATAAAGATTTCCAACATGAAATTCATATTTCGCCCGTTCCAGATGCTCCCTTGTATTTGAAATCACTGCACCTGTCAGCCCGTATTCAGTGTTGTTGGCAATTTCCAGCATTTCATTAAAATCTCTCGCTTTTGTGAAAGCCACGACCGGGCCGAAAATCTCTTCTTGCATAATGCGCGCAGTCGCATCCACATCTTTAAAAATTGTCGGGTACACAAAATATCCTTCGGAATCATCCGTTTGCCCGCCGTACACAAGTGTTCCTTCCTTTTTTCCGATTTCAATATAGCTTTTGATTTTATCAAATTGTTTTTGATTAATGACTGCCCCCATGTATACATCTTCTTCAGCTGGATTTCCCACCGTTAACGATTTTGTCAGCTCAACCGTTTTTCTCAACACTTCGTCATATACAGCCTCGTGAACCACCACTCTTGAGCAGGCCGAACATTTTTGGCCTGAAAAACCGAATGCGGAATGGACAATGGCATCAGCAGCCAAATCCAGATTTGCACTTTTATCTACAATGATCGTATCCTTGCCGCCCATCTCGGCTATCACCCGTTTTAAAAAATGCTGACCTTCCTGTACTTTTGCTGCCCGTCCATATATCCGGACACCGGTAGCCCTTGAACCGGTAAAATTAATGAAGTGCGCATCCTTATGGTCAACCAAGTAGTCCCCGATTTCTGCTGGGTCTCCGGGGACGAAATTGAGCACGCCTTCGGGAAGACCTGCTTCCTCTAGAATTTCCACCAGTTTGTATGCAACAACAGGAGTATTTTCCGACGGTTTCAGCAATACCGGGTTTCCGGCAACAATGGGGGCAACTGTTGTTCCGACCACAATGGCGAAAGCAAAGTTCCATGGCGGAATCACCACCCCTGGCCCCATTGGCTGGTAAAAATAGATGTTATGTTCATTGGGCCGGTTGTTCATCTCTTGGTTCTTTGCGAGTTCGAGCATCTGTCTTCCATAGTATTCCAAAAAGTCAATACCTTCTGCTGTATCCGCATCTGCCTGTCTCCAAGGTTTGCCGGCATCATAGACGAGCCAGGCGGAAATCTCATGTTTTTTGCTGCGGGTGATGGCTGCCGCTTTAAAAAGCACATTTGCACGTGCCTCTGGGGACATTGTCCTCCATTTTTTAAAAGTTTCCTTTGCTGCTTCAAATGCCTGCTCAATGTGTTCTTTTGTCGCTTTTGACACTTTGCCGACAACCTGTTCTTTGTTCGCCGGATTAACAGATATCAGCTTTTCTTCGGTAAAAATTCTCTTGCCATTGATGATTAATGGGTACTCTTTGCCCAGTTGGCAACAAACCTTTTTTAAAGCGGCTTTAAACTCCCTTCGGTCAGCTGGATTGAGAAAATTGGTAAGTGGCTCGTGTTTGTAGGGAAAAACCATTAGTAAAACCTCCTTCATAAATCAACCTTCACTTTAAAATATGCAAAAATCATGCCAATCTTCTAAAATATTGGAAAAGTGGCATACATATTTTAATTTGTAATACTGCCCGTTTTTTTACTTGCAGCACACTTTCCAGTTCCAAGGCAACCTTCTATTTGTAGTAAATGACGCAGTTGAGAATGATCTTTTTTCAATGGCGCTTTGCCCGGGTTAGAAGAATTTTTCGCGCAATGGCCGCTGAACATATCAGCAAAGAAATAATCTCCCCCACCAAATACCTCAGCTGTTTCTACTTTAAAAACAACCTCTCTCTTTTCCATTTCCAGCAAAAACATTATTCATAGCGAAATGGGGGCAAGTCCTAATTATTGTAAAATCACACTCCCATCTCAGCGAACTTAGCTCCCGGCAAATCAATACACAAAATTCTTTACTTAATCCGAAATGGTACCGATCTTTCACTGAAAACTGAAACCTCAAATGATGTTACACCATCTTCCCTTCCCTCAATTGAAAGGCTATATGCCAATACGGCATCACGAATCAATTATTCATAAACTTTTCAAAAGTGATGCCGATGATGTGATGCAAATCACAAATTGCGGGAATTGTTTTTACTATGATGACCATTGATAAAAAAGATGGAAAGGAGAATATGGATGGGAAAAACTGTTGAATTAGATGTTCGCGAAGATTTAAAGAAGAAATTAGACCCGTTTCAAAAAATAATGGCGGCCATTCAGCCTCTTGCACAAGGAGATGTATTTATTTTACACGCTCCATTTAAACCTGTTCCGCTTTTTCCTATCATGAAGAAAAAAGGATTTTCTTATCAAGCGGAAAAAATAGAGGAGAAACATTGGAAAATTACCTTTGTTAAAACGGAGGAATGAAAAAATGATACTGGATAATCGCGGCTTAGAGCCCCCACAACCGATGATGCGGACTTTAACGGCATTAGCAAAATTAAAAAAAGGAGAAACGTTGAAAATTATTAATGACCGCCGCCCGATGTTTTTATTTGAACAGCTTGACGATCTCGGTTATACCTATCAAACGCAAAAGCGCAGTGATGGAAGCTATGAAATAACGATTGAAAAGAAGGATGACGATTTTGACGGCTAATCATACTTATGAAACGAATATTCGAATCCCTTTTTCGTTTATTATTTTTGGCTTACTGGCGTTTTTCCTTTCTCAAATTCTTTTATTTCTGTCAACTCGTCAGCTTTCAACCGGGGAAATGCGCCTTCCTGTCGTATTGTCAGCTGTCCATTTATTAGTGATTGGCTTTGCTTTAATGACAGCCATGGGGGCCATGTATCAGCTTGTTCCAGTCGTTTTTTTAACCCCGATATGGAATGAAGCATTCGCTTTTATCCAAATGGTCGTCACGTCATTAGGAATACTATCTTTTAGCATCAGCCTGGCCTTTAATATTCAAATGGCTATGTTTTCAGGTTTGCTTCTTACTTGCGGGATTGTAATGTTTTTATGGCAGATGTTCATGACATTAAAAAAACAGAAAAAAAGAACGGTCATCACTTTATTTGTTGGTACCGCCCTCATTTGTTTGCTCCTAACGATCGGGCTCGGATTGACGCTTGCCTATCATTTTTGGAGCGGCAGACAATTAATCGATCATGATTTGATTTTCAAAGCACATATATTGCTGGGATTTTCCGGTTGGTTTACACTTCTTATCTTCGGATTTTCTTACAAAATGGTTCCGATGTTTTCATTGGCGCATCATTTTTCAATGAACACGGCCCGATATGTCTACATTTTTTATATAAGCGGTCTTGTATTAACTTTCATCAGTTTTATAACGGCAAATGACTGGTTGTTATCAGCAGGGCTTCAATTGATGGCTGTCGGATATGTGTTGTTTGCATACCATATGTTTGCCATTTTAAAGAAAAGGATGAAGAAAAAACTGGATAAACCTTTTCTGTTTGCTCTTTTGGCCATTGTTTTTGGAGTCATCCTGCACATAGCGGCGGCCGGTTTTTCTTTTGAAAGTGAAGCCCATTCCCGCATCTTTTCCATCATCATCTACTGTTATCTGTTCGGCTGGATTCTATTAAGCATCATTGGCTACTTATATAAAATTGTTCCTTTTCTATGGTGGACACACCGGTATAGCAAAAAAATCGGCAAAGAAGCGGTGCCGACTTTGAAACAAATGATAAATGAAAAATGGATTGTGATGGAATGCTGTTTATTTGTTGCGAGTCTTATCGGCATGATCGCTGCCCTTGCCTCTTCAAGTGCTGGTCTATTTTATCTTGCACAAGGAGGAATGGTGCTGTTTTCTGGATTATTTGCCTGTACGATTGGCTCCGTATTGCTGAAATAAAAAAATAAGGGAACGATTTACTGAAATATAAAGGGTGATGTTACAATGGAAATAAAAGCAAAAATTTTGGAAAAACTGCAAAACGTTTTAGATCCTGAATTGGGAATTAATGTCGTTGATTTAGGACTGATCTATAAGATTGAAGTAAAAGACGGAACTGCATTCATTTTAATGACATTGACTACACCCGGCTGTCCGTTGCACGACTCAATAGCAGGCGGTGTGAAACGCGCATTGCGTGATATTGAAGGCATTCAAGACGTAAATGTCCAAATCACTTGGAATCCGCCTTGGTCCCCTGATAGAATGAGCGAAAAAGCATTAAGGCAGCTAGGGTTCCTTTCCTAAACGTTTTTCAAAGACTGTTCCTTTCCTGAAAGGGACAGCTTTTTTTATGAAAGAAGTCCCAATGATTTTGGTGTTTTTGGCTCCACTTCCAGCGCACAAACAACAGCGTCACATTTAAGATTTTCGTCGTTTCATCCTTTCCCAGCCAAAAAAATCCCCCTCCAGGAAAACCTTTTTACAAATGCTGTCTGCCTGCAGGGGATAAGTTTTGGTTGGATCTTGCACAATTAATATTGGTCGGCTGTTTTTTCAACTGTTTTTCCTAATGCAATGCGATTTAATATATAACACACTATAGCAAATAAGCAAAGAAGCAAAAACCCTAGCGAATAAGAACTTGTCGCATCTTTTACGATTCCCATTAAAATGGGAGGAAAGAAACCGCCGATGCCGCCCCAGGCTCCAACAATCCCTGTTACAGCACCAGTTTCCTTTGCAAATAGTTGCGGAACTAATTTAAAAACCGCACCATTTCCTAATCCTGCCATGATGGCAATCAACAAACAGGCGGTAGTCATGACAAACATGTTGCTCATTCCGAATGCAATGATGGCTGCCCCGATTGCAATACCCGCAAAAACAAACGATAAAATCCTCTCTGCTCCCATCCTATCGCTCATATATCCGCCAATTGGTCTTGCCAAAGTGGCAATTACAGTAAAACCGGCTGCTCTAAGTCCTGCATCGACGGAAGATATATGAAACAAATCAATCAGAAGCGACGGCAAATACAAACCTAAAGCAACAAAAGCGCCGAATGTCACAAAATAGAGAATCGATAATATCCATGTATGCTTATATTTCATAACTGACAAGGAATCAATCATTCTTTGTTCAGTTTTCGGCATTTCCGGCGTGCAAAACCAAACGAACAAAAGCATTATAACGATCGGAAAAATATAGGTTAAAAATGCCTCTTTAAGTCCGAAAACTTCTGCAAGTGTCGGAACAGAAAAACTAGCTACGGCTGTTCCAATATTGCCCATAGCATTGATTCCTAAAGCTGTTCCTTGTTTTTCCGGCGGTGTCAACCGGGAAACAAATGTAACTGAAATCGCAAATGACGTACCGGCCATCCCGATGAAAAAAGCCCAAAACATCGTCATTCCGTAAGAATTGGCAAAACTGACGCCAACCAACGGAACAATTAAAAATAATAAAAGCAAGGAGAACATTTTCCGTCCGCCATACCGGTCAGTCCAAATTCCGAGTGGAATCCGCATCACAGAACCTAGCAAGACGGGTATGGCAACTAAGATGCTTTTTTGTGTTGATGTCAAATTATATATGTCCTGGAACGTACTTGCTAACGGAGATAAAATTCCCCATACGGCAAATGCAAATGTCATGGCTAAAGTAGTGACTGGCAGTAATGCTTTTTGTTTCATCAAAATCCCCCTCCTAAACAGATGATTGTTCCATCATTTGTATCATAGAAAAATAGGCGGGGAATGTTTGTGAACTTTATCACATAATTATTGATTGCCAAATAATTGTTAAAATTTCATCTCAACAAAAATGTATTTCCGATTACTGTCCATTCCATTAAATTAAAAAACTGCTTGCGTTTACAACTGTTTAAACTTTCCGTTTTTGGCGAAGCGCTTTAGGAATGTATACACAATAAGGCTCACTTTCCAAATAGTCACCTGTCACAGCATACGCTCTTGAGCGTGATCCTCCGCAAACAAAACGAAATTCGCAAACACCGCATTTTCCTTTATAAAGATTTGGATTGCGCAATTTTTGGAATATTGGTGAATTCCTGTAAATATCAGCCAGTGATGTGTGTCTCACATTTCCCGCTTTGATTGGAAGCAATCCGCTCGGGTAAACATCGCCAATATGGGAAATAAACACAAAACCGTTGCCATCGTTTACTCCCTTCGGAGCACGGCCGAGTCCGTCCACTGCACCTGTAGATCCTTTAGACAAAATATCTTCATAATGGATTTCCTTTCCATCTATTTGCTGTTCGCGCTTTTTAGCTTGCAAGACAACACGACGGTAATGTTGTCCGGCAGTCGTTTTAATATCAAATGGTACATGCTTGCTCTTTTCATATAACCAACGAAAAACTTGTTCATGTTGGGCGGGAGAAATCATATCCGATTGTTTTCCTCTTCCAGTCGGTACAAGGAAAAAAACGCTCCAAAGAACGCATTCAAGTTTTTCAACCAAATTCGCCATTTCTTCAAGAACATGAACATTGTAGCGTGATACAACCGTATTAATTTGAACAGGAATCTGCAATTCATGCAAATATTTGATTCCTTTCATCGTTAAATCGAATGAACCTTTTGTCCCGCGAAAATGATCATGAATTTCCGCATTCGGGCCGTCCAAACTAAATGCCCAACGGGAAAGCCCGATATCTTTTGCCCTCTGCATCACTTCTTTAGTTACATTTGGAGTTGCGCTCGGCGTGATTGAAACACGCAATCCCTTATCAATAGCATATTCGGCAAGAGCGAATAAATCCGGCCGCATCAATGGATCACCGCCGGTAAATACTAATAGCGGCCGGTTCATCGCAAAAATATCATCAATTAATTTTTTTCCTTCCCGAAAAGTCAACTCACGAGGATCACGATGATATTGCGCCTCGGCGCGGCAATGCAAACAATGTAATTGACATGCTCTTGTCAACTCCCAAATGACAATAAAAGGGTTTTGGTCATAATCCATCATCACATACAAACTCCTTTCTTTAAAAAAATATTATCTCTGCTTTCTCATCATATAAAAAGGTGAAATTTTCGAAGTGAGAGGCATCACACTTTCCGGCAGAAGAGAAGAAATGATTTTTACGAAAAAGTCATTCTTTTGACAAATGTTCAACTGCTGCGGATCTTCCCCGCGATTGCTTCGGTAATTCGCAAATGGATGAGCTGGTCTGCACCAAACCTTAAGTATGTTTACCACCTCATTTTTATTAAAAACTATGATTTACATCACACGACTCATTTGTAAAGAAACGCTATAATATGAAAAGAAAAACAAAGTTGAAATGAAGGTGTGATGCCATGACAAATAGCTGGGTCGTTGAAAGATTAAGAAGCGTTCCCCTTTTCCGCGAACTGTCTAATGAAGAATTGACTTCCATAGTCGCTATCTCTCAAGTACGTACCTATCAACCTAAATCATATGTATTCATGCAAGGCGACCTGCTGGAAAACGTATATTTCATCCATTCAGGAACGATTAAAATATATAAAACGGACAGAAATGGAAAAGAACAAATCGTTTCCATCTTGCAAAATGGAGAAATGTTTCCCCATATCGGATTTTTTCGCAAAGGATCTTACCCTGCTCATGCAGAAGTTATGGAAGAATCTACATTAATTGTCATTCCCATCCAAGATTTTGAGGAAACGCTTATCCTCTTTCCGGAATTGTCCATTAAATTGTTTCGTGTGATGAGTGAAAAAATCATCGATTTACAAAACCGGTTAGAAGAGCAAATTCTCCATAATACATATGAACAAATCGCATTGTTGCTGTTGCGTCTTACAAAAACGAACGCACTGCCGCAAGGAAAACTTTATCGTTTGACAACCCATTTAACGAATCGGGAATTGGCAAATATGATTGGAACTTCCCGTGAAACCGTTAGCAGAACGCTTAACCAAATGAAGCGGAAAGGTCTTATTCTTGTTGATGACGACGGATATTATTTGATTGATGCCGAACAATTGGAGGAAGAAATCTTTATGTAGCGGCCGCAAAAAAACTGTCTTTTTGATGAATGTTTGAAGCGATTAAGATTCATAATAAAGGAAAACGAATTTTCATGGAGGAAACGAAATGTCCACAAAACGTCAAGACAAGAAAATGAAAAATAACCCAACCTTCGGAGCAAATGATGAACCTGTGAAGAGCGGCAGCGAATCCGACCTGACGCAAGGATTGGCCTTAACGCAGGAACAGGTAAGAGATACATATACGGAGGGCACAATTGATGGGATGATGGAGGATGTCGATGGCAACAACATCCCGTTGGAGACTGAAAAAGCAGAATAATGCCTTTTTTTCTGATGAGTGAAATGCCTGTACCCCCGCAAACTGATTTTCATCAAGATGATTGCGGGGGAATTTCATGGCCAATTTTGTCTTGACAGCGTTAAAAAATATACCGGCAGTACTTTATTCGAATGATCGTTGGGCAATCAACCTTCTGCAAAGGAAAATGCGGTTACGGCAGCATGAACAGATTGATGATTATAATCATTGCAAAACAAAAATATACGGCATTGCCTACTTCAATTAAACCGATTTTTAAAATCGGCATTTTTTTTCCGTAAAAATAAACAGCTCGAATAACACTCGGAATATAAGCTATGATATAAACGGCATACCCGGTAGCGATCAAGCCGATCATTAAGGAAATATGAAAACCCCAAGACAACCATTTATAGCTCGGATTGTTTTTTTCCCGAATCATTGTTTTGACATAAAAAGTGCTGCCGACAAAAAATAAAAAACAAAGCATTATGGCGATGAAAGCTTCTTTTGTTATTTCTCCGCTTACAATAAAAGAACTGGCAAGACCTCCCATGCAAAAAACAGCGATTGCTGCTAGATCATTGAGAAAAGCGCGATCTTTTTTCTTTTTCCCATAATAAATATTTATTAAAAAAAACGGTGTCATCGCCAATCCGAAATATAATATTTTCCATCGATAAATTAATGGAATGAGCAGTAAAACGGCAGCTGCGGCAAAATAGAGAACAAACCACTTTATATAAAATGACTTGCGCTTATTTTTCATCGCCATCAATAACGGATATGTTGCTAAATATAAACATAACCAGCCGATAAATAATGGAATATGAATCCAAGAGAACCCTCCTATATATGCTCCCAATAGAAATGGTATAACAAGCATAGCCCAGGCTCCATGCTGTTTTGGAATCACTAATTTCTTGACGGCTGCCATCATGTATCCACCTTTCATAATTTCTTCTACATTCCATTATAGTGAAAAAAACTAGATACGTTGTGATTTGTTGCATACCTCCCCGTTTTGTCACAAAATAGCCACAACATAAAACGGGCAAGTGACGCCTGTCACTATTGAAAAGAACGAGCTGCGGTATGATCTATCTAACAATGAAATTGGGAGGGAAAAAAAATGAAAACAATGTTTACGGAAAATACGGCAGTTGGAGAAATTGTCGCAATGCTGCCGAAAGCGAGCGATGTTTTTAAAAAATATAAAATTGATTTTTGCTGCAGCGGTGATCGCTCTTTAAAAGAAGCAGCCGATAAACGGGGAGTGGCAATTGAGGAATTGATGAATCAATTGCAAGATCTGTATGCTCAAACTGATGAAAAAACAGAGAAAAATTGGTTGACAGCATCATACCCAGAACTTATTGACCATATCATAAATAAACATCATCGTTATTTATTGGAAGAACTGCCGAACCTTAGTCCCTATGTGACAAAAGTTATGCGCGTCCACGGTGGAAATCACCCACATCTAATAAAGGTTCACCAATTGTTTAATGAATTAAAAACGGAACTGGAACAACATTTATGGAAAGAAGAGTCTGAAGCATTTCCACTTATCATCCAATACGACCAGCAGCCGACAAGCGAAAACGAACAAAAAATGAAAAATATTGTAGGCGAACTTACGAAAGAACATGATAAAACAGGGGATATCATAAAAGAAATTAGGCGGATCACAAATGATTATACCCTTCCGAACGGGGCTTGCCGGACGTATCAACTCGTTTACAATCGTTTAGAAGCTTTGGAATCAGACTTATTTGAACACATTCATTTGGAAAATAACGTATTATTTCCACGCATTCTTCAATAATTTCGGGCGGAAAGAGGCGGCGATCCCCGCCTCTATCAGCACCATCTACTTTCCATCTTCGCCGATTTCAGAGCCATTTCAAACGGACTGTTCAGCCCTTGATCTGACCATTAAGGCTTAAAACGTTTTATCCAGGACGAAGGTTTAGACTATTGACATGCCAAGTTTCATGGCATGCCTTCGCACTTGCTGTTTTTCAGGGAATGGAAAGGCAAAAACGAAAAGTGCCATGTTGGCGTTGCTGCTCTTTCAATATGGTTTCTTTCTTTTTTGGGAGCAGCTGATATTCTGTTTGTTTGGCACAAAAGAAGAATTACTTCAACATCTTCCTTCTGATATAATAAGTATAATTAGTTATATCCAAATTTTTTTCACCTACAACCATTACGATCACAAAGGAAGTGAAGGAAAATTGGAGGAATTTGTAGGATTTTGTATAAGGTGCGGCAAACCCATTTATTGTCTAAACGGTTTTTTGAATGGGGCTATTGACGAAAAAAATGGGTCGTTGTTTTGTTTTTCATGTTTAGAAGAGAATGAAAATGCGGATTTTACTCATCAATTCATTGAAAGCGCAAACAAATGCCGTTTAGATTGCGATGACTAGAGTGTACCAACAAGTCTGTTTTTTATTTTTCTTAAAACATTGGGGTGATGAATAAAGCAACTCACTCGCTTTCAAATCATAGTGTGCCTGTTCTCCTCGATCATCTCTTGAACGATCCGCCATCTTGATTCTTGTAAAAGGATGAGAGATCTCTGGCAATCCATAATGACATGCAATTTCAAACAGCGTTTAGAAAGAAATGTGTCAGAATAGTATGTCATATCGAGACCAAGCCGCCTTCTTTCAGAAGCTTATCAAAAATGTTCCTAAACCGCCAATGAGACAAAATACCAGTGTATTAGAGTAAAAAACCCCTATCCTCCCTAAGTTCAGATAGGGGTGATGCTGTTTTATGCTTCTGTTTCCAGCCAGCTATCAGTGACTTCTCCCGCTTCATCGATATCAATATAAAAAGATCCGTTGCTGTAACGATCACTTATTTTCATATCGGCAAGCGGAATGGCCTCTCTCATTCCTTTTTCCGTTTCTAACCATAAATGTTCGTTTCCCTTTGCCAACCATACGGACACCGTTCGATGCGGATTTGTTTTCAATTCCCTGTAAATCATTGTTCCGCGTCTTGCTCTTTGCGTGCGTTCCTTTTCCCCCAGCTTCATTTTTTTCACAGCACCTCTATGCGTGACAACAACGAGAACTTGATCGGCAAGTTGATTATTACTAACAGCTAAACTAGAAACGACTTTGTCGCCATCTTTTAATTGGATGCCTTTAACTCCTGCCGCTCGCGAACCGACAACATTCACTTCTTCCTCGTGAAACAACAGGCCGTAACCGTAGGATGTCGTCAAAAAGATGAGGCGGCTTCCGTCTGTTCTATGAACGTTCACCACTTCATCATCATCTTTCAAATTCATCGCAACAAGCGGTTTCGAATATCGCTGTGCTTTATATAAATGGATTTCCGTTTTCTTCACCATGCCGTTTTTGGTGGCAAACAAGAAAAATTTCGATTCAGAAAAATCTTGAACCGCTATCCCGCTGATAATTCGTTCATCTTTATCAATCGGGATCATCTGCGAAATATGCTGCCCCGTATCCTTCCAGCGAATATCCGGGAGCTCATGAACCGGACAATATAAATAATTTCCTTTGTTCGTAAACAAAAGAAGGACATCGGTAGTGTTCATTTCATATTGGCAAAGCAAGCGATCCGAATCCTTCATGCCGAAGTCTTTTCCGTTGGAGGCCGTGTATGACCTCAGGCTGGTGCGTTTTACATATCCGTCTTTCGTTACGGTGACGATCGTATCTTCGCTTGGAATGAGCGCTTCCATATTGATGGTGATCGATTCAATTTCCGCTTCGATCTTTGTCCGTCGTTCATCAGCATATGTTTTTTTCAGCTGTTTTAATTCAGATTGAATGACTTTGGAAAGTTTTTTTTCGTTTTCCAAAATGCTTGCTAGTTCCTGAATCTTTTTTTCAAGCTCTTCTGCTTCCTCTTTCAAAGCCGTAATGTCCGTGTTTGTTAAGCGGTACAATTGCAAAGACACAATCGCTTCTGCCTGCGGTTCAGTAAACGCAAATTCACGGATTAAATTGTCTTTTGCATCGCGTTTGTCTTTGGAAGCGCGAATCACGGCAATAACCTCATCCAGAATGGACAGGGCTTTGATTAATCCTTTTACGACATGCTCCCGTTCTTGTGCTTTTTGAAGTTCAAAAGCGGATCGATTCGTCACAACTTGCTTCCGGTGTTCAATGTAGGCATCCAACAATTCCGGAAGGCTCAGTAATTTCGGACGGCGTCGATGAATCGCTACCATATTGAAGTTATATGGAACTTGCAAATCCGTATTTTTATATAAATAGTTTAATACCCCTTCGGCATCCGCATCTTTTTTTAATTCGATGACAATGCGGAGTCCCGTCCGGTCGGTTTCATCCCGCACTTCGGCGATCCCATCTACTTTTCTGTCAAGCCTGAGATCGTCTATTTTTTTCACTAAGCTTGCTTTGTTGACTTCATATGGAATTTCCGTTATGACAATTTGTTCTTTTCCGCCGCGGACTTTCTCAATTTCGGCTTTGCCGCGAACAATGATTTTCCCCTTACCTGTCTCATATGCTTTTTTAATTTCATCCGTCCCTTGAACGATTCCCCCGGTTGGAAAATCCGGACCTTTCAGCACGTTCATCAGTTCATCTACCGAACAATTTGGATGATTCATCCGCAAAATGACGGCATCAATGACCTCACCAAGATTATGGGGTGGGATGTCCGTTGCATACCCTGCCGAAATTCCGGTTGATCCGTTGACAAGCAGATTCGGAAACATTGCCGGAAGAACTGTCGGTTCTTTCGTTGTATCATCAAAATTGGGAACGAACTCAACCGTGTTTTTATCAATATCCCGCAGCAGTTCAGAAGCCAGAGGAGAAAGCCGCGCTTCCGTATAACGCATCGCAGCAGGCGGATCGCCGTCTAGGCTTCCGTTGTTTCCGTGCATTTCCACTAATAGGTTGCGCACTTTCCATTCTTGGCTCATCCGCACCATTGCTTCATACACTGACGAATCTCCGTGCGGATGGAAATTTCCGATGACGTTCCCCACCGTTTTCGCTGCCTTGCGAAAACCTTTATCGTGGGTATTTCCGTCCATAAGCATTGCATATAATATTCTTCGCTGCACCGGTTTCAAGCCGTCCCGCACATCCGGCAGCGCACGATCTTGAATAATGTATTTACTGTATCGGCCAAACCGATCCCCCAACACATCTTCAAGGGGCAAATCGACATATCGTTGTTCCGCTTCCATGTTTTCCACCTCAAAAATAATTGTTTATATTTCTAAGATGCTTCCATCTTCTTCAAGTCCGAATGAAACGTTCTGTTCGATCCATTTTCGTCTCGGTTCCACTTTGTCGCCCATTAGCGTTGTCACCCTTCTTTCAGCTCTTGCCGCATCATCAATTCTTACGCGGATGAGCGTACGTGTTTCCGGATTCATCGTCGTTTCCCAAAGTTGCTCGGCATTCATTTCGCCAAGGCCTTTGTAACGTTGAATTGTATAGCCTTTGCCGACTTTTTTCACCGCTTTTGAGAGCTCTTCATCGCTCCATGCATATTCCACAATTTCTTTTTTGCCGCTTCCTTTACTTACTTTATAAAGCGGCGGAAGGGCAATATAAACTTTGCCGTTTTGAATGAGCGGCCTCATATAACGGTAGAAGAAGGTTAATAAAAGCACTTGAATGTGAGCACCATCCGTATCCGCATCCGTCATAATAATCACTTTATCATAATTGCAATCTTCAATGTTAAAATCGGCACCAACACCTGCTCCGATCGCATGAATGATTGTGTTAATTTCTTCATTTTTAAATATATCCTGCAGTTTTGCTTTTTCCGTGTTGATCACTTTTCCCCTCAACGGGAGAACAGCTTGGAATCTTCTATCTCTGCCTTGCTTAGCCGATCCGCCGGCGGAATCTCCCTCCACCAAATACAGTTCATTTTTCTTCGGATTGCGCGATTGAGCGGGTGTCAGCTTGCCGCTTAATGTCGCTTCCGATTTTTTGCGCTTCTTCCCTGATCTCGCTTCTTCCCTCGCTTTTCTGGCCGCTTCCCTTGCCTCTTGCGCCTTGATCGCTTTTTTTATGAGGAGGGCGCTGATATCTGGATTCTCTTCCAAAAAATAAGCGAGTTTTTCAGAAATAACGGCATCAACGGCAGATCTAGCTTCTGAAGTCCCAAGTTTTCCTTTCGTTTGCCCTTCAAACTGCAAAAGACTTTCTGGAATTCTGACAGAGATAATGGCGGCAAGTCCTTCCCGTATGTCCGCCCCTTCCAGATTTTTGTCTTTCTCCTTTAACAGACCAGCTTTTCGGGCATATTCGTTAAAAACTCTTGTCATCGCGGTTTTGGCTCCCGCTTCATGCGTACCGCCATCTTTAGTACGCACATGGTTGACAAACGAAAGAATATTTTCGCTGTATCCGTCATTAAACTGGAAGGCAAATTCGACCTCGATTCCCTGCCCCTCTCCTTCAAAATAAACGATTGGATGAAGCGTTTCTTTCCCTTCGTTTAAATAAGCGACAAAAGATTCTATTCCATTTTCATAACAATAAGATTCTTTAATTTGCTCCCGTTCGTCAATAAGATCCATTTTCAAGCCTTTTAATAGAAACGCTGATTCACGCAAACGTTCACTTAGTATTTCAAATTGAAATACTGTTGTGCTAAACATGGTCGGATCAGGCTTAAAGCGGATCGTTGTACCAGTCTCTTTTGTTTTTCCGACCTTCTCCAATGTTGTAACAGGCTTGCCCCCGTTTTCAAATCTCTGTTTGTAAATAAATCCATCCCGTTTAATGGTGACCTCAAGCCATTCCGACAAGGCATTGACGACTGATGCGCCAACGCCATGCAAGCCGCCGCTTGTTTTATAACCGCCTTGTCCAAATTTTCCTCCCGCATGAAGAACTGTTAATATTACTTCAGGCGTTGGTATTCCAAGTTTATGCATCCCCGTCGGCATGCCCCGACCTTTATCAGCAACCGAGATGCTTCCATCGTTATGTATTGTGACAATGATTTGATCACCGTAACCAGCTAATGCTTCATCGACAGAATTGTCGACGATTTCATAGACGAGATGATGCAATCCTCTTGAATCTGTGCTTCCGATGTACATTCCTGGACGCTTTCGGACTGCCTCCAATCCTTCCAACACTTGAATCGCATCATCATTGTATTCCATGATTTTTTCTTTTCCCACAAACCGCAAACTCCTTTCAATAAAGAACAAATGTTCGAACTTATTTTACCATGTCTTCTCCAAGATCGGCAAATCTTTCTTGAGTGAACTTATATTATTGTATAACTCAAGAAACGCTGTTTTCAAACCCTTCTCGAAAAAAAATCCCATCAAAACGAGATGGGATGGCTTCCTTTGCTATTTTGTCAACGAATGGGCAACTTTTATGCAAAAATCCATAATAACGGGATACCCTTTTTCCTTTAATAAACGATAAGCTTCTTCATTTACGCAGCCTTGCTGCGCCCAAAAGACGTCGGCATCGACTTCCAAAAATTCTTTGGCAACATCCACTAAATATTCAGAACGCCTAAATACATTCACGATATCAATGTGTCCATCAATTTCCTTTAATGATGAAACGGCTTTGATCCCTAAAGCTTCATCAATCATCGGATTGACGGGAATAATTTCATATCCAGCCTCTTGCATCGCTTTCGCCACCATATAAGACTCCCGTTCAGGTTTATTGGAAAGCCCGACCACCGCAATTCGTTTGCTTTTCTTTAATATTTCGCGAATTTCTTCCATGGAGGGATTTTGCAAGTCTCTTCACTCCTTTTGGTATTTTCTTCATTATATCGTTTTTATAAAAAGATCACCAATCCTTTCATGATGATTTTCAGCAGATCCCTTGCAAATTTGTTATAGTTCTCTTTCATGAGATCATGTACAATAGTAAATAGCAACTTAAAAAAAGGTGATTGACATGATTATTTTTTCGGTCTTATTGCTATCTTATTTGCTTGGTTCGATCCCATTCGGTCTGATTGTCGGAAAGCTTGGATATGGAATTGACATCCGGGAACATGGAAGCGGGAATTTAGGGGCGACAAATACATTTCGCGTTCTTGGAAAAAAAGCCGGTTTCATTGTTACGGCTGCCGATATACTCAAAGGGACTCTCGCAGCAAGTCTTCCAATCATCTTTGGTGCAGAAGACATCCATCCGCTTATTTGCGGTATGATGGCAGTTGTCGGCCATATGTATCCTATTTTCGCAGGATTTCGCGGAGGAAAAGCTGTTGCGACAAGCGCCGGCGTACTGCTATTCTATAGTCCTTTGCTCTTTCTTTCAATTCTCGTTGTCTTCTTTATCGTCTTGTATCTATTTAAATATGTTTCGTTATCATCCATCATTACAGCTGTCTATACTCTTATTTGCAGCCTTTTTATGAGAGATGTACTGCTGATCATAGTAGTAGGGATTTTGGCCGCTTTTGTCATCTACCGCCACAGAGCGAACATCAAACGTATCATGAATAAAACAGAACCGAAAGTCAAATGGTTATAAATAAGGAGCGCAGGGGGTTACTTCCTCGCTCCTTGTTTTAATTTGGAAAGATTTAAATAAACATCCATTAACGTTTTATAGCCTTTCCTTGTAAAAATTTTAATATATTCACACCAAAGAGTTGCTGTCATTTTTGCATCGCCAAGCGCATGATGCCGATTTTGCACAGTGATTGAGAAACATTTGCAGCAATCTTCAAGGGTTACGGCATGAGTATCATGATTGGCCAGTTGAAACAACATGGCGGTATCAATGATTCGATGGTTAAAGGAAATGCGGAAAAGATCGCGGTTCGCTTTCGTTAAAAAGTTTTTTTCATGATTGGCATGGTGGGCAACAAGCGTTTTATTTTCCACAAATTGATAAAAGCTGATCAACACTTCCGTCAGGCTCGGAGCATTTTTGACATCCCTCTCTTCAATCCCCGTCAACCTTTTCACATCTTCGGGAATTTCTCCGTCGTAATGCACATAGGAATAAAATGTTTCCTCCTCAATATGGCTTCCATTGACTTTAACGGCGCCAATGGAAAGAATTTGATCCCCTTTCTCTGGAAAAAAACCGGTTGTCTCCAAATCAAACACAACTGCATTCAGTTCTTCTAAAGGAACGGATAAACTCTCTTCCAGCTTTAATTCCTGTTGCATTCTGCGCAAAAAAGCTGCATGTTGAAAATTGCTTTGTCCCTCAAGACCTGAAAATCCCGGCGAATGTCCCTTTCCTTGAAAATGTTTCATAAAATGAAAAAAAGCTGGAATCTTCATCATTCTACGCCCTTTTCAATCATGGTGACCGTATCATTCATGAGTTTTTTCCCATTTAAAAAAATCTGTTTTAACATCTTTTTCTCCTCTTTCGATACATTTTTCAAAAAAAGGTAGTGAACCTCACTGTATCGATCCGCCTTTAAAGAATTAACAAAATGGATGGTTAGCAGCTCTTGAAAACTTTGATAGTACGGAGATAACAAATCCCCAAGCCCTTTTTGATGAATCAACGCCTCAAATCTTGACAACGTACTCGTTTCTGTGATTTGCTCTTTTATCGCCAATAGGCGGATTGAATTGACATACGGCAGCAAGCCGGTTTGTTTCAAATCAATGGCTCCTGCATGAGGCCCATAGGTTTCAGGCAAAAACTGATGGAAAACGCCAATTGCTTTTTTTACATGCATCGTATTGTTTAACAGCCTTTTTAAAAAGCTAGGTTGTTTAGCAAGATGGTCAAAATAAAACTGTTTCAGTTTTTTCAACGGGTCGAACGTTCCGAAAATTTTTCTGGCGTCAAAAAAGATGAGCAAATAACGGATGGAATCAAATGTTTCTTCAGACAGCCACTTTTGAATTTGCTCGATCCATTTCTGTTCTGACTGGCACCATAAGGAATTGGAGCTCATCACATTTCCTTCACAATATGGGTATCCAAGGATATTTAGCCCCTTTGAAACTTCTTTCCCAAGTAAGAGAAAATAATGTTCGGCTTCTTTGTGATTAGAGCGGAAAATCATTCCATGGTCTTGGTCGCTGATTTTCGCCTGTTCGCGCCTTCCCCCGCTCCCTACTAAAAACCATGAAAATTCACAAGGAGGAGGTCCAAGCTCTTTTTCCATTTGCTCTAGCGAAAAACGAAACGACCGCTTCATTGCTTCATCATGAATTTTGTTTAATTCGGCGACATTTTTTGCCGTTTTCATTTGGCTGTCCCGCCATGTTTTTATTTCTTCATAAGGATGCGCCATCTTCATTTAATTCCCCTTTTTGGTAAATAAGCGTACAGACGAGGTTGCCGTCCATACGCTTTTTGTTCAGCTGCCAAGCTTTTGGCTATTTTTTTGTTCAAACGCTTCCGGATAGCCGTAAACACCGTGTTCGCTTAAATCCAAACCAATGATTTCTTCTTCTTCCGTTACCCGCAACCCGTTCATTAATTTTTTCATCACTGCTAAGATGACAAACGAAACGATAAAGGCAAAAAGTCCGCAAGTGATGACTCCCATTGCTTGAACGCCAAGTTGCGTAAATCCTCCACCGTAAAACAAACCTGGCTTTCCTACTGTTGCCAATTCGGGTGTTGCAAAAAATCCAGTTGATAATGTGCCCCAAACACCAGCCACACCGTGGACTGACAAGCAGTAGATCGGGTCGTCTATTTTCACTTTATCAAAAAATTTCATGCTGTAAAATACAAGGACACCTGCAATAACTCCTATTACGACAGCGGCCCAAGTCTCAACGAACGCACAAGAAGCTGTAATAGCAACCAATCCTGCAAGCGCCCCGTTCAACATCGTGGATACATCGGCTTTGCCGGTTGCCATCCAAGACGTCAACAAAGCACTAACGGCCCCTGCCCCTGCTGCTAAATTCGTATTTAATGCTACAAATCCAAAAAAGCCATCTTCAACTGTAATGGTACTTCCTGCATTGAATCCGAACCAGCCGACCCATAAAATCAGAACGCCCAATGCAGTATAAACTTGGTTATGTCCGTAAATATTGTTAACAGTACCGTCTTTATTGTATTTACCAATCCGCGGTTTGAGCAAAATGGTTGCTGCCAAAGCCGCCATTGCACCAGTCAAGTGAACAACGGTGGATCCGGCAAAATCTTGTTTGCCATGTTCAGCCAGCCAGCCGCCTCCCCAAATCCAGTGAGCTATGATCGGATAAACGAAAGCTGTAAATAAAACCGAGAAAATTAAATAAACCGAAAGCTTTGCTCTTTCTGCAAAACCGGCAAAAGCAACTGCTAAAGATACACCGGCAAAAGCCAATTGAAAGACGAAATAAGTAGGTGTTGAAAGAGACAAACCGTCAATCTCATAACCGGAATAGAAAAAGTGCGACATGCCAACAAAGAAATTGCTATTTTCACCGAAGATAAAACCATAACCAACCGCCCAAAAAACAATGGAACAAATCCCGAAAGTAAACACAGTTTTTCCGGCAATATGGCCTGCATTTTTCATTCGTGTCGAACCAGCTTCCAACAATATAAAGCCGGCTTGCATAAAAATAACTAAAATGGCTCCAAGCATCACCCATAAACTGTTCATTAACCACAATGAGTCCATCAAATTACCCCCTTATGTTAATATTTAGATCCTTACATGTAATAAAAATTAACATGTAAAGTATATCTTTATTTTTACATTGAATTGATTTTCATGTCAACTGAATTTCCATATCTTTTTCATTTTCTATGTAAGATTTTCTAACACATCCATCTTTGAATGATGCATGAATCACATTCCTTCGTCATTTGACAAATCTTTATTTTTTTCGGCAAAAAGTTTATGATAAATAAAAAAAGTAAGAAGGATGTCCTTATGAACAAATGGATCCGTTTATCATGTTTTATCATTCTTTTCACTGCGAGCGCCTGCAGCTTTGATCTGTTAGCTGACCGGAAGCCAATCAACGAGATGGATTTGGAAAATCAATCAAAAGAAACAAAACATGAAAAAGAACGCGAAAAACTATCAGTTTCTCCGAAAAAACGAACTTCCGCTCCAACGGTCACAACCGTATCGTTTTCGGCCATTGGCGATGTCTTGATCCATAGCCAAATTTATAAAGATGCGCAATTTGCTGACGGAAGCTACAATTTTCAACCGATGTTCGCCCAAGTAAAACTGATTCTGCAGGAAGCGGATCTTGCCATGGCCAATCAGGAATCGGTCATCGGCGGCAGAGAGCTTGGAATTTCGAGTTACCCCTTATTCAACAGCCCGTTTGAAGTTGCAGATGCACTAAAGGATGCTGGTATTGACATCGTCTCGACTGCCAATAACCACAGCTTGGACAGAGGGGAAAAAGGGATTTTAAACGCCATCTCTCATTATGAAAAAATCGGCATGCTATATGTAGGCAGCTACAAAGATGAAATAGATGCCAACACAATGAGAATTCAAACAATCAACGGAATCAAGATCGGCTTTCTTTCTTACACTTATGGAACGAACGGCATTCCACTTCCAAAAGATAAACCGTATTTAGTCAACCTGATCGACAAACAAAAAATCAGCCTGGATTTAAACAATATGGACAAGCTGGTGGATGTAACGATCGTTAACATGCATTGGGGGCAAGAATATCATCAATACCCAAATGAAGAACAAAAGCAATTGGCGCAATTTCTTGTCGATAACGGCGCTGATTTAATCATCGGCCATCACCCTCATGTGTTGCAGCCGTTGCAATGGATGGAAGGAAAAAGAGGCAACCACGCAATGGTCGTATATTCATTAGGAAACTTTTTATCTGGACAAAAGGGAGGAAATAAAGACATTGGCGGGATTTTTTCAATTGATCTTATAAAACTTTCCGATGAAAATAACACAACAATGACCTTGGCAAATCCACGGCTTACTCCAACATATGTCACGAAAAATGAACATCAGCATTACTATGTTTCCTTGCTCGAAAATTTGGACAAGGCGAAATCTGAAAGTGTAATGAAACATATGTTTCAATGGATTGAGACCGAAAAAGTGACAAATCTTTTACAATAACCCTTATCTCTTGGAGCATTTCTTTTATTTATAATATAATGAAAGCAAGATACGCAAGGATAGGAGGGATCATAGTGAAAATTACGATTTCAGAGGATGCGGCAAAATGGTATAAAGAAGAACTTGACTTGAACGACGGAGATTCCCTCCGGTTTTTTATTCGTTACGGAGGTTGCGGCAATGTCCAAAACGGATTTTCGCTAGGTGTTGAGAAAGAGACTCCGAATGAAATTGGTTCGCAGGCAAAAAAATTGGGCATCACTTTTTATATCGAAAAAGACGATTTATGGTATTTTGAAAATCAGGATGTGTCCATTGAATTGGATCAAGATATAAAAGAACCTGTATTTCATTTTTCAAATTAATGAAAAGCGGCTCTCCGAAAAGTTTTTTTCAGCCTGAACCTTGAAAAATTTAAACCCAAGAATGCTGTTATATCAACATTCTCGGGTTTTTAATTTGGAAACAAAATGGACTTTTAGCAAGCCCCTTCAAATCAGTTTAAACCGCCGCAAATGGTCGATTAATTGATATTTTTTCAATATTTCCACTTGTTTTTGCCCAAGCAAATCAAAATGAGGAAATTCTCCCCGATGATGAATCCATTCTGTTTTTAATCCATTTTCTAATCCCCACTCTTTTAATCGGATGACATCAGAGCAGCCCACTTTTGTTACACAATAGCAGTCAGGAAATCGTTCATCATACCAGTAATGTGTTATAAAGGCAATGTCTCCTCTTAAAACTTTTTCCTTCCAATCTGATAACTCTTCTTTCTTTATTCCAAATGCCAACGTTTACTTCTCCTTTTCCATAGCTTGCAAATAGGCCTTGTGCCACTCAGGATAAAGTTTTTTGAACACGACTGGTCTAAACGTGTCCTTTTTCACACAAACATGGGAAGAAAAGGCTTTCGCTGCTAAATCGCCATCTGAATGAAAAATATTATAGCCATATACGGTTTTAACCCCGTTGTAATCTTCAATCCAAGTATGTACAATAGCTTTATTGCCATATGTTATCGGTTTTTTATATTCAATTTGAATATCGATGACAGGTGAAATAATTCCGTCTTTTTCCATCGCAGCATAAGAAAAACCAAGATCTTGAATCAGTTTCGTTCTTCCGACTTCCATCCAAATTAAATAATTGGCATGATACACGACACCCATTTGATCGGTTTCTGCATAACGAACTTCGATTTCTTTCTTTGAAACAAGCATATTCCTTCTCTCCTTCTAATTTTATCATATCATAGCCTTTGCCTAAAAAGAAAGAAAAAGCCCGCACCTTGATTCGGTGCAGGCTTGTGTCTCCACTATTGTCTTTCCTGACTATGAGCTTCGTCTTTAATTTCTTGCCTCATTCCTTCAATACTTTCCATGCGGCGGCGATTTTTTGCTTCGATTCGCTCTCTTTCAACACCGCTTGTAAATTCCATTGTTTCTTCTGCATTTTCCATGTTTTCAATTGTGTTTTGCACCATTTCCTGTAATTTTTCCACGTTGTCAGAACGATCATCAGGTTTTGCTCGATTGTTCATGTTGCCTTCTCCTTTCATGAGGAATGGAACATCATTTATTCTGTGCCGAATCCAGCTGAATTATTGATCTTTTTTTAAAAACGTCTGTTCAGGATCGCTTCTATCATGAAAGGCCGAAGGAACCACTGGTGGGCACCTTCGGCCTTCGGGCATTGTCATTCACTGAAAAAGTGGAATTATTCGCCTTTTGTTTGAATGACTTGGGGATGTTCATTTGTTTTATTTTGCATTTTTTTCCCTTTGTTTCCACCAAAACCTCTTGGCTTTGTTCCAATATGATTTGGACTAAAATACGATTGAGTTTTCTTTGAATTGGCCATAACCTATCCCCCTTCTTTTTGTATTGTTTGTCGGGAATAGGGGGATTATGTATTTGTATAGATCAGCTTGATTTTTCCAACAAACGTTTTTCAAAACGTTTTTCCAGCCGTTCCTCCAATTCGCGTAACGCTTCCCGATCATTTAACAACTTTTGCTTGTTTTCCAATACAAGTTGTTGGAAAGATCTTTTCCTTTTTTTCACTACAACCCCTCCCATCGATATTTCACCATTATCAGTTAAATGAAATTCTAGTAATAAAAAATATGCCCAATTTTCATAATCAATATACTGTTCCGGCTGCTTATTTCAGTTTTTTCAACTTGTTTTCGATGATTTCATCGGTCATTTGTCCGATGACTTTATCGCGAATGATTCCGTTTTCATCAAGAAAATAAGTAGTTGGATAAGAGAGAACCTCAAAACTGCTGTTGGCTTTATTTTTTTGATCCAATAAGACTGGAAATGTATATCCGCCTTGTTTTATGTATGATTGAACGCTCTCAACATTTTTTTCGCTCACTGTAAAATTGACGGCAACGACTGTGACTTCATCCTTGTTTTGCTGATAAACTTTTTCCAGCTCAGGCATTTCTTTCTCGCAAGGTTTGCACCATGTCGCCCAAAAGTTCAAAATGACGTTTTTACCTTCAAAATCGGAAATGGACACTTTTTCTCCTTCAAGCGTCAATAATTCAAAGTCAGGCGCTTTATTTCCCTTTTCAAGGCCTATTTCAGCTTCTTTTAAAAAGAAGGACTGCCATAAGGCAATGATGATGAGACAGATCAGGAATATGCCAGCGATGATTTTTTTCACTTTTATCAACACCTCTTTTTTGACCTTGCAACATCCACTTCCCATCATATACGATTTCACTAAAAATGAACATCATTTCGCTGCTTTGTTTGCTTTTTTGACAAAAAAAAGCGAGGTTTTACCCCCGCTTTCAAAAAATCAATTTTTTAATTTATCACGAAGCACCATTTGCAAGATGCCTCCATGGCGATAATAGTCAATTTCCACTTCACTGTCGAATCGAACTAATACTTCAAATTCTTTTTGGTTTCCGTTTTCATCCGTAGCTGTTACTTTTACATAATCACGCGGTTTAACAGTTTCATCAATATGAACGTCAATGAACTCTTTTCCAGTCAATCCAAGAACTTCAGCGTTTTCGCCTTCTTTAAATTGAAGCGGAAGAACGCCCATCAGAACAAGATTGGAACGGTGGATGCGTTCAAAGCTCTCCGCAATAACGGTTTTAATTCCTAACAAATTCGTTCCTTTGGCAGCCCAGTCGCGGGAACTTCCCATTCCGTAATCTTTGCCCGCAACCACAACAAGGCCTGTTCCATCTTGTTTATATTTCATGCATGCATCATACATCGACATGACTTCACCTGTCGGCCAATAAGTTGTATAACCGCCTTCAGTGCCAGGTGCGATTTGATTGCGAATGCGGATATTCGCAAATGTGCCGCGCATCATTACTTCATGATTTCCGCGTCTTGAACCGTATGAATTGAAATCTCTTGGCGATACGCCTTTCGACAATAAATATTTTCCGGCAGGTGTATCTTTGCCAATGGCTCCAGCAGGTGAAATGTGGTCTGTTGTGACAGAGTCGCCAAATTTGCCGACAATACGCAATCCTTTTAACGGCTCGACTTTGCCAGGTTCTTCAGACAATCCTTCAAAGAACGGCGGATTTTGGATATATGTTGAGTCTTCATCCCATTGATATAACGGCTCATCTGTCGTCTCAATCGCATTCCAGCGTTCATTATCATCAAATACCCGTTCGTATTCTTTTCGGAACAATTCCGGTGTAACCGTTTCTTTGACCACTCGATTAATTTCATCCAAGGAAGGCCAAATATCTTTAAAGAATACATCGTTGCCATTCGAATCTTTTCCAATTGGGTCATTTAATAAATCAATGTCGACTGTTCCTGCAAGAGCATAAGCGACAACTAGAGGCGGCGAAGCTAGGTAGTTACCTTTTACAAGCGGATGGATCCGACCCTCAAAGTTTCTGTTTCCTGAAAGAACAGAAGTGACAAGCAAATCATTTTCTGCAATGGCTTTTTCAATCTCTTCTGCAAGAGGTCCGGAGTTTCCGATACATGTCGTACATCCATAACCCACTAGGTTAAATCCTAATTTTTCAAGATATGGCATTAAACCGGAATTTCTTAGATAGCCCGTAACAACTTTTGATCCTGGAGCCAATGAAGTTTTTACATATTTTGGTACTGTTAACCCTTTTTCTACCGCTTTCTTAGCCACTAATCCGGCTCCTACCAAAACATATGGGTTTGAAGTATTCGTACAGCTCGTAATGGCCGCAATGACGACAGCGCCTGTTTTCATTTTCACTTCATCGCCGTTTGCAAACCGAACGGTTACTTCTTTATTGAACTCTGCCGGTTCGAGGCCAAATCCTTGGTTGCCTTGAGGAGCTGTAAGAGCGCGATGAAATTCCTCTTTCATTTTGGAAAGCGGAATTAAATCTTGCGGACGCTTAGGTCCCGAAAGATTTGCTTCAATTTTGGAAAGATCGATTTCCACTACATCTGTAAAAATCGGATCTTCTGCTTCAGGTGTAAAGAATAAACCGTTTTCTTTGCAATATTTTTCTACTACTTGTACATGCTCTTCATCGCGTCCTGTTAAACGCAAGTATTCAAGCGATTCTTGGTCAACTGGGAAAAATCCGCAAGTTGCCCCATATTCAGGAGCCATGTTCGCAATTGTCGCTCTATCCGCAAGTGGAAGCTTGGCAACACCAGGACCAAAGAATTCAACAAATTTCCCTACAACGCCTTTTTGGCGCAGCACTTGCGTCACTTTCAACGCCAAATCAGTAGCAGTTGTACCGTTTGGAAGTTCGCCAATGAGTTTCACCCCGATGACTTCCGGAACCGGAAAATACGAAGGCTGGCCAAGCATTCCCGCTTCAGCTTCAATGCCTCCGACACCCCAGCCTAAAACGCCTAAGCCGTTAATCATTGTTGTATGGGAGTCTGTACCAACAAGTGTATCCGGAAAAGCTTCATACTCGCCATTTTCTCCTTCAACGGCATGCACGACACTCGCCAAATATTCCAAGTTTACTTGGTGGACAATACCGGTTGCAGGCGGGACTGCACGATAGTTGTCAAATGCTTTTTGTGCCCAATTTAAAAATTTGTAGCGCTCAGCATTCCGTTCAAATTCAAGGTTCATGTTGTATTCTAAAGCATCTTCTGTACCAGCGCGATCAACTTGTACAGAGTGGTCAATGACTAAGTCAACGGGTTTTTCGGGATTAATTTTTTGCGGATCCCCACCCATATCGGAAATGGCTTTCCGTAAAGACGCTAGGTCTACGACAGCTGGAACTCCAGTAAAGTCTTGCAAAATAACACGCGAAGGTTTGAATGGAACATCTAAATCCTTAATCTCATTTGTTCCCCATTTTGCCAAGTTTTCAACATGTTCTTTTGTAATTACCCGTCCATCCAATTGTCTAAGAACAGATTCCAACAGCACTTTAATCGAATAAGGTAAACGGGAAACATGTCCAATTCCTGCATCTTCTAGAGCTTTTAAAGAATAATAATTGTACGTTTTTCCGTTGACAGAAAAGCTTTTTCTAGCTTGGAAAACGTCATTTTTCTTTAACTGTTGCTGAGACATTTTTTCAATCCCCCTTTAAGCTTTAAATCTCTGCCAAAACGCCGAAAGTCTCCCCCGTTTGAAATGTTCGAACAATTAAATCTTAATATACTTTTTATGATAAGTAAATAACAATCATGTTATCAAATATAATAAGCAAGTCTTATATCGAAAAGTAGACCATTCTCCCCATATCAAAATCTTATTGGCGGAAATTTTTTTCACAAAAGTTCAGTGGTTTCATAAACCATTGCCAGCCAGATGGAAGGCGTTTTCCAGTTTTCACGTCTTTTTGGAGGTGTCACAAGTATTTCCTTAGCTTCTTTTTGGGATTTGTTCGTTTCATCCATTCGCAATCATAATGTTCCTCATAACTCGATAAAAATAAGGAAAAATAATGAATGAAATTTTTGCAAGCACCTCAAATACTGTAGAAGGAGGAAAACGTGTGAATCCGCAAAAAAAGCAGAATGTATTGTCCAATGAAGGGAAATCAGGACAACCAGAGCCTTTGTCCGGTTCGAAAAAAACGAAAAATCAAAATCACTCTCGGCAAACACACAACAAATCACATGATCTATAAAAATACAAAGGAAAACGCACGCTGCCTTGAAAAATATGAAGGCAGCGTTTTATTCAAAACCTCCTAAAAATCGTTTATTATACTATTTTTATATTTTTCATTTAGAACAATGTTTTATTAAAAATATCTTATTTTTAAAAAGATGTTGGGTAATGATTGAATTTACCCTTGAATCTATCATAAAATAGTATAAACGGAATTTTACGGATGTATTTTTTATAAAGAAATTTGTTCGTTATGGAGGAGATTATGAACGGACGTTTATATGAAATGGTTTTCTATCCGTCTAAATCCGGCGATATAAAAATTAGCATTTACAGGGATGCGATAGAATATCAAGTATTTGCTGAAATTAATGATTGTTTTTCGATCGGACGCCATAAAAAGAAAATCGAAGCTGTCAGACGCGCGGTTGTTGAGTTGATAGATGCTTATGAATCGATCAATCCTTGACAGCTTTCATCTGATTTCTTATACAAAAATCCATCTGTGCTTGACATTCAGACGATGGGGGTAAAAAAATGCTTGAAGGCTGGTTTTTATGGTTTATTTTGCTTTGGGTTGTTTTTTTGATTACGATGCTTTCAATCGGCGGTTTTTTTATGTTTCGCAAATTTTTGAAAAGATTGCCAAAAGCGGATGGCAAATCAGAACTTGATTGGGAGGAATACTATATTCAGCAAACCCGCCATTTATGGTCTGATGAACAAAAACAACTTTTGGAAGAGTTGGTGCAGCCCGTTCCGGAACTTTTTCGCGACGTGGCAAGACAAAAAATTGCTGCTAAAATTGGCCAGCTGGCATTAGAGGAAAAGGCTTCAGCAATCACTCAAGACTTAGTGATCCGAGGTTATATTATGGCAACTCCAAAACGTGATCATAAATTTCTGATAAAACGATTAAAAGAAAAAAACATAGATTACTCACAGTATGAAGCTCTTTTTTAAATCATAACCATATATTCATTACTGTTAGAATGTCTAGCCTTGCAAAATTGGAAAAGTGGTTATCCGAAAAACGTTTTTTTCAGCCAAATCATAGAAAGACCAAAGAATGCTGTTAAACCTACATTCTTTGGTCTTTTATGTGGAAGCTTGTGAAACTTTTTAGACAGCCCTTTCTTACGATTAGTCAAGAGGTTTATCAATAGTTATTTGAGATATTATCCCATGCCAAATTTCGATAGGCTCATGATGTTATACTTTTCCTACACAATTACGAAGATACCGAAGCGATTTCGTAATTGTAAGTTAAATTGTGTGTAATAAGGTGGAAGAGGCTCT
>ERZ1673772.24-NODE-24-length-47156-cov-31.383092_pt1 | contig 47156 bp, 45 predicted proteins | sample MGYA00580140_ERZ1673772 | MGnify/ENA primary metagenome ERZ1673772 (study PRJEB41219, sample SAMN04549600) | soil metagenome | isolation source: soil | place: USA: Texas, Big Bend National Park | collected 2009-03-17 ...
AATTAAACTACCTGTCTCCTGTTGATTTCAGGAAACAGGCAGCATAGGTGTTTTTGTGGGTCAGTCCAGTTTTATGCCCGGGTTTCTGATCAGCTGTTTTTTCTTAAATTCCCCAACTCTTCAACAATTGCTTGCATTTCACTTGGGCTGAACGATTTTTTTTTCATTACCATTTCGTAAATTTCTTTCAGTTCCTCATACATTTCTTCCCGGAATTGGCTTTGCCTAATGACGCTAATGTTGATCATATTCAGCTTTTCGGTTATTTTGTTTAGCATAAATTCCATATTTTCCGCAGATTTTTCCGATAAATTCAAAGTTTTTTCAATCCCTTCGTTCTTTTGTTTTTTATTTTAACATGGATGATTTGTCTTTGAACAATCATTTTTGGAAAACTAATCCTCCCGCATGAACCCGGATTGTTGAAAAAAGCTTTTTAGGCTATCATTTTGATAGAATAAAAACAGGTTGGCTATAACAGGAGGGTTTTTACGATGGTAAAAGTGCTTTTTGTATGTTTAGGAAATATTTGCCGTTCGCCAATGGCGGAAGCGGTATTTCGTGATATGGTAAAACGTGAAGGATTGGAAGATAAAATTGCAGTCGATTCAGCCGGAACTGGCAGCTGGCATGTTGGTGACCCCCCTCATCGTGGAACAAGGGAAGTTTTGGATCGCCATCAAATTTCTTATGAAGGTTTAAAGGCTCGACAAGTCAATCAACAAGATTTATTCAACTTTGATTACATTGTTGCCATGGATGCAGGGAATTTGGGAGAATTGCGAAAAATGGCCGGATTCAAAAAGACGGGCGAGATCAGACGGTTAATGGATTTTGTGCCGAATTCAGACATTTTAGATGTACCGGATCCATATTATGCAGGAAATTTCGATGAAGTATATGAAATGGTCGCAAAAGGCTGCAGGGGATTGCTGGAGACGATAAAGCAAAAGCATCATCTTTCTTAAAGGAAAGGGGAAAGAAAATGGGAAAAGATAATAAATTATTAAAGGGGCTTTTGATCGGTGCGATGATGGGTGGAATGCTGTCATTGCTTGATAAAAAAACGAGACAGGAAGTCATTAGCAAGGGAAAATCAGCTGCCGAAAAAATAAAAAATTATAAGGAAAATCCTTCTGAATTCACGGATCGTGTAAAAGAAAAAATGAACTTGGCCAAAAAATCTGCGGCACAAATAAAAGACGATCTTGAATTTATAACAGAGAAAATAAAGGAATTAAAAGAAACAACTCCTCAAGTATTGGAAATAGTAAAAGAAGCTAAAGAAAAATGGAAGCAGCGCCAATGAACGGGAACAAGTTGAAATGAGGTGCAGCGATGGCTGAAAACATCAACTTTCTGATGTTCAGTAAAGAGCTTCTAAAACGGTTTAAAGAAGACGAAATATCGAGTCTGGCTGCGGAGTTAGCTTATTTCTTTCTTTTATCTCTTTTTCCGTTTCTCATTTTTTTAATGACTCTTCTTGCCTATTTGCCTCTTTCTGCAGACGTTGTTCTTGACTTTGTTGCCCAATATGCCCCAGGAAATACAATGAAATTGATTGAGGGAAATGTGAAGCATATTATTGAAAATCAAAATATGACTCTTTTGTCTTTCGGAATTATTGGTACAATCTGGTCTGCTTCAAACGGGATTAATGCGATTGTCAGAGCATTTAATAAGGCATATCAAGTGGAGGAAAACCGTCATTTTCTTATCGCCCGTCTTATGTCCATCTTGCTGACATTTGCGATGATGTTAGTGATTTTAATCGCTTTGCTTCTTCCTGTATTTGGGAAAGAAATCGGCTTGTTTATTTTTCGAGCCTTCGGATTCACAAATGTTTTTTTAACAATATGGAATACGATTCGATGGCTATTAAGCGCAGTAATTTTGTGCATCGTTTTTACAGGGCTGTATTACATTGCGCCAAACAAACGGATGAAAATTTCTGAAGCATATCCCGGAGCTTTATTTGCTACTGTCGGCTGGATTGTTGTTTCTCTTCTTTTTTCTTACTATGTAGGGAATTTTGGCAATTTTAGCGTAACATATGGAAGTCTTGGCGGGGTGATTATTCTTCTTATTTGGTTTTACCTTTCCGCAGTGATTATTATTTTAGGTGGAGAGATCAACGCGATTTTATCAAAGAATTCAAAAGATTTTTAAAGACCGCCATTATATTCCTAAAACTTTTTCAATTCGGATGGCCATATTATGTTATGAGGTTGAAAAAAGTTTGAAACCGATAGGAGGAAATACGATGCCTAAGCAATCTAAAAAAGGCGGTCAACATAACAAGCAAAACGCAAAAGCAAAACCGAAGCATAAAACAAGCGGAAGTGCGAATGGCCAAAACGGGTATCATTAAAAAAATGGCCATCGCAAACTTCAGGGACTGTCTATAAAGTCCATTATTTTAGTGTCACATGTTTCCAAGTAAAAGACCCAAGAATGTTGGTATAACAGCATTCCTGGGTCTTGCTTTTTTCATAAATTCGTCTGAAAAACCGCTTTTCGGACAGCCCTTATTGGCAATGGTTTCTTTTTTTAAAAAATGATGGACTATGTGTTTTTGTGAAAACACGCAAATACGGCGGTCTAGCAAAACACAGGCTTCATGGGTTGCGGTTCTGAAACGATTTAGCGTCTTCTACTCAGACATGGCTAAATATTGATCGTAAATGGAATCATAAATGTGTTCAATGTCTGCGTCCGTCATATACAGAAGCGTTTCACGATCAATGTTTCCCATTTTTTCAATAAATTCAATCATATTTTTTCTTTCTTGCCGTTTCATTCTTTCCCCACTCTCCCTCATAATGTTATGATACAGTTTTTTATATTTGAAACTATTATATAACAACAAGGGTAAAATGTTCAACCTTTTTTGAAAATTCTTTTATGGAAATGTATTGATTGCAATTGAAACCCGTCATCAACTACAATAGAGTTATTCTTTTTTTAGACAAGGAGTTGACTGTTATGGAGTTTTTCATGAAAGAGGTTGGATTTAAAACAACTTTTGAATACGGGGAACTTCATGTTGCAGGAGATGAGGCATATGGATTTCGTCCGTTCCAATTAATGGTCTCCTCAATCGTCGTTTGCAGCGGAGGGGTTTTGCGGAAAGTTTTCGATAAAAAACGAATGGTTTATGACGACATTACCATTCATGCTGAAGTTGAACGGAATGAAGCAAAAGCGAACAGAATTGAAAAAATTCATCTTCATTACATTATTTCAGGAAAGGATTTAGATCCAGAAAAAATTCAAAAATGCTTGGAACTGGCACGAAAAAATTGTCCAATGGTTCAATCAGTAGAAGGCAGCATTGCCATTACGGAATCATTTGAATTGAAATGAGGGCTTGTGCATAAGCAAAAAATTGTTTTAAAAATCATTGTTATAAAATAAGTGCAGATATTTCAGCAATAGAGATTTAGGAGGTCATGATGATGACAGCAACGAAACAGGTTCGTCAAGCTGAGTATGAAATTGATTCTGTTTATTTAAAACGCTGGTCCCCTCGTTCCTTTTTAAAAAAAGAGGTTCCGGAGGATGTACTGTTAAGCCTTTTTGAAGCAGCACGGTGGGCTCCTTCCGCTTTCAATTTTCAGCCATGGCGCTTTATCATTGCCCGCACGAAGGAAGACCGTGAAACGTTTATGTCGTTCATTGGCGAATTTAATCAAATTTGGTGCAAAAACGTTCCGGTTTTTGCCTTGATTATTTCCAAAATGACAAGCGAGCGGGGCGCTGTTCGTTCTCACGCTTTTGATGCTGGCGCCGCCTGGGGCTATTTGTCATTGGAAGCAACGAGAAAAGGGTTGATTACGCACCCGATGACAGGCATAAACTTTGAAAAAGCCCGTCAAGTATTAAATATCCCTGAAGAATATGCGATTCAAGCATTAATTGCCATTGGCTATCAAGGAGAGAAAGAAGTGCTGCCGGAAAACCTGCAAGAAAGGGAAACGCCGTCTTCCCGCCGTCCTGTAAAAGAATCGCTGTTTGAAGGCCGTTTTGGAGAATCGTTTAAGTCAGGAAGTTTTCAATAAAAAGAAGCAGACAGTTGGTTTCTGCTTCTTTTTTATTTTATTTAAAATGAAATGGAGAAGAAGAGTTTCTCATTCCTAGGCAGTGGTCTAACGCACTGTGAACCATTTTGAATCTATTTCAACAGTCCTTTTAGAAAATACAACTGAAATAATTCAGCGATTTTCTCCTTAGTTAACGGTTCATGTTCTTTTTCCCACTCAAAGTTTAGGGCAATATAGGTTTTCAACATTAAGAAGGCAGTGATTTCGGCATCACAGTTACGGATTTCCCCTTTTTTGATGGCTATTTCAATTTTCTCGCGAATGAAAGCAATCATCTCCCGATCCAATTTTTTCATTACTTCTTGAACGGCCGGCGTCCCGATATCGCGAACTTCTTGAAGAAGTTTAACAGTTAATTGATGCTGTTTGCGAAACTCTGAAATGCGATATAAGGCTCGGTGAACGTTTTCAAAAAATGGGCGATCGGGATCCATTGCTTGCTCTGCCGCTTCTTTTATTTCTAAAATAAGCGAGGAAATAATTTCGTCTAACAAATCCTCTTTGTTTTTAAAAAAGGTATAAATGGTTCCTTTTCCAACATTCGCGAGTTTTGCCACTTGCTCCATCGTCGTTGCCTTATACCCGAATGAAGAAAAAGATTTTGTTGCCGCATTAATTATTTGTTGTTTTCGATCGACTGCCATACTCCTCATCCTCTTGACTGACTAAATGAACATTTTGGTTATTTCGTATAATTATCATACCACATTGACGGCAAAAAATAAAAGGTCGCGCCATTCACGAACAAAGTCGGAACAAAATAATAATGATTGTATGCACTTGCTCACGGATTCCGCCATTCACGAACCAAGTCGGAGCAAAATCGATTTCCAGCCCAGCGACCCCTGATTTCCGGCTAAAAATTTTTTTGCGCCGCTTTCTTTTTACACAAAGGTCAGACTTCATCCTATTAACGGGAAAAACAACTGAACATCGATCAGGTACATTTGAAAACTTTTGTATCTGCCCAAGTTTCATTTTTTTGTAGTCAATATATGGAAAATAAATTTTTTAGGTCATCATTAACGGGGTTTCCTTCTAATTTACGCTGAATTGGTTAAAGCTTTTCTGTTTTGCGGACAATATTCGAAGAAATTTTTTGGTCTGGGTGTTTGACTGGCAGTCCGTGATTGGCCGATATCATTTGATTGAGTTTTTTCCTAATTGTTTAGGATCCTTTTAAATATAGTGGTTTATTTTGTACAAGATTTGCTAAAATAAGTAAACAAGCTGTGCAAACGCAGGACATTACTTGTAAAGGTGGTGCAACTTATGTTTAATCGCATATTTGCCATTTTGGTTTTTGTCGGGCTGCCGTTGTCCGTGATCGGCAGTTTACTGCATTGGCAAGCACTCCTTTTATTTGGAATTTATTGTTTAACCATTATCGGACTTGCAAGTTTCATGGGGAGAGCGACCGAAAGCTTGGCGATTGTAGCAGGCCCTCGGGTTGGCGGTCTGCTCAATGCGACTTTTGGGAACGCGGTTGAACTCATCATTTCCATTTTTGCGTTAAAAGCAGGTTTAATTTCAGTTGTTTTGGCGTCTCTTACCGGTTCTGTCATCGGCAACTTGCTGTTGGTTGCTGGTTTATCGTTTTTTATCGGCGGTTTAAAATACAAACGGCAGAAATTTAATGAGTACGATGCTAGACACAATTCCGGACTGTTGATGTTTGCGGTGATTGTTGCCTTTGTCATTCCGGAAGTTTTTTCCCAGACGATGAATGAGATGAAGACCTTTACGTTAAGCATCGGCATTTCGATTATTATGATCGGGCTTTATTTAGCAGCGCTATTTTTTAAATTGGTTACCCATCGAGGGGTTTATCAAAAAGGGGGAGAGCAAGAGGAGGAACACGAAAAACCGGAATGGTCAGGGGCGAGGGCGACGATCATTTTGTTGTTGGCGACAGTAGCGGTTGCATATGTTTCGGAAAATCTCGTACATACTTTTGAAACGGTCGCCCACGAACTCGGTTGGAGCGAGTTGTTCATCGGCGTCATCGTTGTTGCGATCGTTGGAAATGCAGCGGAGCATGCGTCTGCGGTAATTATGGCCTTTAAAAATAAAATGGACGTCGCAGTGGAAATTGCTGTCGGCTCAACATTGCAAATCGCCATGTTTGTTGCACCATTGCTGGTGATCGTATCCTTATTATTCGCCAAAAAAATGTCTCTTGTTTTTACTCTTCCTGAGCTCATCGCAATGGCGTCTTCTGTCTTGTTAATGATCATTCTATCAAATGACGGGGAAACCAACTGGTTTGAAGGAGCGACTTTGCTTGCAGCTTACGTAATCATGGGAATCGGCTTTTATCTGTTATAAGGGTTGGTGGGAACCCATATTTTTGGATAAAAACAAAATGGCTTGAAAAAACTAATAGCAAAGGCTACTTGAAAGGAGATAAACAGATGAGAAAACTATTGATCATTTTTGCTGCCTTCTTGCTTGCGTCGGTTTTTTCAGGCCGGAGCTTTGCCGAAGAGCCGATAATTCCAAAATCGGTAATGGATATTTCAAAAGAAAATACGTATCCAAACCCGAGTCAAGATCTTCCGTATTTACAGCCTAGTGAACTAACAAAAGAGTTGATTGGAACGTCCAACGTCCCGATTGAAAATCCCGAACTGATCAAAATATTAAATGAATCATCGATCACACCTTCCCCTGTTTCCATTGGCTACAGAGCCTCCATCTATTTGGGGCGATGGGCGTTGAATTATGAATCTCAAGAAACGGCCGTCAATTGGGAGTATCAGAAAATCAATACGAATTATTTTGATAACCGGGGCGGAAAAACACCTGTGCAAATAAGCTATAAGCAAGAGACGCAAAAGCGGGTGAAAGGAGGATTGACCGCCAAAATTTCTGATCATATAGATGTAAAAAAGATGATGCTTTTAAAAGCTGCGAAAAAGTCAAAGCTGCCGCTTGCGTTTGAAACAATTGTCGGCTTTGGAACAAAAAAAGACCAAGTCTATAACATACCGCCCAAAAAAATGGGCTATTTATATACATTTGTTCCCGCCGTCAATGAAAAAGGGAAGGTTACATATGGAGAAGTATATTTAGTCTTAAAAGGAAGCAAGAAAGAAATACTTGTTAAAAATGTAACCCAGCAAGGTATTGGCGCATGGATTCCTGTGCAGGATCGGGCATCCTTTAACTTTCTCATCACGAACCATCCAAAATAAAGAACAGGTATTAAAAAGAGTAATGACGCAAATTTTCACAAACAATACTGTGAATGCGCATTATCATTGCGTATAAATCGGCCAGCTCCTGCATTAAAAGTTTAAAATCAGCAATAGCCAATGGAATAGTTGGGAACTGTTAAAAAACCGGGCGTTCATTTGCCCGGTTTCTTATATTTGAGCTTTTCTTTTTGTAAAATCCAAATCTTGATAGTAGCTGTTTTTCACCAATAGATTCGGCCCGAGGCATTTCACATTTGGACAATGGCAGTTTAGTTGTTTTGCCAGCGATGATTCCATCCAATTCTCATAGGCTGTTAATAGCGGGTCGTTTTGGATGTTGCCAAGCGGAGGAGCGTCTCCGAAATCTGTTACAATGATATCTCCTGTAAAAATATTAACGTTCAGCCGCGATCTACCGTCCGGATCATTGCGGACTGTGACGTTTTTGCTTTCCCTTAACCTTTTGATTAATGCCAGATCTTCTTCTTTGTCGCTGCAAGCATAGAACGGCAATGTCCCGAATAGCATCCAAACAGACTCGTCACGGACATCCAGAAGCTTGTGTATGGCAGAGCGCAATTCATCCAAGCTAAGTGTTTCAAGGGAGCTAGCAAAATCGCTCGGATACATAGGATGCACTTCATGACGCCGGCATTTCATTTCATCGACAATTTGCCGATGAATTTTTTCGATATGAGGCACTGTCCGCTTATTCAACATCGTTTCAGCGGAAACCATTACTCCGGCATCTGCCAGCGCTCTCGAATTTTCAATAATCCGTTCAAAATATTTGGCGCGCTGTTCATATGAGGGCTTTCGTTTCATCATTGCAAACCCGCCCTCAGCAAAATCTTCAACCGTTCCCCAGTTATGGGAGATATGAAGGACATCTAAATACGGAATAATTTTTTCATACCGTTTTAAATCCAATGTTAAATTTGAATTGATTTGCGTGCGGATCCCCCGTTCATGTGCATATTTTAAAATCGGAACGACGTAATTTTCCACCGATTTTAAGGACAGCATCGGTTCTCCTCCAGTAATGGAGAGAGATCTAAGCGTCGGCACTTCATCAAGACGTTTTAAAATTAAGTCAAGCGGAAGGGCCTCAGGATCTTTTGGGGATAACATATATCCTACAGCGCAATGCTCGCAGCGCATATTGCAGATCGTTGTCGTTGTAAATTCTATGTTTGTCAACGTTAATTTTCCATATTGTTCAATATCCAAGTAAGCTTCCCAAGGGTCGTAAGAAGGAGTAATGTTCCTTGATGTCGTTTGAATATCCATAAAAGCATATCTCCTTTGTAAAAGTTCAAGCATTTTCATTTTAGCATGACTGATGAAAAATGGGATGAAAAATGAATTTCTATTATTGGTTTACCGTGTAAACTAAAATCAAATGCCTTTCCATTCAAAATTGTTAGGAGTATAATAAAAATTGTGGAAATTAGACTGTTTTGATTGTTTTTAAGGGGGAGAAGCGGGTTGGAAAAATTATTTGACAGTATGTACCAACTGATTGTGGAAACGTCTACAAAGCTGCCGAAGGATGTGCGCAGAGCCATTTTCAGGGCAAAGCAGCGGGAAAATGCCGGTACGAGAGCGGCGATGTCGCTCGCAACCATTACTGACAATATTAAAATGGCGGATGAAAATGTTTCGCCTATCTGTCAGGATACCGGTTTGCCGACTTTTAAAATAAAAGTTCCGGTTAGCATCAACCAAATTCAAATGAAAGAAACAATTAAACAAGCGATTGTTCAAGCGACGAAAGACGGGAAGCTTCGTCCTAACTCGGTGGATTCGCTCACTGGAAAAAATTCAGGTGATAATTTAGGTGAAGGGCTTCCGGTCGTAAAATTTGAACAATGGGAAAAAGATTATATAGATGTTCGCTTGATTTTAAAAGGCGGCGGTTGCGAAAACAAAAATATTCAATATAGTTTGCCTTGTGAATTGGAAGGATTGGGAAGAGCCGGTAGAGATTTAGACGGAATCCGCAAATGTATTTTGCATGCGGTATATCAAGCGCAAGGCCAAGGATGCAGCGCAGGATTCATCGGAGTAGGGATCGGCGGCGACCGTTCGTCAGGATATGATTTAGCGAAAGAACAATTATTCCGCGAAGTGGATGATGTCAATCCGAACGAAGATTTGCGCAAGCTGGAAGAGTACATAATGGAAAATGCCAATAAGCTTGGCATCGGAACGATGGGATTCGGCGGTGAAACGACTTTATTAGGATGTAAAATCGGAGCGATGCACCGCATCCCGGCCAGCTTTTTTGTCTCTGTCGCCTACAACTGCTGGGCATTTCGCCGCTTAGGAGTCCATCTTGATCCAGAAACAGGCGAAATCATCAAATGGCTTTATCAAGATGGAGAAGATGTCGATTTTCAAACAGATGCTGCCAAAGAAGAAAATGCATCATCCACGGACTCTGAAAGACGCGTTGTAACGCTGCAAGCGCCAATTACGGAAGAACAAATTCGTGAACTGAGAGTCGGCGATGTTGTCCGCATCAACGGAATGATTTACACAGGAAGGGATGCCATCCACAAATATTTAATGGACCATGATGCGCCCGTTGATTTGAATGGACAAATTATTTACCACTGCGGACCTGTCATGTTAAAAGATGAAAACGGTAACTGGGAAGTCAAAGCTGCCGGACCGACGACATCCATTCGCGAAGAGCCTTATCAAGGCGATATAATGAAAAAATTTGGCGTCCGTGCAGTGATGGGAAAAGGCGGTATGGGCAAAAAAACACTGCAAGCATTAAAGGAACATGGAGGAGTATATTTGAATGCGATTGGCGGAGCCGCACAATACTATGCGGAATGCATTGAATCTGTTGAAGGCGTTGACTTATTGGAATTCGGCATTCCAGAAGCGATGTGGCATTTGCGGGTAAAAGATTTCACGGCCGTTGTCACGATGGATTCTCACGGAAACAGCTTGCATGAAGACGTTGAAAAATCGTCATTAGAGAAGCTTGCTCAATTTAAAGAGCCGGTTTTTCGCTAAAAGTTAAAGTATAGTAGTGCCATAGCCGGATGATTGGCTATGGTATTTTTTTGAAATCAAGATGGAGCATATTTCGCAAAAACGGATAAAGACTAATGGTAAAAAGTTTTGAAAGGAGATTCACAGCTTGAATTATTTCCGGATTTTGTATTGCTCTGTCTTGTTATTTTTTTCTTTTTTCCACTGCGCTTCTGCAGCCATCAGCAATCGTCCGATCCATTGGGGATTTCAAAAAAGCACGAATCACGAGCCTCCCGATGCCGGAAAAGAGTGGAGCATACTTTTGGCGAAATATGGGGCTTTTTATTTGGGAGACTCCAGCAAAAAAGAAATTTATTTAACGTTTGATAACGGTTATGAAAACGGCTATACAGCCAAAATTTTGGACGTATTAAAAAAACATGATGTGCCGGCGGCGTTTTTTGTAACAGGCCATTACTTAAATACAGCTCCCGACCTTGTAAAGAGAATGGTGAAGGAAGGGCATATTGTCGGCAATCATTCATGGAGCCATCCCGATATGACGGCAATAAGCGATGAAAAAATAAAAAAAGAGCTTGATGCCGTCAGCAGCAAAGTAAAAGAACTTACAGGCCAAAACGGAACAGTGTATGTAAGGCCGCCAAGAGGCATTTTCAGCGAGCGCACACTTGCATTGTCCGAAAAATACGGTTACCGTCATATTTTTTGGTCACTAGCCTTTGTCGACTGGAAAGTAAATGAACAAAAAGGCTGGCGATATGCATACGACAACATAATCAATCAAGTTCACCCGGGCTCAATCATCTTGCTGCACACCGTATCAAAAGACAACGCCGATGCACTCGATGAAGCGATCAAAACTTTAAAAAAGCAAGGATATACATTTAAAAGTTTAGATGAGCTTGTCATGGATAAAACGTTTGAAAATCCATTTCTTTATTAAATATGTGATCTAATAGCTTTTTTTGCGTTCGGATCTGTTTATGATTACAAATAGTAGTCGAATATGTGGTATAATAGCTCCGATAAAAAACGATAAAGGTCGGTAAAACAATGTGGAAAGAGACGATCAAAACTGCGCCGCCGTATGACTTCGACCGCGTTTTGGAGCGCCTTTCGCTTGATCCGTTGAACAAGGTGGACGTGCAGAAAAGAACCATCTTTGTGCCGCTATTTAGTGAAAATGGCGAACCTTTTGTTGCAACGGTAAAAGCCATCGGAGCGAAGGAAGATCCTATTTTTGAAATATCAGGGGAACATGATGAACATAAAGAGCGATCCCTCCATGAACTGACTCGTATATTTCAATGGAAAATACCGCTGAAAACCATTCAAGAGCATTTCCTGCAAACCGATCTTGCTCCCCTTTTTCAAGAGCATGAAGGGACGCCGCTCGTGTTAGATTTTCATCCGTATGCTTGTTTAATGAAATGCATCATTCATCAGCAATTAAATTTATCATTTGCCTATCAGCTGACAACTGCTTTTGTGCAAACATTTGGATTTAAAGTGGATGATGTATGGTTTTATCCAAAACCGGAAACGGTAGCCGAATTGAACTATGAAGATTTGCGGGCACTCAAATTCAGCATGAGAAAAGCGGAATACGTCATCGACACCTCCCGGCTGATTGCAGAAGGTATTTTGCCGATTGATGTCTTTCATGAATGGAGCGATGATGACATTATGGAAAAATTGGTTCAAGTGCGCGGCATCGGGCCGTGGACGGTGCAAAATTTTCTTTTGTTTGGTCTAGGAAGGCCAAACTTATTCCCTGCTGCCGATATCGGCTTGCAAAATGCGATCAAACATTATTTTCAGCTGGAAAAGAAACCGACAAAAGAAGAAATGGACAAATACAGCCGCAAGTGGGCTCCTTATTTAAGCTATGCCTCTCTTTATTTATGGCGAAGCATTGAAAAGAGACGGGGAGAAGCGAAATGAAGACAAAAAAAAGGCCGGCATCAGTGACCATTCAAAAAGGGCAGGAATTTCCGCTGACCATTAAGCGGCTTGGCATTAACGGAGAAGGCGTCGGGTATTTTAAGAAGCAAGTCGTCTTTGTTCCGGGAGCTTTGCCCGGTGAAGAAGTGGTCGTTCGAGCAACGAACATTCAGCCAAACTATGCGGAAGCCGCGATAAAAAAAATACGGAAAAAATCCCCCCACCGTGTGAAACCGCCCTGCATTTATTATGACCGATGCGGAGGATGCCAATTGCAGCATTTGCAATACGAGCAGCAGCTTGCCGCCAAACGGGACATTGTCATTCAAGCATTTGAGCGCCATACGGATCTCGATGTCGATGCCCTCGACATCCGTCCTACAATTGGTATGGACGACCCGTGGCATTACCGAAATAAAAGCCAATTTCAGCTCGGAAAGGAAAAACAGCAAGTGATAGCGGGTCTGTATGGAGCCAATTCACACAAGCTTGTTCCAATTCACTCATGCATGGTTCAGCATCCGCTGACAGATCAAATTACCCAAACAGTAAAACAAGTTCTGGAAGATTTTCACATCCCCATTTATCATGAACGAAAACGGACGGGGATCGTACGCACAGTCGTTGTCCGCGCCGGCATTCAGTCAAACCATGTGCAAGTTGTTCTCATTACAGCAACGGAAGAATTGCCCCGAAAAGAACTCATTGCGGCAGAGATCATGAAGCGCGCTCCGGAAGTAACATCAGTCATGCAAAATGTAAATGGAAGCAAAACATCGCTGATTTTCGGCGACAAAACGCTTTTGCTAAAAGGAGAAGAAGTCATCCAAGAAACTTTGGGCGACCTTTCCTTTGAACTATCCGCCCGCGCTTTTTTTCAGCTCAACCCGGTGCAAACGGTCAAACTTTATGACGAAGTCAAAAAAGCAGCAGGTTTAACAGGAAAAGAAAAAATCGTTGATGCCTATTGCGGCGTCGGCACAATCGGCATGTGGCTGGCAAAAGATGCAGCGGAAATCAGAGGAATGGATGTCATTGAAGAATCGATCCGCGACGCGAAAAAAAACGCCGAAAAACACGGAATCAAAAATGCAACATATGTCACAGGTAAAGCAGAAACATGGATGCCAAAATGGGCAAAAGAAGGCTGGCGCCCAGATGTTGTCGTCGTCGACCCTCCCCGCACCGGCTGCGACCGGGAGTTTCTCAAAACAATCAAAAAAGTGAAGCCAAAACGATTTGTTTACGTCTCATGCAACCCGTCCACCCTGGCAAAAGATGTTCAATTCATCTCGGATCAATACGAAGTGAAATACATCCAGCCAGTGGACATGTTCCCGCATACGAGTCATGTGGAGTGTGTGGCGAAACTGGTTTTGAAAAAGGAGACAGCCTCTGAATAAAGAGTCTGTTTTAAACGAAAACCATACGTGGAAAGCTTTCAGCGAGGTATTAAAAAAAGCCCCCTAATGCTAAAATAAATTTTGGTTCGCCAGCCAAATTTATCTAGCAAGGAGGGAACTTTTTATGTCTTCTGACTTAAATAGTTTATCACATACATAGAAATGGAATTGTAAGTATCATATCGTTTTGACACCAAAACATAGAAGACAAGAGATATCGGGCAGATCATTAGGCAATTATGTGAGAGAAGGCATCGAAATGATTGAAGCAACAGCATGCAAGGATCATATTCATATGTTAGTAAGTATCCAGCCAAAAATAAGTGTTTCCTCGTTTGTGGGATATTTAAAAGGGAAAAGCAGACAGTTTATTGATATTTGATAGACATGCACATTTAAAATATCTGTATGGCAACAGAAAATTTTGGTGAAGAGTTTTTTATGTTGATACGGTAGAAAGAAATAAGAAAGTAATTGAAGAATATATACGGAATCAAATACAGGATGATATAGTTGCAGATCAAATAAGTGAGGATTTTGCAAAATTAGATTCTGAAAAAGAAATTGAAAAAATAAAGTATCTTTAGATTGATATCTGCGCTCCTTAATTGGATAAAAATTACAATAACTCTATTTTTGGGCATACTTGCAGAATTTTTTACATTGAATTTTTTTAAGCAGCTTTTTTCTCTTTCTTATTTTTAGCCAAAGTAGTGCTGAAGCCATTAACACAATGGCGTTGAGATAGATAGGTGTCTTTACTTTTTCAATACCCCATACATACAAGGAGTTTGCAGTAAGGAAGATTTCATTCTCGAGTTACATCATTCACACTTGTTCTTTCGTTGTAAAGCTCCTTCCATCGTCTTGTGTTGCGGTGTGGATTGGAATAATCTTCGTAAATTCTTGCATAATTTTTATTGCTATAATGAAGCCATACACGACCTTATAAAGGAGGCAATAACCATTCGAAAAAAGTTGTTCTATAGTATTTCGCTATTGCTGTTTATCCTTTCGGTCATTCTTTTTATTGTTGATTTGGTATATATCGATTCTCAATCGATATATAATGGAATTGGATGGGCAAACCTTTTTGTTTCACCGATTGTCGGATTCCCATTAGCGTACTATTCAGAAAATAATGTAACGGCAAGAAAAATCCTAATGCTTGGGCATATATTCTTGTTCCTGATAATACCTATTTACTTCGTATTTGGAACAATCATTTTCGGGCCGTAACTTTTGCTTCCGGGGATGTCTTTTTTGAAAAAGGTTAGGAGTTCCATTAAAAAGCCTCCCTAGTTCCGCGTTGGGAGGCTTGACATTATGGATAGGGGATTATCACCGGATAACCTTATGATTGAACTTCTTTGTTATGCACTATGGTTTTGTATAGATGATTTATTCGACAATTTCTTCACATAAATTGAACCCTGCTTGTGCAAGGAAATAAGTCCGGACTGCCCATGCAATGAATCCTGATTCGCCTTCGAGGCAATTGATCAAATCTGCGTCGCATTGGCAATCAAAATATCCATTTTCACCATAACAAATATCGCGTTCCTTACAGCATGCGTCTACACTGTCCACGGGATCACTCGATCCACTGCATCCAGGCCCGCACCAGTTATCATATACAAAACAATCATCTTGGGTCTGTACATCATCTGATTGCTCCGGATTTTTAATAATATTTTCGGTTAGTAGATATACCATATTATTCTTAACATGGTAGACCGTTTCCCTATCCCCTTTTAAAGTTACAGTTACAATCTTTTGGAAAATCGCTTCACTATCAATGTGGTTATAATTTGTATACCTCATTTTGACGTGATCATTAAAAGAAATCTCCAGAGAGGAACCATTTTGGGGGCAGTTTATTATTTGAAATCCTTTCTCTACCTGAACTCACCTTTTTGTAATAAATATTGGATCAACAATTGGGCTTCGTGCATCTTTTTGACCTTTTCGCTCCAGTAACTCTTCTCCGCATCGCTTAAATTTTGTTTATACTCCATGGTAACATTCCCCTTTTCTAATTAAATTTTCCCAATAATAAGAACTTGTCAGCTCCCACTATATAAAGAAAAAGATAAACTCATAACCAAAACTGTTCATAAATGTACATGATCACATGCATACAGCTCGTCCAATATACAGGTAATTAAAATCACTAAATCCTTGTTTGAACGCTCTATACAGGTATTCCTTCATACGTTTAAATAATCTCCTTTTTTCAAGTGAAAGAATTTGGAGGCCAAGTCCTAATTATTGTGTAAAATCATACTCACAGACCAGTAAACCTAAATTCCCGGCCAATCCAACCGCTTCCTTTTTACACAAAATTCAGGACTTAATCGAATTTGGATCGATGATTTTCATATTAGTAATCGACATTTCCACAAAAACCACCCCGATTGTATAGTAATTTTGGAAGGTTTCCCGTATTCACTTTTTTGTTGCTTTGTGTCCTCGGTTTATAATTCCTAAAAGCCGGTATTGATTCGAGAAGTACCGCCAAGTATTTTGCGTAATGAAAGAAAGATAGGATTTCTCTGAAATTATTTTATATACATACACAAAGAAGCATTACCATCTTGGCTGTTCGCTTGGTTATAGAAGGCAATAGGGATAAAAACCCACCTAACATTTGTAATAAAATTCTAGAGGAAAGTGTTCAAGTATAAATCAACAAAAACGAAACGGTAGGCGCCCGCCATCCCACTTTAGGGACGTCGCACCATGCCGGGCGTACAAATAAAACCATCCAAAAAGCATTGGATGGTTTACTTCGTTAATTCTTCTACTAATTTCATTTGATTGAACCCCTAAAATTTTCGAGAAAAGAGGAGTTTACAATTGATATTTAATGGAACGATACAATAAATCAGTCGATGATGTGGATATGATTATCGTCTACATTAACTCCTGAATTTAAAACTCCAAGTGTAGCTTCCTTAATCCAATCAAGGTTAGGTATTAAGAACACTGGAGCTATTGATTTAAACGCTGCTTGTGCAGGATTTACTTATGGATTACATGTAGCAAATGGATTGATAACATCTGGTTTAAATAAGAAAATTCTTGTTATCGACTTAGTAAAAAACACAAAATTTCCCACTTTTTTAGCACGGTTTTATTTTTCTTGCCATAACATACGCCAGTAATTTTCAATTCGATTGAATGTGTCATCAGCACGCTGTGCAACAAAATCTCTTGCCAATTGGTAATCTATATCCCTTGGTGAGATGCCTTTCGTAGCAAATGAAAGTAGTTGTTCTTTTACTTTTGCAAGTACTCTAGATAAATCTTCCTCATTTTGAATGCTCTCAAACATTTCTTGATAATTTTTGATGACTGATTCAATTTCTTCATGTGTATAAACCGTTTTTCCAAGTTTATTCGTCATGGACAGCTCACGGCTTTGTTGGTATGCTAAAGGAGCATTTAGTGACCTGATTTTGGCACGTGCTGCGATGAATCGCTCCTCTACAGATTGGTGATTTATGGCTATTTTCGTATTGTGGCGGACATAATCTTGAATCAGTTGATCAAATCCTTTTTTTACATCACCACTTAAAAACGTATCACTGAAGTATTGAAGTGCAGCTGTTGAAGAAGCCAATTCAAGATGGGCTTCATAAGAATGCTGTTGTTCTTTACTAATTCCAAAAAGGCTAATCCCTGGATATGGCGCTAAACTATCTACTCCGTCCGTTATGTGTTGTAAGATGGATTCTACTTTTTTTACTTCTTCATTACTTAGTGAATCAAAGTATTTGGATTCATATAAATATTGGCTGAACACAAGCCATTGATCCCGTGGCCGATAAGAGAAAATATCAGAAGGGTCAGCTTTTTCTACGTGAAAAAACTTTTCCATCGGTATGGCCATCAAGCCTTGAACTTGTTTGATTTCATCCGAAATCGTAAGTTTATAGGATTGTCCATTTCGGATGACTTCCACTTGTTGTCCGGCCAATGGATTTTTGATTTCGTGTACGGATGGCTTTTTGGCACTATTTCGAGCGACTATTGCTCCGATATATCCAAAATCAATTTTCACGGTTATTCCCTCCCTCTATAAACTTTAAATTTCTTCAGAATTCTCACGTTTTCTTTAAATTTCACTAACTTCCAATAGCTTTTTCACCTCATGTTAGTGGATATAATGAATATATTCAATATATTTGCATGGTAGGGTCTGTCCTCCTATTCTAAATAATTAATGGAAGGCAATGTTCCACTTTGCTTGCATAGTAAAAATTTTAATGCACTAAAGAAATGTATTGATTTACCTGTTTTTAAATCGACAATTAAGATATGATTATCGTCAGCTTCCAGTCTGCGTGGTGTTTCCTTGCCTAAAGTATCAACAAACGAACTATAGTAGTACGGATTTGGATCTAATTGATATTGTGATTTGTGGTACGGCGTGAAAAACGTACCTACATCCAGATATACTATAAATTGCAAAATTGGAACTTGCAGAATTCATGTTTGGATTGGTCATCCGCATAGCTTTTCGCGCACCAATAGTCACCAAAGTGAAAACCAGTAAATTCATTATTTATTATCGGTTTTTTAAATAATTAGTTAAATAATTATAAGAAAAATTTGAAAAATTCATAAAAATGGTTCATCACCATAATTTGAAGTTGTTAATAGAAAAAATCTTTTCCATGTACATGTATAGGTAAGAAAAAAACGAAAAACTTTAGCATCGTCATTGTTGAATAGACAAACCACGATAGGAGTTTTCGCTTTGTACAACTAGTTCACTGCTCATGGCCTTTCTTTTTTACGATTTCCATGCCTTCTGATGAAGAGCCTGCTGTTTTTCCTGTTCAAGCAGCACCTGAATGCATTCTTTGTCCCTTTTGCTTTTGGAAAACCTATCCCACGATAAAACACTTCGAAGTTTTCGTCATAGTTATGCTTGGCATAGCAGTTGTACAGATATAAATAATTGTTTCAAATATATCTTTAGATACCTGAACCCGTGTGTAAGCGTCTAGTTAAATGTTACAGTTGCGATGGGTAAAATATTTCTCGGGGCGTTCATCCGAGGTTGATTGGGAGATCTTTGGATGTGTGGAAACAACCCACTTTTGGAAGGTGTAAAACTGGACAAAAAAGAGAAGGCACTCTATCATAAAATGTACGCTTGCTGGCGAATACATTTTGAAAGAGGCCTTCTCATGGAAAAGATGTATAACAAGAATGCTCCTGACAAAAATTCAGGAGGTTTACTGCCTAGTTAGTTTACACAAATAAACTTAATAATAGTACAAATGCTAATCCAGATACCGAAATAACGGTTTCCAGCAACGTCCATGTTGCAAAAGTTTCTTTCATGCTTAAGCCAAAATATTCTTTAAACATCCAGAAACCAGCATCGTTAACATGTGAAGCGATTAAACTGCCTGCTCCAGTCGCAAGCACCACTAATGCAAGGTTTGCGTCCGATTGACCTAACATTGGAATTACCAAACCAGCAGTAGTCATGGCTGAAACGGTAGCAGAACCTAAAGCAATACGTAAGATAGCAGCGATGATCCAAGCAAGTAAAATTGGTGATAAACTCGTGTCTTTAAATAATTCCGCTACATAGTCACCGACACCACCGTCAATCAATACTTGTTTGAAGGCTCCACCGCCCCCAATAATTAAAAGCATCATCCCAATATGCGAGATTGCTGTTGTACGAGAGTTCATGATTTCTTTCATTGGAATCTTTCTCGCTAATCCCATTGTGTAAATAGCCACTAACAGGGAGATCAACATTGATGTAGAAGCATCACCAATAAAACGGATTGCTGCAAGAAAACCGTTATCTGCAAATCCTAATGTTTTTTGAAGCAGTGTAATAATGGTTGCGATTGACATTAATATAACAGGAAGCATGGCAGTAAAAACGCTAATTCCAAATCCAGGCGTGTCTTCAAGTTTAAAAGTCTTTTGTTCACCTAAAGAGGAGATGTTGCCTGTTTTCATAAAAGATTTAGGGACAAGTTTTTTCGCGATTTTTGTAAATAAAGGTCCAGCTAAAATAACAGTTGGAATGGAAATAATAAAGCCGTAAAGTAAAACTTTTCCAATGTCCGCCCCGTATTCACCAGCAATAACAGTTGGTCCTGGGTGCGGTGGCAGAAATCCATGTGTCACCGATAAAGCAGCTACCATTGGAATACCAAGATACAAGATTGAAAACTTCAATTCTTTTGAAATAGCAAAAACAATAGGTATTAATAATACTAGTCCTACTTCAAAAAATAACGCAACACCAATAATGAATGAAGCAGCAACGACAGCCCATTGAATATTCTTTTCCCCAAATTTGTTTACAAGCGTCATGGCAATACGCTGCGCACCGCCGGAATCTGCAATTAATTTTCCCAGCATTGCGCCAAGTCCAAAGATTAAAGCCAGGTGGCCAAGCGTTCCGCCCAATCCAGCTTCAATAGTTTTAACTACTTGTTCGAGAGGCATTCCAAGTGCTAATGCAACACCAAATGATACGATAATTAATGAAACAAATGTATTTAATTTAAGTCCCATTATTAAGATTAATAATGCGATAATTCCAATAGCTACAATGATTAATGGCATTTTATTTCCTCCTACTGTTCATTTTGTTGTGTTGGTGAAGTTTCTTTGATAATTCGAAATCCGTGTATAATCTTTTTCCAAAACTCTAGATAAATTTATAAAAATTGGAAGTAATTGACGATATTCCTTTACAGCTTCTTCATTCGGTGTATGTTTGTAAGTGCTTCCAATCATTTGTGAAACAATGTCAAAAGAGTCGATTTTTCCGAGGGCATATAAGCCGAGTATGCAGGCACCGAGACAGGAGCTTTCATAGCTTTCTGGAACGACAACCTCAGATTCGAAGATATCAGCCATCATTTGGCGCCATACCTCTGACCTTGCGAAGCCTCCCGTCGCTTGAATTCGAGTCACAGGGCTATCCATGCATTCGATTAATGCTAAAAATACCGTGTATAAATTGAAGATAACGCCTTCTAAGGCAGCACGAATCATATGTTCCTTCTTATGTGATATTGTTAAACCAAAAAATGATCCACGGACATCGGGGTTCCATAATGGTGCACGTTCACCTGCAAGGTATGGATGGAACAACAGCCCCTCTGCACCTGGCCGTACTCGTTCAGCAATCTTGGTTAATACTTCATATGGGTCAATTCCTAATCTTTTCGCTGTTTCAATTTCAGATGAGGCAAATTGGTCTCGTATCCAGCGAAGGACGATTCCGCCATTGTTGACAGGTCCGCCTATTACCCAATGCTTTTCCGTTAGAGCGTAACAGAAGATTCTCTCTTTTTCGTCTGTTTGTGGCTTGTCAATAATGGTTCGAATTGCACCGCTTGTTCCAATGGTAACAGCAACTTCCCCTTTTTTGATGGCATTGACGCCTAAGTTGGAAAGTACGCCATCACTTGCGCCGATGACAAAAGGAGTCTGCGGATCGATGCCAATCTGTTTCGCTAATTCTGGATCGCAGTTGCTAAAAATTTGAGTCGTTGGAACAAGCTCAGATAACTGGGAGTGAGTGATACCGGCGATTTTGAGTGCCTCTTCGTCCCAATCTAGTGTTTTGAGATTCATCATGCCCGTGCACGAAGCGAGGGAATGATCGACAATATATTGATTAAAGAACTTTTTAAAAATGTACTCTTTAATTCCAATATATTTTTTCGTTTTGATAGCGATTTCAGGTCGTTCATTCACGATCCAAGTGATTTTGCTTAATGGTGACATAGGATGAATCGGTGTCCCAGTTCGTCTATAAATTTCATGGCCATTCATTTCGTTTTTAATTTTTTGTGCCCATGCTTCGCTGCGATTATCTGCCCAAGTGATACATGGCGTTAGCGGCTGATCATTTTCATCCATCGCAATGACGCTATGCATAGCACTGCTGAAAGAAATAAACGAAATCTTTTTTTGAGGATGTTGTTTCGTTATATTTGAAATTGCTTGTAAGACAGCTTGGAAGATCTCTTCCGGGTTTTGCTCCGCTGTCGATATATTTGGTGTGTAAAGCGGATAACCGATATTCTCCTTTTGAATCACTTCGCCCTTGTCTGTAAATAAAACAGCTTTGGTGCTTGTGGTACCTATATCGATACCTAACATGTAGCTAGTCATTTTCTTGTTCTACTCCTTTAGAAAGCATTTGTTGCGATCTCCATAGATCTTCAACGGAATCTTGGACATCATCAAAATTTTGATGAAGCGATTGAATCATCATGTCTCTATCTTTTGTTTTAATGGCTTCAACGTATAGCTCATGATTTTTTATAATTCGTTTAAAGTCGTCGTATTTATCTCTAAAACGGGATCGCATCGATAGCAGAATGAAGCTTTCCATAACGGGTTTTAGATTATCCCAGATCATCCGAATGTAGGAATGATTAGCAGCACGAATAATCGTTTCATGGAATAAAACATCTTGAAAAGAGAATTCATCAGCGTCCCGATATTTGATTGCAACTTTCATCATTTCAAGAATTTTACTTAGTTCTCTTACTAATTCACTGGTGTCCGTTTTTACAAGACGTTCAAATACAAACGTTTCTATGAGTAAGCGTACATCATAAATTTCTTGTATTTCTTTTTCTGTTAAACCAATCACAACGGCTCCCATTCTTTCTAAACGAATGATATTTTCAGATGCTAATACTTTTAATGCTTCGCGAACAGGTGAACGACTGACATTAAAGTCGGCAGCTATTTTATTTTCAGATAAAATAGTACCGCTTTCAATTAAGCCGGAAATAATTCGCATTCTAAGTTCATAGGCAACACGGTCTCCAGCGGAAACTTTGGAAAGCCACTTTTCTGGATACAAAAGTTCCTTTGACTCGCCCATAAATTCACCTTCTTATAGAGTTCAAGTATACTTGTATACAAGTATTATAAATAGGAATTTTTATTTATGCAAGCGCTTTTATAAAATGTTTTTTTCAAAAAATATATTCGGTTTACAAAGGTTTGGAAATTTCGATAGGCAATGAATTGAAATAAGGAGTATGTTTTTTTCTAAAAAACTATAAAAATTTTTGTATACTCATTTGTTCATATTGAAAAAGAGGAAAGGGACTTTTTTGAATGCCTGTAAATGTCAAAATAAGAATGCACAATTTTCATTGTATAGTGATGTTCAAAATGATTTTATGAATAATTATGTTATTAAGTGGTGGATAGTAATAACTTGACATGGATCCTCTGTAGCCATGATTCTTTAGCTAAGCGCCAGCTTCAACAGTTTTGGCAAAACCAAAAAAGGTTATCATGGCTCCTCCTCCATGTATAGCCCCATTGCATATCACTGCATAAGGATTTTGCAATTCTCTGCACTTTTATTTTGCAAAAAACAGCACATTATTTGTAATAGAAAACAATAATAAAAAAGTATTAGAGGATATTTCCAATTTTCAAACCAATACAAAAGAAGTCAGGAAGACGATGGATAAGATCGATACGGCAATTGGTGATGCTATAAAAAACGGTAAAGACTCTATTCCGCATGCAAATTCAGATTACTTTATCCCAACAGTCAATATTGAATGTAAACCTTCCAAATATTTAAAATCCGGAATGGCTGTACGACGCCGCCAGCTTGAGCAAAATTTCAAAATTTTTGCTTCCCGTACCACTGCTGATTTAGACCCCACTCTATTTCATCTTCAGCTTGTAGCTAGAAATGCAGTTGATTTACTGTACGAAGCAAAGAATGCAATCAAAATCATACACTCGGGAGTAAATCAATTCCATTTGTTTCTTTTGAAAATCAAATTCGGGAAAGCCTGTTCCATGCGTACTCATGCAACTTTTGATACATCTTGATGACGGCTTCCTCGAGCCAGCCGGTATGGCGTTGGTAAGAGGTGAACAACTGCGTTTAAAATTCCCCGTTTCGGTCTCTTGGGACCAAAAGCCCTTCAATCCGACCATACTGTATATCTAGATTTCGTTGATAGTAGCCGTTTCTCATATTCGATGTTCCCCTCTGTTCGATTTCGAGGAAACTCTGAATTTCTTCCTTCATGATCAACTTTAATTTTTCTTTCACAAACTGACGAATGGCCTTTTCCCGTTGATTGACCCAGTCTAAATTCGGTATACTTTTAGACATAGGTAGGGGTCTCCTTTCTCTGGAATTTTGGTCAAATCAGAGAATACCCTACCTTTTCCTTTTGGTCTAGCCAAATGCTTGACACAATCATCAACAATCCTTTCTGATATTCCATGATTCGCTGAAAATTTTCCTTAGGTTACAATATTTCGTTTCTTTATTTTATGGTATAATCATTTTCAAATTCAAAAAAGGATTTGATAAAAAATGGATTTAAATTCGGCTGATCGGGAGCAGATACTGTCGTTTTTGAAAAAAATAATTGTTGAAACATTACATGATCAATCAGTAAAAGTCTATCTGTTTGGTTCGTGGGCTCGTAAAGAGGAAAAGAGGACATCCGATATTGACATCGCTCTTTCTGCAGATTCAGCTATTCCGATTTCTAAGTGGGTGGAACTTCGTGAACGAATCGAGGAATCGCCATTACCGTACAGAGTAGATCTTGTCGATTTATCTAAAGTCGATCAGGCTATGAAAGAAAAAGTGAAAAAGGAAGGAATTTTATGGAACGGTTAAAGGAACGTATTCAACTTGCTTTAAAAGCTCTTCGTGCTTTCCAAGAGGTTTTGCTCCTAGAGAATCCAACGGAAGTTGAACGGGATGCAGCTATTCAGCGATTTGAGTTTAGTTTTGAAGCTTGTTGGAAAGCAGTAAAACAATTTTTATATGATAAAGAAGGAATTGATGTCGGTTCACCTAAAGGAGTAATTCGTTCAAGCAGGGAAATTGGAATTTTATCTGATGAGGAAACGATCATTGCATTAAAAATGGTAGATGATCGGAATTTGACAGTTCATACATACAATGAAGAGCTAGCTGTTGAAATTTTTGGCAATCTCCATAAATACTATCAACTTCTCTATAACTGGATTATCCGTATAGAGAAAAGAGAATATTAAATAGGTGGAAGAGTAAAATTCCGTTAACGATGTATCGTTGTTTTTTAAGATTGGCATTTGCAGTTCGCCCACTCAATTTTCTACGTCTGGAAAGAATTGAACATCGTTTTATATGGAACAGATTTTCCCTATCTTTTCTCAAATAATCGATTGTTTATCATCAATACCGAATACATGCATTCGGTATTGACTTGTGTAAATGAAATTTGCTTCATCAGTACCGGCGGTATTCGGGAGAAAAGCGGAAAAACGGCTCTACCGGTCGGTTCTGAAGGATCGGCTGACAATAAGGATCCGGTTTTTGCTTTATTTTGTTTTTTGATTAAGCCAATTCCCGATTTCAGTCGTCGGTTCCACATTCACTTTATCATTCCCCGGGGGCGCCTTAATAAAAAAATAACGTGCCAGGTTGTGACCGTTGAGCATATTTAATGCCTGGGGGAGTTACATAGAAATCGCCTTTTTGAAAGGTGTACAGTTCTCCTGTTTCCACATCTAAATATTCCGTTTTTCAATGTATTTATTCATAAGCTTGCGTGTGGTAATGCGGCAATTCACCCATAAAATCAATTCCGATTTCCAGTTTGTCGCCTTCTATATATGGAAGTGTTTGCGGGCGTGATAATTGGCCGACAAAATATTGCCTTGTCGTCTTTTCGAGCGATTTTTAATTTGTTCGCCTGGAATGACTAATATTTTTTTATTTCCTTCACGAATTGACAAAGTTTTCGCCCCCTCGTTTTTGATAGTTCTAATGTTTCTTTTGTTTTTTGGCGCCTGTTTCTCAGTTTAAACTTCTTTCTTCGAATATGAAAAAAGGGACGAATGCAAAAATCTCGTCCCGTAGGGAGTTGCTCTGATACATTTAATACTATCTTCAAAAAGCAAACAAAGATCCCCTTATGCCACTCGCAACTGGTTTTTAATGGAATCTAGTGGCATTCCTCGTTGGGCTTCGTAATAAATAAACTCAATGAGATTTTGAATTTTTCTCGATTTTACACTTGCAAGACCGGTTGAAAAATCACTTGAATGTTCTGTCATGCAATAGATATACGTAAATTGTACGATGACACAATATCGTTTAATGGCTCGCTCATGTCGGATTCGATATCGATCGAAACCTAATGTTTCTTTCGTTTGCCGAAAGTAGCTTTCGATCGACCAGCGTTTCGCATAGTATTCAAGAATAGCCTGATCGCTCAGTTTTTGTGTCTGTACTTAAAAAACAACGCAAATGCACGCTCGTCATCGGTTGATCGGTTTTCCAACAAAACAATACCACCGCATTTGGAATGTCGTTCAATGCCCCTTCGTAGCGATACACTCGATACGTTTCCCCTCCCACGGTCACGAGGTGGGGATCGGAAACATCGATGTAACGGGCCAATTCTTTGGCGGGTTGACGAATTCCTTGTGGATACAGGGTGCGGTTGGTTTTCAATGCTCGCGATGACATACCATCCTTTCGTTAGGCACGTTTCAATGAGCGATTTCGATGTATACCCAGAATCAAACAGAACATAGACACGATGGTTCCACTTTTCTTGCTAACTGTTGTAAGCATACTTTTCCGCGTTTGCATCAAAGGAACAGATCCTTACGGTCATCAAAAATTCAAAAAAGACAGCATTTTTAACTACAGCCGGCATCCTCATAACAAAAAATCCCCAATTATTAACGTAATATAAACAATTTCCATTACCTAGAATTTTTTACGAAAAATAAGTTGCATGCACCATAAAATGTAACATAAAAACCACAAATAACCAATTTTAGAATTCCAAAATACTGGTTAAATGGATTCATATACCACTAATGTTCTTAAGAAAAAATCATAGGTTCGAGATAATTTTGGGTGAAAAGTACTGTGAGAAATTTGGCGCCTTTCATCGGGCGTTTGACTGTTTTTCCAACTATTGATAAATACATTTATAGGAAAATATTTATTAAGCATTCGATACTATTTAAAGAAACGAATGCCACAAAACTATTTTGAAGGAGATGGATATTTTGGCAGGACAAATTCGAATGACCCCAGAGGAGCTAAAAGCGAAGGCGCAGCGTTATGGGCAAGCTGGTTTACAAATTGAGCAAATTTTAAGAGATTTAACAAATTTACAAAATGAACTTCGTGCTGAGTGGGAAGGCCGTGCTTTCCAAGGATTCGATGATCAATTTAATCAACTAAAACCAAAGGTGCAAAACTTTGCCCAGCTTATGCATGATATTAATACGCAATTGAATAGAACAGCGGAAGCGGTAGCTCAACATGATGAGCAGCTTTCACGCAATTTTGGGCTTCAATAATTAATCCGCGTTGACTTCATGTCTAATATCGGGCTTAAATGGTTGGACGACTTCCGTGTTGTCAATAAGGCCACGCGACAATGTTGTGTGGCTTTTTCTTAATACATAAATAAATACTTTCGGAATGGATGATGCAAGACAAAAACGAGGCGTTGACAAGAATACTGCGCCCTTTAGGACGTTTGCCCGGCTTGTTTTTCATCCCAACATATCTGTATGTCATTCACATAAAAGGGGGTGAATGCAGTGAAGAGATTTGTGCTCAATTCTTTTATGTTTCTTGGACTGGTGCTCATGCTTTCCTCGGGAAGTTCCTACCTGGCATTAAACCAAGCAGCGAGAAGTACAAATGATGATGAGCAAAAAATGACTGTTGCTTTAGTGAATGAAGATCAAGGCGGCACCTTTAATGGCAAAAAATACGCATTTGGCAATGAATTTGTGAAAAGTATTGAAAAAGATAATGAACATGATTGGTATATTGTCAGCCGTGGTGTTGCTGAGAGCGGCTTTAAAAACAATTTATACAACATGATCATTATCATTCCAAATGATTTTACAGAAAAAGCACTATCAATGAATGATAAAAATCCGGAGAAAATCACTTTAAACTACAAAATTAATGCTTCTGGCAACAGCAGCATGAAAGCCCGGGCGGAGAAAACGGCTAGTTCCATTTTAGAGGATTTTAATCGTCGAATTATTGATGTTTACTTCGCCAGTGTAATAGGGAACTTACAAAAGGCTCAAGACAATGTTGCGGAACTTGTCAGGAAGGAACGGAATCATACCAATATATATAATCATGATATTCATCAACCATTATCTGGTTTCACTAATCAGTTTGCGACAGTAAAGGATCAAACAAAGGTATCAACCGATGCTTTCAAAGGTCTGGAGGATATCTTGCAAAACTACCAGAGCTCATTCGCTGATGGAGCAAAAGCAATGAATACTTATCAAACAAACTTTTTAGATTTCCAACAAATGAAGAATGCTCATGAAACTTTGGCAAAAGGTTTTGCAGATCAACTAACCGCATTCGATAGGAGCCTAAACGCTGCAGACGTTCAGCAAAATATTAACCGACTGGTTGAAACCAATCAGGCAATTTATAATCAGTTCCATTTCAATTCCATGGAGAACCAAAATATTTTCTTGAAGTCTGAAGCGCTGAAGCTGTCGTTAAAATCAACATTGGAAACAATAGACAGCTATGAGCAAGAATTAACGAAAAAGCTAGAAAATGAAACAGAGGAAAACATTGCAAAAAAACTGGCAAAACAAATGAAAGATGGTGTCGGAAACAGTTACGTTTCGTTGAATCAAATATTTGATACTCCCGATAAAATTGTCCAAAAAACGATGAAAAGCCAAATTGATAAACTTCCAACGTTAAAACTGGAAGAAATTGATAATTTAAACATCGATGAGTCGGTGAAGAGCGACATCAAAACGGTTATCAAGGTGACAAACCAATTTAGTCGGGAATTTCAATATCAGCCACAACCATCCAACGGTACGGGGCTTCCTTTAGCAAATTTAATAAACAAAGTGAAAAAGGATTTAACGGAATCAGGAATCGTTTTTTCGGACAATGCAGCTATTCTAGGCGGAAATATTGAGAGTCAAAATATAAATGTAGCAGTTCCTGAACTTTTTCGCATCCATGAAGTGGCATTGACACTTCCTAATGGACAAACAAATGTTTTGAAAGTGGATGGAGATCAAAGCAACGTTACATTCGATCTTCCTGCCACTGAAAATGGTAATATGGCAGTCAACATAAAATTGAGCTTGAAGGACGAAAATGCGCAAATTGATTTATTTCAGCCCGTTGCATGGGAATGGAAGATTATTCAAAAGCATAAACATACAGAGGCGCGAGGGCCGTCTGATCCATCTGATCCATTGCCGATAGAAGAGCAACAGCCTGATCCTGAAGCTCTAAATATGAATGAAAACCATAATTCAAAATCAACACAGGGCGATTCAAGTGATGTAAACACAAATGAATCTCCTGTTGAAAAAGAAGATATGAACAATGTTATCTATCATAAGGTAATGTCCCAGCTTATCAGTGATCTGGCTAATATTTCCATGAAAAGCCTTAATGAAACGATCAGAGATTATCAAAAAACAGCGATGTTATATGAATTATATTTTGGGAAAAGTATTTCCGATTTAGCCAATGGATTGGAACAACAGAGCCTAGAGGATATGGCTGCAGAGGATTCTCTTTATTACCTGTTCCATAAGCAAGATATTGTAGAAGCCATATCTGACTATATGGCCGGGAAAATAACTGAAGATGTCAGAGCTGAAACGGAAGACCTTAAAAATAAGATAGCAGGTTATAAGCAGCTGATTCAAGATACTCAAAATCGTTCCGACGAAATGGCTTTATTAGTCCAACAAGCGACGAAACAAGCAGAAGAATTGAATCATGGCATTACCAATACATTACAGCAATTGGAAGCATGGCGGGAAGCCAGTTTGAAGCTACAAAACGCAAATAGTGAGATACAAGCCGGTCAGAATAAAGAACAAAGCGCCGTTCTGTCCTTAGACGATCAGCTTCAAACATTGCTGGCAGCAAGTCAATCGTTGGCTGATCAATCTGAAAATGCATTGATTTCAACTGACAGCGTCTATAAAACTTTTGATGCGATTGATAAACAGGCTGACAATATTGTAAACAGCGGCGACACATTAGTGAAAAAGGCTCAAAAGCTTTCGAATGATATGACCAATAAGCTGTTAAAGGATCAAGAGTTTGCTGATAACTTTGGACAAGTGTTAGCCAACAGCCGTATAGGCGACCGTCCAAATGAAAACTTGTTGAATTTTCTATCAAATCCGGTGCAGACAAAAAACAGCGAAGTGATCATGGCTAAAGATACCTTTATCCCTTATTATTTGGTGTTAATCTGTTTTATTTTGGCTTTATTCACGGCATACGCCATTGCCACGTCTGAAAGAAAAAGATTGATAAAGGATGATTTCTCAGAAAACAGAACATTGGTTTGGAAAAATACTCCGATCACATGGGTGACGGCGGGAATCGGGGTTATCGAGGGAATCATCATCGGTTTGCTGTCGAGTTCTTTTATCGATATTCCGCAAGAAAAATATTTTCAATGGATTGGCCTAATCACCCTGATTATGTTAACCATGGTGCTGGCAGGAGCTTATTTGTTAAGACAGCTTAAAATGATCGGGATGTTTTTACTTCTTGGCATGTTAAGCCTTTATGTATTGTTGACAGAAACACTTGGACTGAATTTCGACAAACAGTCTTTAGCATCTACATTGCAAGAATTGTCGCCACTGCAATATATTGAGAAGCTGCTATTAGGTTTTGTTGACGATACAAAGTACGATCCATTGATCATCACTATATTAGTGGGAGCAGCATTTTTAAGTCTTGTCGGACATTTATTTGTCATAAATGGGCTTACTCAAAATAAGGAGGCAGAGGATGAAGCGGCTGATCCGAATTAGTATTTTAGTTGCTGCAGCTATAGGCGTCCAGCCTTTACTTTCTGCACATTCGTTGGCAGATGAACATTTGGATCACAATGGGAAGCTTGATTTACAAGTAGATCGCATCAGCGATGACATAAAAACAGAAGAATCCCAAAGTGAGAGTGAAACTGAACTGGAAAAAATCGCGCCCGGTTTGTTTAAAAAACAAACTCGGGCTGCGGTCCAGAAAAAGCAAAAAGAGCTGGATCATACAGTGAATCGTCTAAAAGAAGAAATTTTTGCCGATTCGGTGGCAAGCGAGACAAAAACAAACATTTATGATGCGAAAAAGACATTATTTTCGCAACATTTTTTTACACAGCATTCTTCTCCCGCCATCCAAAGTATTGCGAATCATGCAGAGAAAAAGGAAGGGGTTAATCAGATAGCCATTGGATTTCTAGGCGGATTTGCTGTCATGTTGGCCGGTGGAATTTTTGTACTCATAAGAAAAACGATGGAGTAAAGGGGAGGTCAGGAATGCCCGCTGAAACGCATATCAATGTTACCGTTGATTTTAGTAAATGGGGGAAAGGCCAATATGATGTGAGGATACCGGCACATCAGCCGATAAAACAGCTGCTGTCAAACTTGAATGAATCTTTAAGGCTCGAACTCCCTAATTATTCCCTTTTTGCAGTAAAAATCCCGACTAAAGAACTTTTACTAGTGGATGACGACCGCATTAGCGAGTTCCCAGTGGCGAATGGAGATATTTTACTTGTTTTATAGAATAAGAGAACGATACTTTATAGCCTGCGTAGCGTTGAAAAGGAGTCAGAAATTATGAAGGAAAAAACTATCAAAATGGATTCCATGTCTTTTTATTTTTTGATTGAAAACAATCAATGGAAATTAGAACTGGCAAAATCACAGACCCGTGTGAAAAATATTCGTGAATTGGCTCTAATAAAGGAGAATACAGACCAGTTTGTTCCGGTAGAAGTGGAGGACGGGGAAGAGGTTCTCACCTTCCAATTTCAAGTTGATTCCAATATGAACCATTGGCAAACCATTCAAAGCTTGGGGCGAAGTGACAAGCTGCGCTTGCTGTGCAATCTGGCCCGTTTTAGAAAATATTTAGATACGCGAATTACGTTCTTCCTGCATCCACATAATCTCGTATTTGACGATAATCTCATACCTTTTTTGGTGTACAGAGGCATTCGCCAGGTGCTCCCCCCCTATGAGATCAACGACGAAACCTTCCTGCTGCAATATAAGTGTTTAAGTATCGCCCTATTTTCAAAAAAATATCATTTCGATGAACTATATGCAGGTTCATGGAAAAATGCAAAAGATACCGAGTTTGAACGGCAAATCAGTGAAATTGATCATTTTGATGACTTTGTTGAGTTTTTACACAAACAGTATCGCAAGGAAAAGCGCGAAACAGAGAAAAATATGCAAATCGTTCCAAAAAAAAGATTTCAGCTATTTAAACGTTTATCCATTGCCATGATCGCAGCTGCAGTCATTTTGGTTGTCCCTGTTGTATACTTCGGCTTTTTCAAGTTGCCGTTTCAGCAGCACCTTTTGGAAGCGCATAGGGCTTTTTTAGCCATGGATTATTCAGAAGTCATTTCAGATCTAGAAAGTGTCAATCCTGAAAAATTGCCCGATTCGGGAAAATATATATTGGCCTATTCGTATGTTAAATCCGAAAATCTGGGCGATGAAGAAAAAGACACCATTATGAATAATATTAGCTTAAAAAGCGATCCTAACTACTTATTGTATTGGATTTACAATGGCCGCGGAGATTTGGATAAATCACTTGATTTAGCGATGTATCTCGATGATCCGGTGTTAATCATGTACGGCTATATTAAAAAAATTGAGAAGGCAAAAAATGATCCAAACTTAAGTGGAACCGAACGGCAAAACCGGGTACAGCAATATGAAGAGAAGTTAAAATCGTATGGAGAAAAATATGGTCTGAAGTCTTTGTTTGTGGCGGATCCGGAGGAAGCCAATCCAACTGAAGAAACAGGTGGATCCTCGCCGGCAGCTGCAGAACAACAAGCAACCGATCAAGCAAAGGGGACACAGACAGATCGAACGGAGAAAAAGGTTCCTGATCAAAACCAAACAGAAGAAACGAAATAAGGGGATCTTGCCTGCATTTATGAGCGGCTATCATTTGAATGGTTCAGCTGATTTTAGTTTTAAAGAATTAAACGTTACGCTTCATGTACCCAAATCATTTCGCTTACTGGAAAAAAAGGCATGCGTCTTTCTTAATTGCATGTAGAGAGGGAGAAAGAGATGGCACAACGATTATTACTGGTGAGATATGATAAACAATTGCATAAATGCCATTTACATGACCATGAACCGAAAAGAGTATCAATCGGCGGCCAATGGTCTGACACCATTACCTTTCACGGTTTATCCGACACCATTTGGGTGAATTGGAATGGTGAAACTTGCAAGGTTGAAAATAAATCATTCATAAATGGTGCCATTTCATTACAGATAAACAATATTCCGCTGGAAATATACCTTACAGAACATAATGATTGGCACTACTACGATATTTCCAATAAATTGAACATTACCTTTGGCAAAAATTCGTATGATGATGTGCAGATTCCCAATACTGCTATTGATTTCGTATTGTTCCGTGATCAATTGGAAGACTCTTTTCAAATGGCTGTCTATCAGGGCCATGTCTATCATAACTATACACTCGTGGATGGAGAAGAAGTGAAGCTTGAAGCGGGGGATGAGCTTTTTTTTGCCGGTGTAATGGTCAGAGTGACCAGAGATCGTTTGGAGATATTGGCTCCTGAATCCTATACATCTAAATTGGTGCCATTATATAGCGCACAAAGCAAGTATAACGCGGATTATCCTGATTATCACCGTTCACCGCGCATTATTTACCGTGTTCCAGAAGATAAACGGAAAATTGCGAAACCATCCAGCAAGCCAAGCAAACCGAGTGAACAACTTGCCCGTGTCATTGTTCCGCCGCTAGTCATGATTGCAGCCTTTGTACTCGTTTCCTTTTTTCAGCGAAGCGGCATTTATTTAATTGTGATGCTGTCTATGACGATTGTCACAGTTATTTTTTCCATCACCTCTTATGTGAAAAGCTTGCGGCAATATCGATTGGATATGAAAGAACGGGAGGAGAGCTACCGGGATTATTTGAAGCAAAAAACACATGAATTGTATCAAGCAAGTGAAGAACAGCGCCATGCCTTAAACTATCACTACCCAAGTGTGGAACAAATTCGTGATATGGCTTTAAGGGTAGACTCACGGATTTACGAAAAGACGAGGTTTCACCATGACTTTTTAATGTATCGCGTTGGAACAGGGACAGTGGATGCCAGCTTTGACATCGAATTCAGTGTAGAAGAATTTACACAGGATAAAGATGAACTGGTCGAGGAGGCGCGCAGCCTTCGATCACAATTTTTAAAATTGCATGATGTTCCGATTGCAACTTCCTTGTTAAATGGGCCTGTGGGATATATCGGTCAGCGCCGTCTTGTGTTGGAACAGCTGCAAATGCTCGTCATGCAAGCAGCCTTATTTCACAGTTATCACGATGTTCAATTTGTGACGATATTCCCGGAGGAAGAAAAATATCAATGGGATTGGATGCGCTGGTTGCCGCATGCCAGTTTGCGTGATTTAAATATTAGAGGTTTTATATACCACGAGCGATCTCGCGACCAAGTTCTCAATTCGCTCTATCAAATTTTAAAAGTAAGAAAATTAACGATTGAAGAGAAAGCCAATAAAAATGAGAACATCTATTTTTCACCGCATTTTGTCATTTTTATTACAGATGAAAAGCTGATTTTAGACCATACGATCATGGAGTTTTTTAATGAAGATCCAATCGAACTTGGTGTTTCGCTCGTGTTTGTGGAAGATGTCATGCAGTCATTGCCTGAGCATGTAAAAACGGTGATTGATATACGCGATGCCCACTATGGCAACATCATTATCGAAAACGGCGAATTGGTAAACAAACGATTTGTTCCAGATCACTTCCCGGACGGTTTTAACAAAGAAGACATTTCCCGTGCTTTGGCTCCTTTAAACCACCTGCAAAACTTGAAAAATTCCATTCCGGAAAGCGTGACTTTCCTTGAAATGTACGGCGTGGAAAAGGTTGAGGAGCTCGGGATTGAAGAACGCTGGGCACGAAACGAAACATATAAAAGCCTGGCAGTACCGATCGGACTGCGGGGAAAAGAGGATATTGTCCAGTTGAACCTCCATGAAAAAGCGCACGGACCGCACGGGCTGATCGCCGGGACGACGGGTTCGGGGAAATCGGAAATCATCCAATCTTATATTCTCTCGCTTGCCGTTAATTTCCATCCGCATGAAGTTGCATTTTTGCTGATCGACTATAAAGGCGGCGGGATGGCGAATCTGTTCCGGAAGCTGCCGCACCTGCTCGGCACCATCACAAACCTTGACGGTGCCCAGTCAATGCGCGCGCTTGCCTCGATCAAAGCCGAACTAAAGAAGCGCCAGCGCTTGTTTGGAGAGCATAACGTCAACCATATCAACCAATACCAGAAGCTGTATAAAACGGGCGAAGCGAAAGAGCCGATGCCGCATTTATTCCTGATCTCAGACGAATTTGCCGAACTGAAAGCGGAGCAGCCTGATTTTATGAAAGAACTTGTCTCGACCGCCCGTATCGGTCGTTCGCTCGGCATCCATCTGATATTGGCAACGCAAAAACCGAGCGGGGTTGTCGACGATCAAATTTGGTCCAACTCGAAATTTAAACTGGCACTCAAAGTCCAAAACACAAGCGACTCGATGGAAATTTTAAAAACACCGGACGCCGCTGAAATCACCTTGCCGGGACGCGCCTACCTGCAAGTCGGCAACAATGAAATTTACGAACTATTTCAAAGCGCATGGAGCGGCGCAAATTATGTTCCGGATCAGGAGGACCAAGACCTTTTGGACACGACGATTTACGCGATTAACGAGCTTGGCCAATATGAGCCGATTTCTCAGGATTTAAGCGGCCTTTCCAACCGTAAAGAAATAGCAAAAGTCCCGACTGAACTCGAAGCTGTTGTCGACAGGATCAACGCCTACGCTGAAAAAATCGGTGTGGAAGAATTGCCAAGACCGTGGCTGCCGCCGTTAGGAGAGAAGATCTATTTAACGGAGCTGCATCAAGTAGAATATACAGAAGCTTGGTATCAAGAGAAAAAAGGGCTTGAAGCGATCATCGGCTTTTTAGATTTGCCGGAAATGCAAGAGCAAAAGCCATTAACTTTGAATTTGGAGAAGGATGGACATTTAGCTGTTTATTCCAGCCCAGGCTATGGGAAATCAACCTTTTTGCAGACTTTGGCAATGGGTATTGCCAGACAGTATAACCCCGAAAGAGTTCATATGTATTTAATCGATTTAGGAACTAACGGTTTGTTGCCATTGAAAGATTTGCCCCATGTCGCCGACACCATTATGGCGGATGACGAAGTGAAAATGGCTAAGCTTATTCGCCGCTTACGAAACGAGATGAAGGAGCGCAAGCAGAAATTAAGCAAATACGGAGTTGCCAACATTCGCATGTACGAAAAGGCCAGCGGCGAAGACGTTCCGGCCATTCTACTCATAATCGATACGTATGATTCCGTTTTAGAAGCTTCCTATAAGGATGATTTTGAGAATATGGTTGCGCAAGTTGCAAGGGAAGGCGTCAGCGTCGGTATACATCTTGCCATCAGCGCAGGAAGGCAAAGCGCGTTAAGAGCGCCTCTCCTCGCCAATATTAAACATCAGATTGCCTTGTTTATGATTGATGCAACAGAAGTTCGCAATATTGTAGGGAGAACGGATTTATCGATTGAGGAAATACCAGGCCGCGGCCTAATTAAATTGGATCAGCCAGCTGCTTTTCAAACGGCTTTGCCTGTCAAAGGCGAAGATACGCTGCAAATCATTGAGGGAATCCAAACAGAGAGCAAAGGTATGCGTGAAGCGTGGAAAGGCAAAACGCCGGCTCCAATTCCAATGGTTCCGGAAGTGGTTGAATTTTCTGCATTCATTAAACATCCGAAGGCAAAAGATATGTTGGCGTCAGGAGGCATTCCATTTGCGGTGGATTTTGAAGAAGTAGAGCCTGTAGCACTACAGGTTGTTGAAGACGAAAATACATTAATTTTAGGAGAAATGGCTGATGCAGTGGAACAAACGTATTTAACTCTTCTATCCAGCATTTCGCTAAATGAGCATATTGATGTCGGTTTATTGGATAATGCTGCAGCAGCATTCCAATTGTATCAAAACCATGTCAATTTGTATGCGGATAATGGAGCTTCAATGGATTTGTTTGTAGCTAAAATTCAAGAACTATACGAGGCAAGGAAAGACGCATTCCGCCAAATCCAGTTGGAAACAAACGGGCGAGCGACCATACGCGATTTTAAGAACAAAATCCGTCCGCTCGTTGTTTTAATCACCGATGCCTCCTTTGTCGTTGAAACGATGTCGGTGCTGTCGCAGTCAACGCTTGCAAAGCTGATAGAAACGGGAGCAAGACTTGGAATTTATTTCATTATTGGCGGAATCCCGGGAAGAATTGAAAGAATGTATGATGACATTTCCACTATCATCAAAAAACAAAAAACGGGTGTGTTGATTGGCAGGGTTGTCGACCAAAATATTTTGGAAGTGATGAATCGGCCGTATAAGGAAAAGAACTTGCCGCCTTACGAAGCTTATTATATCCGATATGGAAAAGCGGTAAAAATTAAAATCGCCGCGCCATATCGTACAAAGGAGGAAGTGAGCGAACATGTTTGATTGGTTCAAAACGGCAACGGAGAAAAAAAGAGATGATTACTATAAGCTTTACGAAAAACTCCATGATGCACTTTCGGATTATGATCAAAATGTTTCGGAAGCAGAAGGAATCTACGAAAGTTATGCAGGAAAAGCAGTTCATTTATCCAGCTCAGACATTCCATCAAACGACTTCGAACCTAAGCGGCAAGAACTCAATCAGAAGCTCAATAAATATTTCCAACTGGAAAAGCAGAAAAGAAGCTCTCTTGTGTCCGCCAAAAATAAAGCATACGAAAGATACATTTACTATAAAAACTTAGCCATTAAAGAAGCGAGGGAGAGAGCGGAAAGAGAGGAAAGAGAACGGAAAGAAAGGATGGAGCGGTTATATGGGAAGCGTTAAAATCAACGGTGCCAAAGTCAACGAAGCGAAAGAAACGGCAAAAGCGCTTGAAGAGTCGATTAGAAACACGAAGAACACATGCAGCCAATTAATTTCCTATATTCACTCAGCGGAGTGGAGCGGAAAATCGCGGGATGCATTTCTTACCTATCTCGAGATTATACACAAATATCATCAAGAAATGGAAAAGGTTTTAGGAAAACAGACAAAAGCCCTGAATAATTTGGAAAGTTATTTCCATGACTTTTTGAACGATCCATCAGTTAAAGAAGTGAGAAACTTATGAACGCTGCTCGCGATGCTTTTAACGTACCGGAATTATATTTGTTAGCTGCGGCTTTTGGATGCAATAAGATATTCGGCCTCCCGGATAAACAAATTTACCTATTAAAGGGAGAAGAAGTTTTTAAAGAAGCTCACGAACGCTTAAAAGAAAAACAAATACTAGATTCTGCCGGCAAAATCACAGAGGCGGGGGCCTTGGTCATTCAAGCACTGGAACATTATGCTCAAAGTGAAAAATATGTGCGAATTAATAATTTAATGTTTGCTTTCTTCGAGAAAACAAATGACAAGTTGATCGTTTTGGTGGAACTAGAAAATAACTTATATCAATTAAGGATCATGGCCAAAGCTTTTGTTCTCAAATTGCTGAGCGAACAGTTTCCGTTAATGTCAAGAGAACCGGCGCCGCTTGAAAAAACTTTTTTAAAGCGTGAACTAACCCATGAAGAAAGGCGAGAAGTAGAAAGTTTTGAACCGGAAAAAATGTTTATGAATCTTGAATTCTTTCATATGACTGAACGGCCGATAAAGCCTGACAATCCGAAATTCTATCAGCAGTGGATGATTTTTACGAAAGATCAAAATCTGATTATGGTGGATATCCCGCAAAAGAAATACTACCATGCAAGCCAATATTGGTTTCTGAAACTGCTCTTTGACGAATTGGAATTTCCTTATAAGGAGGCAAAAGCGCATGGCTAACGCGAATATGGGCGGAGGAGGATCCGGCACCATTGATGTCAATCCGGATGAAATCACGACTGTTTTTAATTATTTGAACAGAATTCTTTCGGAATTAGAGGAAACGGCAATTCCCAATATAAAAAAACTAAGCAGCCTTGATTACTATACGGCGGGCAAGGCGATGAAAGCGATGGCTGTATATGATGAAGCGAACGAAAAGATCATGGATTTGTACGATCATTACAACCGGGCGCTAGCGTTAGTAATGGACATTTTATTATCCATGATAGAAGTGGATCAACAAATTGCGGAACAGATTATAGCAAAATTGGAGGTATAAGCGGATGGATGTCAAATATATACCTTCCGAATGGGAAAGGACCAAGAAAGGCATTGGCGATCTGATCGGCCTTGGCGCATGGGGCAAAGGCATGATCGACAATTTGAAAGATATCAGTGATCTTTTGGAAGATGCCCAATCAGACATCGCCAAATATGACACAGACGGTGTCATCTCTTTCACCCACACAGACCGCAAAAGCCAATATCAACGATTATATGAAGATTATCTCGTTTTGCACCGCTTTAGCGGCCGCATCGGAGAGATTGTTGACCGCACCATCGATGAGCCGTTTTATCAAGAGATCGATGCTTTTGTCGAAGCGATGCGCAACTTATCCATATCAAAGATCAAAACGAAAAATCACATTGGCGCCAAAAAAACGGTCGTCTCTCCCGAAGCATACGGCACACAACAAACAATCGAAGTGCCGAAAGCTGAGGTCGGACTGGAAGATCTGTTCAGCGGCAGCAACTACTATGCCAGGCTGATGGAACGGGAATACGCTTCATGGAAAGAACTGAATCCCCACCAGGACTTTTCGGAAAAAGAATATATACAGATGACATTGAATTCACATGCTTTTCAGTATGAATCGATCAAAGACGGGCAAATGAACAAAGAATTCTGGGGGCAAATAGCGGCGCTCGTCGTGATTGTCGGCGTCTCATTTATTTGTCCGCCAGCAGGGATGGCATTGGGCATGGCCTATGGTACACTGGAATTAAGCTCGGCCGTTTCAGGAAAAGACTGGATTTCAGGGAGAGAACTGGGAACAGGCGAAAGAGTATTCCGCGGTGTCCTCGTTCCTTTGGAAATTGTCCCCGGCGTCAAAGGACTCTCGGCATTCAGCAGCGCCGCCCGCTTTTCATCTCTAAGAGAAGCAAGTGATCTTCAATTATTAACGGGGTTAAAAACGGGCTTCCAGCAAAAATCACAACGTGCCTGCGACATGGTTGTCCATGCTGAAAAAGACATCGTTGCCCGCATTCGAAATGCGAAAGCATGGGCGAAGGAAATGCCGCAGCATTTGAAAACCGGCGCAGAAAACGGTGCGCTTAAAGTCGGTCGATTCGTAGACAACGCCACAACAAATCTGAAAAATACGATCCCTGACCGGCAAATGGGATTCGCCATGGAAGGGGTTGGGGATGTTAAGGTTCCGGCGGAAAATACGCATGTGGTGGAAAACAAAATCCGGGCATACTTGAGCAAGGTCGATGGGGTGAATTTGGAGGACATAAAAGAAATTAGAGATAATTCAAAAGGTTTAAGCCCAGATGATAAAGCGAAAATTGAAAAATGGATGTATCCACCCAGTGAGGAAAAGTATCTTAAATATAAAGATGTATATGATAATCCAAAATATTATAATCAAGAAACTGGAGAAGTAATATGGCCTCCAAATGATGGATTCGCAGAAGAACCGGTTGACACAATTCTGAAAAAAGGAATGTTAATAGATAGATATGGAGAACCAACTGGGGGCTTCTTTTCTCCAAAAGGTGTTCCGTATGAAGAGAGAGCGCTCGCATTGCATAGTGACGAAGCAAACTATTACGTTTATAGAGTATTGGAAGACTTTAATGTTAAATCTGGTAAAGCTGCGCCTTGGTTTGGCAGACCAGGCGGGGGAACACAATTTGTAAAATACCATGAAAATGGGAAACCTTATACAATTAATGAATTAATTGAAGAAGATTTAATTGAACTTGTTTCTGTAAGGAAGTGGAGTCCATGATGAATGTGCTAGAACTCTTAAAGAAGGATCCTAATCTTTTTATCGTTGAAAATGATAACCAATCGTTAAAAGAAGTTTCTGTCTATCAAAAAAATTATGATAAAGACAATGTGTATTTCGATATGTCTATAAGATGTAAAACTGATATTGTCAACAAAAAAATGAGATTATATGAAGTCCAAAGAAATAAAGAATTTTTGATTGGACAATATGCCGATTCGGAATTTGGCCAATTGGCATTTTATATAGTTGTGTATAGTTACTTTAATCAAGATAAACCAAGTAATAGCGTAAGAAAAATGCTGCGAAATATAGGAGAAGATGTAAATAAAGCAAATAAAATCCTTGAAGATCATATAGGGAAAAATTATTTTTCTTTGTATAGAAAAGAAATTGGAAAAATAAATATTGATAAAATAAATGACGATCGTTGTGATGTTTTTTACTTGTCTCTTGAGAATCATATAATCCCAATTGTCCGAAACAAAAGATTGCCAAGTGCATTTGTGATAATTTACAATTATGGCTTTTATTTAAAGCAATTTGACTCCTTAATGAAAAAGATCATTTCACATTACAATTTAAAATTAAAGAAAGAAGAAACAGAAGAATTAAAGAGATTGTATTTAAAAAAATAATTACAGCGGTGATAATTACGAAACTGATTTAATTTATCATAAACACTAAAATATGAAGCTTAATTCATAGAACCTCAGCTTTTTTTTATTATCGCGGTATCTCGACATGGGCCGGTCCCAATCGGTCTAAGGGTTGATGACGGAATGAGCAACGAAAGACTTTGAAAAATACCACTTCTTTGTAAAAAAAAAGAAAATATGAAAATAGGGGTTTGACCAAATTAACAAGGGCAGTTTCATTTATTCTTACCCTTATCGTGAAGTTTTGGATTGTCGTCTAGTTTCAAACTGTTGTCATAAAACCAATTTTCATTTTGATTTTTATTGTTCTGTTTGTTGTGATACCTTTTTGGTAGATTTTTCAATCAGTTTATTTAACGGTTTTATTGGGTTGGAAAACCGGCTCCGGCACCAAAAGCATGTTTTTGAAAAACTGATTGCAGACAGGGTGGAGCCGGAAAACTATTATTATGAATATATTACCGGCTATCCGCTCGTGAAAGAAAAAGATCAATATTTTCAGGAGGAAAATGGTAATCTGTTTTTTCAAATTTTAACACAAGACGGCATCAAAAAAATTGTCGAACTAAGTAAAACGGTAACGATCAAATATGTTGATGATGCGGATGGTGATGCCGAGTACAGATTTTATCTCAAAAATAACTTTAATAAGTTAACACCGGAACAAAAAATAAATTTTAATGTTTTAAATGATGTTAGAGTGATAAAAAATGCTGATTATTCTAATTGGGGAGAATGGCCAGATATTGACTGGCCAAGTTTTCCAGGTTTGAATAAAGATACTGCAATTGGTGTATTTAATAAAAAAACTGGAGAAATATTAATTCCAAGTGAATTGGATAGAATTGGAAGTCCTTTTGGCAACAATTTAGGTATGGTAGAAAATGGTTATCATAGTACACAAAGTGAACGTTCTATTTGTTATATTGAAAATGAGTATGCGAGGAACACCTATTATTTTGATAAAACGTACTATAAAGATGCAATAGATGCTATTAAAAATTTTAGTATTGACCATCCAGAAGATTCTGTTAACAAAATAAATTCTATTATTGATAAATTAAATATAAAGAATGGAACAAATAATCCTCATATTACTGAAAATGTTATTGCCAATTGGTATTCTCAATATAAAGCTTTTCAATCAAATCCTGAATTGGTAGCTTTGTGTAAAGAAAAAGAAATAGACTCAACATATGGTGTTATGGGGGAAGCAGCTCCATGGGAAAAAAATGGTGAAATAATAACTACTGGTGGTGCGAAACAAATTAACACTCCAATAAATGTGAAAGCTTTAGAGGATATCGGTATATTAAAAAATAAAGGAGGTTGGTAAAAAATGACACGAACTGAATATGAAAATAAAATAAAAGAGTTAGGCATAGATTTGGAAGAATTGAATATTGTTATTGGTAGAAAAACCAATGTACCATTTTCAACAGGTTGCTACTTTGAAGGTGATAATTGGATCTTATATAATGTGGATGAAAGACAAAATTTTTCAATTATCGAAAGGGGAAATGAGAATCAAATTTTCAAATTTTTATATATGATAACGATGGGAAAAATAGGTAGATAGAAAATAAACATTTTAATTTGACCGCACTACTTATCCAAAGCTTCTAAGCTATTCCATGTCGATGAAATAAAATTAATAGTTAATGGAAATTAAATTTGACCGTAATAAATGGTTCAGAGAAGAGGGGCTTTTGAATCGTTTTTATGTTATCCATGATAACAAAGAAATATTGTAACAGGTTCGGAAGTAATATTTAATAATGAAAGTGAATCCCTTGATAACTTTATAAAAAGGCTTAGAACAGAAAAGTTGTTATTTTAAGATATATAATATTAGCTAAGAACAATAATGTATTTAAGTAATAGAAACATAAAATATTTTCTGTCAATAAATGTGGTAGAGCATAAAATTTTTTAATAGAGGGATCGTCAGAATTTTTGAGATCAGAGTTTATTTACTCTGATCTTTTTCCATAAATAGAATCCTATAAAATTACCGAGGTGAATAAACATGATCAGAAAAGTCCGTTTCGCCACTTATAAGGGAAAAGAATATGACTCGTAATATGGATGGAAATCTAATAATAAGTAGGATCCAGAATCGTTAAAGTTGGGATTTGTAGATAAATATAATAGAGAGTTCCTGAATGGAAATTTAAAGGTTACTTTGCTCCAAAAGATGGGGCTGAATTGTATGAAGTAATCAATGGAAAAGAATTTTTACGCGCTATATATGATGAAGACGTTGGTAGATTTGTTCCGATACAATAATTACTGGAGGGATTATTTTGAAAAAAGGATTATATGCCAAATATAAAGGTGAGGACTATAAGGCTAGATTAATAGAGAATAAAGTTAGGTTAATTAGCTATAATGCAACAGATTTAGATAAGGGGTTTAAAGAAAAAAAATATCCAGATAATTATGACATTAGTAATCTCCCTAGAGTGTATATTAATGAAGTTGAACAGAATGAGATAGAAGATATTTATGAAATAGAACTTATTGGAGTGATTGATGGACTAGAGGTGCAAATATTAAATGAAAATGTTAATGAATATCTTGTTGCTACATCTGATGTTGCAATAGGAGTTGAGTTAGATCTAGACAGAAAAGATCGAGATACATTTATGGATTGGGTGCCAAAAAGTAGGGTTAAAACTATAACACATAAGAAATCAATCATACTCTGATTTTCGCAAGGTGGGAATTTACTAAACATCGAGTAGGAGGCTAATGAATTATGGATTAAACTCCTACTCGATTTATATTGCTGAATTAATTAACAGAGAAAGGTACAGTTGCAGCAAGAAAATTAAAATGGAATAAGGACTTTTACAGTGTCCTCGCTCCATTGGAAATTATGCCCGGCGTCAAAGGACTCTCGGCATTCAACAGCGCCGACCGCTTTTCACCTCTAAGAGAAGCAAGTGATTTTCAATTATTAACGGGGTTGAAAACGGGCTTCCAGCAAAAATCACAACGTGCCTTCGATCTGGTTGTCCATGCGGAAAACAGCATATCGGCCCGCATCATAAGTGCCAAAGCATGGGTAATAGAGGTGCCGCAGCATTTAAAAACCGGTGCGAGAAAAGGTCCGGTGCAAGTCGGCCGGTTCGTAGACAACGTCCTGACCAATCTGAAAAAATTCGATCCCTGACCGGCAAATGGGATTGGCTATAGAAGGGGTTGGAGATGTTCAGGTTCCGGCGGAGAATACACATGCGGTGAAGAACAAGATTCAAGCTTGGTTAAGTAAGATGGATGGGATAAATGTAGGCGGAAGTAAAGCAGGAAATGATGGCATTGAACTTATCACTAAGGGTACAGGAAAATGTTTATTGCCGGGCGAAGGAAAAGTAGGAACTTACAAACAATTAATAAAACAAGGCAAAGCGTTTGATAACCTTACTCCACACCATATGCCATCTGCTGAAAAAATAAAAAAAGCCGGTATAAAGCGAAATGATGGTGTTAGCATGAATATGGAACAACCACATCCTGGTACTGGGGGAAGACACCGTAGGACTTATACTTATGGACTTTCTGGAGAAAAATTAAACGATTATTTAAATCTTAGCTACCGAGATGCACTAGCACATGATATTTGGGATGCTCGAAGAATTTATATGAAGGATGGGCTATACACTCCGGAAATAAGAAAAAGTTTAAGAGATGTAATTCAATTGAATAAGGAATTGTACCCAGAATTATTTAAGAAGTAATTATTTATAAGGAGGGAATGTTTTTGGATATTAAGTCGGAAATAAAAAAGGTATACGATAACCGTCTGCTTAAGACAGAAAAAGAAGTGGAAGAATTTGAGCAAGCTTTAAAAAATATATATGAATATGGTGAGGTTTCAATTATTAAAGATTTAATTTTAGCTTTTGATGATAATACTGAACACCATGAGGCAATGTTTAACTTGGTGCATACTATTGAGCATTTATATAAGAATAAAATAGAGGAAGGGTTAAAACTAATTGCTGCTTCTGTGCCAACGGTTATAAGTTATGGGAGGGAATGGATAGAAATTTTACATTACAGAATATTAAATCACCCCCATGTGCGTACAATTTATGCAAAAGTTTTGGAGAATATCGACATCAAAACAAGAAATATTATTAAAGATTTGTTAGGAGATATAAAGAAAGAAGATCCAGAATTGTTTGGTGAGTCAGTAGATGAAGTATTAGATAATATTTAAGAACTTATTATGAAAACCTTGATTGGCTTTATGCCTTTCAAGGTTTTTATTTTAAAACTAACAGATGTATCAAATAATAAAGTGCAATTACGAGAAAATTTATATATCGTTTTTACCAAAATTTTAACTCAGAGCTCATAATGGTTCACCTACAACGAGTTTGGCCGCAATGCATGGTAAAGCGACTAAAGCCACTAATACCCTTCGAGTATGCTTTAAAACACACGAGAGAAAGCTTTCTCGTGGCGAGAAAGTGGGGATAAACATTTAACCGACTGTTGATTTGCTTGCGCTCAATAAAGAGTTGAAAGAGTCGTCGATCCCCGGGGATTTTTGCACGATTGGGGGTCGACGACTCTTTTTTATTTCCGTTTAAAACAGATTTCAAAGTTTGCCTGCCGACAATGAAATCCATGTTGTATCAACCATTTTACCTGATCCATCTGTTTTAATAAAGTAAACATCCGGCTCATTCCCTTCTCATTCAATTGAGAGTGAGACCATATTTTTAACGTTTCATTCAGGAAAAATTGGTTTAGGTCTATTCGATCGGTTCCTACGATCTAAAATAAGAACATGATTTGATAAATGATTGGTAGTTTTTACTTAAAATTCCCTTTTTTTCTTCCCGTTTACCAAAAGTTTCATATTTTCTCTTATAATGAAACAGAAAGCTGTTCCACATGTTGGAATCCATTTCGTTTCAATCGGAGGCATGAAGGCAGTGGATGTCAAGTATATCCCTTCCGAATGGGAAAGGACCAAGAAAGGCATTGGCGATCTAGTCGGCCTTGGCGCATGGGGCAAAGGCATGATCGACAACTTAAAAGATATTAGCGATCTTTTGGAAGATGCCCAATCAGACATCGCCAAATATGACACAGACGGTGTCATCTCTTTCACCCACACAGACCGAAAAAAACAATATCAACAATTATATGAAGATTATCTCGTTTTGCACCGCTTTAGCGGCCGCATCGGAGAGATTGTCGACCGCACCATCGATGAGCCGTTTTATCAAGAGATCGATGCTTTTGTCGAAGCGATGCGCAACTTATCCATATCAAAGATCAAAACGAAAAATCACATTGGCGCCAAAAAAACGGTCGTCTCTCCCGAAGCATACGGCACACAACAAACAATCGAAGTGCCGAAAGCTGAGGTCGGACTGGAAGATCTGTTCAGCGGCAGCAACTACTATGCCAGGCTGATGGAACGGGAATACGCTTCATGGAAAGAACTGAACCCTAAAGCAAATTTTTCGAAACAGGAATATATACAGAAAGCATTGAATTCTCGAGCTTTTCAGTATGAATCGATCAAAGACAGACTGTTGAACAAAGAATTCTGGGGACAAATAGCGGCGCTTGCCGTGATTGTCGGCGTCTCATTTATTTGTCCGCCGGCAGGGATGGCATTAGGTGTGGCTTATGGTACACTGGAATTAAGCTCGACCGTTT
>ERZ1673772.25-NODE-25-length-46637-cov-30.252437_pt1 | contig 46637 bp, 40 predicted proteins | sample MGYA00580140_ERZ1673772 | MGnify/ENA primary metagenome ERZ1673772 (study PRJEB41219, sample SAMN04549600) | soil metagenome | isolation source: soil | place: USA: Texas, Big Bend National Park | collected 2009-03-17 ...
TTTTTTATGTGATCAAACCATTGAAAAGTGGCTCAATTTTAAGTTATCAAATACACTAACCTCCACTACTTTGATTACTGTTTTCTGTATGCTTGTGGATTAGATTCTAAAATTAATAAAAAACGACTCTGTTTGAATATCCCTATCTATTTTCACAGTTGCTTAGTAGAATATGAATAAAATCTTTTCGATATCTGCTTGAGGAGGGAATAATGTTTCTCCACGTGATATTGTTGGTCATCCATTCTTGAGCTTCTTTCATTTTCTAAACAAAAGGAGTTTATATTTAGCTTATATGAGTTATGTTTAAGCAACAGTTAATCAAGAAATTTCAGATATTTCAAAAATTTTAAATTATTTGTGTAACGGCTGATTCTCTCCTTATTTTTTGAATAAATTAACTGCTCCGCATTCATCACTATCAAACGATATACAAAAATTCTTCAATAAATGGAGGTCAATTTAACATAAAAGATCGAATAGTTCCTTTAGTTGATTAAAAATAAATGATACAGTTGCAAAAAACTTTATCGACATTTTTAATATGGGTTTTCCCAGTCAATCAAAGCTCCTGTTCTTAAATCTGGTACTTTTTATTCTCCTTCATTTTGTTAATGCATTTTTTACGATTACGATTTCCGCTAATTTCTTTTTCTAATAAAATTAGGTACATGAATAAAGTTCCCTAGGACGCTCTAACCAGTCATTTTTGAGAAACATTTGAAATTGTACTTCAATTGCTTGTTTAGATATTGTAGTTTTTTCTATCTTCAACCATCTTATATATACTAGGTAATAGTAATTTTTTCATGTATCCTTGGGTTACTGTTCTTTTATTCATTTTGAGTAACTATTTCATCCTTTGTTTTTTAAACATGTCCGTATACCCTTAATCTCGTCTGATTCTTATTCCATTGTTCAACTACTACCGTTACACGATCCCAGTTATATTTTTCTTTTTTTAGAAAAGTGAGACTATGAATTTCTTCTTTTTTCTTATATAATAATTTAGGTAAGTATATATTTATTAAGTAGGTGCCTACTTTTGGAAAAAAGGCACCTTTTTCTTTTAAAAACTAGTTCTTCAATCTAATATACTTCTCTGTTTATGTCGTTAGAAAATTTCTATCAACACTTCACTAATTTTGTCATTATCAATAACATCTTAAATACCTGTAGGAATAAATCTGATTGTTCAATAAACTTCGAATGAACATCAAGTAGTACAGACATTGGAGATTCTTATTAATAGATCTTGGAAAAACATTTTATTGGTAATAAAACAAGTATCTGGGTTTACACCAAAATTATCTTCTTTATACAAAAGATTCTAAAATATTACAAAAGAATGGCGATAGTCACCCGATAGAGACAAAACCTCAAAAACAGAAAGCACCTCCTTTACATTTAAACTATTCGCTTAGAAAACTCTAAAAATTTTTTCTTTAAAACCACAATTATCTGATTTTAAAATAAATAATATTTATTGTTAATAATCCGAAAATTTTATTTAAAAATCTAATTTATCCTTTAAATTTACTACTATATTACTAGGATTACGAGCAGTAATAAATACCACTGGTTCTGTATTGCTTAGATTTCTTTCGATGTGAGGGACATAAGGAGGGACGTTAACAAAATCTCCAGGCCCTAGTTCTACATATTCTTCATAGTTTTTACCGAAATAAATGCGCGTGTGACCACTTAGTATATATCCTCCTGTTTGAGCCTCACCATGGTGATGGGCACCTGAATCTTTACCAGGTTCACCAATAACACGTCCCATCCAGAGATTAGGGGCATTAACACCAGTCATTCTAGGCAAATTTTCAGTTTGATTTGTTGAACTATCTAATTCATTGGCTCTTACTACCTTAATTTCCCCATTTATTTGTACATTTTCGGACGGTTCATTTTTATCAATATTAACTACAATATTTCCTGAACTTCTTGCAGTAATAAAGACAACAGGTTCTGTTTTACTTAAATTCCTCTCAATATGAGGCATAAAAGGAGGAATATAAATAAAGTCTCCAGGTCCTAAATCTACATACTCTTCATAGTTAACACCATATAAAATTCTTGTATGTCCACTTAAAATAAACCCGCCTGTATGCGCCTCACCATGGTGGTGGGCACCTGAATCTTTACCAGGTTCACCAATAACACGTCCCATCCAAAGATTAGATGTATTAACACCTGTAAACCTTGACAAATGCGCTGTTTGATAAGTTTGAGAAGAAAGATCAGATGATTTTACTGCAGTGATTTTTTGAAATTGATTATTTTCCATAACGATGACACTCCTTTTTTATTTAAGATTAATGACTTACTAAGATCCTATTTTTAATACTTCCTATACCAGAAATACTAACCTCAACAATATCACCTTCTCCTAAGAATAAAGGTGGATTTCGTTTAGCTCCAATTCCTTTGGGAGTTCCTGTTAGAATAATATCACCAGGTAGTAAAGTCATTCCTTTTGATAATTCTGAGATGATTCGACTAACAGAAAACATCATAAGGCTTGTATTACTAGATTGCACAGTGATGTTATTCACTTTGCATGTAATTTGCAGGTTTTGAACATCTACAATCTCATCCTTTGTGATTAACCAAGGTCCCATCGGACATGACTTATCCATACTTTTACCGAGAAACCATTGTCCGCCATGAGCATATTGTACGTCTCGAGCACTCAAGTCATTAGCACACATATATCCATACACATGATTGAGTGCTTCATCTTCTGAAATATTTTTACCACCACTTCCAATAACTACAGCAAGTTCAGCTTCATAATCAAATTGGCTAGTAAATGAACTATATACCGTAATATCCTCGAAAGGTCCTGCTACTGTACCTGTTGCTTTTGTGAATACAGTTGGCTTTTCAGGAAGTTCTATATCTTTCCGAAACCGTTCATGAAAATGTTCAAGATAGTTCCACCCTACACAAAAAATATTGCGTTCTAATTTTGGTATTGGCGCTAATAGTTGTATATTCGTTAACGGCTTTTGTTCAGTATTAGTTTGTAAAATATTTTTAATATCGTTAAGACCATCATTACCTGCTCTAATTAATGACAACATATCAGAATATCTTTTAGTTACATCTGTAACAAATCCATCTTGAACAACACCTACCCTCACTTGTTCATTTTGAATATAGGAAATAAGTTTCATTAAGACTACAACCTCCAAAACATATTCATTATTTCCGATACAGTACTCTTCTTTGTAATCAACTCCTTGAATGAATTTAATCTATTTTGGATAGAAAAAATCTAGATCCTCCCATAAAAATCACGTTGTGTTCTTCTAATAATTTCTGTTGCAGCACGGGCTTTATGCTTTATCATTATGTTTTCAGCTAGTTCACTATCTTTCTTTCCTATTGCATCATAAATATCTTGGTGTTCCTGAATGGAAAGCTTTATATGTTCATCATTCTGTTTAAATAGAGAAGGATAACGCTTGGTATTACTCCATAAATCATTGATCAGCTTTATTAACAATTGATTATCACATTTATTGTAAATTCCCATATGAAATTGCTTATTTAGATCTTCGTACTTTTTGTAATCTTTTTCTTCAAAAGCAGATTGTGAATCCTTTAAAATTTTTTTTAGTTTTTCTAAATCTTGCTCATTTATATGTTCAACTGCCAATCTTGTTGCAAGCCCTTCCAATTCAATTCTTAATTCAAAAATATCTTGTATATCCTTTGATGATAAAGAACTAACAATGGCACCAATATGTGGTTTAAACTCTACTAAGCCCTCAGAATTTAATTGGTTCAATGCCTCTCTGACAGGAATTTCACTACTATTAAATTGTTTTGCTAATTTACTAATAACTAGCTTTTCACCCGGTTCGTATTTTCCTTCATAGATTTCTTTCTTTAAAATTTCATATATAGTCTCTTTTTTTGTTCGATATTCCATAACGGCTAATCTCCCTTAATAAAACGCTTTCATCATATATGATATATAATATATGTTTTTTGTCAATAATTTTTTAGAATTATTGAAATCTTTTTTAACTCTACTTTTTACTATTCAGTACTTATGTTATTGTTTTTTACGTGCAATTTCTTTATCCACTTCTTTGGCAACCTTATCTAATTCTTTTTTGACATCAGCGCTTAAAAATATATTTTGCACCGCTTGTGCATATTTTGTTGAAAGTACAGGATACGCTGTTGACGAAGGCCTTGGATGAGCTGTATGCAATACTTGGTCATTTAGTATATTTAGCGGGTATTCGTTCCATTCGGTCATCTCTGTAAAACTGATTTTGTTGCTGGCGGTTTATTTGCCACTCATCAACTTTTAATAACATTATCTTTTTCCATCATATAGTTTAAAAGAATTGCAGCTTCTTCTTTATGCTTTGTATCTTTGGAAATTCCCCAGTTCCAATCTCCTGACGGTGACACTTGTTTCCCTTTTGGACTTCTTGGATAATAAGTAATTTCCCATTCGGTTTCAGGGTAATCTTGCAATTTTGCCCATTGCCAAGATCCCATCAATTTCATCGTTGCTTTTCCATCTTCAAATTCGGTTGGTGTCGGTTGTAAATTTACTAATTCTTCCTTAGTGAATTTTTAGAAAAATAATTCTAATGGTTCAACCGTTTCAGGACTGTTAATATATCCGTTTGCTTTTGAACCGTCTTCCGCAATAAAGGATCCGCCGTTACTCCATTCTGCAGGTCCAGTAAAATAAATAATCCATTCTCCATAATCAAGCGTCCAGTTTACACCATAAATCCCTTTTTCTTTATTCGTTCGTTTTTTGGCTGCTTCGTAAAATTCATCCCAGTTCCACGCTTCTTCTAATGTATCTGGGGGTGTAATGCCAGCAGCTAGGTGATATTTGTGAAAATTGGAGAACGTATTCGCAATTTGCGAGAAGCGAAAAACTTAAAAGTGACAGAGCTTGCTAAAAAAGCATACATTTCACAACCTTACTTATCAGACATTGAAAAAGGCCGAACAATGCCTTCCATCGATAAATTAAAAACAATTTGTGATGCATTGGAAATATCGCTAAGCGAATTCTTTGGCGAACTGTCTGAATTGCCGCCCGACTTGATCAAACTGATTGAAAATACAAAAAAAAATGACGGAAGAAGAACGAAAAACACTTGGAGCTTTTGTTGAGGCAATCGTCAAAGAGAGAAAATAAATTTTCGAGTTTAAGGAATAAAATATACTGTAAAAATAAAAAATGTTCTATGTAAAAAATATAAAAAACAGAGAGCACATTTTTTAAGGCTCTCCGTTAATATAAAATCATTCCATCACCAAATAGCGGTCATAGAAAAGGTGCAAACTCATAATCTTGGCGCAAAAAATGAAAATCAATTAATGTATGAAGTCTTGACAGATTTCTATTTTTCATGAATGAATCCTTTGGGACATTGATTAAAATGCATACGATGAAAGTCGTTTTTTCAGCCTAGCGGGAGCTGGGAGTTCGACTTCCCTAATAGATTTGTGAAAAACCTGTTATTGCAAATGAACATGTTAAAAGCTTCCTTGAAAGAGTCCTTCATCTACAAATCCCCGATTGACAAATATTTCGTTTCCAAATACGGTTCAATGCCTTCCAATCCACCTTCACGGCCAATTCCGCTTTCTTTCATTCCTCCAAAAGGAGCGTGGGCAGCAGATGGAGAGCCGTCATTCCAGCCGATAATTCCAAAATCCAAATGTTCATGCAGATAGACGCCCGTTCTATAATCATTTGTAAAAAAGTAAGCGGCCAGACCATAAGGCGTGCTGTTTGCAATATTAACAGCTTCTTCTAATTCCTGAAACGTTGTGATTGGCAAAATGGGGCCAAAAGTTTCCTCCTGCATAATCTTCATGTTTACCTTGACATCTTTGAGAACCGTCGGATAAACAAAGAAATAGCCTTTTTCCTTATTTGCATTGTATTTATTGCCGCAAAGAACTTTAGCACCCTTACTGATTGCATCGTTTACTTGCGAGACAATTTTATGAAAGCCTTTTTCATTAATAACCGGACCTATCTGAGTCCCTTTTTCCAGTCCATTTCCAACCTTTAATTTTCTGACTTCATTTGTTAGTTTTTCCGCATATTCCTCTACAATGCTTTCATGCACCAAAACTCTGTTTGCACAGATACACGTTTGACCAGCATTTCTAAACTTGGAAGCTATCGTTTGTTCTACCGCCAAGTCAATATCCGCATCTTGAGCAACAATGACCGGTGCGTGGCCGCCTAATTCCATTGATACATGTTTAACCGTATTGGCACTGTTTCTGATTAATAATTTTCCTACAGGGGTCGACCCGGTAAACGTAATTTTTCTGACATATTCGCTTTCCGTAAAAATTTTTCCAACCTCACTGCCATAGCCGTTGACACATTGAATGACATCCACTGGTATACCCGCTTCATGAGCGAGCTCAATCAATTTCATCGTTGTTAACGGGGTTTCTTCTGCCGGTTTAACAACGAATGTACATCCAGCTGCCAATGCCGGTGCAGCTTTTCTTGTCATCATCGCAGCCGGAAAATTCCAAGGAGTAATGGCTGCAACCAATCCCACCGGCTGGCGGCTGACAATAATACGTTTGGATTCCGTATTTGCAGGAATTGTCCGTCCATAAAGCCGCTTCGCCTCTTCTGCATACCAATCAATGTAACTAGTTGCATAATCAACTTCACCCAATGATTCGTGCAAAGGTTTACCGCTTTCCATTGTCATGATTTTTGCAAGATCATCTTTATGTTCCTGGATTTTTTTAGACCAAGCCTTTAATAATCTCGATCGTTCATGCGCATTTACTTTGGACCATTTTTGAAAACTTTCATGCCCTCTCCGCAATGCAAGATTAATCTCTTCTTCTGTATCCGCCTTGACTTCCTGAATCAATTCACCTGTTGCAGGATTCGTAACTCTAATCGTTGCTGCCATCAAGGTTTACCTCCCTTTGGGGTTTTCTTTGCCGGGATAAATAACGGCAACTGTAATTTTAATTCCCGGCAATTTTATCTTCAGTTTCTTCACCCGGTTCATTGGGCAAAGGCTTTTTCCAATATGGATAACCCTTTATTTAATTCCTCGTCAGTAATAACCAACGGAGTTAAAAAGCGTATAACATTTCCATCAATACCAGCTGACAGCAATAACAGGCCATGTTCATTCGCATATTTGACAATTTGATTGGTTTTCTTTTTATCAGGCTGTTTGTTAGTCCGGTTTTCAACGATCTCCACCGCTACCATAGCGCCTAAGCGGCGAATTTCCCCGACAAACTCATGTTTCGCTTGTAATTCCAGCAGTTTTTTCTCAATCTTTTGTCCCAGTATTTCTGATTTTGTGAGCAAATCCTCTTCTTCGATGATATCAATGACTGCCAATGCTGCGGCGCATGCTACAGGATTTCCTGCATACGTTCCACCCAGTTCGCCCGGATCGGCGGCATTTAAAATTTCCGTCTTGCCTACAACACCGCTTAAAGGCAACCCAGCAGCCAATGACTTGGAAACAGTAATCAAATCCGGGACAACATCAAAATGTTCAATTGCAAATAATTTGCCTGTACGGCCAAAACCAGTTTGAATTTCATCTGCCACAAAAACAATACCATGATCATCACAGAAGTCCCTGACAAATTTGACAAATTTCTTCGGCGGGATAATAAAACCGCCTTCCCCTTGAACAGGTTCCATTACGATACAAGCAACCGTTTCAGGTGCCACAGTAGCAGCGAAAAACTTCTTGAATTCTTCAATCGTCCAATCTATATATTGCTCATCTGTCATATGATCAGGTTTTCGGTACAAGTATGGATAAGGAGCTTGGTACACTTCTGAAGCAAAAGGACCAAATCCGAATTTATAAGGTTTGACTTTGCTCGTCATGCTCAACGTCATATTCGTTCTTCCATGAAACCCTCTGACAAATGAAACGACCGCTTGTCTGCCTGTAAATTTACGGGACACTTTAACCGCATTTTCGACTGCTTCCGCACCCGAGTTAAAAAGAATAGCTTGTTTATCAAAGTCGCCTGGGGTAATTTTGCATAATTTTTCCGCAAGCTTAATGTATCCTTCGTACATGATCACATTAAAACCAGGATGCAAAAATTTATCGACCTGCTCTTTTACGGCAGCCGTTACTTTAGGATGACTATGCCCCACATTTAAAGTTCCGATTGCACCCGCGAAATCAATCCATTCATTCTGGTCAATGTCTATGATGGTAGCCCCTTTTGCATGATGCGCAATGCTTAAATTCCCATTGCTTACCCCTTTAGGAATAAATTTTTTCCGTTTAGCTTGTAAGTCTTCCATCGTTATCGATGATGCCATTTTTAATAGCCTCCTCAAAATCAAAGTATATACGCATTATGTCAATTTTCTGTTATATTGAAAAGTACCAGTTTTCTGATTTTTCAGGTACCAGAAAAAGAGATAAACCATGATTTTTCCAATTAAATAAAAGCATCAGTCCAATCATTTCCATCAGCAAATTAAATAAATCTATTTGAAAGGTTCCAACCAAAAAAATGATCTTCTAAAAAACTAGGGGGAAGTATCATTCGTGCAACTCCCCTCTGAAGGGGATACTTACGACAATTGAAAGAACGGGATGCTATGAAGAAAATATTACAAAGTGATTTCCGGTAAATCAAATCATACATGGAAGGACGGCTGGCTTTCCTTATCACATTTGACTTCTGATATTTCCATTCTTCCATTGAAAAATTTTATAACCTTAGTATCACAAACAAGAAAAAGAGGGGATATGAATTCCCCATTTTAGTAGATGATTACGCTTATAAAAGGGTATATATGAACTGGAACGAGTAAAGACACATTCATGAAACATTATTTCAAGAAGAATTGATCGGTTGGATTAAGGCGCTGAATCTTAAAACATATTGATTTATTAGTGTGATTTTAAAATATGGTGGCAGGGAAAACAATTAGTTCCACCAATTCAACCGTCGGGCAATTTATGCCGGCACATTTCTATTTTCCATACCCGTCATCTTGTTCTGTCCCTAATCTATCGCATTATTTATGAATAGCCCCTGCCCGAGTGTTCACTGCACCTGTCACTTTCCAATTTTTCCTAAGTTGTTGCGCCAATATAAGGTATTGGCTTAAGCCCGTTTTGATATTATTTTTTGTTTGCCAAAATGGTCGCACATCTGCTGACGGATACCATGGATCCTAGCCGTTTTTTTAAAATAACATATAAGGGACAACTAAAAATGGCTGCCGGACACACTTTTAAAACCGCCTGTAAGAAAGTTCCCCTTTACGCAGATTTTGTTCCATGGTATCCTAATATTCTTTTTATCAAATCCTTTAGAGTTCACTTAATAAATTTTCCAATCTCTGCAGCCATTTTTCTAACCACTCACATAACATCTAGCATTGTTTGCATATGAAAAGTTTTATTCTATTTCAAAATGGTTCCTTACAAATAAAGATAGAATCCATCTCAGCTCCCTTACTCATTTAAGAATTTCATGTATTGGGAGAACTTGTATATCATTTTTGTTACATGCTTCTACGATTGCCTTTGCTAGTTCCGGTGCTCCAGGAGTATCTCCATGAATACAAATCGTATCTGCTTCAATAGAAACCTCTTTTCCATCGTGAGTAATGACTCTTTTATCTTTAATCATTCTAACAACACGATCAGCCATTGCAGCATAGTCCTTTATCTCGGAACCTTTTCTAGTTAATATAATAGACCCATTTTCCGTATGTTCACGATCCGAATAAGCTTCCTTGGCAACAGGGATACCCATTTTTATTGCTTCTTCCATAAATTCTGAATTATTTAAAGCAAACACAATCATGTCCTTTGACACAGCATGGATAGCCTCAAGAATGGCACGTGCCACCTGTTTATCCTCCATTGCCCTCATATACAAAGCTCCATGCGGTTTGCAATGTTGTAATTTTACATCAAAAATGTTTGCAAATTCTCTCAATGCTCCCATTTGATAAATGATATAATCCTTAATTTCCGACGGTGTACAAGCCATTGCGCGCCTGCCGAAACCAAGCAAATCAGGAAATCCGGGATGCACACCAATTCCTACATTATATTTCTTCGCCAATTCAACTGTTTTCCTCATGACATGAGGATCTCCTGCATGAAAACCGCATGCGATATTTGCTGAAGAAATATACTTCATCATTTCTTCATCGTTTCCTTGTTCATAAAGGCCAAAACTTTCACCCATATCACAATTGATATCTACCTTATACACGTTGATCCCCTCATTTCACTTGTTGATTCAAATTAAAATGATCGAGAAACTTGGTTGTATAGTGGCCTTTTGCAAACAGATCATTTTGCATAATTTTTTTCAATAATGGCAGATTTGTTTTAATTCCTTGAATTTCGATTTGCTCAAGGACGTGTTTTGTTTTTTCTAGCGAATCTCTTCGATTGCTGCCATGTACAATTATCTTTCCTATCATAGGATCGTAAAATGGAGTAACATGATTCCCTTCTACTACACCGAAATCAAATCTTGCTTGATGAACAGGCAAAGTCAAACGTTCGATCTGCCCGGGAGAAGGAAAGTAAGTGACCGGATCTTCCGCATACAACCGGCATTCAATGGCGTGGCCGTTTCTGTGAATTTGATCTTGTTGCAACGGAAGAGGTTGTTTAGCGGCAATCCGCAGCTGCCATTCAACTAAATCAAGACCTGTAATTTCTTCAGTTACCGGATGCTCTACTTGCAGCCTTGTATTCATTTCAAGGAAGTAGAAATTTTTATGTTCATCAAAGATAAATTCCATTGTACCTAGATTGGTATATCCTATATGCTTTACTCCCCGAAGTGCTGTTGTTAACAATTTTTCCCTAAGTTCCTCATCAAGAAATGGGGATGGACTTTCTTCAATCACTTTCTGATGTCTTCTTTGTATAGAACATTCTCTTTCAAATAAGTGGACAGTATTGCCATAATGATCGGCAGCTATTTGTACTTCAATATGACGTGGTTCTGAAATCCATTTTTCCAGAAAAATCGTTCCGTCTCCAAAGAAAGATGTTGCTTGTTGCCTCGTTGAGTGAAAGGCTTCTTCCAGTTCTTTATCGTCTCGAACCAGTTTCATCCCGATTCCCCCGCCACCTGCGCTCGCCTTTAACATAAGGGGATAACCAATTTGGTTCGCAATAGATAACGCTTCTTCCACTGAATCCAAACTTCTTTCCGATCCAGGGACTACAGGAACTCCGGCTTCAGACATCTTGATCCGGGCTTCTACTTTGCTTCCCATCAATTTCATTACCTGTGCACTAGGACCAATGAAAACAATACCTTCTTCTTCGCATCTCTTAACGAAATCAGCATTTTCAGATAAGAAACCATATCCAGGATGAATTGCTTCCGCTTTTGTTTCTTTAGCTGCCCGGATTATGCTTTCCATATTCAGATAACTCTTCTTTACTTGGCTTTCTCCAATGTAAACTGCTTCAGTTGCTTCCTTTACAAACGGGGCATCCGCATCTGCATCAGAATATACTGCAACGGTTTGAATGCCCATCCGATTGCAAGTTTTGATAATTCTTCTGGCAATTTCTCCACGGTTAGCGATTAATACTTTTTTGAAAAGACTCATTGATTTGTTTGTTCACCCCATTCTTTCACTTTTCTTCTTTAATCACTGCTATCTCTTGTCCGGCATTAATTGGTTCTTCATTTGAAACTAAAAATCTATCAATAATTCCATCTTTTTCTGCCTTTATTTCGTAATAAGTTTTCATGACTTCAACTAATCCTATAACATCTCCTGCCTTAATACGGTCACCTTCCTTAACAAATTCATCTTCTTCAGGCGACGGTTTTCGATAAAATATTCCAGGGATCGCAGATACAATGATACTTTCCATATTAGATTCCTCCAATTTAGCAAAGTTGTTGTTTTATTTGATTTATTTTATCTTTTATTTCTTTTCTTGCTGAAAGGGCTTCTTCGATATCAACAGCCACAAATCTTACGGATTCATTCGTTTTGACCTGTGCCAATTTGTTTAAATCGGCGCTTATGATTGTACCAATTGTAGCGTATCCTCCGCCTGTAACGGCATCATTTAATAATGCAATTGGTTCAATACCATCTGGCACTTGAATCGATCCAATCGGATAACCTAAATCGACTACGTTCGAAGGGTTGCTTCCTGCTCCAAACGGTTGTTTCCGCTCAACAAAATTCAAACGTTCCCCTCTGAATCGATAGCCCACCCGATTTGCTTCTGTTGAAACGATCCAATCAATGGAAAAAAAGCGTTCCTTACTCTCCTCCGTTAAACGATAACTGCATAACCCCAAAACAACGCGGATTTCATGTTGATTTGAAAATTGCGGAATAAATGAATCGTCAATGCGTGCCCCAATTTTTGCAGGGCGTATATTTTCATTCCCTATTTTCAGTATGTCATTTTCTTGCAGTTGTCTCCCATCTAGCCCCCCAATGCCGCATAGCGTGTATGTAGAACGCGAGCCCATTACTAAAGGAACATCAAAACCGCCCGCTACAGCGAGGTATACTCTTGCGCCATTTTTGACAAAATCAAAAGAAAGTTGATCCCCAGCTTTCACAGCCAAAGCTTCCCACATTGGAACGGATTGTCCATTTATTTTTGGAGGAATTTCCCCGCCGGTTAGAGCAATAATGGCATCTTCTTGAAATTCAAGAGTTGGCCCCATGTATGTGATTTCCAATGCAGCAGCATTTTCATTATTACCGACAAGTAAATTGCCTACAATGTAAGAGAACTTATCCATTGCACCTGACGGAGGCATTCCAACTTCATAGTAGCCAATACGGCCATTGTCCTGAATAGTCGTTTGCAGTCCGGGGGTTATGACTTTTATCATGAATACAACCTCCTTAACACATCTTCAGAAAATGCTTTAGGATCCTCTAGTACTTTTTTTGTTGAAAACGTAATATCCTTCGTCAAATAGCGGAAGGTTCCATCATTTACTTTTTTACGAATTTCCTCATACTCTTCCATGGTAATACTGCGGTATCTAAATATATCTCCTTGTTTTGGGAAAGTCATTGAATCTTTAAAATCATGATTGCGCTGTTCTTTCTCGAAAATGGGGGCTGCCGCAATACCAAATAATTGATATCCTCCTGCCCCTTGAACTGGATATATAACAGCAAACGCTCCACCAAAACCAAATGCCCGCTCGGGAGTATATGTCCGGGGCCGAACATATTTCGGTACTTCTATTTGCTGCTCACGAGGCACCATTTGATAACACCATGGAAGCCCCGGCACAAAGCCAATCATCGATACAATAAAAGGGAAGTCAGTTATTGCTTTAATTAAATCTTCTTTCGATTTAAAACCATTGATACGTGCCGCATATTCCAAGTCGGTTGATGAGGGATCTTGATGCCTGTCCCTAAAACGCATTAATGCCTCGTGTGTCCATGGATCATCAAATAAGATGGGGACATCTACAACACGTGAAGATATTTCAATGTCATCAGAAGAAACAGATTCCTCTAGTTCTCTCAATTTTGAAATCAAATCGTTCGGATGGGTACGATCTGGATCAAAACGAATCATATACGAAGAATTCGATGGACAAATATCTATTATTCCCGGAAGTCTTTCCTCCTTTAATCGATTCGTAATAGCCATTGCTTTAAAGTTTACTTCCAAACTCATCTCTTCACTTAATTCGACAAATATAAATTCGTCGCCACCATATTCATAACGAGTCATTTTCACACCACCTCTTACTTTCATAGTTTAAAATATACATAATTCCGTTAAATGAAAAATTTTTATTTTTACCAAACCTTTCTCCACAGCAAATTAGTAAACACTGATTAATTTATTTCATCTCCGGCTCTATGCCATTCACCCACCTTTACTCCCAATACAGGAATTTCTATCCCTCAACTTGAAACAACAATCGGTGTTAAAAGATCTATAAATTTCCATCAATACCGTCAGAAAATAAAAAGTCACATTCATTCGGGTATTTCAGAATTTGGTTCGTTTTATTTTTTTTGGTCCGTGTGGTCTTCAATAATCTCCGCCGCTACTATAGGATGTATGCCGCGAATTTCCCTTCATCTATTATGTTCCACTTGTATTCCAGCAGTTTTTTCAAGTATTTCAGAAATTGGGAGCAAATTCTCCTATTCAACGATATCCAACACCGCAATGAAAGAGCACATGCTGACGGATTTGCGGCATGCGTTTCACCAGTGCGGGCAGCCCTTCAAATTCCCGTCTTGCCTGCTGCACCGTTTAAAAATAATCCGGCAGCCGACGACTTGGAAACGGTCTTCAAATCCGGGACAACATCAAATGTCTGATCCATTTTTATATTGATGATTAGCTTCTCATACCAAACGTAATATCCTTTCTTCAGTAAAACCCTTCGGCAAATAAAACAACTGCCTAATACGCACAATTTCCCTGAAACCGCTTAAAACATTTACTCCGTTTAGTTTGCAGCCCTTCAGTCGTCAATATTCCTAACATTCAATGTTGTCCTCCTTTACATTACTTTTTAATAATATTATGATAAATATATTAAAAGAAAAGTACCAGTTTTCTGATTTTTCAGGTACCAGAGGGAGAGATAGATTATGATTTTTTTTCAAATAGATAAAAAGGATAAGTCAAATCATATCTATCAACAAATTTATAAAGCGTTAAAAGAAGCGATTTTAGAGAGAAAGATTTCAACCAATGAAAAATTGCCTTCCAAAAGAAAATTAGCCGAAAAATTAGGAGTGAGCATTAATTCGGTTTCCAATGCATACGAGCAGCTCCTGGCTGAAGGATATATTTACGCAATTGAAAGAAAAGGCTACTATGTGGAAAAAATTACACAGTTCAACAATCAAAAAGATGCCAAACTGAACTTTCCAGATGATTTAAAAGAAGAATTCTCCAAGAAAGATGAGGGATGGCTTTCCTTATCACATATGACAGCTGACATCTCTATGTTCCCGTTTAAAGAGTGGATGAAATGTGAAAAAATAGCCATCAAAAATCACAAAAACGAACTTTCGGACATTTCTCATCCTCAAGGGCCTTACCTTGTGAGAAAAACCATCTCGAGAATGATTGCGCTTACACGAGGCGTTAAATGCGAACCGGAACAAGTGATTATCGGCCCCGGGACACAGCCCTTGATACGTCAAGTGTTGGGCATGCAAAGGGAAAATATAAAAGCTGCAATTGAGAACCCTGGGTATTCTCGCATCTACCAATTATTAAAAGATATGAATTTTGAAGTTTTTCCAATCGATCTTGATAAAAAAGGAATAGACATCAAAAAAGTGGAAGCATTGAATCCAAATTTCCTTTTTATTACCCCGTCACACCAATTCCCGACCGGAATAATTATGCCTATTTCAAGAAGAATTGAACTTTTGAATTGGGCCTCGGCTTCTGAAGGAAGGTATATTGTTGAAGACGATTACGATAGCGAATTTAAATACGGAACGGACAATATTCCATCGCTGCAAAGCCTGGATCGGAATCAATGCGTGATTTATGCAGGAACATTCTCCAAAACGATCATGCCAAGTTTCCGAATCAGCTATCTCGTTTTGCCTCCCGATTTATTAAGAGAGTACAAAAAACATTTTTCATATTGGATACAGGGAAGCAATACACTGAATTTATTTACGCTTCACTATTTTATTGAAAGCGGTGAATACGCAAAACACGTCAAGCGCATGAACAATCATTATGAGATGAAAAGAGAAAATCTGATTAAGGAATTGAAAATGAAATTTAGAAATGCCATTAAGATTAAAAATGTGCCGGCAGGACTTCATTTCATTGCGGAATTCAAAACAGATAAAGGGTATAAAGAAATTGAAGAAAGAGCAAAAAAAGAAAAACTTGAAATATACTCCATGAAGAGGTTCAATTTACTAGGTAATATCGAAGAAGGGAAAAAAATTATTTTAGTTATCGGATTTGCCAATATAAAAAATGAAGACATACCAGTTGCCGTAGATAGGTTGTACCGTATAATTTACTAAAAAGATTTCTACAACAACAACTTTACATCGAACGAATTGCCGCTTTAGGAACAATGCAATAATATTTTAAGAGGGATGATAAAAATTTCTAATTCTATTTGCGCGGTCTTGATTCTTTCACTTAGAAATCTGTAAGTTAACAGAAATTTATCTTTTTTATATACACTCCTTTCAAGAACAAAAAGAAAGGACATTTCTTTCGTGCAAATGGCCTATGGGGAAGGTTCTTAAGAGCCGACCCCATGAATCTTGCCAGCAAACGAAGTGCAGTAGCAAAAAAAAGACGCACAAAGAGAATGCCAGAACACCATTATCTTAGTATTTCAAGTGGAATACAATCTATATCAAAAAAACGAAAAAATGATCAAAAAATCATCTGAATTCTTTCATAAAAATTGGAATAGGTATAAAAATCTTCTTTTCCTACAAGATAAAGCGGCTGAAAAAAAATCATTTTCAATTCAGTTAAACAACTTAAAAAAACCCCTTATAAAAGAAACTTGTAGCCCCCCAATTTCAAGGAGGACTCTTTGCTTTACATTACAAAACGTCGTCTCATCATAGATGAAGTTATGTCCTCTTCCTAGTATTGCCGTTCAAGATAGAGGTCTATTTTTAATTTCAGTGAATGTGTTGAATGGTCAATTATGTGTTTTTAATAAGTGAAGTTCTTCCTCCGTGCGGGCAATGCGGCTAATTTGGTAGTCCAACCGTTGATGAATATGGATGATGTCTTCTTTTGTCGCCATCTCACGGCGAATGTGGGCAATCTCATGGATAATGCTATCCTGAAGACTGCGCTGTTCAATCTGATTGTCACGAATGGCTTTCACCATTTTTACGTTTTCATCCATTTGCATTTTTAACAAATAAAGTTCTTCCTCCTGCTTGTCCATTCTCTTGTTTAGCGTTTCGACATTTTGTTTGACACCTTGCACATCACCTTTTAGTGTTTCAACGTCTTGTTTGACACCTTGCACATCACCTTTTAGTGTTTCAACGTCTTGTTTGACACCTTGCACATCGTCTTTTAATGTTTCAACGTCTTGTTTGAGAGTCCTCACCTCTTCCTTCAATATGTTCATATCTTGTTTGACGCTCTTCATGTCTTCCGCCAAGCCTTGAACGAGATCCATTAATTGAAAGAGTAGCTGTTCTTGCACTTGCGCACCTCCTTGCTTTTTCAGGATATGACATTTCCACAGGAGATGGATTGGAACTGAGGAGTTAAGAAGAAGGAGAAGCAATCGAGGAAATGTCTTTCAAAACCATCTTAGCATATACCGGCCAAAACAGCTATATGAGTGAAAACATTCTTTTGGTTGCACTCTCTTGCCGGACGGCTTCAATCGTATCTTGTAGAGCCGTAAAACAACATGAGGCAGTAAATGAACTGTTACAGTTATGTTAGCCTTTCCAGAGATAAGAAAAAGGATTTTCCGCAAACATGCTGAAATCATTCAAGTAGAAGCAATGGAATAGGAATAAAAAAACTTTTCACAAACCTCACAAACCGATTTGCGATGTTTTAATGAAGCCGCCCTTCCCAAAAAAACAACTTTATGTCGAAAAAACGTATGATTGCTAACACGTATCTTCACCGTTTGTTTTTCCGTCTATCATACGGGTATGCGGCGTATATCGTATAGGATCATTTCAAAGTCTGATGGTACGAGAAAAAAGCCCGAAACACAAATCTGAAAAAGCTGTAGAACCTGCTCCTGCTCCCAATTTAAAAATGGCAGCGATCCCATCATCTATCAATTTGCACGCTCAAAACATCAACGAATCGAATCATAAACCACCGCTTTATTTTAATGATATAATAAACGATAAACTAAGTTCACGGATGGGAGACCACACCTTAAAATGCTGCGGAGGTGTTTTTCGTGTACAGTCAGCGGGAGGATGTCAAAAAAATGTGGAAGCGCTTTATTTTTGAAAACGAACTGACCGATAAACTTTCCCCTATTGTCAAAGACTCATGGATTCGCTCAAACCAATGGAAAGTTGATCCTTTCCAGCCATACGGCCATATAAAAAAAATTCAAATGGAACGGTACAAAAGCCTTATTGATTGGTCCGCACCTTTAATGGAAGGTCTTTATTCCATCGTAAAGGGCTCAGGATTTTTAGTCATTCTTTGCAATGAAAAAGGACAGCTTTTAAAATCAATCGGCGATCCGAACACATTGGAAAAGGCAGCTCAAATCGGCTTTGTCGAGGGGGCGGATTGGAGCGAACAAACGATGGGCACCAATGCGATTGGCACCTCCATTGTGATGGATCAACCTGTACAAATATTTGCTGAAGAACATTATTCACAAATATGCCAATCATGGACTTGCTCCGCTGCCCCAATTCATGATTCAAAAGGCAGAATCATCGGTGTTTTAAATGTATCAGGCCCATATGAAAAGGTGCATCCTCACACACTAGGGATGGTTGTGTCAGCAGTCAGAGCTATTGAATATCAATTGAAGTTGAATGAAAATGCAGAAAAAAATATCATGATGCAAAGGTTTTTAGAAGCGACAACCAATAATATGAAAGAAAGCATCCTTATTATTGATACGAAAGGTATCATTATTAAGGCTAACGATCAGCTGAAAAAATTGCTTTGTCTTGTGCAATCATGTCTGGAAGGAAAAACGATTGACGAGCTTTTTACAAATAAAGATATTGTTTCCAATGCACCTGTTTCTCTTCACAATCAAGAATTGCACTTAAAAGTAAAACCTACAAAAACAATCCATCATGTCATGGTCGATAAAATCCCGATTTATAAAGATCAACAATGGATCGGTTCGATGATCATGCTGAAAGAAATCGAAAAAGTGCGCCAATTTGTCAATCATCTTTCCGGCAACCAGGCAAAAATAACGTTCGATGAAATAATCGGACAGCATCCTTATTTCATTCAAAAAGTCAATGAAGCAAAACTTTCGGCAGCGACCGACTCAAACGTTTTAATACTGGGAGAAAGCGGAACAGGAAAAGAAATGTTTGCACAGGCCATCCATAATGAAAGCAAGCGCAAAAACAAACCATTTATCGCGATCAATTGCGGCGGAATTCCCCGCGATCTTCTCGGAAGCGAGCTGTTCGGCTATGCAGACGGTGCTTTTACCGGTGCTAAAAAAGGAGGCAGTGCGGGAAAATTTGAACTTGCCGACGGCGGCACCCTTTTTTTAGATGAAATTGGCGAAATGTCTTTGGAAATGCAGGTTCTCCTTTTACGGGTCATTCAGGAAAAAGAAGTGGTGCGGATCGGCGGCCATAAAGTCATTCCGGTCGATGTCCGAATTATCGCCGCTACAAACAAAAATCTTCGAGAAGAAGTCAAAAAGGGAAGCTTTCGGGAAGATTTGTTCTTTCGCCTCAATGTCATGCCAATCACGCTGCCGCCTTTGCGAGAAAGAAAAGACGATATACCGCTTCTTGCCCGCCACTTTATCGATAGACTTAGCAAAAAATTAAACAAACCGTTTCCAGACATCATGCCTGATTTTCTACAAGTGCTCATGCAGTACGATTGGCCCGGGAATATCCGCGAATTGCAAAATATACTTGAAAGAACATTAAACAGGAGTACAAAACCGATTTTATCCGCCAAAGATTTGCCGGAAGAAGTGTATCAAATGCTACCCGGACAAAAAAAAGAGGAAATGTGTGTGAATAGAGATGAAATGAAAAAACAGTCCATCATTCAGGCGTTGCATCTATTTAACGGAAATATTACGAAAGCAGCGAAGCATTTAGGAATCTCCAGAAGTACTTTTTACAGACAAATGAAAAAATTCAACATCCTCTATTAACCAGACAACTGTTTCATTTTGTATCAAATTGTATCATTATGTAACGAAAAAAGTGTCCCAAATGGGACACTTTTTGTTTCTTAGCAAGAGTTTTTAATCACAAACGTGATTCTTGTGATTCACTTTTTCTAGGCTAATGAATGTTGGCACGTTTTTTGCATAGATAATAATTGAAAACGTTTACTTTTATTAAAGGAGGAGAGCAAGTTGACTATTTCCATCGACCATCTTCAATGGATGTATGAAACGATGTACAAAATTCGTTACTACGAGGACAAAATGGCAGAAGCTTACACAGAAGGAAAAAACCCTGTTTTTAATATTGGTTCGGGACCTGTGCCGGGTGAAATGCATCTTGCAACAGGACAAGAACCGGCTGCTGTCGGCATATGTATTCATCTTAAGAAGGAAGATACGGTAACATCTCCACATCGGCCGCACCATCATGCGATTGCAAAAGGGGTCGATTTAAACAAAATGACCGCTGAAATTTTCGGGAAAGTTACAGGGCTGTGCAAAGGTAAGGGCGGACATATGCACTTATTCGACCCTGATGTCAAGTTTTCCTGTGGAGGTATTGTTGGAGCGGGTATTCCACATGCCGTTGGAGCAGCGCTAACCGCAAAGAAAAAAGAAACGGATTGGATAGCAGTTTCTTTTATTGGGGAAGGGGCTGCTAACCAAGGAGCTTTTCACGAATCGCTGAATATGGCAGCATTATGGAATCTGCCGCTTATTATCGTCATAGAAAATAATCAATATGGAATTTCTGTTCCAAAGTCTGCATCCACTTCTGTTCCATCAAATGATATCAGAGCTGCCGCTTATGGAATAAAAGGATATTACGTAAAAGACAATGACCCGGTCGAAATGTACAACGTATCAAAAGAAGCAGTAGCGCGGGCAAGATCAGGAGAGGGGCCATCCATTATTGAAATTGAAACATATCGTTATTTAGGACATTTCCAAGGGGACCCAGAAGTTTACAGAGATAAACAGGAAATCACTTTACTTAGAGAAAAAGACCCGATTATTCGCCTGCGCCAAACCTTGTGTAACGAACACGGAATCGAAGAGCAAAAACTGAGCGAATTGGAAAATAGAGCAAAACAGGAAGTCGAAGACGCTTTTCAATTTGCTCGGGAAAGCGAATATCCTAAGCCAGAAGATGCTTTAAAAGACCTTTTTGTTTAATCATTCGAAAAGAAAGGAGTTTATCAAAATGCAAAAAACAAAACAGCGCTTGCTAACGGGAAATAAAGCGATGGCAGAAGCGATTCGTTTAGAAATGGAAAGAGATCCAAACGTGTTTGTCATGGGAGAAGATGTCGGTGTATACGGAGGTATATTCGGATCAACAGAAGGATTATTTCAAAAGTTCGGTTCTGAAAGAATTATCGATACCCCGATTTCGGAAACAGCATTTATCGGAGCTGCCATTGGAGCCGCCTCAGAAGGAATGCGTCCGATTGTAGAATTAATGTTCGTCGATTTCTTCGGTGTGTGTATGGATCAAATTTATAATCATATGGCCAAAATTCCGTATATGTCAGGAGGGCGCGTAAAACTCCCGATGGTGTTGATGACAGCTGTTGGCGGCGGATATAACGATGCGGCTCAGCATTCGCAAACACTATATGCCACTTTTGCCCATCTGCCGGGAATGAAAGTAGTGGCGCCATCCACTCCGTATGATTTGAAAGGATTGATGATTTCGGCAATCCGTGATGATAACCCGGTCGTATTTATGTTTCATAAAACATTACAAGGGTTGGGGTGGATGGATCAATTAGATGCATCGGTCGGTCATGTTCCGGAAGAAGCGTATACAGTACCAATCGGCAAGGCCAATGTGGTAAGAGAAGGGACAGATATCACAATTGTAGGCATTCAAATGACGACCCATTACGCATTAGAAGCGGCCCAAAAGCTGGAACAGCAAGGAATTCAGGCAGAAGTCATTGATTTGCGATCGCTCGTTCCATTAGACAAAGAAACAATCCTTCAATCCATTAAAAAGACGCATCGTTTACTTGTCGTTGATGAAGATTATTTATCATATGGGACGACGGCAGAGATCGCCGCGATTGCGGCAGAAGATGGTTTGTATGATTTAGATGCACCAGTGAAACGATTGGCTGTTCCAAACGTGCCCATTCCATACAGCCGTCCACTCGAGCAATTTGTTCTGCCAAATGCCGATAAAATTTTTACCGAAGCAATGAAGTTAGTCAATGAATAAAATTGATTTCTCATATATAGGAGGCAGGCAGCCTATGCTAATCGAAGTAAAATTACCGCGACTATCTGATGATCATGATCAAAGCTTAATCACCTTCTGGCATGTTTCCGAAGGTGATACAGTCGAAAAAGGCGATACACTCTTGGAAGTCCAAACAGAGAAAGCCGTCTCGGAAATTGAAGCTCCAGAATCAGGTGTGGTCAAAGAAATTAGAAAAAAAAGAAGCGAGACCGCTGCGGTTGATGAAGTTTTAGCCATCTTGGAAACAAGCAATGACACGCCGACTGCATCTGCAAGCAAAGGAACAACGGCAACAGAGGAAGAACGGGAAGCTGTACCAGAAGTTCCGAAAGAAAGAAAAGCTGCTCCGCGTGTCAAAAAATTAGCGAGGGAACTCGGTGTCGATTGGCGTCTTGTCATTCCAACCGGTCCCAACGGAAAAGTCACGGAGGAAGATATTCAAAATGCGGTGAAGAAAAGCGAAGTAAAAGAGAAACAACCAAAACAGTTTATTATAGCCCCCCCTTCTGTGCGCAAAATTGCAAGAGAACACAATATCAGACTGGAAGAAGTGACACCGACAGGTCCTAACGGTAGAATCTTAAGAAGTGATATTGAGGCCGTCATTGCCAAACAAAAACTAGAACAAACAAATGCAGGAAACGAAGTAGCAAACAGAGAAGCCACGAAAGCGGAAATGAGCACACAAGCTCAAAGAAGAATCCCGCTTACTGGCATTCGAAAAATGATCGCAAAGGCGATGGTTCATTCAAAATCGGTTATTCCACATGTAACTCATTTTGATGAAGCCAATGTCACAAATCTTGTCTCCCATCGCGAAAGGGTCAAACCATTGGCAGTGGAAGAAAAAATAAAACTCACTTATCTCGCCTATGTCGTCAAAGCATTAACAGCCGTGCTTAAAAAATATCCAATGTTAAATGCTTCCTTAGACGATGAAAAGGAAGAAATCATTTTAAAAGACGAATATCATATCGGTTTTGCTACCGACACCGAACGCGGTCTTATCGTTCCGGTGATTAAACATGCAGATCAAAAGTCACTATTCAACATTGCCAAAGAGATCCAAGAGCTTGCGGAAAAAGCAAGAGACGGCTCAATCAAAGCAAATGAAATGACGGGAGCCACATGTACGATATCCAATATCGGATCCGCTGATGGATCATGGTTTACCCCCATTATCAATCATCCGGAATCATGTATAGTAGGCATCGGCAGAATCGAGAAAAAACCTATTGTTGTGAATGATTCCATTGAAATCGCTTCAATGATGGCTTTATCCCTCAGCTATGACCATCGCCTAATCGATGGCATGTTAGCGCAAAAAGCCTTAAACGAGTTAAAAAAATATTTAAGTGAGCCTGACCAATTGTTTGTAAAATAATACCATTAACCAACCACCCTACTGAAGTACGGAAATAGATGATAAAAGAAACGAATCCCGTTAAGAATGAAAAAACATTCGTTATTCGTTTTTAAACAATATTTACAGAATTTTTGCAAGGTAAACTTTCATTCCATTGTGTAGTGGACTTTGATTAGTTTTATTCTGAAAGCTAGAAGTTTATCCTTTACCGGCCAAAAAAATCCCCTCTTGAGGTAGACCATCTAAAAACTGCTTTTGCATGTTCTCTGTTTGACTGTCTACCTGGGAGGGTGCTTTTTTGGGGACAAATTCGTCTTTTTCTTACGGCCAAGTCCGTATGATTGTATAAAATCTTCCTTTCGGCTAAACGAACCAAGATTCCCGGCAAATCAAACCGCTTCCTTTTTACACAAAGTTCAGGACTTAATCTTTTCTTACAATGGACTGCTAGCCTTATTCAAGCTGCAAAAACAAAAATAAAAGAGATTGTTGAACAAGCGGATACGGAACAGTCAACAAGCAATAGAAATTTTTCAGTTCCAACCAAACCAGATAGACTTTCCCCTTACCGTACTCAATCCGTTGATATTCTACGAAAATATTATTTAAAATGGTTATTAATCAATTGAAACAATTGAAAGACCCCTGCCCATTTCTCCGGTTCCATTTCTACCACAGATCCTTCAGTCTGTCGTTCGATTTTAAGAATTCCCTGCCGCTAATTATGAACGATGACCCAAAAGCGGGGATCGATGAAACGGAACGTTCCCTTTTGCTGAATAGGTCCTTTGTCATTCAACATTTTCCAAGCCAGCTCGACAGATAACCGGCGGCATACCCAACTACTCTTTCAGCAGATGACAGATTTCTTCTTCCGTCAAATCCAGCATTTGCGCAATTTCTGTTATGCTCATTCCTTTTCCCCTCATTTTGTGAATAAGTTCACGCTCTTTTTGTCTCATCCCTTGCTCCAATCCTTGCATTAGTCCTTCTTCCCGCCCTTGCTTTAGCCCTTGTTTCAATCCTTCCTCCATCCCAGCGCGCCGCTCGCCCAAAAGGTTGGACAATTGATCCCGCAGCCATTTCAGCCGCATTTCATATGCGTAGCGATTTTCCGAACTGACGCTTAGCTTCTCCCACTCTTCCAACACTTCGCGAATTTCTTGCTCGTTCATCGCCAACACCTCCAGTTCCTTGAGAATTGCCTCATCAATCTCTCGTTTTCGGACATCCACCGCCGACAGCATCATCAACCAAGGCCACTCCGAAGATCGTTTGATCTCACGTCTGTATTTCTTCCATTTTACCATAAATTGTGATACATCAATGGCGTGAAATTCAAGATGCGCGCTCCATAGAAATTGTTCTTCATCCTCTCGGATATGAAAGATGGTGTGGAAGCGATCGGTTTCATGCGGAAAGAGCGGGTAGTTGAGGATGGCTATCATAATCGTGGGCGGAAGTTCGCTGTACCCTTGGCCTTTGAAAAGCGACTGGGAAAAGAGCCTCGCCCAGTAATACAAAATCCGCTCCGGCATATCGTGTTGGTCAATGATTTGAATTTCCACGTTGATCCGCTCGCCTCGGTCGGTCCACACGAGCACATCAAGCCGGTTCATTTTTCCCTCTTCTATCTCTTTTGCCAGCTCCGTGTTTTCAAACTGCACATCAACAATCCGGTCATGGCCTGTCCGATGCAAAACCGCATTCAAAAAGCGATTGTTATCTGCTTTCGGCTCGGATGGCCGAACAATTGTTTAAACATAAAGTCCAGTTTTAAATCGAGGTATTCCTTCATAACAGGGATCATCCTTTCGAGGAGAATGTGGGGGAGAATAGAGGTTCATCTAAAGAAAAGCCAAAACCATTGACAGAGTTTTCAGACAAAAAAGAGCCCATCGCCTTTCTAATACGCACTTCTTGACAAATCCCAACCGGCAGCCATTCTAATGAAAACTTTGCCACCAGTTATATCAGGAACATATGTTCTGTTAGTGCTATTGTAATACACATGACCTCCTCTTTCAACCACCAACATTTCGACAAATTTCGAACCGAGCCAAACACCATTTCAAAAGGTAAGCCCATTTACAAAAAAGCACCTTCTCCCTTGGAAAAAGATCCGTGTTGTCTTTTTGAAAACAGGAAAATGAGGAATCCCATGGGAGCAATCGGTGATTTGGTCGCAGGTTATTGTTCTGAAAAACAGGTAGATGAGGAAACACATCCTTTTTCCTTAAATGTAAATGGAATCGGAAATGAAGGCATCGTCTTTATTGGAATCGATCGAAAGAAAAGACAAGCACTAGCCATGATCCGCGCCTCATCCGGAGAAGATTGTACGAGTTTCATCATAGTCAGCATTCCTTTACTGTATGTCCCGCATTAAAAAAGGAAAGAGGGAGTGTATGAAAAGAGGTACGAAGACTTGCGGCAAATCAAGACTTGCATTGAAGCGCAACAAATCATCCACCGTGAGATCATTAGAAAAACCACTCGCATCTGGCGAAAAATAAATCTTATGATTCGAAAAATATCGGAAGTGCTGAAAGATGTGCGATGAAGAACCCGGTTACAAAGGAAAAGGCATATATAGATGGAGGAAATCAAATATTTGCACCTGAACAAATGAAATTGGAGACGTAAAGAGCAAAGAGCCTTCCTCATAAATCGATTTTCGACTTATAGCTGTCCCCTTTATGGAATAACGTTGAAAGATCATGCAATTCAGTCAAGCCCTAATATTGTGTAATAGCCGACTCCCAGCTCAGCAAACTTATGCCTGCGGAAATAGAACCGCTTTTCCGCTCGCTCCTCTTTCCATAAATTACTAGACTCATCATGAAATTCCCCTTCTTGGACAGTCCCTTCAACGGCCAAATCCAAATTATTGTGTAAAATCATACTCCCAGCCTAGCAAACTTAGACTCCCGGCAAATCCAACCGCTTCCTTTTTACACAAAGTTCAGGACTTAATCGCCTCCAACAAATTTTTTAGCTTTACTTATACAAAATCCAGACGCAATCAACTAAACGCAACAGGCAAAACTCAACCCACCATTTCATATCCAAAAGGATGAGAAATGGTGGGTTAATATTACTGTGTAGTATACCACTGATGGCCGTGCTTTTTATGCTGCAAACTTTTCATGGTTGTATACCGCTTCCTTCCATTAAAAAACAAACTCCACTGTCGGATTTTTCGTTACACAATCAATATGGACATCTGCTTTAACCATTCCGCCAAAGGTGTGATTGGAACCGAATGCAACGTGGACGGTATTGTACGCTTTTTCATCTTCCAAAATAACGCCTGTGATTCTTGCTGCATAGTTTGTTCCGATGCCTAACTCGCCTAACAAACGGCCGTTTCCATCCCCGAGCAGCGCCAGTAATTGAGCACCTGTCTCACCTGTAGCATCTACCAATCTCCCCTTTTCAATCGTTAATACAACAGGTTCATCGACTAAACCTATACCTGCAATCGAACCTGTAATTTCAATTTTTCCTACCGCCTGTTCTTCTAATGGAGCTATATACGCCTCACCTGAAGGAAGATTTCCGGATGCCGCTTTTCCGCGGAAAACACCTGTACTTGGTATGCCGTCTCTGCCTTCAACAGGAATCTTTAATTCATAGCTGTCGCCGGTTTTAATAATAACCATTTTTGCCTTTGTTAATTTTTCCGCTACTTCATTTGTTTCTTTTTCAACAATGCTATAATCTGCACTCATCGCACCATTCAAAAACATATCTTCTGTAATTCCCGGCATAGTAATGACACTTACTCCATGTTGATTGGCCGTTTTTCTTGCAGCAGTATGGGTCAATGAATGTTTCGTTAAACAAAAGACAAGATCAAATTCCAGCATTTTTTCTGCCGTTTCCTGCGGAGGTTCTTCCCCAGATTTACTCCGATCTTCCATTACATGAATTTTCGTTTTCCACCCATCATTTTTTAGAGCCTTTTCAAATTTTCTCCCTAACGATTCCGTACTATTATCCGTTAAAACAAGGATAGATATATTTTTGTCTACTGAAAAATTATTTTTCATTAAATTATGAACGGTTTCTTGAAAACTGCTCATACCTTTTCACTCCTTATTTTGCGTAAAATATATACTTGCCAAAACAAAAATGAAAGCGATGATCGTACCGAAACCGAGTGGTTCATCCAATAAAAAAACACCTAACAGAATCGTGGTAATTGGCATCAAATAGGTAATAAATAAGGCAAAAATGGCGCCGCCGGATTTAATTAAATAAAAATACAACAGATTCCCGATACCCGAATTAAATACGCCTAACATAACAAAATAGAAAAAATTATTTCCACTAAATAAATATTGATAGCTATCAAGATCAAATAAAAGCATAAAAATACCGGAATAAATACTGCCGACAGACATTGAAACAAAGGACAATGTGTAGACAGAAACCGAACTCAAAAACTTGCCTGTCAAAATCGAAGACAATGTATAAAAACTGACTGCCACTAACAGAAATATGGCACTCATTACCTGAAATTGCCCATTTGAAGAAAATCCAAAAACAAAAGATAATACTATACCGATAAAGCCAATGGCGACACCTAATAGTTCTTGTCGATGAACCTTCTGTTTTAATAGAAAAACACTAAATAAAACGCCAAAAATCGGACCTGTTGCATTGATAACCGCACTAATGGTTGTATCTAAACCCTTTTGGCTAAAACTCATAAATACCCATGGAACACCTGCGCTTAACAAGGTAATTCCAATTAAGGCACCCTTATTTTTAAAGTCTGTTTCTTTCTTTTTCAATAGAACGAATGGCAACAAAACCAGACCGCCAAATAAACAACGATAAAAAACAATAGAAACCGCATGAAAATCTGGTAAAAGCAATTTTGTAAAATAAAATGTCGATCCCCAAAGGAGGCTTAATACAAATAGAGCCAATACTGGCATTTCAGATTACATCCTTCCATGCTATAGGAAAACGAAAGCGCCCATTAAGCGATCTGCTTCCAGGCCTAGAGTCGCAGGACTGTGAACAACATCGGTGAAACAGCATCGCATAAAGAAAAAGCGAATGCTTTTTCCGGGAGATAAAAGGCACGATGGGGCTTGTGATCGATGTTGTCCAAATCGTACGGAGGCGATGGAAACCTCGCTCCTGCTAAAGCGCTTCAGCATTCAAGTTCAAAATGTAATTTCTTACTTTAAAAAGAGATCCGGATAAATCCGGATCAACTAAAAGACATATTCTGCGGCAATCCGTGCAACAAGTGTACGTGGAAGAATCACCGGCAAACCGCTCCCTTTTTTCGCTTCAAGTTTATGGGTTTCATTGTACCCCATACAATCCAACACAATTAACTCTGCACCCTGTTCTTTTAAGGATGCTGCCGCTCCGGCGATATCGCTTTCTTCATAAGGAGAAGCGGCTGCCGTTACCAATTCCAGTCCGACGCCCTCCCATTTTTTCGCTAATGAATGCCGCTGCTTTTCTAATGGAACCACTAACCCTAATTTACTGCCGCCCGTCATAATGGCTTGAACTGTATGCACTAAAATTTTATCCGGATAAATGATTGGTTTTGTTGTCACTAATGTTGGAAAATCACCGGTACATAACATAATCACTACTTCCACATCTTGTTCCAATTTGGTCAATTCATCCTGTAATAATGGAAGCAGCTTGCTTTTTCCAATCTCGACTGATTGACCATTGCGGAGTCGGGAAATATAAACTGTGTCCGAACCCTCAGGTTTGATGGCATCCAACGTTTCTTCCGTTAGCCGATCCAATCCGCCTCTTTCCACGATTTCTACATCCGCACCGAAAATTTTCTGAAAGGAAGGAGTGGCATCTGTGCGAGGGGATTGGCCGATTGTTAGTACACCAACCTTAGCCATGATTACTCATCCCCTAAAGTTTGCAAATGTTTCATGGAACCATAGAGTTTCACTAAGCGTTCATATTCTTCTTTATCATAAAATTCAAAGTTGCCTTGTGTATATTCTTTTGCCACTTCAATGCAAAATCTTACAGCTTGGGCAATATCGACTTCATGGCTAGCACCAGTACCGCATCCCGGTACAGCTGTTTTGGCAGTGATAGCGACGCCGACAACCGGTGCATCTGTTGCAACGGCAGGCTGAAGAATGCTATTTAAGTGGTAGACGCCATTGCCGTATGGCGTAATATCTTGCGTTGTGACAGCAAACGTGACTGGTAAATCACCCGTTGTCATTTCCATTATTCGCAGTAAATCATCATTGAATTTTAAAATATATCCTGATTTGACTGTTGGAGAAATCGCAATGCCACGGTGGTTTATCACTTTATTTCCTTTCGTTGTATCAATCGATAAAACGGCGTCCATTTCCGGGACTACTTCATATCGATTCATTGTTAATATATCAACAGGAGAATCCATAAAATCTACAGGTTCATGCGGCCGTGTAGGCGCATCCGGACAAATATGTGTCGTTACATAAACATCACCGGGCAGCCGATCCCCTTTTTCGGACATGATAGCAAGTTTTAAAGCTATTGTTACAGCCGCAGCTGCTCCATCACCGTCGGAAACAAATCCAATCCGATTTGGACGTGCGCCCAAACCGCCAAGTCTTCCGACAACACCCAATGTCGGAGCATGTCCGCCGCTCGATTTCCCATTTGTCCCTTTAATTAATATTTTGACAAAATCTGTTGACCCATTTTCGCCAGTCACTGTTGTGTAACTTGCTTCCACATATTTTTTTCCTTCAAATAAGCGGACAACCGCTTCTCCATTAACTGAAGCATCATCTAGTAATTCCAAAACTTCCATTGTATATTTTAAAGACATCCCACTCTCTCCTTATACAATTTTTTTGTTAATAACAGGTTCAATGGTTTTTAACAAATTGTGGTTATACATGGTTGAGCTTAATTTCAAATTCTCTTTTGGAACGGAAATGACGGCTACTTTCAGTCCCTCTTTCACCTCTGCACTGACAACCGGCATTCCTGTTTCTGCATTGAAAGTCATAATTAAATCAGGAAATGTCCCTTTTCTCTGGCCATTGACTTCGACTGTCATGTACTCATTCCAAAATGTTAATTCCAAGTCATCAACTTTTACAAACCCTACATCAAAACCGCCTTTTTCTTCAAGCTCGCAATAACTAACCGTTCCGGAATGAATAACACGCCCTTTTAAATGGGACGCAACGGCTTCAATTCTTTCCGGTCCCTCCGGTGCTGACAAAAAGACTTCGCCGAGTTCAATTGCTTGAGTAATGCCGCCTACTGCTGCATTTTCTTTTACATAATCAACAGTTACCGGATTTCGGCAAACGGCAACCATTCCGCCCGCTTCTACTGAAATACTTCTGACAATTTTACCGGCTGATTCCAGGGATGATTTTACAACACCTTCCACTTGTCTTTTCCCTTTTCCGCCGGCAAATGACTGGATGGAAACATAACCTTCAACTTCAGACAAATTCATGGAGCCCATCGCCCCTGTTGGATGGGCGCGTCCGTTGCTTGGCGCATCAATAACCGGCAGCCCGGTTGCCGCTGCCTGCAGCCAGCCATTTATCGTTGTTGCTGCCCCATTTTCATTTGTCATAAGCGCTTTAATAGGATGGTGAAACTCCTTTTGCATCCGGTTTACAGTCTCAACAAACTGGTCGGAACTAACAGAAGCTTCCTTAGAAGACGGAGCCCCTACTAATGAAACATTGACTACATAATCGCCGGCCTGTAATTCATCAATTGAAATTAATTCCGGCTGGCCAATGGAAAAAGTAGACTCGGCTTTTTGGAGACCGTCATGAATCCAGCCTCCGCCTCCCCCGCCGAGAATACAGCCGCCGTAAACGGCTTTTTTCGCATCTTCCATCGTTAATGTTTTTCTAGCCATTCTATCACCTCATTATTTCGCTTTAAACACGGATGAGAAGAAACTATATAATGCATCGCCGGCAATAAATCCAGCTGCGGTCGTATACATCTTATTTTCAGCTTCAGATCCTATAAATTTGATAACAAGAACGCGAATTATTAAACCGACAATAACAGCCCATCCTGCTAAAGGATTCATAATAAGCAACCCAGTAGCCAGCATAATGCCCAATTGTCTTTCCGTGCCGCCAATCAGCTGAATGATCACCCCGGGAATGGCCCATAAGAGCAACATAAGACCAACATTCCCGCTTAATCCAGACTTAATGGTGGATGCATATACATGATCAACCGGCGGAACTAAGCCTTGTCCAAAAAAGTTCTTGGAAAATAGGGCAACCATCACAATCGCGATAATGAACCCGATAAATGCACTTTTCAATTGTATTTTCCGTCCATATAATTCTTGTTCAACGGAAACGCCAGTCCGAATGATGTTGCCGGATTTCAAATCATATCCAAAATCTGCAAAAGCAGGTCCTGTTGCTGCTGTAAAACCGGTCAGCAATGCTAATGCAACTGGCGGGAAGCCGAGTATCATGCCGATTAACAATGAAATAAGTGTTACCGCAAATGCCGGGAACCAACCGGAGTGCATAGCCGCAATCCCGACTATAATTTCATGCACTAATGCAGCAAAAGCAGCAAATATAATGAAAAGAATCAATTGACCAAATGGCATTTCAGTAATGAGCCCGCCCATGACAGCAATTAGAATAGCGATTCCTAAGTAAAGCAGGAATCCAAAACCAAAACCTTTTTTAATATCGTCAGCACCGCGGGTATATTCGTATCCGCTTGTGTCTGTAACTTTTCCACCTTGTTTTCTCGTTTTTGTAAAAGTAATGATAAACTGAATAAGAGCAACGAGACCTGCGCCGATCATCATGCCATGTGGGATATAATAGTCTCCTAAATTCAAGCCAAACAACGGTTGCGAGTATCCGTTAAGTAATAAACCAATACCAAACATGCTCAAAGCCCAAAAATTCCCGATGAATGCAACACCAAAGGCCGACATGGAAATGCCGAAGTGGGATCCAACTAATCCGCCAAGAATCCCCAATCCAAGATATTTTGCCTTTTTGCCGCCTTCATCACCGGCTTTCAAAGCTTCGGCCGTTGCAACACCCGGAGGCCATACTTCGTTTGCCCCGAAAAGTTTCGTATCGAAAACTTTATAAAGGATAAGGGCATCGGTTAAAAGCGCCAATCCGGCTCCGATTAACATTGGAATAATAAGGTCCGGCAAGCCCATTACAAATGGTAGTCCAATAGGTATTAATAAACTATTGGCAGCCCCAAAAGTGGCAGCTGAAATGGATGTCTGAACTAAATTTTGATTTTCCAACGACTTAAATTGTCCAAAAATTTTAATTGGAATTCTCGCAAATAACATGGCGATTAATGCGCCGATGATGGATGTATTTGGCGTAATACCGAGCGTTGTAATTAGTTGCATCCCGATAATGGCGCCAAAAATAGAAATAAGAACAGAAAAAATAAAAAAGGTTAAATTGAATGTCCTATTTTGCATCTTTATGACCCCTTTTTAATTAATTGATAACCAATCCCTTGCGCCTCCACTAAATCGATAACAGGTACAGAAATTTTTCCGTTTAAATAATCTTTAAGTCCAATAGTGGAAAAACCTGTACAAGCAAACAGGATACAATCGGCGCCAGAGTTGACGACATCCTTTACTACTTCTAATAATTCATCTTTTGCCGTGGAAGCGAATAAATCGGTTGTTTTTCTAAGAGAAGGATGATAGGAGTAGGAATGGAATTTCCTTCCCAATTCCTCTTTCATTCGTGCTGGAGGTGCGTCGGTAATGCCAATGATGCCAATACGGTTTCCTACCATACTTGCAGCATGCGCCCCACAACCCCCCGCGCCTAAAACCGGCAAATCAATTTCATTTCTTGCTTCATCCAAGCCTGGATCTGCAGCACAACTAATGGTAATGGCATCAATGTTCGGTTTTTCCGCCAATTCTTTTGCTAACTCAACGATTTTGGGTATGGCTTTTTTCTCCGATTCATCATCGTATATTCCATTAGGTTGCGATGGAATACAGCGTGTGACCGATTCTATGGAAAAATATTCTTTCAATTTCTTCCCGTGTTCATTTAAAATTTTTTCATCATCAGTTGTTAAAACACGAATAATACCTAACAATTCAACCACCTCTATCGGATTTTTCACCATTATAAATTTTTTAACTATTTCTATAAATGCAAAAAGAGTGAAATCATTTTCTTTGTGAATTATCCATATTGTGCATTGTTGATCTTTACGCAAATGATCTATTTGATAAAAAAAAAGAGAGACGAACCATTTATTTCGCCTCTCTTAAGCTATTTTCATGATTTTTAAGCAAAATATTAAAATAAAACGATTTTCCGAATTGTTTAAATCTATATTTAGTAATTGTTCAATTTTTTTCAATCGATAGGTCATCGTTCGCCGATGAATAAACAGAATTTCTGCTGCCTTTGAAACATTGCCATTTTCTTGTAAATAAACTTCCAATGTTTTTAATAAATCATTTTTTTTATCTTCCAGCAATGGCGCCAAAAAGTTAAGTGCGTATTGTTTCGCTAACGGTTCATCAATTAAATTTAGTAAAAACTGATAAATTCCCATTTCATTGTATGTGTAAACATATTCTCCCTTTTTTACATTCGAACCGACTTCGATGATTTTTGTAACAGATTGCACGACCGTATCGAGGTTGGCTCCTTTTGCAAAATAAGGGCTAATCGAGACATATAATCCCCTTAAAGGATTCAATTTATTGTACGACTCTATTTGGTTTTTCCACCGTTGAACCATTTCACTATAATTCTCTTCAATACCAGTTAGGAGCGCATAAAATTTTCTGTTTTTCATAAAGATAAACACTTGGCTTTTATGAATTTGCAATTGCTCAATGATATCCATTAACTTATTTCGAATTAAACCTTCATAGTCAATCAATGACGAATTGGAATGCGGGATGTTTAAACTGTCCGAATAAAAGTGAATAATGACATTATTCTTTTCGTTTGCCTGATCCAAATGGTCAAAACCCTTCAGAAACCCATTCATTTGTTCATAATCATTTAGACGCTTTCTCTGATTATACAACTGTTCTTTCAATAATACATCTTTTAGCTTGTTCCCCACTTCTTCTAAATGATTTTGAAAGACAGGATCCGTGATTAAAGAATTGATACAGTGAATGTGGACAACGGCAAATACGCGGTTTTTATAAGTAAGCGGGATAATCATTTGCTTTCGATATCCTTCTATACTAAATAAAATATTTTTCGTGTGTGAAAATTTAGTAGTCCACTCCCCCAACATTTCATCATATCGCTGATAGGTTGGCAGTGAAAAAAGTGCCGCTGACTTTCTCCATCCATCGGATGTAAAGTTTTTTGCAGCATATAGAAGTCTTCCTTCGTTATCTTCTATATAAACGGATCCATTTAACATCTTTGATAACTCATCAAGCGCTTCTTGAACCGAATCGATTTCCATTGCTCCAAATTTTGACAAAGGATTTTCCGAACGACCCTGTCCAAAATACTTCTCTTTATATAAACATTCATAAAGTGGTGTTAACACGTTTATATAGGAAATGTTTTTAGGCAAAGTGATGATGGGAAAGTCATGTTGATTGGTAATGGCAATCATTTCTTCCGGAAGCGAATCAATAAATCTTCCGACTTTTATAACTAAACCAGCCGCCCCAATCGATATCAAATCCTTTACAACTTGAATTTGTTTATCCGGATCGTCTTTTATTGAATAAAAGGTTGTTAATACTAACATACCGGGAGTTGCCCAATTCAATACTTCCGGAACTTCCATGACTTCAACGGTTTCTATTTTCCGGAAAATCCCCTTTTCACCAGCAACGATCTTTCCTGAAGCTAATTCGCCAATTTTTAATGCATCTTTTACTTTCATCCCTTCATCGCCTCGAGAAAAAATTTGAAAAGGAAATATTTTTTGAACATTATATCACCAATTGAAAAAGATAGTAATACAAAATTGTTGAGAGTAATGGAAATAGTTCGTAATTTCGTAAAAATTTTATAGTTAATGAGGCTGATTGTTTGTTTTATAGATTTGAAATATAGGGCATATCTATAGGTCAACCCGTTATTCTCCTGAAAAAACCAATTACTTTATGCAAGTTTCTAAAGGATTGACATTAACCGAAATTGAATGGTTTACGACAAAAAACCGAAAGAACGAAACTTGAAAGAGACAAACAAATGCCCGGACGTATATGCAAAAAAGCCGCAACGGTTTGGGAATATTATCAAAAAAGAACATAATAGGTGAAAACATCTAAAAAATGCGGCGATGTCGTTTCAAGATGAAGTCTAATAATTTGTGTAAAAAGAAGCGGACACAAAGCGGTTCTATTTCCGGAGATATAAGTTTGTTGAACTGGGAGTCGGCTTTTACACCAACATTAGGATTTAACCTCATTTCAATATGCGCCTGATAGCCGACAATCCTTAATCAAACGTTTAATTAAGAAAAAGCGGGCGAAAAAACTGCTTCCTGTTTTTGATTGGGAGCTAGCCAGTCATGAAAACATATGAAATGCCGAATACACTATAGCGGCAAAAAGTCTATGTCGGAACGAAAGAATACTATGCAAATCAATCGTATGGAATTCCATATGAGCGCTCCAAAGAAATGTTCCTCATCTTAACGCAAATGAAATACCGTATGAAAGCGACCTGTTTAATGAGAATATAAAGGGTTGTTGAGGATCGTAACCATAGTGAGATGAAGTTCGGAATACGCTTGTTTCAAGGAGAGCAAAGGAAAACAGCCTTGCTAATAATACAATACTCGATCTTGCAAATCATGCTTGTGAACTATTTGAATTTTACGTTCATCCGCTCTTACGTTTCTTTCACAAATTCCGTATTTTCGGCCGCGTCCGGCTCCTATAAAATAACAATTCATAAAAGTGATGGCAATCCACTTTCGGCTTGGATGGCCGAACAGCTGTTTAAACATGAGATCCATTTCCAAATCGAGGTGACGGGGTTGATCGCTGCCAGCCGTACAAAAAGCTACAGTCCACCACCGTCTGCTTTTCAAATGTAATGATCCGCATTTACAAAATAGAACTATCACCCCGGATGGGGACAAACAGAGGAACAATTCTAAAATAACATAAGGAAACTTACCACAAAGCGAAAGTAAGTTATAATGAATGGTAGCAGAAAAGAAATGAGATGGGTGGATTGATAAACATGAAAATCAAAACATTATTGATTGCTCCCTACCCCGGTTTAAAAGAATTAGCCTTAACCCTTGCCAAAGAACAACAATTGTTGGACATGACCGTTGTACAAGGAGATTTACGTGAGGCGATTCCTATTGCGAAACAATATGAAAAAGAAGGCTATGATCTCATTATCAGCCGCGGCGGCACTGCGCAGCTGCTGCGCCAGCATGCATCACTGCCAGTCATTGAAATAAAAGTCTCCGGCTATGACATATTGCGTATATTGACATTGGTCAAAGACTATAACGCACATCTTCGCATTATTGGATTCCCCAACATATGCCAAGGTTTTATTTCTGTCTCCAATCTTTTAGGCATCAAAATTCCTTATACCATTATCCATGACCAAGAAGAGGTAGAGGAAGCCGTCCAACAAGCGAAGGCCGGCGGCGCCCAAGCGATTATCGGAGACACGATCACGTGCAAGACAGCGGAAGCGCACGGGCTTCAGAGCATACTGATCACTTCAGGCAGAGAGTCCGTGATCGAAGCGTTTGAACAAGCAAAACAAACTTATCAAATTATTGAAAACACCGCCAAACAAACAAAAATATATCAACAACTGCTGCAAAAAACAAAAGAACCTATTGTTGTTTATGACGAAAATGGCACGATACAATTCGCTAATTCCTCTTTTCAAAAGATATTGCGATTTATCAAAAAGGATTCGGATGAATCTTCTATTTATGCGTATTTTCCGTTTCTCCACAATGCGTGCGCGCAATTATGCAAAAAAATTGAACCGATCGAAATATTGTACTCTTTCGCAACCGACGATGAACTAATGCAGTTTCGGCAAGGATACCTTAAAACGGATAATGCCGAAAACCAGTATTACCTGCGGTTTTCGGACGAAGAGAAGGAAGACCGGCAAGAATACGGCCTATCCGTTGCTGCCATTCAGCCAATCATGACTTCCTTTTCACAGATTCCCGGGAACAGCCAACTGATGCAAGCAGTTATTAAGCAAGGAAAAAAGGCTGCGGCGCATAATAAGCCAGTAGCATTATACGGAGAAAAAGGAACTGGAAAAAAAACACTGGCCGGAATCATTCATTGTGAAAGCAAGGCGCAAGATGGTTTTCTGCTGCTCATCCGGATCTTAGAAGATCATCGCGAGATTGCAGACTATCTCAAACTCATCCTCGTCCATTTGGAAACGGGGACATGTTTTATCCAAGGTGTGGAACGTTTGCGGTTGGAACACCAAAATCATCTAGCGCAGCTCATCGATCAGACAAAAGCACGCATTATTTTTTTATTTCATGATAACCCGATTGATTTGTTGCGGCAAAAAAAATTATCGGGTCAAATTTTTAAACAATTTAAACAAAACCAAATCCGATTGCCGTCCCTAAAAGAACATGCGGAAGATTTGGACGAATATCTCCGAAAATTTATTGCGCAATATAACGTCAAATACGGAAAGCAAATTGTAGGTGTGCAGGAAGAAGCGCTAAAGTGGCTGTACAGCCGTACTTGGAAAAATAATTTACAAGAATTAAGCAGTGTGATGGAACAAGCCGTTCAGTTTGCGAATCATGAGTATATAAGGAAAGAAGATTTCAACGACATTTTGAAAAACACGGATGATCACACTCAACTGGGCTGCTCCGTGATTGATCTCAATAAACCGCTCACCGAAATCGAAAAAGACATTATCTGGAAAGTATTACAAGAAGAAGAGATGAATCAAACAAGAGCCGCCAAAAGATTGGGGATCAATCGGAGTACGTTATGGAGGAAACTGAAATAACGTTGCATTATGCAACATTATTTAAGTTTTTTTATTATAAATCAAAAAATTGTTGATAAATTAAACATAAATAAATAAAATATAGTTGTAAGCGATTTCTGTATGCGTTTTTTTATAAAACTGTTTCATTTTTAAACATAATTGTGAGGGAGAGATGAAAAAATGAAAATCAAGGCAACGTTGGATCGCATTCCAGGGGGAATGATGATCGTTCCACTCATCGTGGGGGCCATCATCAACACATTGTTTCCGAACGCAGCGAAAACATTCGGTTCGTTCACAGGTGCGCTGCTGACAGGAGCGTTGCCAATCCTAGCTGTTTTCTATGTGTGCATGGGGGCGACGATTGATTTTAAAGCCACTCCGTACATCCTAAAAAAAGGAGGCGTGCTGCTCCTCAGCAAAATAGGCACCGCAGCAGTGATCGGGATCATTGCCGCCCAATTCCTCGGTGAAGGCATGATTAGCGGAGGGATGTTTGCAGGGTTGTCAGTGTTAGCCATCGTAGCAGCCATGAACGACACAAACGGCGGGTTGTACATGGCATTGATGGGCCAGTTTGGCAAGAAAGAGGACGTCGCTGCTTATTCGATCATGAGTTTGGAATCAGGTCCGTTCCTGACGATGGTAACACTCGGAGTAGCAGGACTTTCCGCTTTCCCTTGGCAAACATTGGTAGGTGCAATCTTACCCTTGGTCATCGGGATGATCCTTGGCAATTTGGATCAAGAGTTGCGCGAATTTCTCGGGCGTGCCGTTCCAGTGTTAGTTCCATTTTTTGCGTTCGCACTGGGGGCTGGTCTGAACTTGCTGAACGTGTGGAAAGCGGGAATTGCAGGAATTTTGCTGGGGATCGCAGTTGTACTCATTACGGGTACGGTGCTTTGGGTCGTTGACCGATTGACAGGAGGCAATGGCATAGCAGGGCTTGCGGCCGCTTCAACAGCAGGCAATGCAGCGGGTGTCCCTGCGGCAGTTGCGGCAGCCAACTCTTCGTATGCTCCGGTAGCTCCCGCAGCCACTGCATTGGTCGCTTCCTGTGTCATCGTCACCGCCATCTTGGTTCCAATCGTCACCGCTTGGTGGGCAAAACGGATCGGGGCAGACAACAAAGCAACGGTTTGATGGACGGAGGGAGACAGGATGAACAAACTAGCCATTATTGCCGATGACTTGACAGGCGCTTCCGATTCCGGAGTACAATTCGCCAGGAAGGGGCTTGCCACGCAGGTCTTGTTTGATCTGACCGGGCTGTCCAGCGTGAGGGATATAGAGGCAATCGTAGTCGACACCGATAGCCGATCGCTTCCCGCGCTTGATGCATACCGGCGTGTACAGAATGCAGCGAAATTATTACAGGAGATGGGATTTCGCCACCTGTACAAAAAAATCGATTCCACCCTTAGAGGAAATATCGGAGCGGAAATCGATGCCATTTACGATATAATAAAACCGACATTTATGATAATTGCACCGGGTTACCCTCAAAACGGGAGAACCATTTATAAAGGGCATCATTTTTTACACGATACATTGCTGCATGAGACAGAATTATCACGAGATCCGAAATGCCCGATAAAAGAATCATATGTTCCCAGTTTAATAGCCAAGCAGACGAAGCGCCCTATAGGACTGATTGACTACCAAACCCTTCGTCTCGGATTTGACAAAGTCAAAGAACAGCTTGATCGTTATCGGGCAATAGGTATTCCTTACATCATCTTTGATTCCTTAAGCGAGGAAGATTTGCAGGACATCGTCCGATACGTGTGCCGGATCAATGAAAAAGTCGTATGGGTCGGATCGGCAGGATTAGCCAATTATCTTCCCGAAGCTTATCACCTGCAAAAAACAAACAAAGCGGACATGATCGAGCCAATCGAACGGCCCATTCTGCTCGTCGTAGGCAGTGTAAGCCAAGTTTCCCGCAAACAGCTCGATCGCGCCCTTTCTTTACAAAATGTGAAAGGAATACCGGTAGATTCGATAAAACTCGCACGCAATGACCAGTCCCGTTATGAGGAGATGGAAAAGGCCTTTCACCAAGCGGAACAATGGGCTAAACAAGGTTATCATGTCGCTCTCTATTCTTCGGCTTCGCCAAATGAAATCAAACAGGTGCAGGAAATAGGCAAATCGAAAGGATTGAGCGCAATCAAAATAAGCAATTTCATCTCCCAAAGTCTAGGAGAAGCCGCCGCTAGGTTAATTCAGAAAGGATATTTTGGCGCCATGATCTTAACGGGCGGCGATACGGCAAAACATGTTTGCGATAAAATCGGGGCTAAGGGTTTTGAATTGCTGGATGAAGTGGAAACAGGAGTGCCAATAGCGAAATTAATTCATGACTCAGGAATGTACGTAGTAACAAAGGCGGGCGCCTTTGGTTCGGAAAATACATTTATTCAAGCCATTCACCAATTAAAAGGAGTAGATGCCAAATGAAACCTGTCATCGGAATCACGATGGGAGACGCTGCCGGTATAGGGCCGGAGATTATCGTAAAAGCTCTGCAAAACCGATCCATTTATGAACAATGCAATCCTTTAGTGATAGGAGATGCAAAAATATTAGAACGGGCAGTTCAAATTACCAATTCCAAACTGGCCATTCACCCTATTTCATCGGTAAAGGAAGCAGCCTGCCAATACGGCACAATTGATTGCATCGATTTAAATTTGCTTCCCGCCGATTTGCCTTTTGGCCGGATATCAGCAGCTGCAGGCGATGCCGCATTCCAATTTTTAAAACGCGCCATCGAATTAGCGCAAAACGGGGATATTCAAGCTATTTGCACAGCTCCTTTAAATAAAGAAGCCCTGCACAAAGGCGGACATCAATACCCGGGACATACCGAAATTTTGGCCGATTTAACGGGCACTCAAGATTATGCAATGATGTTGTCCTCTCCAAAACTTAAAGTCATTCATATCACCACCCATGTCGGGTTAATTAAAGCGATTGAAATGATTAATCCCGATCGAACCTACAAAGTCATTAAACTGGCTCACGAAACGTTAACAAGAGCGGGAAAAGAAAACCCAAGCATCGCCGTGTGCGGCATCAACCCTCACGCAGGAGAAAACGGTCTGTTTGGCAATGGAGAGGAAGAGGAAAAACTCATTCCCGGCATCCGAAAAGCACAAGAGGAAGGAATCAATGCAACAGGGCCATATCCGGCAGATACATTATTTTACCGTGCGGTGCGCGGAGATTTTGACATTGTTGTCGCTTGCTACCATGACCAAGGGCACGCCCCTATTAAAGTGCTGGGGTTGGAAGCCGGAGTAAACATCACCGTCGGCCTCAAAGGCGGCATCATCCGCACATCTGTCGACCATGGAACAGCCTTTGATATCGCAGGGAAAAACCTGGCGGACGAACGCAGCATGCTCGAAGCGATTCGCGCAGCTATCGAACTGGCTCCAAAAGTTTAATCACCAACCTTTTGCTATATTTGTCTGGTTTTAGCAATTAAAAAATGGTTCTTACGCAATCTTGATGATAGGAAGGAGTTAATTGAGAAAAATTAGTGTGCAAATGGAATTTTTTAGTTTCTCATTCTCAATTATCTCGACTTTTCACCAAAAGGACGAAAGAACCTAAAAAAGTATGAAATGACAAATAAGAAATTCAATTCTTTGTAAAAATTTCATTTCCTATCGCTTGACACGGTGTTTCTGCGGGCATGAGTTTTTGAAAAGGGGCAAGTGAAAGGACTTTGCAAGGCATACTAGCCTTTCATATCCTACTCCATGTAAAGCGGTGAATATGCAACAATATTGCAAACCCTTAATTGCCAAACACTACATTTCTTAAAATGCCATTAACCATTTATCAACACCTGTCTGCTTGCTATTTTTCAAACCCAACAACTGCCAAATCGTCACGATCATCATCAAATAGAAATAGAATATTCAGTCATTACTATACACAACGCCGCCCTAGTTGCAGGGGCGGCCGATCTTTTTTACCCTTTAATTTAAATTAGCCCTATTTTAGGGGTGGGCAGGTTGCTTTCATGTGCCACTAAAAAAATATTGGACAAATCGATTTCGCCACCTTCAAATAGGAGTGGGTAGCTTGATTGAGAAACAAAGATTCGTGTGTGAATCTCATTCGTTCAACGAAAATTTCAAAATACATATTATTTTTTAAAGGTTAAAGTCTTCGATTATTTGTTTTATTTTCAGGAGTTTGTCTTTGAAGGATTCCTGTTCGAAATATCGACCTGCTTTATTGATAGATTCAAGTAATTGGTAAATTACTTTAAATAGTATTTTGTAAAAGATTTCTTTGTAATAGACTTGATGATATGAAATGGCTATCAGTCTTTTGATGTTTTCCTGATTTTTGTTCATTTTAGACAAGATTACCAAATGGATATGTGTTTTTTACACTCAGCTAACAAAACACAACTATAACAAAATGCAAGCCTCTGAATTTAGAGACTTGCAAAAAAAGGACTTTATTTATCATTTTATCGTTTTGATAAAACCTCAATGACTCGGTCTTGATCCTCTATTGTCATACTAGAACCAGAGGAAAAACAAATGCCATTGGCAAACAATTTATCCGAAATGCTCCAACCTTCCTGATGAGGATAATACTTTACCCCGTTAAACACAGGCTGCAGATGAAGCTGCTTCCATACAGGACGTGCTTCAATATTTTCTTCCGAAAGAGCATTGATAATATCCAGTGGTGTTACATCAAGCACTTTTTTGCCAATTGTCAGCGTTGTCAGCCACGGTTGGACATCTTGCTTTCCAATTCGGCATAAAGTGAATACCTTCGATATGTCCTAACGCTTGCACGTAACGGTCAAAAATCGCTCGTCTCGTTTTCAAGCGCTCATCCAACACTGCCAACTATGCCCGTCCGATGCCGGCGATGATATTGCTCACGCGATAGTTGTAGCCCATTTGACTATGTTGATTTGAGGAGCCGGATCGCACGCCTGTGTCGCCAAAAAGCGGGCTTTTTGCAACGCTTCGACATCGTCGGAAACCAACATTCCGTCGCCAGAAGTGGTAATGATCTTGTAGGCTTTAAAACTAAATAATAGAACTACTGATAATATCATATACCGCCTTAATTACCCGTTCTTGATCTTCTTCTGTCATCTTTGTATAAAGAGGTAAACTAACAGCCCGTTTATAGTTGGCTAAGGCATTTGGATAATCTTCTGGTTGCAGCTGGTAAGTATCTCTCCAGTACGGCTGAATATGAAGAGGAATAAAATGGACACTACACCCAATTCCTATTTGAAACATTTGTTCAATAAAGGTTTCACAGCTAATCTGAACATCATCAGTTAACCGAATTACATAAAGGTGCCATGCATGTAGATCAGCCTCTTTCGCTTTACAAGGCAAAATGATTGGTAAATCTTTAAATGCTTCATTATACTTTTCAGCCATTTCTTGACGTTTTTTTTGAAACTTGTATACTTTTCTGAGTTGATGTATCCCAAGTGAAGAAGCTAAATCAGTTAAATTGTACTTAAATCCTGGAGCAATAACTTCATAATACCAAGACGGCTTGTTAGATGTATATCTGTCAAATGCGTCCCGACTTATACCATGCAGCCGCATAACCCGACACCGCTTCGCAATCTCTGGATTTCGGGTAACAATCATGCCACCTTCTCCAGTTGCTAGTGTTTTAGTAGCGTAAAAACTATAAACTGTTGCATCACTCTCTAACGTTCCAATTAACTTTCCTTTATAAGTAGTTGGGAGAGCATGTGCTGCATCCTCCACTACTTTTAGCCCATAAGCTCGAGCAATTGCAAGTATTTCATCCATTTCACACGAAAGACCCGCAAAGTGAACAGGAATAATCGCTTTGGTTTTTGGGGTGATTTTTTCTTCAATTTTGTTTGGATCGATATTAAAAGTATTGGGATCAATATCGACAAATACAGGATGAGCACCCAAATAGCGAATTACTTCTGCTGTGGCAGTAAATGTGTACGGTGTTGTGATTACTTCATCACCTGGTCCAACTCCAATTGCTTCTAAAGCCAAATGAAGGCCTGCCGTAGCAGAATTAACTGCAATCGCTTCAATATTTCCACCTAAAAACTCAGCAAAATTTTGTTCAAATTGTTTTGTTTTTGGTCCTGTCGTTAACCATCCTGAACGTAAAGAATCGACAACTTCGTTAATTTCTTCTTCCCCTATATCAGGCAAAGCAAAAGGTAAGAAATCTCTCATAATTTACACTACCTCTTATTGATTTTTTAGTAATTGATCTTCAGGAACATCTCGTAGTTTTTTTGCTGGCGCACCAACTACTAGTTCTCTTGCTTTAACATCCTTTGTTACCACACTCCCTGCTCCAACTGTACCATCTTCCTCAATTACCTTACCTGGAAGGATTGTAGCGTTAGCTCCAATACGCCCACCAGTCTTGACTGTAACTCCTTTAAATTTTCCAAAACGTTCTTTGGAGCGGGCTAAATAATTATCGTTTGTAGTAACAACACAAGGAGCAATAAATACATAATCTCCTAGTTCTGAGTAAGCTGTAATATATGCATTTGTTTCAATTTTGCACTTTTGCCCAATCTTACAATCATTTTCAACAGCTACTCCACGTCCAATAATTGTCCCTTTGCCAATTGTAACTCGCTCGCGAATGGTTGCTAAGTCTGCAACAAATACTTCATCGCCAATTATAGCATTTGCATAAATAATGGCTGATGTCCCAATTGTACAACCACTACCAATTACAGCAGGAGGAAGTTTTTTAACCTCTTGTAAAATAGAATTTTTCGCCCTAGTAGGCTGTTTACCAATAACAACGTTATCTTGAACAATTGTATAATGACCAATTTTAGTTCCTTCATAGATTACAACATTATTGCCAATAATAACACCTTGACCAAATTCAACATTTTTTCCAATTACAACATTTTTACCAATTGTAGAAGGTTGGTTCATAATCATTTATCCTCTCTTAAAAAATTCATTAATATGGTTCACAATTTTTTCAGAAGCTTTTCCATCACCATACAATTCATCTATATAACATCGTTCATAATTTTGATTTAAAATTTCACTTAAATTTTGTTTTATAGGATTTACAAGTATATTCCATCCACATTCAATCGTTTCAACCCATTCAGTTTGGTCACGTAACGTATAACAAGGCACTTTCAGAAAATATGCTTCTTTTTGTACTCCACCTGAATCAGTGATAATACCTTTTGCATATTTCTCTAATATTAACATTTCTAAATAAGATACCGGCTCAATCAATTTAATATGTTCTGCCGAATAAACTCTGTCATAAAGATTAATTTCCTTTAAAATCTTATGAGTTCTTGGATGAAGTGGAAGTATAACTTGATTCTTTAATCTTAATAACGATTCTACAATTGCTGTTAAACGATTATGGTCATCTGTATTCTCTGCTCGATGAATCGTTCCTAAATAATATGTTTTTGGCTCAACTCCGAATTGTTTCAAATTATACTTACTCTCTGCAATTTCTAAATTATATAAAACTGCATCATACATGACATCTCCAACTAGATGAACATTTTCTGTGATATTTTCATTTTTTAAATTATCAACAGCAACTTTAGTTGGCGGGAACAATAAACTAGATACATTGTCCGTTAATATGCGATTTATCTCTTCAGGCATCTTTTTGTCAAAGCTTCTTAATCCAGCTTCAATATGAAATACGGGAATATGCAATTTACTAGCAGCAAGCGCCCCTGCGAGTGTCGAGTTGGTATCGCCATACACCAAAACAGCATCTGGCTTTTCATTCAATAATACTTGTTCGATCTTAATTAACATATCCCCGGTCTGCTTTCCATGAGAAGCAGAACCTACACCTAAATCATAATCAGGTTTTGGAATATTGAGTTCTTCAAAAAATACTCCCGCCATTTTATAATCATAGTGCTGTCCAGTATTCACAAGAACTTCTCGATAATAGTGGCGTAGCACCCTTGAAACAGGTGCTACTTTGATAAATTGAGGGCGAGCTCCTACGATCGTCACAATCTTTTTCATCATACTTTTTACTCCTCGTATACTAAGTTTCAGAAAGTTTTTTATCGAATTTCCAGTCCGATACGCTCCTTGACAATCGCATATCTTGGGTG
>ERZ1673772.27-NODE-27-length-35553-cov-30.795453_pt1 | contig 35553 bp, 41 predicted proteins | sample MGYA00580140_ERZ1673772 | MGnify/ENA primary metagenome ERZ1673772 (study PRJEB41219, sample SAMN04549600) | soil metagenome | isolation source: soil | place: USA: Texas, Big Bend National Park | collected 2009-03-17 ...
ATGGGATTTTTCATCCCAAGAGTGGCTCACTTTTGAAGTGATCACCTTGGCTCAAGTTATCATTGACAAATACATTCTCCTTCTTTAGGGTCAAAGTAAAAGGTGATTTCGTTATTCCAATTATGAATATACTTACCTTCCAATAATTCATATTGTTCAAATCCCTTTGTATCTGTACAGTATGCTACTACATCTCTATCATCACTATCATCCATTAGCAACTTATAAAATCTCATTATTTCTTCCTCCAAAAATCTTTATAAAGCATCTAATTTCCTGTTTCAATTTTCGAATCATCTTAAAAATTTCCTTTTATCCCCCTTAGCTATTTTATCAAAGGTTCTAATATTCCTTAACACATACTCGTGATAAGCATTTGGATGTCTTCCCTGATAAGGTAGTAATTCTATATTCCAAACGTCACCAAATCTAGTCTATATTTTTTCGTTATAGCCTCTATTTGTGAAGTATATTTTTTACTTTTATTAGTAGCATAATGATGTTTTTGTCAGGGTTTACCCGTACCCTTAGTGCTAAGTTCAACGCCATCATTGCCTGCTTTACTTCCGCCTAGATTTAACCCCGTCTTCTCACTCAGATAAGCTTGAATTTTATTCTCCAATCCATTGGTGTTCTCGACCAGAGCCTTAACGTTCCCAATCCCTTCCATGGCCTATCCCATTGCCGGTCAGGGATTGTGGTCAGGGCGTTGTCTACGAACCGAACTATGGGAATTGAAACTTAAACGTGATCAAGATGTTTCAAGTCATAGACCAACGTTTTTATCTTAACTAAGAGGAATTGAAACGAGTAAACCCACAAGTTATTCTAAAAGTTATAGAAACAATCATTTTACTCAAAAATAGCTTGTTTCATTTCTTTTCCGCAACGGTATCAATAAAACATTGTTATAACAGGTTCCATGTCTTTGATGTATACTGGCTTTCACGATCCTAATGATGAATCACTATTAAGTTCATGGGATTGTATCGCCTCAAAACAAATTATTCAAAAATCCGGAGTAGAGGAGGCTCTATTCCAATATTAATAATTAGAAGAAGATCGTCCTTTGTAATAGCTCCAAGTTCAGCATCTAAAGGTAACCTGTCCTTTGCCATATCAGTCGTAGCGGGGGCAGGTTTTTTCTATTTTCATGAACAAAATGCACATAATTATTTTTATTTGCAAAAAAACATTATTCAGAAAATTGTTGCTATAATACCTTTGAAAATGTAAACGCTGTCAAAAAAACAAGGGGGTACTGTTGATATGAAAAAGTGGTGGTTCTTTCTAGTGATGGGGATCGTCGCGGTGATGATTGCGGCTTGCGGAAGTACTGCGACGACAAAATCATCTAACAAACAAGAAAATTATCCAACAAAACCGATTATGTTTGTCGCTCCTTCAGGTGCTGGGGGCGGCTGGGATTTAACAGCAAGGGCGATTACGAAAATATTGGATGAAACAAATCTGGTAAAGCAAACGATGACGGTAGAGAATAAACCGGGCGGTGGAGGAACCGTGTTTATGGCGGAATATGCGACACGAGATAAAAACAATGATTATAAGCTGTTCGTCAACTCCCCGCCAATCATTATTAACAACTTAAAAGCGGAAGGAAACAGCCCATATGGCTATAAAGATACAACACCGCTTGCCCAACTAACAAAAGATTTTGGAGCGATCGTGGTCAGAGCGGATTCGAAATTTCAGTCGTTGTCTCAATTATTGGATGCGATTAAGCAAAATCCGAAATCGGTGACGGTTGCCGGCGGATCGGCACCAGGATCGATGGATCATTTAGTTGCGATTCTTCCTATTTATAAATCCGGTATTGATCCGAAAATAGTGAAATACGTGTCGTACGATGGCGGAGGGGAAGCAATTGCAGCGCTGCTTGGCGGAAATACCGATGTCATAGCAACAGACGCTTCTTCTGTTAGGGAATATGTAAAAGCAGGAAAAGTGCGGGTGCTTGCTGTCTCAGCGCCGGAACGTCTTGGCGGTGTTTTGAAGGACGTACCGACGTTAAAAGAGCTTGGCATTGATGCGGAATTTACGATTTGGCGAGGCGTCTTTGGTCCAAAACAAATTTCTGACGATGCGAAAAAGTTTTGGGAAAATACATTCAAAAAATTGTCTGAGCATGAAAAATGGAAAGAAGAGTTAACAAAACAAGGATGGGAGCCTGAGTACAAAGGTTCCAAAGAATTTACCCAATTTTTACAAGAACAAGAACAGCTTATTAGCGACATGTTAAAATCACTCGGAATGCATAAGTAAGTGGATGGAGGAGAGAATTCTTCTCCATCTTTATAACAAGAATGGAGGGATGTGAGTGAGTAAAACGTTTGATCGTATTGCTGCCATTACCTTTTTGGCCGTTGGAGCTTTGTTTATGGTGGAAAGTCTGCGAATCTCGAAAAGTGCGTATGGGAGTGCCGTCGGACCAAACGTGTTTCCATTTTTGCTAGGACTTATTCTTGTGTTATTAAGCATTAAACTGCTCTTCGAAACGGCAAGATATGTGCATTCAGAAAGCGAAAAGCAGCCGCTGCAATATAAAAAGTTTTTCATCATTTTGCTTGCCGCCGTTTTCTACGCTGCTTTATTAGAAACAGTCGGCTATGTAATTACCACTTTTGTCTTTCTTGTTATTGGATTTCAGACAATGGAAAAAGGTGGGCTGTGGAAATCGGTGTTGTTTGCCGCTTGTTTTTCTCTGGGGGTATACGGGCTATACGTCAAGCTGTTGCAAGGAACGTTGCCTAGCTGGCCAATTTGGTTGCAGTAAAGGAGGTAGAAAAGTATGGATGCATTGACATTTTTAATCGATGGCTTTCAAACCGCATTGCAGCCGCACAATCTGTTTTTCGCCTTTCTTGGAGTGCTGATTGGAACGGCGGTAGGAGTGCTGCCAGGGATTGGGCCGATGAGCGGGGTAGCGCTGCTCATCCCGGTAACCGCTTCGATGACGTCCGGGCTTGACCCAGCCCAAGCGGCGACAAGCTCAATTATTTTGCTTGCTGGTGTCTATTATGGAGCGATGTACGGCGGTTCGACAACATCGATTTTATTAAATACGCCTGGAGAGTCTTCCTCTGTTGTTACAACATTGGACGGTTATCAAATGGCAAAGCAGGGGAGAGCGGGGGCAGCTTTATCGATGGCGGCGATCGGTTCATTTGTCGCCGGGCTCGTTTCCTTAATTGCCCTTGTGCTGTTGGCAGAGCCGCTTTCCAATGTAGCGTTGAAATTCGGTCCAGCAGAATATTTTTCACTAATGCTTCTCGGATTGGCTGCTGTCAGTGGACTGGCGGGAAACTCGATGACAAAAGCGTGGATGATGACTGTTTTTGGCTTGTTACTTTCAACCATTGGTCTTGATAATGTATCAGGTGTGGCACGGTTTACGTATAACATTTCGTTTCTATACGGGGGATTGGAATTTTTAACGGTAGCGGTCGGTTTGTTTGCCTTAGGAGAAGTATTCAAAGCCATTCTTCATAAGGAGAAAAATGACGGCGAAATCGCAAAAATCGGCCGCATCCTTCCGTCGAAAGCAGAAGCAAAAGAAAGCGTGGGTCCGATTGCGCGCGGATCGCTGCTAGGCTTTTTCGTCGGCGTATTGCCGGGAGCAGGGGCGACGCTCGCCTCGTTTTTCTCTTATATCATGGAAAAAAAATTAAGCAAAACGCCTGAAAAATTTGGAAAGGGAACGATTGCCGGCGTGGCGGCGCCGGAATCAGCGAACAATGCTGCTTCAGGAGGGGCGATGATTCCGCTGTTGACTCTCGGAATCCCTGGCTCAGGGACGACGGCGATTTTAATGGGTGCGTTAATTATGTATAACGTCCAGCCGGGACCTCTTCTTTTCGACGAACATCCAGATGTTGCATGGGGGCTTATTGCCAGCATGTTTATCGGCAATGTGATGCTGCTTATTTTAAACATGCCTCTTGTCAAAATATTTGCTAAAATTATTGAAACGCCGACTAAATATTTATTGCCGCTTATTGTTGCGATTTCGGTTTTCGGTGTTTATGCGGTGCAAGTCACAATATTTGATGTGTTTTTACTCATTGGGTTTGGCCTGTTAGGCTATTTGCTGGCACAACATGACTTTCCTCTTGCACCGCTTGTATTAGGGCTGGTACTTGGTCCAATGATCGAAAATAACATGCGAAGAGCACTTACAGCGTCGAATGGCGATTTTATGGTGTTTTTTGAAAAACCAATCTCACTTGTACTGCTGATTATAGCGTTTTTATGGATTGTTGTGCCATTTATCATGAAATTAAAAGGGAAGTCGATTATTGTAAACGAAGATATGTAATAAGGGAAAGACTATTGCCTTTTGGCGGATAGTCTTTCTCTATTTTTCGTCAAGGAGAGAGTATAATGAAGCTGCAAACGCGACTGGTGATCATTATTTGTTCATTGCTTTTATTTGTTATATTTTTTCTTTCCTTTTTGTTTCAGTACATGCTTGCGGCAACACTGAAAGAACAAATCGGAATGCGGGCGCTGAATGTAGCAGAAACGGTGGCCGCTACGCCGCACATTCGGGACGCTTTTAAACAGCCGAACCCTCATCAACAAATTCAGCCGTTTGCAGAAATGATTCGTCAAAAAACAGGCGCAGAGTACGTTGTCGTGGGAAACAGACAAGGAATTCGTTACGCCCATCCGCTCCCAGATCGAATTGGGAAGAAGATGGTCGGGGGAGATAATCACGAGGTGCTTAAAGGAAAAGCGATTATTTCGGAAGCGGTTGGTTCGCTCGGTCCGGCGATACGCGGAAAAGCACCGATTTTCAATGAGCGGGGAAATGTGGTGGGCATTGTATCGGTAGGCTTTTTGCTTGAAGATATTGAGGAAATCGTTTGGTCATATACCTCAAACATTTTTTTATTTTCTATCCTTGCTCTCTTGTTAGGGATTATTGGAGCGGTTGTGATTGCCAAAACGGTAAAAAAATCGATTCATGGATTAGAACCGAAAGAAATCGGGCTATTATACCAAGAAAAACAGGCGATTTTAGAAGCGATTCGCGAAGGAATTGTTGCTGTGAATCAGGAAGGAATCATTACAATGGTCAATAAAACGGCGATGACGCTGTTAGGGTATGAGAGAGAACAAGATGTGCTAGGAAAATATATTTTACATATTATTCCTCATTCTAGGCTGTTAGAAGTAATTCGAACAGGTGAAGCAGAATATGATCACGAAATGATATTAGGTGAAGAAACGATCATTACTAATCGCATTCCGATTGTTGATAAAAAAGAAAACGTCATTGGGGCGGTATCGACATTTCGTAATAAGTCGGAACTGTACCGATTGACAAAAGAGCTTTCCCAGCTAAAAAGCTATGCCGATGCACTGAGGGCGCAGACACATGAATTTTCTAATAAATTATATCTTATTTCTGGATTGATTCAGCTGGAATCTTATGAAGAAGCATTGGAACTCATTACAAAAGAAACAAACATGCAGCAGGATATCGTTCGTTTTGTAATGAAAGAAGTACCTGACCCGATTGTTGGAGGGTTGTTAATCGGAAAATTTAACCGAGCTAATGAGCTGAAAATTCAATTTGATATTGATCGGCAAAGCAGCTTTAAAGATATTCCGAAACAGTTAAACCGCGATTATCTTGTTACGATTATCGGCAATATTATTGATAATGCCATGGAGGCGGCATTGCACAATGGACGTGATCAAAAGCGGGTCAACGTCTTCTTAACCGATCTTGGCGATGATCTAATCATTGAAGTGGAGGATAACGGAACGGGTATTCAGGAAGAGATTGCTGAACAAATATTTGAACGGGGATTTTCCACCAAGGGGAAAGCACAGAGAGGATACGGTCTGGATTTAGTAAAAAATTCGTTAAAGGTGCTTGGAGGGCACATTACTTATCAATCAGAGCGAGAAAAAGGAACCGTTTTTACCGTTATCATTCCGAAGCAACGGGAGGAATTATGATGGAATACGCTATTCAAGTGCTCATTGTTGAAGATGATAAACGTATTGCCGAAATTAACCGCCGCTTTGTTGAAAAAGTGGAAGGATATAAAGTGGTCGGGATTGCCACAAATGAACAGGAAGGGAAAGAACTGATAGAAGTGCTGCAACCCAATTTAGTGCTGCTGGACATTTATTTTCCTGATATGAATGGGATTCAATTTTTAAAATGGATTCGCGAGCATTTTGCGAATATCGATATTATTATGATTACAGCTGCCAGAGAAATTGATACATTAAAGCAAGCGATGCATGGCGGAGTGTTTGACTATATTATCAAGCCGATTATGCTCGACCGTTTTACCGAAACATTGGTGAAATACAAAGAATATTTTTATAAAATGCATGAACTGATGAAGGAAAAAGAATTGATTGGACAGGAGGAAATCGATCAATTAATTCGATGGGAACGTACCTTTGGAGACGCAGAAGGGGAACTGCCAAAAGGAATTCACCGATTGACATTGGAGAAAGTGCTGGCGGTAGTGAAGCAATATCAAGACGGCATTACAGCGGAAGAAGTAGGGAAACTTATTGGTGCGAGCCGAACGACATCAAGAAGATATTTAGAATATCTTGTATCCATTTCTCAAGTGACAGCTGACATTTTGTACGGCTCTGTTGGAAGGCCGGAAAGAATTTACAAGCTAAAACGATAGGGAGGAAGACAGCTTAGATGTTTTTATTCTGATTCAGCTTGATGTCATTTTACCAGTATTTTGCTTGCATGTATTGGCTTTTCCCATCGCCAAGGGAAACGAAAAAAGGGGAAGGAAGAAAAAATCGCTGCTATTCATCAGGGAAGGGAAGTTAGCGGAAAACGAGTGAGATTAAAGAATAAACGTCATTTCATTCATCGCAGAGATCAGCCATTTTGGGGAGACGTTTGAGGCCTTTCTCATTGATCACTTTGAATATGATCCTACCGTCCATAAACTCGTGATAAACGGGGATGGAGCTGGATGGTACGGCTTGCTAAGATTACTCTCAAGGCAGAGCCTTCTTTTCTCTTGATCGTTTCCATGTGGCACGGGAGATACGGAGCTTGTTCCGTAACCATCCGCGTTATCGCCAAATGCGGAAAGGCTCTCGCATCTTATGATGGAGAAAAACTGCTTACGGAACTAAAGATGTGATTATCTCCACCAAGTGCCTGGTCAACTAATTTTCCCATTGCCACCATTCTCAGCAGTGAGAATGGCTTTTAAGCTTTTCTTTATGAGTTTTAACCCAAATAATAAATAAAAACCTGGAAATGCATGAATGGACTGACCCACCTATTTGAGACACAGAAAAAACACCTATGCTGCCTGTTTCCTGAAATCAACAGGAGACAGGTAGTTTAATTTTGCCTGAATTCGAATTTGATTATAATAATGGATGTAATTTTGAACCATTTGTTTTACAATAGAATTAGTGAGAGATTGTTTTTCTTGTGAATAGAATGTTTCAGCCTTTAATGAAGAATGAAACGATTCTATCACGGCATTATCATGGCAGTTTCCTTTGCGGGACATGCTGGTGGTAATGCCTTTTTCTTTGGCTAAATGTTGAAAAGCATAAGACGTATAGACCGCCCCTTGATTGCTATGGAATAACACTTGTTTTGGTTGTCGCTCTTTTACGGCCATTTCTAGTGTCTTTAACACTAGCTGAACATCCTGTCGGTCGCTGATTTGATAGGCAATAATCTCATTATTGTATAAATCCATAATGGTTGACAAGTAAAGCATCGAAGTACCAAACGGCAAATAAGTGATATCCGTTACCCACTTTTCATTTGGTTGAGAAGCCGTAAAATCACGGTTTAAACGATTCGGTACGATGATTTTACTTTCTCCATTGATCCAGTTTTGATGTTTTTTCTTCCCACGGCATTGAAGATTCCGTTTTTGCATAATTTGCGATTCAACTTGATTCCATATTTAAGCCGTAGGACTTCTCTTACCTTGCGATGATCATAACGATCATGATTCTTTACACAAATTTCTTGAATCAACCGTTCTAACTCTGATTCCATCATGAACTCTTCCCATTTCTTTTCCCAATCTTGGAATTCCTACACAAGAACAAAGAAGGGTCTCTTACAACTTGGACCACTACTTCTGGCACCATCTCCTCTCGAGTTCCTTGTACTTTTTTAAGATTTCCAATTGTGCTTCTAGCTGACGGTTTTGCATTTTGAGCTGTTCCATTTCATTTAATTCCTCTGCCCCTTTCCCCCATACATATTGCTTCCCTACAGGCTGAGAAAACCGATGAGTTTCGCCATGTTTATACCATCTCATCCATGTCTTGATCTGCGTCTTATTTTTAATCCCTAACATCTCCATAATTTCTCGGTTGGTATACCCTGCTTGTTTCATCTCGATAGCTTTCCACTTGATCTCCTCTGGATAATGAACTCTTGTCCCCATAAGACAAACACCTCCACAAATCGAAGTAAGTGATACATTCGATTCAGGAGGTGTTTTTTCCTTGTCCCATTTTACTGGGTCACTTCATGAAGTCAACCAAGTTTTTTATGTCTCTATTGTTCAAGAAGAACTTCTCTACATAATTATTTTTGCCCCAATATGATTTCGCCCATTTTTGTCTTTTCCACACAAACTAAGCATTAAAACATAACCCTTACCAACCACCTCACCCCTAGTTTTGCCAATCATGTTCATCGTAGTTTCTTTTGCTTCTTTCTCGGCTCCGCTCATCCATATACGGGGCTCTGGACCAATTCCCGCCAAGGCTGGCTGCCACTGGACAGATGGAACGCTGAAGAGAAGGTCTTCTCATTGCTTCTTGAACGAGTGTATCGTTTAGATAATCAGCCTTAAAATAAAAAAACTTGAAAGGCTTATAGCCATTCAAGGTTATCAAAAATCATAGTTTAAACTTTCTTAAATACTTTCTATTTCAATGTCTGACTTTATTTTTAAAGCTTTATTTAAAGCTTTTTTTAAAATAGTTATTAAATCTTCTCCATCACTTGTAACAAAACAGTTAGATAATTCTGTAATTTCATCACTTATATTATCTCCCCATGGAGGTGTTTTTGAAAGGTCTTCGATATCCCAAACGACTTGTGATGGACTGTAATTTTTCAAATTTTCTTGAATTTCATCTATTTCTTTAATAACATCTTTAATATATTTATTCTCAAGTTTACCATTATATAGTTTGTTTATTAAAAGAGGATACTTTGTTCCCCAACCATTTTGCTCTAAATGATAGCTTACTGTTGAAAAAAACGAATGTAAAAAATCACCATGACCAATTGGATACCAGTAATATTTTACTTTCAAACCTGCAGCCAATTCTGTCACCTCACTCATTATATTTACTTTACCATTTGTTTTTTTTCATTATTCTATCATACAAATCATCTAGTATTTCTTCCGATACGTTTTGTCCCCGTATATCGATAATAACAGTTTGTTTAGTACCTCTCGGCAAATCACTTAATCGTTTTTCAACTTGGGTAGAAATATTGTTTACTAATCTCCTTCTTCCACTTGGGGTAGTAATTTTATATTTTTTACCTCTATGCCGAGCGAATTCATTCCGCTAATGAGTACATGTCTCCGATGGAGTAGGAGAAGCTGCATCAGCACAAGGCAAAAAGCAGCAACGCTTCTCTCCGCAAATCACGATATAAGGGCATCTTTCCTCTTGAGAAGGGGAATGGTTTATCAAACCGTTCTCCTTCTCAAGAGGCCACCAAACGAAGTGCGGTAGTAGGGTTTTAAAATTTTTCTCGATTTTACCTGTCTATTTTCTTGACATAATACCAAATAGTTGTTATTTATCATTCATATCCTGCCATATCAATGTGCCATTCTCTAAAAAAATTTTATTTGGTTTATTTTGTTTTGATACTTCTAATAAAACATTTTCTCTTAAAACGGTACGTTCGGTTCGACTGGGTAGCCCGGACAAATTGGCTTCTAATAAAACATTTTCTCTTAAAACCTTACCGGACGGATTGTTCTCAATGGACAGAATTTTTAAGGCACAAGCAAAGTATTCATCGTAGTCCTCATCTTCTAATTCCAGACCATTGTCTGTTTCATAAATAGTGTCTAATAAACCTTTAATTCGCAATCCATCTTTCCACTCTATTATCAGTTTAGTTCCATTGGGATAATGATTTAACACCTTGATAAATTCATCCATTTTTCTTTCTCTCCATTCTATGGTCTTGCGGGAACAATATGTGCACCGTTCTTCGAATAATGGATAATACCTTTCGTAGTTTCATAAGCCTTTCCGGTATTTGGGTCTACCCATTTACCTATAACTATCTTAAAATCTACTCGTTCTTTATTACTACCTATCCATTGACCTGTTCCTGCATATTTATCCATAAGTTTTTGAGCATCACCAGTTCAAAACCGGAAATAAAAATAAAAACAATAGTTGAACCGTCTTCATTCCAGTAATTTTTATTAATGAGAAGAATAAAGAGAATGAGAAGTACAAAGAGATTACACTCTAAAAAAAGGCAGCTCCTCTTTTAAAAGAAAAACTATTTTTATCCTTCATTTCAAATGTTCGATTTTGTTGTTTCAATTGAGACATTGGGAACAATTCCTTCATTATATCTCCTTCATTAAAGCAATATGAATAAATGAACGAATATCATATATTTGTCATACACGAATAATAAAATTAGGATAGATGAAAAAATCCCCTTACCGTTTCATCGATTTTACTGAAATATTCGTGAACAGAGACTGGTACAAAGAAAATTTGATGCTGCTCGACTTTTTCGTAGTCAATGTGCCAAATAAATGATTCACTTGGAAGGAGAAAGACGACTTGGTCAATAACAGACTCGTCTTTCGTGTAATGGGATTCCAAAAAAGAAATGTTGCTTAGTTCTTGTCCATGGCCTAGAAAATCGTTTACAAATAAACGCATAGTTGCGGGTAAATTTTGATCTCGGACCATTTGCATCAGAACTTCGGAATCCGTTTGGTGAAGTCCATCAAATAATTGGTCTGTTACTTCAATGGGTTCAACGCTGTTTGTCTCCATATCGCCGCTCACTCCGTAGTAATTGCAAAGCATTTGGAAAAAGCCGGACTCCGTATCGTGAAAAGAAAAATAATGGTCATTCCCTTTTACGTGTTGTATTAGTGTCTTTGATTGATGGATGTGATGGAAAAACAACACTTGCTTCTTTTTCATGTCTACGCATCGCACTTTTTTTCGCGATTGTACTAAAAGATGAATTAAGTTTTCCAGTCCAGAAACTAATGAAGATTCTCTCGTATCATCAAGGTAACCTTTTTGTCTTAATAATTGTTCTGTTTGTTTTACAAAACGCTCCACTTCTTTTTCGTTTTTGATTAATTGAAGATCATTAATAACTTGACTAGCTAATTCACTGTAGCCAGATAAAGCCAATCCAGAAACAAATTCATTTGTAGATAAGCGGATCGCTCCTGTTGTGTTCATGTTTTTCTTTTCCTTTCCTAAAGAGTTTCGTTATTGAAATACAGTGGTTATGGGGTAAACAATAGGATAAAAAGTCAATAATTTTGTATTCATTTAATTGTTATAAATACCGATAACAACAAAAAATTGCCATACTAAGAGCAAAAGGAATAAAACAGCAAACAGCTTGTTCAGTAAAAATGGCAAACGGGATAAAATCTGTTGAATATAATAACAAAATCCAAGCATAAATATTCCACAGTATTTATAGAAATAGTCTGATTTACTTTTCAGGTCTTTTTTGACCGCTGCATGATAATAAAAAAAGACAAGATGTTGGAAAAAGACAGATATGAATGCGAACATTATATTTGTTGTTAGCCAAAATTGTACAAAAGTACTAGGATATGGAATATTGGCTGAGAGAAAAATTAGTGAAACAAGAGTAAAAATGACAAATGCAATCGTCATTCCTATCCTTTCATTACGTTCCCGTTTTTTTGTTATAGTCTGAATGATGCGTTGTATGCTCATCTCTGGCAGGTTAGGGGCAAAGCAAGCGGGAAGAAACAGTAAAATAAAGAAAAGTTCAAAACCAGAGAAAAACGTGTTAAAGATGACAAACGTATTATTTGTCCATTCATTTTTATTGAATAGAAATAGAAATAGAATGATTACGAGAAAAAGTTGACTTTGTAATAAGAAACGAATTCCTCTTTTTAATGAAAATAATTCCGTTTCTTTCTTTACTTGAGAGGTTGATTGCTGTTTGACTGGAGAATTCGGAAGTCCATTTCTCATATGATAGAAATCTCCTTTTTATAATCTATTTAATTCCTTAACTAACTTTTTGTCCTAATTGAAAAAGTCTGTAATAAATTTCTTTGTATTTGAAAGTGAATTGAATATTGTTGAGTTTGCTTGATCCCAAAACTCTTCAACATCTTCAACACGCTCTTCCACCCATCGGCCACCGGCTTCACCCCAGTCTTTTACAGTATCTTCAACAAATAATGTGCCAACAAAGCCGACCGTTGCACCAATAGCACCACCGATAATAGTTCCTATACCAGGAGCAACCATTGACCCTATAATTGCCCCGGTAGAGGTTAAGGCTGTGACACCAGCGTCAAGCCCAAGTCCTGCTACAAACCTTCCACTTTTTTCGAACATCGACTTATTTTGATTCGTGTCACTATAAAATTCGCCACTGTTTGTAATAACAGAGAAAAAGACACCAAAATACGGGATTTTTTTAACTAGCTTTGCAGCTTGTGTCTCATCCACAAATTGTCCGACTGTTTTGCCAACGTTTACTTGAACTTTATATTGCTTTAATAAATTTTCATCAAAAGCTAGAATTTTATGATATTGTTCAATAATTTTTCCAGAGCTAATTTTGTTTGTTTTGGAGTGTAATCCAATAAGATCGCGTAGTACACCGCTTGGGATATTATTATATTTTTCTAAGAACTTTTTTAGTAAATTTGGTGAGGAAGCTTCTCCTTTTTTCAAGAGTTGATAAATGGTTTCAGCAAGCTTTGATTCGTATTTTTTATTTGCTCCTTTTACCCACGTTGGTGATGCTTTAATAATAAAATTCCCTTTCCCATCTTTCGAAAAAGTTAATAAATCTGTCTTGAGAACATGAACTGTAAGCAATCCTTTTGCAACACTTAGCCCGCCGTTGAATTTGCCGAGGGAATCAAGCCATTCAGCGATGGCGCCTACAAAAGTGGAATCTCCTTCTTGTACAGACAACTCAATCGCATCATCAATCATTTCTTTGAACGTGTCTGTTTCGGTAATAAAATTTTCGATTTCTTTTATTCGCTCTTTGCTTAAGAAAACGCCGCCTTTTGTCCATTCGTGCAGCTTCTGAGTGAATAACGAATTTGAGTGAGCTGCTCTTGCATGGTTGTCAGTTCGCTAGAGATGTCTTCATCAAGCTTTGCCAGTTCATGGACAGTTTTTTGAGCACGATTTTTTGCCGATGCGATTTGTTGGTGAAAAAGATGAGTTTGAACGGGAATACCCCCAACTAAATCTACCACGTCTAAGAAATATTGATTGATATTCTTGACTGTTTCCTCCGTAAAGTTTTCTAACTTATTAAGGCTTGTTTTAACTTCTGTTTCGATAAATTCTTCGCTTATATATCCGTTATTAGTTTCAAAATGTTCTATGATCGTTAAAATATTTTTCAGTTTTTCTAAATACTGATAAAGAAATTGATGCAAAAGGAGAATGGCCGGAATATGCAAAGTAGCAAAGTGCTCTTTAATTGCTTCACCGCCTTTACCCTCTAAAGCACCGTCTAAACGGATGATTTTGTTCACAGCCTCCCGAACAGCAAGGATTTGTTCTTTTTCCCGTGACTTTTGACGGATCAATTGATTGGTTTCATGTAAAACTTCCGATACTTTTAATACCTTCATCGTCTTGACTCCCCGTTTATATGTTCATCTTTTGGGCAATATTTCGGTCTGTCTCCGCAAGATTCTCAATACTTTTCCGAACATCGCTCTCAATGTTTAAAAGCGTATTTTTATAATCGGTAATGATTAGATAATAAAGGTCTTCAATGGCTTTTATTTTTGTGATGAAATCAAGAGAGGAAACCGGGAACGATGGATGAGAATGGTTCGTGTTTAATTCGATAATTTTTTGTTTTAACTCGTCTAATGACGATTCTACTTCCTTAAAATGAACTTTAATTTCTGTCATTGTGATCCCACCTGTTTAATTATCCTTTAAATGAGCCAACTGGCTTCTTTTTGAAGAAATGGTGTTGGAAATGCTTGCATTCATCGTTTCAAGTTCCGATATTTTTTTGGAAATATCATTTAGAAGGTCTTCGGTTTGCTGAATGATTGAAATGTATGCATGATTGATACTTTTTCTCATATCTAAAAACGTATCGGCAAATTTTCCATGCCATGTAAAAGGAGTGAGCTCGGGATTCAATACTAGTGTTTTGTGATCAACCAATACACCAAGTTCATTGGAAATGCCGCTTTCGGCTTTTTTTAGCCGTTCAATTTTTTCGTCATTATCATGAAATTGGTCATAAAGATTAGAAATCTCATTATATAACTGGTGAATCATGTATTCTTTTTCCGTCATATTCATCTTCCTTTAGTAATTCCAAATAACTACTTCTTGTGTAAAATATGGAATATATAATCTTATTTTACACCGCGTATGTTTTTTATGAAATATAAAACAGGAAAATTAAGGATTTGGAATTATTTTTCTACATTATAAATGGTGAAAAATACCTATAGTGTGCAAAAAAACTATTCAATCAGCCTGTATTTGTGAGGGGGTGGACATGTTGGGGGGGACGTATAATCTTACGGTGGCGCTCATCGGGTAAAAGTATCATTTTCATTCGAAATGCTGTTGCCAGTAATACTTTAGTAAAAAAATTAGCAGGTTTATTAACAGTCTTATGGGGAACTAAATTTAAGCTAATACAATACTCATTGTCATTCTGTTGGTATTCACTATGTTAAATAAATAAGAATGGAAAACTATTTGTTCCGACAAATCTATTAATAAGATATTTATAGAAACCATAGTTAAAGAGATAAATAATACAAACACGGTAACGTTATTTCTGGATTCGATAGAGAGGAAATTGATTATTCTTACAAATTTATACAGAAAAAAACATATATGCGAGGAAGAATTTTTCGATTATATTGATTTATTCAAAGGTCGGTGTGGATATTTTGATCTATTTTTTGTTGCCGATGAAGAAATCAACTTTAATAATTTAGGTATAGAAGAAATAGATAAGATAATGAAAAATAATGTGATTAAAAATAAAATTTACGAGTTGTTTGAAGAAGAACTTTTGAAAAATCACCCTAATCCGATTTTTAAAGATATATTTGACAAATATTATGTCAGAAAATATTTGTGAATATTTAATTTATTTTTGGGCGAACAGTGTCTGGTGCGTTTAGATATGATGTCGAAAGGTTTTCTTTTCGAAAAAATAAAAAGACTCTAGTGATTGTTGCATCTCCGACCGTGGACGCCAATGAGGAAGTACGTGATTTTCGACAACCAGTAGCAAATAAAGCGGCGATTCGTAGCATGTGTTTTGGCGGATTTAAAAAATGTCTGTATCGTACGCAAAAATTTGAATCTGATGGTGAGCGAAAATTTGCGGTAATTTGTGAAAGCGATCCGTCTGTTTTAAAATGGCTGAAACCAACGCAAAATCATATCAAAATTTCTATAATCAAACACAAGCATACATTCCGGATTTCATTGTTGAAATAGATGAAAAAATGTATTTATGCGAAATAAAAGCAACTAATAAAATCGAAGAAGACCGTGAAGTTGCTCTGAAAGCGCAAGCTGCAATTACATGGTGTCAACACGCTTCCAAACACGCCCGAGAAAACAGCGGGAAAGAATGGGTATATTTATTAATTCCACACGATGATGTCGGCTCGAACAAGACGATTAAGGGGTTGGAGGCGGCGTATAGGAAGAATTTGTGAAATTCAAAGAATGGCAAAACAAGAGAATAACTTTTGTGTAACTTGTCGATTTTTTCGGCAATCTGTAATATTTTATTTGTTGAAAATCTTATTTGTATATTGTAAAATATCTACAAATTTTAAATGTATATTTTAAATTCCCTAAAGCCTCATCCTTTCCATAATATTCAAAAATCAATGTACATCCTAAAATGGAAAGGAAGAGAGGCAATGAACGAATTGATTATTTTGCTAATATTCATAATTTCAGAATGTAGTTTATTTTTTTGTAATACAAGTATTGGATATTGGATTGCTTGCTTTAAGATCTGTTTCAAGCATTTCAAGAAGTGTGTGTATTTTGTATTGAGGAAAAATCGTAAGTAAAAATATACTCTCGAAATGGGGAGGAAAGGATGAGCGGGGGAATTTTTTCTCCCGAGAATATGATATAAATAAATTATAATAAAGAAGCTGACGATGGATTCCTCCCCAAAAGTTTTCACAAATTGGATTTTACAACTAAAAACGTTTTTAAGCGAATTGATACAAGTTTTTTAATAAGGTGATAATCATTTAATTTTAGTACAGAAGCTTTTTGGCTTCTGTTTTTTTGTTTTTATGACAAAAATCGACAGTGTTTTTTACAATTGTTAGAATCTCAGTAAAAGAGAGCACGTAATATTTCAAAAAATCACTCGGCTCTCTTTTTGTCTTTATTCAGAAAATTCTGTTTGAATTCTTGGTTTTTCCCCTTCATTCCGCTTTAATAAAATCGTATCCACCTATCTCCACTCAAAAGCTTCCCCGAAAGGATGGTCTCCAATGACAGAAGAATACCTCAATTTGAAAATGGATTTTATGTTTAAGCCATTGTTCGGCCACCCAAGCCGAAAGCGAATTACATCGCGTTTTTGAACGGGATTTTAAACCACACGGACCGCCATCTGATTGTCGATGTGCAATATGAAAGCAACGAGCTTCCAAAGACGGTATTGATTTGTACATTAATTATACGGGAAACAAAAAGGGAAAATCATGAATAAGATTGACAACATTGTCGGCATTTATTCGTGTGATGTGCTGTCTTTCGATACGCTGAATGAGGAAATCCAACGGCAAATTGAGCGAGATGGAATAATGATTTAAGAGAAGTCCCTATCTTGAATTATATCTTTGCTTAAATAACATGCTCGGACGGCGCGCATCTGCACCGCCCGCTTCACTGTTCGTAAAAAAGAATCGCTTTCGTGAACTCGGTAAAGTCGGTTAGATGGTTATCAAGTATTTTTTGCAAAATTGTCAAATTAATCTCCTGGTAGTCGTGAACGGCGATGTTTCTAAATCCGACCATCGCTTTCATTTTTTGTGAAAGAAAGGGAGTGATGATGCCGTGCTGTTCTAAAAGAGAAAAAGCGTCTCGACTGTTTTGGGGGAGGCCTAGCTTTTTCTGTGCGACCATGTGCATCGCCAGGTCGATGCTTGCTTCACATGCTCGTTGGAGATTTAAGATAATGGAGTCTTGCTTCGTGTAGTTTTCTAAATTTTTCGGGTTGTTCTCATATTCTTCGTGAATGCGCTTTATGCACCGCTCGATCACGCTAATTTTATTTAAAATGACATCATTGTTCATAAACCGACCCGCTTTCATTAATGTTTCGCAAGATTTCCGTGCGTTCTTCATTCAATTTTGCAAACATCTTCAAGGCTCTCCATTCATATTCTGCTTTTTTCTGTTCATTTGTACAATAGATGACTTTGCCGTTACTGACCACTTGCGCCTGAAACACGGTGCTTGCCTGTTTGAGGTCCACAAGATCGACGTCCCGATGCAGCCTGGATGCCAATTCTTGCGCAACCATAAATCGTTCATAATGATCCAACTGTTTTTGGTCGCTGAGAAAAGCGATATCAATGTCGCTGTCTTGATGAACATGTCCTGCAACCGTTGATCCAAACAAATAAATCAAATATGGAGACACCGTTTCGGTCAACATTTCAATAATGATTGGCTCGATCTGTTCAGTCAACACCGTCCCTCCTTTTCTTCGCCGCAATTCGGGCTATTTTCTTTCATTATATTACTTTTTATTTCCTGCCTCAAACTTTGCGTAAAACTATAGTTTAACGAAAAATTCTCCTCAAGTTTCTGGCTTAAAAGTGAAAGCCCCTTAGCCCGGTGTGTCATCATCTTCCCTCGTTTTGTAATCACCCTCAAGTTTGGAAACAACCATTCATATACTCCTTCTCTTGTTTTCTTGTATAATAAAAGAAAATCCAGTTTGTGGGAGTGGAGCGAGATTGGAACAGATTGAAAGATTGCTAGCCGCTTTTCCGAAGCGGACGATTTCGATAGCGGAGCTCGAACAGCTTATCCAGCCTTTCGTGTGTACGTACGATGAATTTTGCGAAATCGTTTTGCGGTTTGAAGCGGAGCGGGTTCTTGAAATGGTGAAAGCGAAAGGGCGGACGACGAGGATGCCGTCGCTCGCTTTTCAATATCGCATTCATAAAAATAGATTGATGGAAGATTATCATACCGAGCTGCAGCGCTACCAACGCTTGATGAGATTGCCGATCATTTGAAAATCGAAAAAGAAGAACTGGAGAAACGGAAGGCATTTCTCGACCAAGAACTTGAGTGCCTGGCGAAAAAGATGAAAAGCATTGAACAGGCAGAACGCCATTTAGAGTTATCTAAAGGAGTGCATCATTTCAATGCGCCGTCGATTGTGGCTCTTCCGTTGAGCGCCGAAGAAGCAACGGCATTTACGTATGAGCGCCAACGTTTTATCGAAGGCGTCACCGAGATCTTAAAGGCGGGCAGACAAGCGGTCGAAGAGGCGAAAAGCCGCGTCGAGCGCGCGAAACGTTCTTTTAGGGAGTTTTGCAACGATTCGATTAAAGATATGAAAATGCGGCAAATGGCGATCAACGGTATTGAGCATAAAGAGACGTACGAAGACATTATCGACTTTAAGAAAAATATGATGCGAAGCATTGAAAGCGCGACGAACTACGCGAATGAACATATCCGGCAAAAAGACGCGGAGCTTCAAGCGTTTATTAATCATATTCACACCCATTTGCGCACATTGGTGGAGGAGCTGAAGCAAATCCCGAACAAAACAAGAGTAAAAGTCGGAGACGAATGGAAGCGCATTTTCACGTTTACGATTCCAGAGTGGGAAGAAGAAGTCGGCAAGACGCGCATTCGCAACCATATTGAATGGATTTTGCAGCAGCTCGAGTCCGAACGGTTTATGAACGAGCACGGCCAGCAAGATGAAGCGAAGGTGAGAAAAGAAATCGAAATGTGGCTGCAATCGAAGCAGCTTCTCCAAGTCGTCATGAACAACGAAGGCATGAAAGTGAACTGCCGAAAGGTGACGAACGACAACAAAGTGACGACGCGCTCGTATTCGTGGGAGCAAAGCAACGTCTGGTCTGGCGGCGAAAAATGGAGCAAAAACATGACGCTCTTTTTAGGCATACTCAACTACGTTGCCGAGAAAAAGCAGCACATCCAGCAGATGATGAAGCGCCACCGCACCGTCATTTTAGACAACCCGTTCGGAAAAGCGTCGAGCGACCACGTGCTCAACCCAGTGTTCTTTATCGCCGAACAGCTCGGCTTCCAAATCATCGCCTTGACCGCACATGCGGAAGGCAAGTTTCTCAGAGACTACTTCCCGATCATTTACAGCTGCCGCCTCCGTCCATCGTCCGACCCGAACAAGCAGGTCATGACAAAGGAAAAATGGCTCCACTACGCCTACTTCCAAGATCACGAGCCAAAATCGCTCGAACGCCTTGGCGAAACCGAGCAGTTGGAGTTGTTTTAAGAGGTTTGGGAAGGGACGAAGCGATGAGAATGGCGTGATGAATTTCGGAGTGCAGATCTCAATATCGCAAATAGTGGTCTATAAATGGGGTACGAGCGGGAATATTAATTAAAAGTCATTCAACAACAACTGACTACAAGAGTGAACACTTCGCCTTCGTGGTCAGTTTTTGCTTTTTATATATGTGGGGAGAGTTGGTAGAGGGGATTTGGGATTGCATGATATACAATATAACCTTAATCTTTCGTTTTTGATGAAAACGTCTCTCAAACCCTTGATACGATTGGGATAGGGCGTTTTTTATTATGTTAGGAAACAATGGAAAGTGCGAGTAACTATCGACTTGCGGTTTTTTCTTTGTCTGGGATATTTCGACATGAAAAAATGAATTATCCTTTATACGGGGTTCGGTTAATATGATTGGGAAAAATTAATGGATTCACTTTTTAAACGAAATCGGGATACAATTTTAACATTAGAAACGAGCTATCGTTCTACCAAGCAAATTATTGAAGTGGCTAATACAGCATTAACAAATCAGTATGGTATATCACGCTGACCAATAACACCAATAAATAGAAATGGGGACGCTGTTCAGTTTTTTGAGGTCAAGTCAGGACAAGGGTTCAGATGAAGCAGTATCAACACGCATTAAAAGAACGAGGGATTGCCCAAAGCATGTCTCGTAAAGGAAACTGTTTAGATAACGCAGTCATGAAGAATTTCTTTAGCTTATTAAAGTCTGAATTACTATACCTTAAGAAATTTGAAAGCATGGAGCATTTTAAACGCGAATTAGAGAATTATATTAATTATTACAATCACAAACGAATGAAGGCAAAATTAAAAGGCATGAGTCCGGTTCAATACCGAACTCATACCCAAATCATTGCCTAAATTCCGTGTCTAACTTTTTGGGTTCAGTTCAAACGTCGTAATTATTTTTTAAAAGCCACCAAGCGATAGCGCGGTAGCTGCTAGAAATTTATAAATTTTTGTGTCTACTTTATTGACCTAATATCAATGTACCTCCTTCGCTAAAATGAAAATAACCAATTAACCATTTTAAACGAAATACTTATCTAACAACAATTTGTGGGGTTTTTATCTTAACTACGAGGAATTGAAACCTTCATTGCCGCAATTGCACAAACATTTCCATATCATACAAAATATTGATTGGAGAAAGAAAGTTGTTTAATCACTTCAAATTCTGGTAATTCTAGTGATATAGAAAGCACTTACGAAACCTCCTTATGTTTGTGTGGTAGCTAACATTATTGCCAGGTTTTCGGTAAGTGTTTTCTTCTTTTTGATCAAGTCCGCGAAATTGTGTAAAAACAAAACGGTAAAAAGCGATTTTATTTTCCCTTAATCCAAGTCTACTGTACTGGCAATGGAATTTTACACAATAATTTGGACTTGACCTTCTTTTTTGCCAAAATTACAAAAAGTGGTGATGAATCTTTTTTTAAAGCGAGAGAAGTGATTACCGAATCTCATTCCTAACCTATGAGGCAGGGATGAGTTTTTTAATTTAAAAATTGGAATAAAATAGCTTCCAGTAGCATTTTTTTGCTATAATTTATGTAAAATTTGTGAGCGATCTAGTTTGGTGGTGAGCTTTTTGAAAGACTTGCAGCAAAAAATTATCGCATTTCGAGATGCTCGTAATTGGAGACAGTTTCATACTCCAAAAGATTTAGCGATTTCCCTAACGTTAGAGGCGGGGGAATTGCTGGAAAATTTCCAATGGAAAACAAGCGAAGAAGCAGTTCAAGCTAATTTTGAAAATATTAAGGATGAACTAGCTGATGTTGTTATTTACGCACTTTTATTGTCACATGAATTAGGCATTGATTTAGAAGAAGCAATCATCAATAAAATGGAGAAAAATGAAAAAAAGTATCCGATTGAAAAAGCGTTTGGTTCAAAGAAAAAATATGATGAACTGAAGTAGTACGCTGGTCAGATGCCGGCCAAGTCCTAATTATTATGTAAAATCATACTCCCAGGCCAGTAAACCTAAATTCCCGGCCAATCCAACCGCTTCCTTTTTACACAAAATTCAGGACTTAATTCAGATGCCTGTCTCCTCGAATTTTAATGACAGAAGCTGTATTGGCTTCTGTTTTTGTTTTTATGACATGTTTTGAAGTGGTTTTTACCAAAATTAGTTAAGGTGAACATAAACCTCCTTTATTTTAAAGTAGCATTGATTTTTTTACAAATTGTAAAATTTATTTTTACGAAAAAGATATTTAGGGTATAATTATTAACAACAAGTATATTTTAAAAAGAAGTTGATACTGCGGCACAAGGAGGGAGGAAAAATGAACTTCTTTCAACATCGTAAGAAAATTGGCGAGAATATTGCCACTTTTATTAGGTTAAAAGGATTTTCAAAATCATCTTTTTCCAAGTTAACAAACATTTCTCGTCCAACATTAAATTTAATTCTTGCCGGGGAAATTTCAAGCCCAGTTACATTTGAAACCCATCTAAAAAAAATTACGGCAGCTTTCAATTTGCCTGGGGATTACTTTCTGCATCCTCCTGTGATCATTCCTGAATCATGGCAGAGACCGGCTATGCAATATTCTGATCGTTTACAGGAAGAAAACAGGCCGGAACACATCCAAAAGGTTTTAAACGACCTTGATGACTTATTAGATATTGCCGCCATCTATCTATAAATGAAAGGCATGGGAAAATGATGCGAATTACTAGTAAAAATCTAGATCAGACGGTCAAACTGAACAAAGAAATCAAAGAGGAAATTGAACGACTTATAACGGTTGTGGAGACAAGATATAAAAAAATCCGCATCCTTTCACCTGAAAAGCAGGCCCTGCAAATACTAAAAGAACACTATCTTATTCAAGTTCCTATACCTGACGAAAATTGGGGTGGCGCCATCCGGGAATTGCCTAATGGTAAGAAAGTGTTTGTCATTAACACGGCACAACCGAGGGTGTATCAGTATTTTATCTGTTGGCATGAAATCTACCACTTAATCAAAGGGATTGAAGAAAGTTCGTCCCACATAATTTCAACAGAATTTGACCTTTCTGAGCGAAAAGCAGATTATTTTGCCAGCCAAATGCTTTTAGGTCATGATGTGTATGAGTATTTTTATCAGGTGGGCCATCACTTGCCATTTGTTGAGCGAATTATGCACTGCATCGATACCTTCAAAGCACCCTACAAAGCCATCCTCATCCAACTATATGAATCAGCAGGAGAATATAAAAACAAAGAACTGCTCCAGCAAATAAAAAAGAACTTTGATATTAGAATCAGCCAGCAAGAATTCGAGAAGATGTTCCGCAAGTTGGCCCTAGATGTATCATTGGTTCAGCCGAGCAATATTATCGACTTAGGAGCATTAGAAACAAAAATCAAAGAAAAGCGCGCAGAACATGAAGAAGTCGAAATGTATAAGGAGCATGAAGAGTTTCTCAACCAATTTCGCCGGACATTAGAGGGATTGAATCATGTATGAGATGGTTAGCGATAGTTTTAAAGAGTTAAACAGTTTTATTACAAAAGGGCATGATTTGCGGATTTGTATACTTGACAATAATAATGTACAATTTTGCACCCAACACGATAAATATTTTCCAGTTGACAAAATCTATGGATATTACGACCTTATTTTAGTTCCAGGCTGGGTGTATGCTGAAATTGCACAAAGTGAACATCGGCGTCAATATATTTCTTCTATCCCTCAACAGTTGCTTTATATGGATGAAGCCACGGATTACCTCCCTTTGGTAGATTATCATGACTTGAAACTCATGAAAGTGTTTGCCAATGCCTCTTCTCCCGGATCGAAGCCACATCGATATTTAAAAAAACAGATTCAAGAAGCGGAATCAGGCAGAGTAGATATTGATGATGAATGGATTGTGAATTATTATGAAAACGGCTTTGACAGCAAGGAAGAAGGGATGATAAAGAAAAACGCTGGAGAAACTTCTATTCTTGCATTGGCTTTCTTGCTTGTTCACCATTATGGAAATAAAATTAAACAAATTTCCATTAGCACAAGTGATTTTGCGGTTGTGGAAATAAAGAAAAAAATTATGGATTATTCATCTAAACATAACTTGTTAAACGTGCCCACTATCAATCCAATCAGCTTTTTAAGTACAGATGTCCTTTTGGCGAGAGCTTTTCGGATGGGAATGATTGGAGAAACAGAACTTATTTATCTGCGAAAAAGTACGCATCGAAAAAGAGTCATCTGCATCGTTAGAAATAATGATGGTACCGTTGTTCCGGTCGATACCGTGATGGAGACGGAAGATTTTTTACAGCTGTTAAAAGGCAACGAACCTTACGATATTATTTTTTAAGCTGAGCAATGATTAAAACAGCTACCAAATATTACGCAAACGTGAACGGACGAGAAGTCGAAATTCTTACTGGCGATGAAGGACTAAAAGCATACGAACCCGCTAAAAGTTACTAGGAGCATTCCTGTTAGAAGTTTTTTCGGGGACTTGAATAAAAAAAGCCCTCTTGGTATGATTCGGGGGTGTCAATCGGATGAATTGACCCCTAATTTGGATACCAAGGAGGACTATACATGAATTCTATCTCAAACAAGAAGATTAATCAAGTCACCGATCAAACGCTCGTCGTTGGCATAGATATCGCGAAAAAGAAGCATTATGCCTGCTTTGTGGATGAGCGAGGGAGAGTGCTAAAAAAATCGTTTCCCGTTCCGCAATCCAGAGAAGGGTTGGAATGGTTGTACCAGTGTATCGTGAAAGCGATGGAGGAATTTGAAAAAACGGAAGTGATCGTTGGCATCGAGCCAACGGGACATTATTGGCTCAATCTCGCTTACTTTCTTGACGAGAAGGGCATTCCTCTCGTGATGACAAACCCGATGCACGTGAAGCGCTCCAAAGAGCTAGACGACAATCTTCCAACCAAGCATGATGCGAAAGACGCGCTCGTCATTGCCCGGTTAGTGAAAGACGGCCGATTCAGCTATCCGCGTATTCTGAAAGGGATGGAGGCCGAACTGCGCACAGGGGCGACGTTTCGATCCAAACTCGTGGAAGAGCAGGGGGTGGTTCGAAATCAGATGATTCGCTGGCTCGATCGGTATTTTCCGGAATTTACGCAAGTCTTTCCGTCGTTTGGGAAAATGGCGCTCGCTGCGCTGGAACAGACGCCGTTTCCGTCGGATTTTGCAGGGAAAGAGATCGAAGAGGTTCTCACCCTTTATCGGCAAAGCGAGGGATTACAATCGCCACAAAAGCCGAAAGCGAAGAAGCTGATGGAACTGGCCCAACACTCCATTGGCGTAACGGAAGGACAACAGATGGCCCGTATCGAAATCGCCACACTTGTCCGCCGGTACCGCCAATTGGAGAAAGAAATCGAGGCACTGAATGAGCAACTGACAGAACTTGTGCAAACATCCGTGGAATACGAATGGCTCAAAACGGTTCCGGGCTTAGGGGATGCGACGATCGTGGAACTGTTATCGGAAATCGGGAGTTTTTCCCACTATCAGGATCCGCGCCAATTATTGAAACTTGCGGGACTGACCTTACGGGAAAACTCCTCCGGCCAACACAAAGGGCAAAAACGGATCTCGAAGCGTGGAAGAAGGCGGTTGCGCGCCCTCCTCTTCCGCGTGATGATGCCGATAATCCGCCACAACGAAGCGTTTCGACAGTTACATGAATATTACACGACACGGCCCGATCATCCGTTGCGCAAGAAGCAATCCATTGTGGTGTTATGTGGGAAATTACTGAAGGTACTGCTATTATTCAACAAGTGTGGTTATTTGTCTTTTTTTTAGCTATAGGAGGATTAGGTGTAGCGTTATTTCAACCCAGTTCTAAAGCTATATTGGTAACAGGAATACAAAGTGAAATTCGTAACATTTTATTTGGTTGGAGAAACGTATTATTTAATTCGGGTGTGTCTTTAGGGTCAGGTTTGGGACTCTTTTTAGTAGATATAGTAGGCTACGAAACTCTATTTATCTTTGGATCATTGATTTTTATAATTATGGCAGCTATCTCAATATTTATTATTCCAAAATCAAAATACACCTCTACTACACATGCTTCTATTTTTAAAAATGTGATAGAAGCATATTAGCAACATAAAAATGTTATTGATGTTTATTTGTTCCATTGTATTTTGGTTTTTATATACTCAGGTAACTATTACTGTGCCTTTAACATTTGAAACTTACAATATGGTTAAATTACTAAGTTTATTTTTTATGCTCAATGCTGCGTTAGCAATTATCATACAAGTCCCGATTCTTAATTATACCAATAAGTTAAATTTATCCCCTGAAAATCAGCTTGTTCTAGGTATATTACTAATCGGACTAGGATTAGTTTCATTAGTATTTTTACCTTATGGGTTAGGAATTTTCATTTTATTTCTAGTTACATTCACACTTGGAGAAATTTTATCATCTCCTAATTTAGATGCAATAGCTAGTTTACTTGCAAACAAGGACAATCAAGGAACATATTTTGGTGTCTTGGGAGCAGGTTGGGCTATAGGAGGAACATTTGGCAATATAATTGGCGGCTTTTGATTTGATTACAATATTACAATCATGTGGGTTATTTTCAGCTTAGTTTCTCTCGTATTTGCATTTATAATAAAAACATTGTTTACAGTTATTAATAAGGGGGATATGTAATGAATGTCTTGCTTGTGGGATTTAATAAATCGTGGGCAGAGGCTTTGGAACAAGAGGATGTAAAGGTCTTCGTCATTGAAGAAAGAGATATATGGGTAAAAAAAATTTATCTGAGAAAAATTATACTAATATTAAAGATGTTGCTTTTTTCGAATATCAACAAAAAACAAATTTTGAACAATTAATATCATATGCTCATTCCAAGGACATTAACGTTGTAATACCAGGATTGGAGTATTCTGTTCTCGCAGCAACAACTATAGCTTCTAATTTGCGATTACCAAATAGGGGTTGAAAGCCTCTAAAATACTTACAAACAAGTTTTTATTAAGATCTTCTTTAAAGAAAACCAACATTCCTCAACCAAGATATCAAAAAATATCATCTTTAGATGATATCAAAAATTTTTATAAAACACCAATAGTTATTAAGCCCATTAATAGACAAGCAAGTGCAGGAGTCGTAAAGGTGTACCACTATGATGACATAGAATGGGCTTGGCGGGAATCACAAAAAGCTGATGAAGGTATCCACGTGGTTGACAGGGAGCTATCATGGGAGTATATGGTTGAAGAGTTATTAGAAGGTCAGGAAATAAGCACTGAAGTGTTAGTACATAAGGGAGAAATTGAATTTTTTAATATTACCGTTAAACAGACTGCTGACGGAAATTTCCCTGTTGAGTTAGGGCATTATGTACCTGGGGCAGACATTCCCAATACTGTGCAAAAGCGTCTGCATACTTATATAAAAATGCTCATTGAGGCTTTTGAAGTTGAAACAGGTATATTGCATGCCGAATGGATCATTGTAGAAGATACCCCTTATATTATTGAATGCGCCGGGAGAGCGCCAGGAGATTTAATTTTTACTATGGTCCGAGAATCATACAATTTTTGTCCTTACAAAGCAACTTTAAATCTACTAGCAAATAACAAACCTGATATAAACAACATTCCTTCAAATGGAGCCGGAATAGCATATCTTTATTCATACAAATCAGGCATTTTAGAATCTATAAATGGTATTGAAAAACTGAAAAAAGGTGTAGATGATGTATTAGATTTCGCCTTGTTTATCAACACTGGAGACAAGATAAATGAATTAAAGTCGTCATGGGATCGGATAGGTTTTGTCCTCTGTAAAGGTACAGACGGTGTTACAGCATTTCGAAAAGCAAAAGAAAAGGTGAATGAATTACAAATAAAAATTGTCCAGGAGATGAATTTCATGAAAGTTAATTTTGGGTTAACTGCTAAAGACTACAGCAAGTACAGAGCAGGTTATCCAGATGAACTATACAAACGGTTGCTAAAATATAATATTGGATTGGAGAACCAGTCAATACTGGATCTTGGTACTGGAACGGGCTATTTAGCTCGTCAATTTGCTATCCAGGGTGCTCAAGTGACTGGCATTGATATAGCTCCCGAACTCATCAAAGAAGCAGAAAAGCTAGATAAGAAATACAATATAAAAATAAATTATGAGGTTTGTAAAGCCGAAAACTTACCTTTTTCATCATCAACATTTGACGTAGTTTCTGCCGGGCAATGCTGGCACTGGTTCGACACATCAAAAGTAATTAAAGAAGTAAGAAGAGTTTTAAAACCAGATGGAAAATTGCTTATATGCCATTTCGATTGGATCCCTATTAACGATAATGTAGTTGCCAAAACAGAAGATTTAATTTTAAAGTGTAACCCTTCATGGCAAGGTGCCAGAGGAACTGGCATCTATCCTCAATGGTTAACAGACGTTGGGAGAGGTGGCTTTTCTAATATTGAAACATTTACGTTTGATGTAGCGGTTGAATATACACACGAAGCATGGAGAGGAAGAATTCGGGCCAGTGCCGGCCTTGGAGCTTCATTACCGGCTGAAAGAGTTAAAGAATTTGATCGTGATTTAGCTGAACTGCTAAACAAAAATTACGAGGATCCTATGTTTGTACCTCATAGGGTTTTTTGTCTAATTTGTGTCAATAAAAAAGCATAGATGTGAAAGAACTCAGCCCGATAATGAGTTCAGGGATTTGATTAGGAATCTACGGGATATAATAGAAAATCTCTATGCAAATAAAAGGACTCCGTATGATCTGATAGTAGATGCTATATGGGCATATCCCTGTCAAGGCAGGCAGTATTCAAAAAAGCCCTCTAATCAGCTTCATCAAGCATAGTTGATTGGTCTTTGCCAGTGTCAAGGAAATCACTTGACACTGACAGCCCGTCAACTAATTGGTAGACAAGCTGATGGAAGAGCTATTCTAGTCATCCGTGATTCCTTGTGTTATGCACATACCTTCTTTCTGTGCACGGGGCTGAGGCATGTGAGTTTCTATTGAATGCACCTATCATGATAAAACTCAATGTATTGATAAACAACTGCTTCCAGGTCATCCATTGAGTTAAAAGCCCCAAGATATGTGTTTACAATATGACGGTGAATTTGTACATAACCTTGTCAGTTCTCATCTTTTATTGGTTCTTTTTGGATAGAACTTGCCGCAGCCGATAGAGGAAGCTGATTAAGTCCTGAATTTTGTGTAAAAAGGAAACGGTTGGATTGGCAGGGAATTTAGGTTTACTGGTCTGGGAGTATGATTTTACACAATAATTAGGACTTGGCCGGAAAAATCGGTCACATCCAATTGGACAATTTCAATCCGATCTGTTACCCCCGCTTCTTTAGCCGCCGCTTCCAGCTGTCCTCTGTTATCCAAATCTCTCATTGAAGCCAACACGCAATAGCCTTCGCCGGCTAGTACCACACTTGTCAGCAAATCAAAGCCGCTTGAAGCTCCTGTAACAAACGCAACCAGTTGTTTGTCACAAGATTCCCTCCAGCAATTCATTATTTCTAACCATTTGACTTTTCCTAAAAGGCTCTCTATAATATTATTGTACTTTTGAATTTACAGGAGGATTATTAAAAAAAATGTATTTCATCAGATTGCGTTTCCCAACTTTGAACCGGTAATTAAATACGTTCAAAGGCTCTGCTTGTGTATGCAGAGTAAATGGGAGCAGTCTGTCCTTTTTTACATTTTTCCCGAGAAGTCTCCCTTCCTCTAGACGGAGTGAAGGAGGGGGATGAATCGGCTGACGTATCTACGGATTGCGTAAGCAAGAAGTAGTAGAAGGGTTGGACCACCCCATCGGTGTGATGCCGATGTTGCTTACTGAACCCATCGAGAAGGCTTCCGATGCATTCATCGATTAGAAGGAGACCGCCTTTTTCTGCTAGAAGCTTCTTTGGGAGAGGTAGTAAGAAACTCCCATCTCTTCATAGAATAAAGGTGGGAGAGGTTCATTAATCTTCATTTCGTATAGAAAATATGTAATGTGAAAAAAGGCAGATCCTTCTGCCTTTTTTTATTAATTCTCCTTCTTCTGTTTAGCAAAAGGAAGGTTTATTTGCTGACGGCTTCTAATAGCCCCTAATCTAATAAGGATGGGTCTTCTTCCCTTTACTCTGAATCACAGGCAGATCGCCTGTGATTTTTTTATTTCGAAAGGGAGAGATAACATGACCAGAAAAATAAAAAGCGCAAAACTTGTTAGTGAATTTGTGGCAGCATTTAGATGCCCACTCTGTAAAAGTTCGATGAGGGTTGTGGATTTTAAAAGCCTAATCTGCTCTAAAAACCATACTTTTGATTTCACAAAACAGGGATATGTAAACTTGATGCCTCATCCCACTAATAGTCATTACAAAAAGGAACTGTTTGAAGCAAGACACAAAATCATCAAGGAAAGTAACTTATACACTTCAATGCATAAAACGATTGCGAAAGTGATAAAGGAGTATATGGATGTTTCTATCAAACCTTTTATGGTTGTAGATTTAGGGTGCGGAGAAGGTTCCCATTTACAAAAGATTTTGGACGAATGCATGATTTCGGAAATGACTGGGGTTGGTCTCGATATTTCAAAGGAAGGCATTGCCATGGCTGCGAAGAGATACGAAAACCTAATCTGGTTAGTAGGTGACTTGGCAAAATCACCATTGGAGGATCAATCGTTTCATGTGATTCTTAATATCTTATCTCCTGCCAATTACAAGGAATTCAAGAGGATTTTAGTTGAATATGGACTAGTCATTAAAGTCGTTCCTCGCTCTAATTATTTAAAGGAGATGCGAGAAGCACTCTTTGATAACAATGAAAAAAAGGTCTATAAAAATGATCACATAGTGTCGCTTTTCAAAAAACATCTCCATCTACTGGATGTTTTCCATTTATGTTATACAAAGAACCTTAATAACGTGGAAGTGAAAAATCTAGTTCAAATGACTCCTCTTGCTTGGTCTGCAGATAAAGCACGCATGGATGCGTTTATTCATCGGAATTCCGCTGAGAACGGTGGATTTAGATATTTTAGTTGGAGTAAAAACCGCACCAATGAATTGGGGGCAGTGAATAATGGAAAAAGTATTGATTGAGTTAAATAATATTGAAGTTTCATTTTCCGGCCAACTTGTATTAAATATTCCTCGACTGGCCGTACACCAGTTTGATCGTATCGGGATCGTTGGAAAAAATGGGGCTGGAAAGAGTACGTTATTGAAACTTTTGGCCGGTCAAATAAAGCCAGATAAAGGCCAAGTAAATCGATTTGCAGATTTTTCCTATTTCGATCAACTGTCAAGGCCAGCTGAAAGAGAAGAAGTAGATGATGAACTGTTAGGAAAGCTATCTATACCTCAAACAGAAGTTAAAAATTTAAGTGGTGGTGAACAAACGCGTTTGAAGTTAGCGGGAATTTTCTCCACTTATCATGAAGGTTTATTGCTTGACGAGCCGACAACACATTTAGATGAAGCCGGTGTACAGTTTTTCATCGATCAGATGCGTTATTACTACGGTGCGCTTGTTCTTGTAAGCCATGATCGTTATGTGTTAGATGAACTCGTTACAAAAATTTGGGAAGTAGAAGACGGGCGTGTAACGGAATATACGGGGAATTATTCAGACTACCTAGCACAAAAAGAACTCGCTCGGAATAGACAGCTTAAGGATTACGAAAAATACGTGAAAGAAAAAACACGCCTTTTAAAAGCGGCAGAGGAAAAGATGAAAAAGGCGGAAAAAGTTACTCAGGCAAATAAACGCATGTCAAAGAAAGAAACGAAAGCAAAGGCAAATAAAATGTTTATGACGAAATCAAAAGATACAAGCCAAAAGGCGATTCAACGTGCAGCAAAAGCAATCGAAAAAAGAGCGGAACAACTCGAAGCAGTGGAGGCACCAAAAAAGGAACAAACACTGTATTTTCCTCAACCAGCAGCTCTCAAGCTACACAATAAGTTTCCGATTATGGCAGATCGATTAACCCTAAAGGCAGGAAACAAAATCCTTCTCAAGGAAGCAAGTTTCCAATTCCCATTAGGGAGTACTATCGCGATTACAGGAAAAAATGGTTCAGGAAAAACAACACTCCTTCGCCACATTTTACAACGAGGAGAAGGCATTATCATTTCTCCTAAAGCTGTCATCGGATCTTATGAACAAATGGGATATTATTTTGAAAAAGATGAAACCGTAATGGCATATATGAAGGAGAGAAGCGACTACGATGAAAGCAAGATCCGTGCCGTCCTTCACGCAATGAATTTTACGGAAAATGATTGGAGAAAGAATGTTCGCGATTTAAGTGGTGGAGAAGCAATCCGTCTAGTATTGTGTCAACTGTTTTTAGGAAGATACAATATGCTCGTTTTAGATGAGCCGACCAATTTTTTGGATGTTTTTTGTATTGAAGCGTTAGAACGCTTTTTAAAAGGGTATGAGGGCACCGTCCTTCTCGTATCACATGATCGCATGTTTATTGATCGTGTAGCAGATCATATATATGTCATCGAAAACCAACAACTAAAATTAAGAAACTAATCAGGGAAAACATACTAAGATTAGTAGCACAGACCACGGCCATGGTCTGTGCTACTATTTTTTTATAGTAGAAGTGGAGAATAGGTCGTGACAGCCCCAGAACCTTGAGTTCGTAGTGAAAAACTGGCCTACTTCACTGCCCTTATAAGAATCAGTTTCAGTATGTTGGATCCTTGAGATCGTGTATAAGAAAAGGGAATCGATAAGGTGAAGTGAAGACTTCTACATAAAAATCAGGAGGAATGTATATGAAAAGCGTCATTGCTTTTGATGTCAGTATTAGGGAAAAAGTTATATGGTGATGGATAACGCTGCACGTTCTTGTATTTTCTAGGGGGAAATTTTGCATAAATCATCGATTTAGTACAAAAAGATGGACAAGTTCCAGCCATTGTATTTGAAGCAACAGGCGTGTATTCCCGACCATTAGAGCGCTTTATGAATGATCACGGTTTTCCGTACTGTCTGTTAAATCCCCTTGAATCAAAGATTCAAACGGCTACTATGCGCATTCATAAAACCGATAAAAGTGATGCCCACCGTTTGGCCCAAACTCACTTTACAACCGAACGGCGCATAAAAAAACCGCAGGACCACTACTTCGACCAAATGCGTGCGCTTTCCCGATACTATCATGAATTAGACGAAGAACTAGCGATGCTTCGAAGTAGAATGCACACTTTACTACAACTGACTTTCCCAGAAATGGAATTGCTGTTCACACAAAAATCCGAACTGTTTTTAAATATCCTACAGCTATTCCCACATCCTGATTACGTTAAAAATCTTTCAAAGACGGTTGTACGCAACCGACTACTTGCCAACACAGATAAGAAATTAGCGCCTAAAACGGCAGAGAAAAAGGCCATACAGTTAATAGGTGCAGCACAGGATTCGTATCCAGCAGTGGATCAAGACGACATTCGCTGTGAACAGCTAAAAGATTATGCCAAACGTTCTTTAGCCATTTTGAGAAAACGTGAGGAACTGATTCAGCAGATGGTTGTTCTTTCAGAAGAACGAAATGAATATCAAATATTAATCAGTATTCCTGGTATAGGGAAAAATACAGCCGTTCGCTTGATTGGAGAAATAGGCGACATGACACGCTTCGAAAATCATAAGCAACTCAATGCCTATGCAGGAATTGATATAAGGCGTTTTCAATCAGGCACATTGTTTTACAAAGATAAAATCAATAAGCGTGGCAACAGTCATCTGCGCAAAATCCTTTATTTTACGATTCAAAATATGATCCGCCAACGACGCTTTGGACACAATCATTTTGTAGAATACTATGACAAATTAAAAACGCAACCCTATAACAAATGTCATAAAGTTGCGTCCATCGCATGTGTGAATAAGTTATTGAAGTGCCTCTTCCACCTTATTACACACAATTTAACGTACAATTACGAAATCGCTTCAGTATCTTCGTAATTGTGTAGGAAAAGTATAACATAATGGGCCTAGCGAAAAAAAGCAAAAATCGTTAGGTCTATTTGGCATGCGAAAATCTTTTTTTTTGGCGGAAGGGGTACCCCTTCCGCCAAAAAAAGATTAATTATCTCAAATAACTATTGATAAACCTCTTGACTAATCGTAAGAAGGGGCTGTCCAAAAAGTCAGGGTAACTGACTTGACTTTGATATGCTCCCCTTAAGGTAGACAGATTAAAATATAGGGGGAGTTTTTCTATGTATAAGCAATATACTACAGAGTTCAAACTTTTACTTGCATATGAAAACCGAGAATGTACTATTCAAGAGCTTTTGTAAATATTCTTTAAGACAATGGATAAATGAATTTGAGGAATTTGGAATAGAGGGTTTAGAACGTTCAAATTCTTAAAAAACTTGAGGAAGCAGCTGTAAAAGATTATTTATCTGGTGAATTCTCACAGTACGAGATTGTCAGGAAATATGGTATTTTCAAAGTAGTTCGGTACTTCAACGATGGATGAAGAAGTATAATAGCCATAGAGATTTAAAGGATACGTCGAAAGGAATAACAAGCTCTAAGACTAAAGCAAGAAAAACGACTTGGAATGAACGGATATAAATGGTGCTTGATTGTTTAGGAAACGGAAAAGTGGTATTATGTCAAGAAAATAGACACGGTAAAATTGAGAAAAATTTTAAAACCCTACCCAACAGATATAGTTATTTGATTTTGGAGTTCATGAACTTGTCCTACCTACCGTTTTTACAATAGGCGCATCAACATAGTAACCAAGACAAATGGATAACGTGAAAATCAAGGTAGCTACAAAGTAGAGTTTTTTCATACACACCCCTAATTTAAACTAATTTAAATTAAAAAGGAACAAATAGATAAAGTATAATCTTTACAAAAACAATATGCCGATACTTTACCTATTAAAAGAATTCGACGAAACATTTAAACTGGCAAATGGTAGTGCTTTATCTATGTTCAAATATATGCTTGCACACAAGATTATCAAAAAAAATATAACGAAAAAAATAGATCTAATGTCGAACACAACGATTCTTGAATTTCCGTCTAACTTTATAACTAGAAAAGAGATGGGCTAATTGAATTTCTTTGTTAATGAACTACTCAAAAATCCTCTTAGTGGTGAAAGATACCGTATTTTATGGATAGATGATGGGAATGTAGTTGCTTATCTGATTGGCATATATGATGAAAAAGCCCTTCCATTTAAACGGTTAATTCAAGAATTAACTGACGAAATTTTGGAGGAGTCGCTTATCAAAATAAAAGAAGATCCTTTTATATATTCGGGTATTCAAGATAAAAGTATATAGAGCTAAGAAATCAAGCTTGGAAAGTTATTGATGAGATGGTTAATGATAAACTAGGCATATACGAGAAAAAGCAACGTTCAAAATATATAACGGACGCAATGGAAAAACATCAAGTAACCTATCCTGCAGTCCGTAAATATTTACGTAAATACTGTGTCATAACATATCAATCACAACTTGGCCTTATATATGTTTCATAATCAAGTTGTTCAAAGAATACTAGATTTTGGGACAGATAATCAAAAGCATGTTTTATTAACCAGAATGGCAAAAGGATTAATGTTAGGCGCTTCTTCTTGGAGCGAATTATTATAATGCTCCCATAAGGTGAGACACATGAGCGTGATAAATAAGTTATAATGAT
>ERZ1673772.31-NODE-31-length-26694-cov-33.517324_pt1 | contig 26694 bp, 21 predicted proteins | sample MGYA00580140_ERZ1673772 | MGnify/ENA primary metagenome ERZ1673772 (study PRJEB41219, sample SAMN04549600) | soil metagenome | isolation source: soil | place: USA: Texas, Big Bend National Park | collected 2009-03-17 ...
GAGGGCTCTTTTTGTTTCAAACCTCAAATTTCTTCATTACAGGAATGCTCCTTGTTACATTTTTGTTTTTCAACGAAAAATACATTCGTTTTGATCCCCTATTTATAAATTTTCTATTCTATTAACAGGTTTCAACTAACTCAAGAAGTGTAAGATTATGTTAAATTTATGATATAAAGGTTGGAAGGAGGTAAATATTTTTATGTCTAGAACAACTTCCCCTCTCAGGTATCCGGGTGGGAAAAACAAATTTTACAAAAAAATGGTATCCATATTAGAACGAAATAAAATAAATAACGTCACTTATGTAGAACCTTTTGCCGGTGGGGCTGGGTTAGCAATTTCTTTACTGATTAATAATAAAGTAAAAAAAATTATATTAAATGATTATGATAGAGCAATTTTTGCTTTTTGGTATTCAATTTTAAATTACACAGATGACTTTTGCCAAAAAATAATCGAAACAGATATTAATATTTCAGAGTGGTACAAACAAAAAGAAATTCAAAATAGGAAGCATACGGTTGATTTATTTGAACTAGGGTTTTCCACTTTTTTCCTCAATCGAACTAACAGGTCGGGAATTCTAAAGGCTGGACCGATCGGCGGCTATAGACAAACAGGTAAATATAAAATTGATTGTCGATTTAATAAAGAGGTACTAATTACAACTATTAAAAACATTGCAGCTTATAAAAATAATATAGAATTGACTAATCTTGATGCTCTAGATTTTATTAATCAATTAAAGAATTTTGACAGCGAAAATTATTTTATATTTTTCGATCCTCCCTATTATAATAATGGAAAAGAACTCTATGTTAATTTTTATACACATGAGGATCATATTACATTATCACATTCCATTAATAATGACTTAAAGGATTTTAGATGGATTATGACGTATGATAACTGCGATGAGATAAAACAAATTTACAAGACTTATAAAAAAACATATTTCAAATTGACTTACACTGCGGGGAAAGCGCGGAATGCCACTGAAGTTGTCTTTTATAATAATATTATAATTCCTAGAAATATTTAAAAAAAGAATCTATTAAGTACAAAAATATACTTAATAGATTCTTTTACATCATACATAAATAAAGATTGGTTTTCCGACATATGTATTTGCCCTTTTGCCCATTTTAAGCCCTTACCTATGTCGGTTTTTTAATCCGAACTTATATAGTATAATTCGTTTTCTAAATTTTTTAGAGGTTACTTTTTATAAACTTTTCTAATATGTTTGTTCCTGGATTTAGACTTATTGCGGCGTATTTATGGGCCAATGCTAATGGTAATATAGCATCTTCGTACAAGTCTATACTTATCTCATTGATTAAATTAAGGACTGTACTAAGATTATTATAGTTTCTATAGTCAAAAGCGTTTTCTTTAAAATTAATATCCTTATTCCTCATAGGGTATAACATAGATACCACAAATCTCTTTTTACCTTTCGAATAAAATAAAAAGTCTTGTCCAAAAGATACCTCTTGCCCAAAATACTGATTATTTTCCGGTGCTTTTTGAATATATTTAAATCTATAGCTATCATCTACTAACATAAAACTGTTTTGTTCTAATTCAATCTTTTTTTCTAAAAGTGTAAAGTGGTCTTTTAACCTTCCACTTTTTATGATTCCAAAGTATATAATTGGATTCTCTAACTTCTCGGAGATGTAGTGTAAATATCTTAAAAGACTTCTGTGAATTTTCGCTGGCTCCCCGTAAATAGCTAAAGGACCGTCAATTATAAACGCTGTATTCGTTAACAAGTTCCATGACTTATGTTTAATAAGTGTATCAATTAAATTAATAGAAATTAAATGTTCAGTTACCTGGGCAAATCTTGTTAATACTGTACTATGCCCAAACTCCTCATCTATAGCTTCATGTAACCTTAGATAATCAGTTAAATACATTATATTACCACAGTGCTCGCATTTAAAAGGTTCAATATGGACTTTATCCAAATCGACTAATATTCCTGTATCCTTTCTGTTTAAAGTCTTGTCATTCGACTTACACTTCTGGTTCCTACATTTTAGCTTCAGACTAGTGTTAGCCTCTCTAATAACATTAAATAATGATTCAATTAATTTAACAGAATTGAAAGGACTATTATTATAGTAAAAATCATAGATTTCCTTTCTTATAGAATCTACTACACTTAGGCTATCATCTTCCTTAGGAACTAAATTAAACGTGGGGCAAACAAACGTTAATATATTTGAGTTATAAATTTCATTGTATTTTTGTGGGTTAATAAATCCACTTTTGTCATATATATCTGACTTTTTATTTAAATTAATAATATTTGAGCTAAAATTCACTATGCCCATCTTTGCAGAAGGTATATCATCGTTTAATGGGAGTTCTGTAAACGAGCTGTCTATAGTAAAAATAAAATCAACCTTTCTCACATTACCCATTTCATTTTGTTGAAATCGAAACTGAACCTCTTTTCGTACATTATTATCTTTGTCAATATCACAGATTATTCTATATTGGTCGATTTTTTCCTTAATTACCTGGTTATTAATTATTCTTTCATGAGAAAACTTATTTGCCTTTTCTCGATTAAATGGCATTTTTTATTTATCACTCCCATATAACTTAATCTGAACTGGTAAAACAAAATTATGTGATAAAGTTTTAACCCGTGAAAATCCAACATCTTTAGCTGCTAATAATGAGTTTTTATAATCAGCAAAATCATAAAACTTGGATAAAGCCCTTAGTTCGTCCTCATTATTCAAATGTGTAACAAACCAATTTTCAGTATTTGCTAATATGTTTTTGTTTATAGAAGACGGTTCTTGTGTAGAATATACTAATCCTATTTTATACTTGGCGCCTTCCTTTGCGATTCTTGGCCAAGTATCTTTCAAATCCATATCCCTTCCTATCAAGTTATGTGCTTCTTCGATAAAGAAAATCACATAATATGGTTCTTTTCCTTCAGTATACATCTCCATATTTTTATTAAAGATTGTTCTCGCTATCTTATCACTAATAAGATTTCTCATTTCTTCACTACCAATTGATAAATCTAGTACTATTGTTTTCCCTTCTTTCACCATGTTACATATCTTTGCTATATAATTCTCACTATTTCGATTATGATACGCCTTCGGATTTAATTTTTTAAGATGTACATATCCTAAAAAAGACTGGCCGTTAGAATTCTTTTTTACTGCGATATTTAGTAATGTTTCAAAATCATCCTTATATACCTTATTACCGGATGAGGTAGTTAGTTTGTCTCTATGCCGATGAATAGCTTCTAGAATTTCGCCGAGCTGGTCGTACGATATTTTCGAATCTATAAGCTTATTAAAATTATCATTTCCTTCAAACTTTGTTAATTGATTTAGTATACTTTGACTAAAAGGATTTTGAAATCTTTCTTTTATCCCATCATCTAAAATTTTATATAATATATATTTGTAAGTGGCTCTAATCCACTTAGCACGGTTAACCAAAGAGCGATTTCCTTCTTCTATATTATCTTCCATATATGAACTGATATCCATATTAAAAAACGATTCGATATCGGTTGATTTAGAAGGATTACCATACCTCATTAAACTTACAATAATTTCATGTGCTAATTCTAGATTTTCAAAAAAGTTAAACTGTAATACTTCTACATTATTTGATTTATTTGTAATTTTTGTGTTTAAAGAGAAAATATACGCATTTTTTAAGTCACTCGCTATAGATGTTTTATCATCAACGTTTATGTTTGCATACTCCCCATTTATATCATAAATAATCTGGGAAATGTTCATTTTTCTATTTTCAGCAGTTTTACTGATTGCTTTAATTAGTGTTTTCACTGTGTTAGATTTACCTGTTCTAGTCATTCCAAACATTGCGGTTCGTCTCGCTATAAAGTCATTAGGATCTACATAAACTTTTGCTCTTTTGTCACTGCTCTGCAACCTATTGCTTGATGTAAATCTAAGTTCTCCAATCTCCTCTTTATTTTCATAGTTATTACCAACACCGTAATTAATGATTTTTTCTAAACTTCTATAAGATGGTTTATAGACTTTTAAGATCTGGGTACCATAATAATTTTCTATGTCAGAACCAAATTTTAAACTTCCATTATCCGATTTAAAAAAGGTACCAAGCACTCTACACTCTAGCCCTGAATATTGCATTTCATTTTGGGAAAATTCATCATAGCTTAAATTAGTAGATGATTGTAAATTCTTAAATTTATCTATTTTTGCTTCTAGCCATACATCACTATTTGGTAATTCATATTCTGAAGTAACACGTAACAATATTATTTCTTCATCTATTTCACTAGTCGCACTCAAGTTATCAGTATTTATAGCTGTTGCTATTAAAAAACTATTATGTGGAATACCTTTAGCTATCTTTTTCCAATAATCATTTGTCAAGATAGTCATAGTTGAATAATTTAAGTTAATTGAATAACCAACCATAACCGCACCTTCTAGTAATTGAAATAAATCATCTTTAAATAACATTTCATTTAATTGATTTTCCATACTGATTCACTCCTCTATAAAAATAGTTTTTCTCTAATTTTTAACAATTCACCATATTTTATTATATCCCCCTTTATTGGACTTATTTTCCATTTATAATTATATAAACTTTCTCTTTTAAGTGAAAGGTCGGAAAATTTTATACAACATAGATTTTTTAAATTTATCTTCCATTTTCATTACTTTACTTTAATAGTTGTTAGTGATATTTTCTCCATTTTGTTTTATTATCGTTTCACAACTGTTAAAGCCGATGATAAAATCCCCAATATAGCCGGAATAAAATTCCCCACTTACAATAGAACCATAGTGTCAATGAGAGGAGCTATGGTTCATGATTACGAGAGGGGAATTTTTTATGATCAAAGAGATGTATGAAAGGGGAATGAGTATTTCCGATATTGCGAGGGAATTGGGGATCGATCGGAAAACCGTCCGAAAATATATTCACTCCCCCAATCCTCCTTCCAAATCCAAGCGAAAACAAAGAAAAAGCAAGTTAGATCCATTTAAACCGTATCTTCAAAAACGGATGTTAGAAGATGGGGTGTTTAATAGCGAAAAGTTGTTTTTTGAAATTCGACAACAGGGCTATACGGGAGGAAAAACGATTTTAAAAGACTATATGAAACCTTTCCGAGAGACGTCGAAAAAGAAATACACCGTTCGCTATGAAACGCTTCCTGGCGAACAAATGCAAGTCGATTGGAAAGAAGTTGGGGAGGTCGTGATCGAAGGGAGAAAAGTCAAGTTATCGCTATTTGTGGCTGCGTTAGGCTATTCGCGGATGAAATACGCGGTATTTACGGTCAGCCAGGATCAGGAACACTTAATGGAATGCCTGATTCAGAGCTTCAAGTACTTTGGTGGGGTTCCGAAGAAGGTGTTGTTTGACAATATGAAGACCGTTACAGACGGGCGAGAACAAGGAGTGGTGAAATGGAATCAACGATTTTCCGAATTTGCGAGTTACTACGGATTTATTCCAAAAGTATGCCGTCCCTACCGGGCCCAGACAAAGGGAAAAGTCGAACGAGCCATTCAGTATATTATGGATCACTTCTATGTAGGAACATCGTTTGAAAGCATCGAAGAATTAAATTTCCTTTTACATCGTTGGCTCGATCAAGTGGCGAATCGGAAGCCAAACGCCACTACCGGCATTCCTCCGCAAGAGCGTTGGGCAGAGGAACAGCTGAAACCTCTCCCGTTGAACAATTACGATACGAGCTATCTTTCCTATCGGAAGGTGCATTGGGATGGCAGTTTCTCTTACAAAGGGGAACAATGGCTTCTATCGGCGGAGTATGCGGGCAAAGAAATTCTGGTGAAGGAGCGATTAAATGGGGATATTCGATTGTATTATCGAGGGGAGGAGATTTCTTACTTGAACCAACAGAAAAAAGTGATTTCATTCGCCGAAAAAATCAAAAAGAAACAGACGGAAACGGCCGTCACCATTTCGCCTGTTTCGGTGGAAGTGGATACTCGTCCATTGTCCGTTTATGACGCATTCCTGCGAGGGGAAAGCTCATGAAAGAACGAATACACGAGTATTGCCACCAACTCCATTTGCCTGTCATGGCGGAGCAATGGTCCGCCATGGCAGAATACGCCTCTACTCATAATATATCATATTCAGAGTTTTTATTCCGCTTATTAGAGGCAGAAATCGTCGAAAAACAGGCACGATCGATCCAAACGCTCATCAAGCTGTCCAAACTGCCGTATCTCAAGACGATCGATACGTTTGATTTTACCGCGCAGCCTTCGGTGGATGAGCGCCGGATTCGAGAGTTGCTTACGTTGTCCTTTATTGACCGGAAAGAAAATATCCTCTTTCTCGGTCCACCGGGGATTGGAAAGACGCACTTGGCGATTTCGATTGGAATGGAGGCGATCGCAAGAGGATATAAAACGTATTTTATTACCGCTCACGATTTGGTCAATCAGTTAAGAAGAGCCGACCAGGAAGGAAAGTTGGAGAAAAAGCTTCGTGTCTTTGTGAAGCCAACCGTTCTCATTATTGATGAAATGGGGTACCTAAAACTGGACCCGAACAGCACTCATTACTTATTTCAAGTGATCGCTCGTCGGTACGAGCATGCCCCGATTATCCTCACCTCCAACAAAAGCTTCGGGGAATGGGGAGAAATCGTGGGAGACTCGGTTTTGGCGACAGCGATGTTAGATCGATTACTGCATCATTCCATCATTTTCAACCTAAAGGGGGAAAGCTATCGATTACGGGAAAAGAGGATCCAAGAAGAAAAACGGAAGGATCAATGAAAGGTCCTTCTGAGGAATTTTAAACCGGCGATTTTGGGGAAAAAATAATCGGCCTTGACACAACTGCTTACTTAATCTATTGGCCCAACTTAGAGTTGTTTCTCGTATGTGCTTTAATTTCATATGGTGAATCGTTTGTAAAAATGAATTACTCCAACTCCCACTACTGTAAACGAGATTTCTAAGCAGCTTTTGGATGTGTAACTCATCTTTATATAAGTCCCCAACCGATGGGATAATTAAAGTTGATATAGAACGGTTATCAGGAACTGCTACTTCAAGTACATACGAAACTTTGCCTTGATTCACTATTCTAGCAATGGCACAAACACGCCTTCTTCCGTCCGGCAACCGAGAAAATTTTCTTCCTAGTGGCAGAAATACTACATTTACAGAAACTGATAGATGAGGATAGCTTTTAGATAAACGTTGAATCATCTCAAAAAACTGTTCCAAACCGTAATTAGCAATGGAATCAGCGATTTCCAATGTTCGAAATTCAATGGGTGCAACCGTTCCACCGAAAATGGATTCATCTACTCCAATAATTTGCTGCTGAGTAGCTCCGCCACGACCTTTATTTGAAATATAGGCATTTCCCTTGTTCACTTTCTGCGCTTGTTTTGATATTCTTTTAATGACGACTGAATGACGGAAAGCAAATTGAGTGGGTTCCTGTTCAATGACTGGTTGATGGGTATCCTCTTTTGATCGCTTTCCGTTTTTTTCGTTTAATACATATTCTGGATCTCCATTTTTCTGTGAAATCCTCGTCTTTTTGGGAGCATTCGTATAAACATTTCTCTTGATAGACTTGTGACTGTATTGGATTTGAAATACAGGAAGCGTTATATTATCAATTCCAAGTAATTCTAATATCAATACCTTATTTTGTTGCTGTATCCCCCTATATACAATCCTGGTATTCTGAATGGATGGGACGACCATCTCTAACGGAATACCATATGAAACATTTTGGTTGACCGCATAGCTATAAGCGTTAGTTTGAACGGAACAAAAAGATTTTTTAATTTCATCGTTTAAATATAACCAAGCCATGTAATGAACAAATTCATTAGTAACAATTGTGGAAGGAATTTCATCGACTAATTCTATAAATACTGTTTGCGAATTTAGATAATGGACATTATTGATAAGGAAATCTAATCCATTGGGTCTCAACAGTGCGTTAGCTAAAAGCTTGTATTTAACATATAAGGCACGTATAAGCTCTGCATGTGAAACATAATATGTTATTCCGTTTGAAGAAAAGGACCAAACATGTTGATGGATTAGTTCGGGCATCTTGTATAAGAAGTAACCAAATTTTTTACAAGCGTCAATCGCCTTTATCGTTTTGCCTTTTCCCAAATCTTCAATCATTACTTGATTGTAACTCCCTGCTTTTTGCGTTGATAGAGGCAAGCCGTCTCTGTAAAATTGTCCTAATCTTAATAGAGGAAATGCACCTATAGGTAACTCAAGGATCTGGCATTTTTTTGATTCTTTAAAAGCTGCTTGTAAATACCACTGCTGGTCTTTTCCCTGTTTGACATTCCCAAACCAATGTAATGATACGACTTGTTGCTGATTAAAGGGCCATGGTCTGATTTTTACCACCTATATCACCTTCCACTCTTAGCTGCTGATACTTTATGATTTCATCATTAATAGCTTGTTGTACCTTTTCTGCAACATTCCCCTTTAAACCGGCCAACCGTTTTACTTTCCATTCCATAACTGATTCATTCTTACTGAACAAATAGTGACAGGCCCATCTTACTCTACGAATCTGAAATTGTTCTCTCGTTTCAATTTGTTGAAGGATATATTCCTTTGTTTTAGGTAGCTTATCCAAATGTTTTTCTAGTAGCGATAACTTTCGAATTTCTTTACCTATTCGACTTTTATTAATATAGATAGGCTTATCAGCACTTTTAAGTTTCTTTATAACTAATTCGACTTCTTTAAGAACTTCTTCGTCTCTTTCAGACCAATTAATTTTTAAATGCGATGACTGCCTGTTAGGCTGCTTAGGTGAATGGTTTTTCAACCACTCCCAATCATGTCGGTAAAGCCAAGCATAAAGAGCAGATTCCATACTTCTAATCTGCGTAACTGATTTATTGGGATTTTGCTTTAATAGTTTAATCCATTCCTTCTGTTTTTTAGATTTCACTAATTCTAACTCATCTAGCTTGTTATCTGTTATTATTGGCTTTCCTTTATTCGCATACTTGATAACTGTCATAATATCGCATTGCAATTCTTTTGCTGCTGCATAATAACTCAATTTTTCAACATGTATCATGCGATGTAATTTATCCAACCATACTTGTCCATACTGCTTGATGCGACCAATTTTATATAAATCTTGTTCACTCTTATCCGGTCCCCGGCGGGAATAGATAAATCCACACGTGCATTCAAATGTGCCAACAGGTCTTCTTGTGTCTGTACAAATAGTTGTTTTAACATTGGGAATCACTCGTTGTTTATAATGCTTGGCAGCAGGATTTAAGCAAAAGTAAGGTCCTTCGCCAAACGGCTTATACTCCTTGTGAGCATATTGATAAAAGGTATCTATTTCTTCTCCCAGAAAGTAAATAAGCAATAAATGGCGAATAGTATGAAAAGATTTACGATGTTTGCGTGTTATGCTTTTGAGCCAACAGGATTCACTCAAAATATCAACAGAGGACTGCATGGCTTCTAAAAATTCTTCACCATAAAATAATGTAAATTGCTCAGCCAACCGTTGCTGATTAACTTTCCCATTAATCGTTGCGTATCCATGTCGTTGTAATAAATAGCGATAGGATGATTGGATACCCTCCCATGTGAAATGAAAATCTCCTTGAATAAGCTTTACACTTTGTTCTGCTAGAATTTGAAAAAACCTCTCTGTACGTTCTGAAAATACCTTTTTGACTCCTAACCTAATACAATTACTTGGAGATGCTGCAATAAACTCATGTTTATTTTTTCCACGGAATGAAACAGAAGAATCGCATAAATACTGATTATGTTTAAGACACATATACACACTAGGTAATTGATGAGAGACTCTCCAATACGACTCACCTATAGTTTCTATATCCTCTTGAAAACATCGAGGACAAAAACGAAAATAAGTCCATTCCTTAATAGCGTTTGCCATTATCCCTGTCATCATATGGATAGCTCCTGAATGTTCACCACTTTCCATAGCCCTATATACTTTGTGTTTTATCTCTGATGTTGCAAAGGTTGTATAATAACGAAATAATGTGTGCTTCTTTATCCATTGAGCTACGTCGGGTACTTGGAAATTCCTCAATTTTCCATAAACAACGTTTAAGTTTGTTGGTAAATCAGGAACAGCCACGATATTCGTCTTCCCATATAAATCTTTCATCGTTTGCTTAGGGCTAATATTAGACGAATGGATATGATATCGTGCAAACCAGCTATACAAAAGTTCATCGTTATATAAGGTTGGAAAGTAACTTAGCATGGAGTTTCCTCCTAGATAACAAATTCATCTAGTGGTGCTTTAATATAACCTGCCTCTCGTAATGATTCATAGGCTGACAGTTTCTGCTTGCTACCTTTATCGATGATGACCCGTAATGTATTCTTTGACGATTGATTTACTTTGCTTTTACTTGGTTCCATCCGTTCTTTTATTAAATTTAATGCTCTTTCCATCAACTCGGCTTGTGAAGCTTCCGGCAAATCCTTTATGGCCTTTGAAGCTACCTTTTCTGCTAATGTAGGATCAATATCTAAATTCATCAATGCAACCATTAGTTTTTCAAGATTAGAAATTTCTCTTTCTCTTCGTTTAAGAGCCTCCAATTCTTTTTTCTTTTGTATGGTAGCCCTTAAATCAATTTTCGATTGATGATATTGTGGATACTCCGCAATATCCATAGGCATAATATCCTCATATTTTTCTAGTTCAGAAATACGCCCGTCTTTTAATGCTTTCAACATCGGTTGGACGAGCTTCAAATCATCTTTTGCAACTCTCCTTATGAGGGCAGGTGTAATTTTTTCTTCTCCTGTTTCAATTGCTCGACCTTGAGATAATGCAAATAGCTTTACAGCGATATCTACTATTCCTTGACTTTCCTCATAGAGTGTCTGATTTAATTCCTCAGTTAACTCTGTCTTGTACCTAATCCATTGATAATTCCACATACTTTCGATAAGCAAATCCCAGTCATCATCCTTTTTCATTTGCTGCCATACCATATCTCCCTGCCCACTACCACGACGGGCTTGACGAAAATCTTGTTGCAAGACACTTTTTGCACGCATTGTACCAATCATCATAACTGGTACACCAATCTCATTGACCAGAGTAACAAAAAAGTTCATCATCTTTTCTGAATTATTATCGCGAGTTGTTAATAAATGCTGAATTTCATCGATAATTAAGGCCCCTACACAATGCAAGCGAGCAATTTGTCCCATTCTTGTTACCATGGAACTGATAGAATTTCTTCTGCTACCGAACCGTTCATAATAATTAGTTCCAACTAAACGATCCATCTTCAAGAAAAAATCCATACATAATGATTTTAACGAACCATCATGTGGACAATTCAGTTTTAGCCATACAACTTGAGTAATATTTAATGGGTGCTTATGAATAATTAACTGTGGATATAAAGATAAAATCCTCTCAATAGCAGTAGTTTTTCCAATGCCGGAAAACCCCATCAAAGTAATACTAGAGGCTGTTGAGCGTATATCGTGCTTAATTTTTTGCCCTGTAAGTGAATGATGAGCCGCAGATAAACTCTTTGTAAAATTGGGAGATAACGGATTTCTACTCACATAACCATACCTCAATAATCGTGAAAATCTCTGTTCTAAGTCTAGATGTTGCATAACTGGTTGGAAAAAACGAGTTAATCTTGGAATCGCATGATATCGAATATGTGTAGGTAATAAACGCTCTTTTTCATCAAATTCTGGATAATAACTCAATGCTTCAAAAGCTTCTTCTGGAGACAGAATAGGAGGTAGAGCTTCAATTAAAGGATTTCCTTGAAAATCAATGACATCTTGCTTTTTATATTCAGCTACTTGAGCATTTAATTTTTCTCCCCATTCACTCATCTTTCTTCTCCTTTCGTCTCCGTAAATATTCTCTTACATTTGGTCTGGCATATTTCTCTTCGACCTCAATCCCCCTATTAATCGGTACAATATCAGCTTGTTTGTGAGGTGTTTCTTCTGAACCAATTTGAAACACTTCGTTTCTTCTTATTTCTTCTCTTTCTAATTTTCTGTGTTCTTCAATAGAGCTGACTCGTTGCAATTTACTTAAACTTTTGTCTTGTAACTGCTCTTTTTTCTTCTTTGCTTCTTTCACAATAGCTTCAACTTCCGAAATATAATCAATATCTTTTTGCAATTGCTGATGGCTATTATCATGCTTCAGTTGTTTTTCGTATTCTTGTAAATAACGAATTTCATCTAAACTTGTATTTTTTAAACGTTCCGACGGTGTCAAAAGATAGCAAGTTTCATATTTTGTTAACCCTGGATCTATCAAAAAAACACTTGTCATATTTCTTGGATCATACGCGATAGTCACTTTCCAAGAGCCTTTTTGTCTCGCTGTCTCAAACCATGATTCTTTCAGTGCACGTTCGCAGCTGTAATAAATACCTTTGAAGCGTATTCCCTTATGTGTAACCGTAGCGTCATCCCTTGGCATTAAGTGTAATTTTACAAGGTCTTCAGGATAGTACCTAAGTTTTCCCGTACGATTTTTAATACCCCAATTCCATAAATGAAGTGGAATAGGTTGAACATCATCTCGAATCATATCTTCATCCCGTATATAGTCTTGTAGAAAGTGCTTTTGATTATAATGCAAAATTTGCTTAATAAGAATTTTAGTGAAGTCTTCCAAGGCTAGGACCGCATCTAATCGATAATCACGAGCTCCACGTTCTTGAAAGTCTTTCTCGACATAGCCAGGTAGAAAAGGCCTTACTTTTTTCTGAATAAGATCAAAATGTTTTTCAACAACGCCTTTCCAGTCAGCTCGATAAGGGGCTGCATTCTCTACATGGATATTAAAAGCCTCTACTAAGCGATCAGCATTAAAGCCTTCAAATTCCCCACGATCTGCTAACAATATTTCTGGCAAATGTTCACTTGGCCATTCTTCTTTTGATATTTCAATTCCATATTCAGCACAAAATTTTTGTTTATCTGTTACAGTGTTCGCCATTGCCATCATGGCACCGAGCCACGAAGGCCCCTCTAGACCAACATACATTCCAACAACCATGCGACTAAAAACGTCCATCACTAAATAAATTACTGGTCGTCCGATTATCCAGTTTGGATTATATTTAGAAATTAAATATATATCCCCAACGGTTGCATCAATTTGAAAACGTGAACCTGGACCATAAACCTCCGAAAGTGTTGTATTTAAAACAGCCCGGTAATCTTTATCAAACTTTTTACGTCCCTTCCTAGCAATTGTCGATTCTGGCACTGTATATTCTTTGTTGTACCAATAACGGAACTGTGTTAACGTTGGTAGACTCTCTTTATCTTCAATAATTATTTTTTTTACGCCATCCTCAATGTAAATATCTTTAGCGTAAAACTCTTTAATCATCATTTTGTAAGCATCAGTCAACCGATTTTCTTTTGAAGTTAAATAGTATTTTTCTAACGCAACCCGAAAAATTTTTTTAGTTCGTTCATCGACATTTATTCCTTGGGAAGAATATTTTCGAGGCCTACCACGTTTTTTAACACCTGCTTCTTTTTCTTTTCCTCTCCCACCTGAATTATTGTAATCAGGCAACAGAGCATTAATGTTCTTACCACGTTGCCAGTATTTACGTAAATATTTACGGACTGCAGGATAGGTTACTTGATTTTTTTCCATTGCGTCCTTTATATATTTTGAACGTTGCTTTTTCTCGTATATGGCTGGTTCATCATTAACCATCTCTTCAATAACTTTCCAAGCTTGATTTCTTAGCTCTATATACTTTTCAGGAATATCTTGAATACCCGAACATATAAAAGGATCTTCTTTTATTTTGATAAGCGACTCCTCCAAAATTTCGTCAGTTAATTCTTGAATTAACCGTTTAAATGGAAGGGCTTTTTCATCATATATGCCAATCAGATAAGCAACTACATTCCCATCATCTATCCATAAAATACGGTATCTTTCACCACTAAGAGGATTTTTGAGTAGTTCATTAACAAAGAAATTCAATTAGCCCATCTCTTTTCTAGTTATAAAGTTAGACGGAAATTCAAGAATCGTTGTGTTCGACATTAGATCTATTTTTTTCGTTATATTTTTTTTGATAATCTTGTGTGCAAGCATATATTTGAACATAGATAAAGCACTACCATTTGCCAGTTTAAATGTTTCGTCGAATTCTTTTAATAGGTAAAGTATCGGCATATTGTTTTTGGATAGTGCTTCATATAGTGAATAAAGCAATTTTTTATCTAAATCATCCGATAAAAAATAAGCTGAATGTAACCACTTAATATTGTCTATTGCATCTTTTGGTAATTCCTTTTCTGTTACGATGCCCCAGTCTACACCTTGTTTTGTCCAATATTCTCTTTCGATTTCAAAATTTTCGATAACCCTTGATGAATTTAATTCTTTATTTTCTTTTACTGTTCTGGCAAAGTAAATAATTTCTTTTTCTTTTCGCACTGTGATGAGAAAATCTGTCGTCATTACAATCGGAGTCTGTGTTGCGGAATCTATGGGGTGTTTTATGTTTTTCTCCTCAGCGATGGGAAGCGTCACATCACGTGGTAGAGGGAATTGTTCTCTAATATCAATAACTTCGTCTGCCCAATCGAGTAAGCAAAAATAATTATATTCCATATCGGATAGGAGGTGATGTGTTCGACTTGTGGTCCAACCTTTTACACGATGGGCTCGTCCACCTGAAGGAACATCTTGAATCGTTAGCCAAGGCGTATAATTAGATAACTCGCCTTGGCCACGACCTTCTTTATAGTAACGTTGAATTTTTTCTTCAGTCCAACCAGTTTTACGTTTCGCCATCTAAGCACCTCAGACTATTTATTTTTTTCTCGACAATAGTTTTCAATACTAAACTTTTCTCTTAAATTATTGGGTTCATCAAGACGCAATGCCTTTTTGTTAATACCTAAAACATCATTCAAATACTGACCAATTAACATTATCTGTTCATAAGGGATTGTAATCCCATAAAGGACCTGATTTACTTCGACATTATGACTTTTTGCCAGCATACTGATTAAAAATCTTAGATCATAATACTGAAGTCCCGCATATACAAAAAAACCGTATTGTGAATAAATTCTTTGATTTATGATTGAAACTCTTCCAACATCAGAATTAGGACTTATAGCAACAGGCTTTTGAGATATAGCAAAAGGACGTGATAGCTGAACAAATTCTTCATAGGTATTATTCGGAGATTTTATTTCGTATTCTCCTCGATTAAGCTGATTAAATAATTTGGGATCAATAATCCATAATCTCGCATCATCACCATTTTCTAGCTCTCTTAGATAAGCAAAAAAGAGTGCGATGTCAACTGATTGAGACCAGTCAATAAACCTAGTTGGTATACCGTAATGTTGAAGAAAATACAAAATATCCCAACTGTATAAAGGAGTATGATTATACCCATCATGATGGACAATATTGATATATCTCTTAAATCCTTCTAAGATCCAACGCTCATAATCTAATATTAAATTTTGTTCATTCACTCTTATACTGCGTTGATAATCAGTTATTCCAAATAATTTTGAGACTTCTCTAGCCATAGAGGATGGCATACTAGGAAACAGCTTATTTTCTCCACGGAACCAAAGAACATCCTTACCGTATTTTTTACTATAATCATCAATTTGATTGATGATGTCTTGATAAGCTTTTTGTGCTATGGACATTTTAAACCTCCTAAAAAACACTCTTTAAAGAAAAAACACACGTTTGGAGTTGTTTCCATTTTACTCCATAACGTGTGTTTTTTTAAACAACTATTTTATTTTTTAAACGACTTTTTTATAATTTAAACAACTTTTTTATTACTCAACATTTATTCAAAGGCCACATATCCACTGCAAACTGTTTTATTCGACCGTTACGCTTTTTGCCAGGTTGCGTGGTTTGTCGACGTCGCAGCCGCGGTGAAGGGCAGCGTAGTATGCAATGAGCTGCATTGGAATGACAGCAACAAGCGGAGTTAGATCTTCATGAACTTTTGGCAAGATGAAACGATCATCATCTTCTTCAAGTCCTTTCATGGAAATCACGCATGGATATGCGCCGCGAGCAACGACTTCTTTGACATTTCCGCGAATGCTTAAGTTTACATGCTCTTGGGTTGATAAAGCAATGACCGGTGTTCCGTTCTCAATTAACGCAATGGTTCCATGCTTTAACTCGCCGCCGGCAAATCCTTCCGCTTGAATGTAGGAAATTTCTTTTAATTTGAGCGCGCCTTCTAAGCAGACGTAATAGTCAACGGCACGGCCGATAAAAAAGCAATTGCGGGATGTTAACAAGTAGTCGCGGGCAATTTGTTCCATATCGTCTTTTTGGCCGCATAGTGTTTCCATTGCATTCGAAACAATAGCAAGCTCTTGCAATAGGTTGAATTCAAGCTTGATTCCTTTTGTTTCAGCTGCAACAGCCGCTAAAATGGCAAGAACTGCAATTTGTGCTGTATATGCTTTTGTAGACGCAACTGCAATTTCCGGTCCAGCATGAAGCAGAAGCGTATAATCCGCCTCACGGGAAAGAGTGGAACCCGGAACATTTGTAATCGTTAATGCTTTATGTCCAAGTTCCTTCACTTGAACAAGCACCGCACGGCTGTCTGCCGTTTCTCCGCTTTGCGAAATGAAAATAAAGAGCGGATTATTTGATAAAAGCGGCATATTGTATGAAAATTCACTGGCAACGTGCACTTCTGTCGGCACTTTCGCCCATTTTTCGATTAATTGCTTTCCTACAAGCCCCGCATGATAGCTCGTTCCGCACGCTATAATATAAATACGATCCGCCTCATGAACTGCTTGAACAATTTCTTGATCAATTTTTAATTGATCGTGTTCGTCTTGATATTTTTGAATAATTTTACGTATAACAAGCGGTTGTTCATCAATTTCTTTCAACATGTAGTGAGGGTATGTTCCTTTTTCAATATCGCTTGCATCAAGTTCAGCAGTATATGGAGCGCGTTCTATTACGTCCCCGTTTAAATTTTTGATTGTCACGTGATCGCGAGTGACAACAACGATTTCTTTATCCATTAATTCAACAAATTGATTTGTTACTTGCAGCATTGCCATTGCGTCTGAAGCAACAACATTAAACCCGTTGCCAAGCCCCACGAGCAGCGGGCTTTTATTTTTAGCAACATAAATCACATCATCGTTTTGTTCATCCAATAACGCAATCGCATAGGATCCTTTTAGCAACGACAAAGTTTTGCGAAACGCTTCTTCAACGTCAAACCCTTTGCCCACAAAATGTTCAATCGTTTGGACAATGACTTCCGTATCCGTTTCACTTTTTAACTCAACATTTTGTAAATACTCACGCTTTACTTGCAAATAGTTTTCAATGACACCGTTATGCACGAGTGTAAAGCGTTTGGATGCACTTTGGTGAGGATGTGCATTTTCTTTGCTTGGCGCTCCATGAGTAGCCCACCGTGTGTGACCAATTCCGATGGAAGCTGAAACACTTGCGTCCACACCTTCACGAAGCTCCGCAATGCGTCCTTTTTCTTTAAAAACATGGATGCCGCTTTCATTTAACAGAGCAATCCCCGCCGAGTCGTAGCCTCTGTATTCTAACTTTTCCAAACCGCGCAATAAAATTTCCTTGCAGTCTTGTTGTCCGATATAACCTACAATTCCGCACATATTCTTACATTTCCTCCCCATTATTGGAGGGGACAAAAAGAAGCTTGATCAACTGGGGACAGAATCATTTCCAGCCATTTGACAGCTCCTCTGTCCCCTCACTCATGTTTTTTCGATCCCGTCTGTCAAGCCCTTTGGCCAAAGAGTCACCTCTTTGTTTTTAGGCATGACTTTACGGCTGTACGGGAAGGCAACCGGGAGGCATCCGCCGAAACTTCGATAAACCTCCTCCTCGTCAACTAAGCAGTTTTCCGCTCCTGCTTAGTTCAGGCGCTTTTCAAAAAATATATTCTTCCTGCCCACCTTTCTATTCTAGAATGCTGAAACAATTTATATATTACAATAAGGAAAAACAGTTCGTCAATTTCTTTCCGTTTTCCCTGTTGTATCCTATGCGTAAGGGCTTGTAACAGAAACTTTCGTGGCTGTTTTTCATGTTGAAAAACGGGGCTATTTTTTATGCCCCGCTTCATTCCAACCCCATTTCCGTTTGGATAACCCCTGCAATTTTTTCGACATAACGCCGGCACTCTTCTTCCGTTTGAGCTTCTGCCATCACACGGACAAGCGGTTCTGTACCAGAAGGACGGACAAGAATGCGGCCGTTGCCGTTCATTTCTTGTTCCACTTCTTGGATGACGGCTTTTACAACTTGATTTTCCATCACGGCCTGTTTGTCACGAACTTTTACGTTGACAAGAAGCTGCGGAAATTTTTTCATTTCACTTGCCAATTCAGACAGCTTTTTCCCTTTCATCTTCATGATGTTGACAAGCTGAATCGCCGTTAAAAGACCGTCGCCCGTCGTATTGTAATCAAGAAAAATAATATGTCCGGATTGCTCCCCTCCTAAATTATAGTTGTTTTTCTTCATAGCTTCGACAACATAGCGATCGCCGACTGCGGTTTGGACGCTTTTTAATCCATTCTCTTCCAACGCTTTATAAAAACCTAGGTTGCTCATTACTGTCGATACAACGGTGTCCTCGTTCAGCATCCCTTGCGCTTTTAAATGTTTGGCGCAAATGAACATGATTTGATCTCCATCCACAATATTTCCGTTCTCATCAATAGCAATCAAGCGATCACCGTCCCCATCAAATGCTAAACCGACGTCGGCGCCTTTTTCTTTCACAAATTCAGCTAATGTTTCGGGGTGAGTGGACCCAACGCCATCATTAATATTTAAACCGTTCGGTGACGCTCCGATGGTTGACACGTCTGCATCCAAGTCAGCAAAAAGATGAGTGGCAAGAGATGAAGTTGCGCCATGCGCACAGTCTAAAGCAATATGTAAACCGGTGAACTCCTCATCAACCGTTTGCTTTAAGTATTGCAAATATTTTTGCCCACCTTCAAAATAATCGCTCACTTGGCCAAGATCAGATCCGATTGGTCTAGGAAGGTGATCCTCTTCTTGATCCAGCAGCGCTTCGATTTCCTCTTCTTGTTCATCGGAAAGCTTAAAACCATCGGAACCGAAAAATTTTATGCCATTGTCTTGAACTGGATTATGGGAAGCTGAAATCATGATGCCCGCCTCAGCTCCTAATGCTTTTGTTAAATAGGCAACTCCAGGAGTCGTAATCACGCCGAGTCTCATCACTTCCGCACCAATGGAAAGAAGTCCTGCGACTAAGGCGCCTTCAAGCATATGTCCTGAAATGCGGGTATCACGTCCGATTAAAACTTTTGGTCTTTCCTTCTTATCTTTTGTTAAAACATAACCGCCAAAACGGCCGATTTTAAACGCTAATTCAGGCGTGAGCTCGCTGTTTGCAATGCCTCTTACTCCGTCAGTACCGAAATATTTTCCCATGATCATCGCTCCTTTAAAAACATTATAAAATCAATTGGCAGTTCCTTCTTCAATGTATTGTTCTTGTTCTTCGTTGTTTTCCGTTGGTTCATTTTGCCGTCCGTTCGTTTCCTCTGACTGTTTCTGATTGGATGAGATGCGGATTTTTATTTGTTCTGTTGATAAAACGGCCGTGATTTGGTCAGGAACCTTTGCCTTCACCTTTACTGTATGTTCCCCAGTTCCAAGATTGGCGACATTCATATAAAGTTCTATATCAGATTCCTCGATATCTTTCAAAACGCTCTCTTTTCCTTTCAACACAACGTCCAGTTTTCCTGTACTCGGATCGATAAATTCAAGAGATTGATCATCCCGCAATCCAACCACATTTACAGGCAATTGCGCCAATGTTTTTTCTCCCTGCTTTTCAATATCAATGTTAATATGAACTTTATTCGGGACGACCTTCGTTGCTCCTTTCGGAACCGGAATTTCAGCAACAATTGTTGCGTCATCCTGAATATTGCTTAAATGGATCGTACCCCCTTCTATAGCATCGATCTCATTTAATACTTCTTTTGGGCCATATACGTCAACTCGACTAGGATTTAATCGAATCGATAAAAGATTGACCCCATCCGGAAGCTTTCCCGTTTTTTTTAATTCCAAGGGAACCGATTTGCTCGGACTTGTAACCGGAACTGTCACCACCACTATTGACGGCTCCACTGTTACCGGCAAGATGTTTCCGTTTATATCATAAGCCTTTGCTTCCACCTTCTGTCGAATGGTATCATCTGCTCCCGTCAAATCCACCCTAACTTTTACCGAAGCAATGGCTTCGATATCTTCCTTCACCCCCGTCACTATTACTTCACTCGGGCTGACGATCGGTTCTCCAACTGTATATCCTTCATTTATCTTGCTTTTGTTGAGCACATCAACTTCCACCGGAAATTTCTCTGTCGCTTTCTTATGAATACCGACCGTTATGACAGCTGGATCTATTTTGACTTTTAATTGGTCGGATAGATTTTTTTGTTGAAGGCGAACAGTATGTGTACCAATACCTAAATCCGTTAAATCTGCATAAATTTCAAAGTCCTTTACTTGCTTAGTTGTTGTTACGATGCTTTTCGGACCTTCAATGGTGACTGTTGCCGTTTTCGGTATGCCGGTAACAATGAAGGTACGATCATCATAATAAGCATGAACCGGGATGTCCGTCAAGGTAGCCGTTTCAGTTGAAGTAGATGGGTGGAACAGGTTGTTGGTTTCATCGTTATCGGATCTCGGCGATTCAATGTTGACGGATGCGTATAACATAAGCGCCAGCAGAAAAGAAACAATCCGCAGAAACCAATTATTATTCATTAGCTTATCCATTTTTTTTCACCCTCCAATGCCAACGGCTAGAGGCAGGCGTTTTGCTTTTAAATTCTGCCATGAGGAATTCTTTTAAAATCTCGGGGGTCAAATTTTTATGCAGCTCCCCGTTTTTGGCGATGGAGATGCCTCCCGTTTCTTCAGAAACAACAATCGTTATACTGTCCGTCACTTCGCTGATTCCGACCGCTGCGCGATGGCGCGTGCCGAATTCTTTTGATATAAATGGACTTTCGGAAAGAGGCAAATAACAAGCAGCCGCCGACACTTGCCCTTTTTGGATAATAACGGCTCCATCATGAAGCGGTGTATTCGGAATAAATATATTGATCAAAAGTTCAGAAGATATTTGAGAATTTAATGGTATCCCTGTTTCAACGTACTCTTCCAAGCCCGTTTCCCGCTCAACTGAGATAAGAGCACCGATTCTCCTTTTCGCCATGTATTCAGCCGCTTTTACAATCGAATCAACCATGTTTTTGGAACTGTCATCTTCTTGGTTTGATGTACGAGAAAAAAGGCTTCCCCTGCCAAGCTGCTCTAAAGCTCTGCGAAATTCAGGCTGAAAAATAATAATGACCGCCAAAAAACCCCATATCAACACTTGGTCCATTAGCCATTGCAATGTATTCAAGCCTATATACTGACTTAATACTCGAACAATAATGATCACAATAATGCCTTTTAAAAGCTGAATCGCTTTCGTACCGCGAATGACCATCATCAATTTATATATCACGAACCAAACGAGGAGAATATCAATGACGTCAACGAGGTAATGCAAAACAGAAAAATCCCCTAGGGTCATATTATGTTCCTCCAATAGTTCATTAAATCACCATTCACAAATATTTATGAAAAATAAGAAAATCCATTAACAAAAATTCCATTTAATTATATCATACCTTTTCATAGGAAACGTAAACAAAACAATAGACCACCTTCAACATATAAGATGGCCTATTTTTGGAAAACTTCTGATAGTGTTGTTTTAATTTCATACCAAAGCCATTCAAACAATTCGTTGATTTCCTCAACTTTTCCCGTCACTTGGCCGGCAGAAGCCATATACTGCTCGCCATTAATGACCGTTACATCCCCCTCGACTTTTCCTTTAATTTCTATATCTCCGTTTTTAACTGTAATATCCCCTTTTACCGTTTCTCCTTCCGGGACAATAACAGTATTGTTATCGACAATAATATTGTCATATTTTGTGACGCTAAATCTGCTTTCTTCATAGGAAGAGAATAGAACGCCCGTCATCAAGATAATAAAAAGGGAGGCAGCTGCCAAGAATGGATGATTGCGCAGCCAACGCTGAACGCCAACAGACCGTTTTTCCTTTGGCAATGATGCCATCACTTTTTGGGTAAAATGGTCAGGTGCTGCAATATGGGACAAACTCTTCACAAATAATACCGTTTTTTCAAGTTCTTGATAGTGTTTCATGCATTTCTGGCAAGAATGCAAATGTTCTTTTAAATATCGGCCTTCCTCTTCACTGATATCTCCATCCAAATATTTATGAATCCATTCGTTGATTTGTTTAGGACATTCCATCATTCTCACCCCCATCACAAATGCCTTAGTTGCTTACGCAAAGCTTCACGTCCCCGATGTATCCTTGTTTTGACCGTTCCGACTGGTATATCCAATACTTCTGAAATTTCCTGCAATGACAGATCCTCAATATATCTTAAAACAATGACAGATCGATATTTATCAGGCAGCTTTAATATTTCCTTTTGGATTATTTCTTGCAATTCCATTGCTTCGACTTCTTTTTCAGGCATAGCAATATCTGATGAAACTTGGGAATACAGTGTTAATCCATCGGTTCCCGCAACTTCTGCATCTAAATAATAATCTGGTTTCTTTTTGCGAATTCGGTCAATTGATAAATTGGTGGCAATTCTGTACAGCCAAGTGGAAAATTTTTTATTTATGTCAAAAGAATGAATATTAATATACACGCGAAGGAAAGCTTCCTGTGCAATATCTTCAGCTTCATGCGCATTTCCCAGCATACGGTAACAAAGATGATAAATTTTATCTTTATATAAGTCAACAACTTCTGCAAAAGCATCTTGGTCGCCTTTTTTAATTTGCCTAATCTTTTTTTTCACAAACTCTTCCATTTATTTCTACCTCCGCAGTTGCGGGTACATAAAAATACGCAATAAGTTCCCTATCGGTTTCATTTTTTCACATAATTTCATTTTAGCAAAATTTAGGAATGTGGGGGATCTTTTTTTCCCTTTATCGAAAACTTTTGATCTTGCATCTACAGCTGCGTAAGGTAGTATGATCAAAAGAGAAAATTCCTGAGATAGGGGGCTTCATTAAGATGAACAAATATCCATTTTACTCGATCGGAGAATTCGCCAAAAAAACAGGGATGACCGTTAGAACATTACATTATTACGATGAAATTGGACTGCTCAAGCCGAAAAAAGATTCTAACTCCGGCCGCAGGCTCTATTCTGATCAAGATATCTTGACGCTGCAAAAAATCGTAAGTTTGAAATTTTTAGGATACAGCTTGGAGCAAATTAAAAAAATGCTCTATGAAATGAACATGGATTTAAATTTAAAAGAAACATTGCAATTCCAACAAAAGTTATTTGAGGAAAAAAAGGAACAAATTGAAACGGTTCTCAAAGCAATTAAACGAACATTGGCTGTTTTAGAGGAAGAAGAGCATGTAGACAGCACTGTTTTAATGAGTTTAATCCACAGCATTCAAACTGAAAAAGTACAGCGCCAATTGGTCGAACAATATACTTCAAAGGAAATAGCTGAAAAGCTGTTTGACCAGCCTGAAGAGGAAGTTATTGAGTTCGACAAGGTGTACGTTCAATTGTCCAATGAAGTGAAAAAGTTGGCGGGTAGACCTTTCCAAGACCCTGAGGTGCTAGCACTTATGGAAAAATATTTAAAAGTAACATATGAATTTATCGGGGAAGAAGCGATGAACTTTTTCAGCAAGCTAGATGAAGACAAAATCCAAGCCTTTAATGACTATGTTCTTTCCCCTTTTACACAGGAAGAAGAAAAATGGCTTCAAGAGGCGATGGATTATTACACAATCAAAATCGGCCTGTATCAACCAATTGATGAGCATAACGAAGGAAACGCTGATTTTTGCAGAAAGAAAAACGAGTGAGGATAAAACCCCTTTCCTTATAAAAGGCTTTAAAGCCACCATTGCACCGGAAGATGCGATCTAAAGTGCAAGAGGTACGGCAATTTATTTTAAAAGCGGTTTACACCATTTTACAACTGCGCAAGCAACAGAAAAGCCCTGACAACAACGTCAGGGCTTTTTGCTAAAAAAGCGGAAGACGGGACTCGAACCCGCGACCCCCACCTTGGCAAGGTGGTGTTCTACCACTGAACTACTTCCGCAAAATGGTGAGCCATGGAGGATTCGAACCTCCGACCCTCTGATTAAAAGTCAGATGCTCTACCGACTGAGCTAATGGCTCAAAAATTACACCAACACTTATTGTCAGATGTCCCTTCCTCTTCCAGCTCTTTCAGGGAATGATGGATGCGTCCGGACAACTCGCAGCCTATCCATGGTAGCTTTGCTCGTTGCTCTTCCAACTATCGCTTAAAATCAATCAATTCTTTTTTAAAAGTCAGATGGACACTTCCTCCCAATTCTTTCGAGAAGGACGTGCGATAGGTTGTTAAGCGAGTTCTACCAACTAGGTTAAAAAATAAAATGGCTGGGCTAGCTGGATTCGAACCAGCGCATCACGGAGTCAAAGTCCGTTGCCTTACCGCTTGGCTATAGCCCAACAAAAACAATTTATGTACAATACATATTATTTCAGTAAAAAACCGCATTATTCAATTAAGTTCGGTATTTTTCAGCAAAGATGGTGGAGGGGGACGGATTCGAACCGCCGAACCCTGAGGGAGCGGATTTACAGTCCGCCGCGTTTAGCCACTTCGCTACCCCTCCAAAGAAAATGCCGGCGAGAGGAATCGAACCCCCAACCTACTGATTACAAGTCAGTTGCTCTACCAATTGAGCTACACCGGCATATTTATTAATTTTTGAATCTTTACCGTCTCTGCTTATTGACCTTGCAACATTCCATATATTGGGCTTACCAGCTGGAAAAATGGTGGAGGATGACGGGATCGAACCGCCGACCCCTTGCTTGTAAGGCAAGTGCTCTCCCAGCTGAGCTAATCCTCCATGGTGACCCGTACGGGATTCGAACCCGTGTTACCGCCGTGAAAGGGCGGTGTCTTAACCACTTGACCAACGGGTCAATAACATCATTGATAAAAAAGACAAATCAAATTATATATAATAATTCACTTCTTGTCAATTACAACATCGATTTTCCGCTAGCATGTTTTTTATCAAGCAATCAACGAATGTTAGTATAAAGAAAAAATGGTTCGTTGTCAATATACCGAAAATGAAGAGTTTCCTGGTGGAGATTTTTTGGTTGCTCCGTTCAAAGCATCATTTTTACATAAAAAAAAATGAGGGGATTTTTTGGAAAAGGTCTCGCAAAGTTCACGTCAATACCAACAAATAACTTCATAGGGGTCAACCTCCTTTCATTTAGGATCAGGGGAAGGACTCTTAACGCACTTGCCGATCAATCACCCTCGCGTATGGGAACTTACTCTGATCCATGAGCTGCCTAGAAGTTGCCACTTCCAGCCTGGGTTGCCAGAGGGAACAGCCAGTGGGTTAGAAGTTCAAACAAGAGCTGGAGAAACAGACTTAAAAAGTAGTCAAAGCTACGGGAGAGAAGGATTTTCCCAAATGATCATTATCAAGGGACATCGCGAAAAGTCCACCCTAAAATGAAATTTTTTAGGTTCAGAAGGAAAGATTGGCTTTTTTTCAGATTTACCTCTACTTATTCTACCTATGCAGCTTTCCCTCTATGATGAAACAAAAAAGAAGTGTATCCAAATGAAAAGGAATGGGAAGCTGTTATCAATAGGTTTGTAAGACTTTACCGTATATATGGTTTAAATGACGCAAGCGACGAAGAATATTATAGAGGAAAAGTTGCCATGAGAATTGGATATCCTGTTGGATTACAAGATTTATATAATACTAACAATCAGGATGCTACGTACAAAGAGTTTAATTTTGTGTTTATTCAGATCATCCAAAGATGACATTTGTCCAGTGTAGATCTTAATGATTTCAAGTAAATCAAAAAATAAAGATATTGCATGGAGGGTTATGAGTAAAGAGTATGCTTTACAGGTAATGTATGAAGCTGCATTTTTGGGGGATTTTATGACTTATCAAGATATGTTTATCAACAATGACAAATATCAACAAAAACTTCTTTACTAGTAGAGAAAAAGGTTCTCTTGTAAATGATACAATATCATATAAAGATTATGTTTATTTACAATTTTACAGAACTCTCTGTTAAAAATGCAATCACAATAATTAAAAAGCAATTTGATTAGGATTTTGAGGATAAACTAAATTTATCTTCTTTGGGAGCGATGGACTTAAAAAATTATTCCGTTAACTTTGCTTATTCCTAGACAATTGACTACCTATCCTATAATTTTTTCTTTAGAGGGAATATTGCCTTTGATGTATTTATATTATCATGTATATAGCAAACAACTGAGGCGGAAATAAAAAAATAAATGACCAAATGATTTCAAAGTTTTGTCGACATACACTAGCATTGCAGTAATTAAATCTGATGATTCAAAATACTAAGAATGTTCAAT
>ERZ1673772.33-NODE-33-length-13481-cov-26.786757_pt1 | contig 13481 bp, 15 predicted proteins | sample MGYA00580140_ERZ1673772 | MGnify/ENA primary metagenome ERZ1673772 (study PRJEB41219, sample SAMN04549600) | soil metagenome | isolation source: soil | place: USA: Texas, Big Bend National Park | collected 2009-03-17 ...
ATATAGAGCTAAAGCCGCTTAGGTATATTTTTATTATTTCTACTGTCTACTTGACGGGGGGCCGTTCACATTGTGAAGCCTCTTTTATTTTGTGTATAATAGGATTAACCATCTGCTGGAGGTATTTTCCTATGAAAACCTTTAAACTGGTTGGATTGAAAATTGAAAATAAAGCTGAAGACGGCCGATTTGACGAACTTCCTCTTGTAGACGGATTAATCATCAATAAAGAAGACGGCGAAAACTCCTGGCTAATTGAAGCGCTTCTTTCCAAACAGTACCGTCCTTATTTTGAACACCATTGGCAAAGCGGTGAAGATCTCATTTTATTTGCCACCATTACCAAAAAAGATAACCGTCCCGCACAAGTGATCGCCAACGTTCATTCCATCACTCAGTTTGAAGAGCATATTTCGGTTCTTTTTCTTGGAAGACTGTACAGCCGCTCCATAAAGCAGGAAGCGGAAAACATCTTAAGCGAATTGATTGCTCAAGGCCTTTCAGGAAAAAAACTTTTAGAAGCATTCAAAAAACGGATGAAAAAATAGCACGGAAACGGAAAAAAAACCGCAGTTTCTTTAAATAGAAAAACAGAAGGCACATAAGACCTTCCGTTTTATTGATTTTGATCCTCTTGATTTTCATTATCGTTTATATTTCCGTCATCTTCATTCAGCATATCGTCCGTACCGTTGTTATCGGCGTCGTTTCCATCTTGATTGTCCATATTGTTATCGTCCGCCGGCGGAACTTCTTCATCTAAAGTATTTCCGTCGTTATCTTCATCTGTTGGACCAACATCCTCATTTTCTTCATTTTGATTGTTCTGCGGATCATTATCGCCATTTGCGTTGCATCCGGCGAAAACCATCAAAGAAATCAATGAACTTAATAGCATGAGCAGCCATTTCTTTTTCATGAGCTGGATAACTCCTTTCAATTTTTTACATTCTTAACATGTCCAACAAAACAAATACTATGCATCAATTTGTTCTCATTTTACAAATAAATAGACCAAATCCTTCTGCTGTTTTTCTGCGGCGAAACTGATATGCGAAAAATGAATGGGTGAACGCTTCCAAAACTCCTGTTGTGTTTCAGAGGTTGCCGACAGATTCACGTTAAAAGAGGAAATAAAAACGTTAATTGCGATCTTGTTCTGGTTGTGAAGCGGCTGACTCGCACACTGGCAGAGCCGGCAAAGAGGGGGGTAGCTAATTGGAGAGTGAAAGCGGAGCCGAAGCAATGGATCAGCGGAAATGCGCTTTGTTTGTGCAGTCCGAGTAAATTCCGAGCATTGTTTCCATTTTCATCAGCAAAAAATGCATTCGCTTGTCCAGCCTAATCCCAAATTCCAACATTACGGAGATTTGGATCCCGACATTTCAAGAAAATGTTATTCCTATCAATTATAGGTTCGTTTCCGTAGTGTCGATTTGCTGCAATAATAAAACCGGGCATAGCCCGGATGTTTGGTTTGATTTTAATCTGTCTACTTTAAGGGTAGCATATCAAATTGAACTGCCCCCACTTTTTAATTTCTGTTAAAACTTTATCGGCATGTTTCAATTATTTTACCGCAAACGTTAATTCCGCTTCACAGGCAATTTCGCCGTCCACTTTTGCGACGCCCTTCGCTTTTCCGATCGGACCTCGTTGTGCGGTAATTTCTACTTCCAGTTGAAGCTGGTCGCCAGGACGAACCTGCTTTTTAAAGCGGCACTTGTCGATGCCTGCAAACAGCGGGAGTTTGCCTTTCATTTCTTCTTTTTGCAGCATCGCCGCCCCGCCGACTTGCGCCAAAGCTTCTACAATTAAAACACCCGGCATAACGGGATAATCGGGATAATGGCCGCTGAAAAACGGTTCATTGATGGTTACATTTTTTATGCCTACCGCCCGTTTCCCTTCTTCCACCTCGACAATTTTATCAACGAGCAAAAACGGATAGCGATGCGGAAGAATTTCTTTAATTTGTTGAATATCCAGCATTGGAATACCTCCTATTGCATTACGATCAAAGGAAGGAAGCCCCTCCTTTATTTCAAAAAAAGTATAAAATTATTCTTTTTCTTTTTCAACAAGGTCGATGATGTGCTGCCATGTAGACGGTTTGAGGGCATCGAGCGGCTTCCCGTCCCCTAATACGCCGTACCCGACGATTGCGCCGGCTGCAAGGCTGACGGCCATTCCAAGAACGAGCAAAACAAGGCGGAGCCAGATCGGAACGAGGCGGATGCGAGCGCGTTTTTTTGTTTTCTCTTTTTCTTCTTGTTTCTTTTTTTTCAGTTCTTCCCGTGTGGGAATATTTAATCTTTGCTCAGCAGCCATCGCAAAAACCCCTTTTTACATAAATCACTCCCCGCTTCCATGCGATGCGGAACACTCGTACTCAGCCTTTCCGAATCCAAAAAGGCAAAAACGGCTTTTCACCGCTGAAATTGGAGCCTTTATATCAAAATGAAGCGTTCAAAAATACGGCTCTTTTTGGGAATGCCGTTTATCAGCAAAGCTTCCGAAAGTTCAGCGCATTTTTATCGGACGGAGTTTATCAGACCGAGCATTTGATCGCCCAGTGTAATCGATCTTGCATTCAATTGATAGGAACGCTGAGCCATCAATAAATCCGTCATTTCTTCTGTCAGGTCGACATTGGATGTTTCCAGCGCCCCTTGTTTCATGTTCACTTCAGAGCGAAGGTTTCCTGTTAAATTTGTCAGTACATCGGTTATCGGCACATTCCCTAAATCCTGCAGGCCATACAAATTGTCACCGAGCGATACGATCATGCTCGGCCGATTGAATTGCACAACGCCAAGGTTAATGACTTGCGGCAAATCCCCATCATTTTTCGGCAAGGCCGTAATCGTTCCGTCGTTTGAAATGGCCAATTCGCGAAAACGATCGTCCAAGTAGATCGGGTTTTGATTTTCATCGAGCACGCTGTAGCCGTCTTTCGTTACAAGCATCAGCCGGTTTGTGCCGTCATTGGCCGGCGATAAATAAAGGGCGCCGTCCCGCGTATAGCGGATTTGTCCATCGACTTCAACTTGCAAAAATTGATCTTTCTGCAAAAGAGCGACATCCAGTTCCCGGCCTGTGTTCCTTAACGCGCCTTGTTTAAACACCAGCTGCTGATCAAGTTTTGCGCCGGCGCCGAGTCTTAGACCGTATGGTGTTAGCCTCCCTACTTCTCTTTCAACATCTGGCTGGTTGTTAAGTTCCTGTCTCATCAACTCTTGGAAACTTGTGCTCGTTTTTTTATAACCATTCGTATCGATATTCGCAAGATTATGTCCGATAACGTCTATTTGTCGTTGCAGTTGAGTCATTGTATTTGTTGCGGTTATCATTGATCGCAGCATTTACTGCACCTCCCTGTTAGCCGATGCGGCCGATTTCATTCACTGCTTTGTCCATGCTTCTATCATAAGCCTGAAGGACTTTTTGGTTGGCCTCAAATGTGCGGTAAGCTGTCATCATATCAGTGTAAGCTCTTGCTACATCAACATTGGATCGTTCCAGAAATCCTTGACGGAGTGTATATTGGACATTGCCGTTGCCGACAGCGCTTGCCAGCACCGTCCCGTCAGCCGTGCGAAAAAGTCCGTTTCCTTCATTGATCAGATTGCGCACATCTGCGGCAAGCCGAATGTCAATCGTCTGTCCAGTGTCGATCCCGTTTTCGAACACATCGCCTTCAGGGGTAATCGTAAAATCATTGCCGGTAATCACAATCGGTGTTCCGTTCGTGGAAAGAACGTAATTTCCCGCCATCATTAATCGGCCTTCGTTATCGATCGTAAAGTGTCCGTTACGCGTATACTTTACTTCTCCTTCCGGCGTTTGCACAGCAAAAAAGAGGGCGCCTTTCAAATTGGTCTCTTCATGATACGGCACGTTTTCTTCTACGAGTGCCACATCTGTGGGCAAATCGGTCGCATGAATATCACCTTGAGTAAACTGCGGAATCAGTTCCTGCATATAAGCCCCGGTATTAACGGATCCAATTTGGGCTATTTGGGGGGCGCCATTATGCTTTTCAATCCGCGCTAAAAGCATTTCCGGAAAAGCGCGCATAGCCGATCGGTCGGCCTTATAGCCCGGAGTATTGGCGTTGGCTATATTGTTCGCGAGCATTTCCGCATGACGCTGCTGTGTAAGCATACCGGCCGCCGCCGTATAAAAGCCTCGAAACATTTTTTTCCACCTCATTCATCATTTTCCGACAACTTTCCTATTTTTTATTATAAAGGAGTTTTCTCAGTTTCTCATTAACATTTTTGGATTTTTTTATGGGTCATTCATCATAAAATTGACGCAGGACTTTTTAACCTTTCCGCATTTTGGCCGTGAAAATAAAATATATAAGAAAAGAGTCTGCGTTCAACAGACTCTTATACGAGCTTTTTCTTTGGCAGTTTGTCCATGTTGTCCAACATGATTCCTGTCCCGACTGCAACACAGTATAACGGATCATCAGCAATGAAAACGGGGACTTTTAATTCTTCGGCCATAAGCTGGTCAAGGCCGTTTAAAAGCGCTCCGCCTCCTGTCAAAATGACTCCGCGGTCAATGATATCAGCCGACAGCTCAGGAGGTGTACGCTCAAGAACGTTCTTGGCCGTTTGGATAATCATTTCGACAGGTTCTTTCAACGCCAGTTCAATTTCTTTTGAGTGGATCGTGATCGTGCGCGGCAATCCCGTCACCATATCACGCCCCCGGATATCAAGTTCTTCATCGCGCGCCCCCGGAAAAACCGTTGCCACTTTCAGTTTAATCTCTTCGGCTGTCCGTTCTCCGATCAAAAGCTTATACTCGCGCTTTATGTAGTTCAAAATTTCTAAGTCAAATTTGTCCCCAGCCACCTTAATGGATGAGGCAGTGACGATATCACCCATTGAAAGGACAGCTACATCGGTTGTCCCGCCGCCAATGTCGACCACCATGTTCCCGCTCGGTTGGAAAATGTCCATCCCTGCTCCAATGGCGGCAACTTTCGGCTCTTCTTCCAAAAATATTTGTTTGCCTCCACTTTTTTCAGCTGCTTCCCGAATCGCCTTTCGCTCCACTGATGTAATATTTGTCGGGCAGCAAATCAAAATGCGGGGTTTTGACAATATTCCTTTGACGTTCAATTTATTGAGAAAATGCTTTAACATCGTTTCCGTTACGTCAAAATCGGCAATCACCCCGTCTTTTAACGGTCGTATGGCAACAATATTGCCCGGTGTACGCCCCACCATGCGCCTCGCTTCTTCGCCGACGGCCAAAACCTTTCCTGAATTTCTGTCAAGCGCCACAACGGAGGGCTCATTTAACACAATTCCCCTTCCCTTTACATGGATCAGCACATTGGCTGTTCCAAGATCAATCCCTATATCTTTTCCAAACATTCTTTTTGCTCCTCCTTGCCTATCTCACCTACTTTACCCTAATTATATATTCTATCATATCTTTGCATAATCAGTATGATTTTGTAAAAAAAATCGTCAAAATTTTGGGGAATTTGTCACAGGGAAAGGAAATCTTTACTTTTTTACCGGCTCCTTTTGAAGCGCCCCTTCCCGCTTATATTTTAATTTTGTTGCTTCTCCTCCGCGCAAATGGCGAATGGATTTATGATAATCCAATATTTTTTTCACTTCATTGGCTAGTTCGGGGTTTATTTCTGGCAGCCTTTCCGTTAAGTCTTTATGGACAGTACTTTTGGAAACGCCAAACTCTTTCGCAATCACGCGAACCGTTTTTCTCGTCTCCACGATATACTTTCCAATCTTGATTGTACGTTCTTTGATGTAATCGTGCACACCACTCGACCTCCCTAGTGTGGATGTGAGAAGTGTGAAATGAGATTCGCATGCGCAGTGAATACAGCGGTGTCATTGATGCAAAATCTGAAGATGGCATTTTTACTATATTGATCCTCTATCTCCACGATCCCTCACCTCAAACACTCTCTCTTTAGGTTTGTAACATTTTATTAGCTTGGTTGAAGATATATGCTTGAAAAGTCAAGAAGGACAAGGGATTTGCGGAAAAAATATTTCCTTGCGGGATCGACACGTGGATAAATCATGGACGGCAAGATCAATCGGGGAATTCCAACAATTATTTTCCGGGAAATTTGTAATTTTGCGGCGAAAAAAAACATCTGTCCCATTTTCGGAACAGATGATGAATAATTTGTAGAACGGTCAGTTTTTATAAAATGGCATATTGATAGTCTTTTTGATCTGTGATGAACATATGGCCTGGTGCATGAGTAATCATCAATTCCGGCTTGCTGGCCATCGCAACAGCTTGCGGGGTGACGCCGCACGCCCAAAAGACGGGCACTTCTCCTTTCTTTATTTCAACAGCGTCCCCAAAATCCGGTTTAGATAAGTCGCTAATGCCTATTTCTTCCGGTTCACCTATATGTATCGGCGATCCATGGACAGACGGAAATCTTGATGTCACTTGGACTGCTCTTGTAATCTCTTCCCCTTTGAAAGGTCTCATACTGACGACCATTTTTCCGTGGAAAATACCTGCACTTTCACAAGAAATTGATGTTTTGTACATCGGCACATTACAATTTTGTTCGATATGACGGATTGACAAGCCGTTTTCCATCAGCGCCGTTTCAAAAGTGAAGCTGCAGCCGATTAAAAAGGAAACAAAATCGTCGCGCCAGTATTGGTCAATTTGCTCTGCCTCTTCCACTAATTCACCATTTTGATAAATGCGGTATTTCGGCAAATCAAACCGCAAATCAGCCGTTGGAGCCGTTCGCTTCGGCACCGGCGAACCGACGTCGGTCACTTCAAGGAGCGGGCAGGGTTTCGGATTTCTTTGGCAAAACAGCAAAAAATCATAGGCTAAAGTCTTTGGCAAGATGACAAGGTTTGCCTGTGCATAACCGGGCGCTAATCCTGCAGTCGGTTTGTTCCATTCCTTTCTGCGGATCATCGCTCTTGCTTCTGCTGGACTTAACTCCATGTTCACTCCTCCTCACGAAAAAATGATGGATACGGTACGTTTTGAACATGAGATCTTCTCAGATATGGCCAATCCTCTCCCGCCATCTCTATTGAAAGGCAGGAGGAGAATGAAAAAATGGCTGCGTATTCGCTCTATATTCCCGCACCTGCAGAAATTTGCCGGAGCATTTTTCTCCGATTTTGATAAAGCATTTGGGCTTCCTGAATCGTAACAGGCTTAAAGCGGATTTTCGCCCCGGGTACAGCTTGGGCAACGAACATGAAATCAACGGTGATCACAGTGGCGATCATCGTATACCCGCCAGTTGTTTGCCTGTCAGCCATTAAGATGATCGGCTGGCCGTCCGCCGGAATCTGGATGCCGCCAAGCGGGGTGGCTTCTGACAAAATATCCGCACCTTTTTGATGAGGAATTTTCACACCTTTTAATCGATATCCCATTCGATCGGATTGAGGGGTCACCTCATAGACAGAAGAAAAAAATGTATCAGCCGCTTCTTTGGAAAACGCCGCAATATGCGGGCCTGGCACGACACGGATGACCATGTCCTTTTCGTATTTGGGGATAAGTGAAGGATGAAGCAGCCGCCCAATAGTATTTTTTTCTACTACCCCTTTTCCTATGATGACATCCCCTTTTTGAAGCGCACGCCCTTTCAACCCTCCTAGAGCAGCTTTCAGATAGGTCGATTTGCTCCCCATCACTTTTGGTACATCGATGCCGCCAGAGATGCTGATATAGGCTCTTGCTCCGCTTTTCAACCCGTTAAAAGTCAATATATCTCCCTTTTTTAGCAAAAAGCTTTTCCAAAGAGGTGCATCTTTCCCATTTACTTGCGGATTAAGGTCTCCGCCGCAAATGGCAATCACGGCATCGTCGGCAGCCTCTAATGACGGACCGACAATGGTTGCTTCCAAAACCGCTTCATCTGGCTCGTTTCCGACCAAAAGATTCGCAATTTGCATAGCGAAAGAATCCATTGCACCGGCCACGACCACCCCGTATTGCTGATAGCCGATTCGTCCCAAATCTTGAACGGTTGTTAATAAGCCGGGCTTTTGCACGTAAAAGATTTCCTTCATCATCTCACCGCTCCGGGTTTGAGGATCATAACCTCTTCCTCCTCTAATCTTTTTCTTAATGCCTGTGCAAAAGCCAACGCCTTCGGTCCGTCTCCGTGAATGCAGACCGTATCTGCTTGAATTGGTATTTCCCGTCCGTCGACAGCAGTTACTTTTCCCTCTTTTACCATACGGATCACTCTTTTGACTGCTTCTTCGGGATCATGGATTATGGCATTTTTCTTAGATCTCGGGGTTAATGTACCGTCAGGCTGATAGGTCCGATCGGCAAATACTTCATGAGCCACCTTCAGCCCCAGTTTTTCTCCTTCTTGGCAAAGGGCGCTTCCAGCGAGGCCGAATAATATCAGCGATTTGTCCACATCCTTTACCGCATGGGCAATCGCTTCCGCTAACGCTTTATTTTTCGCCGCCAAATTGTACAAGGCTCCATGCGGCTTTACATGATCCAGTTTCACTCCCTTTGCCGCTGCGACACCGCTCAAGGCTCCGATTTGGTAAACGACCATATTATAGGCTTCCTCGGGAGTAATTTCGACAATTCTTCGCCCGAATCCTGCCAAATCGTTTAATCCGGGATGAGCGCCAATCGCCACGCCAAATTTTTTGGCGAGTTCCACCGTTCGCATCATCACATTATGGTCGCCGGCATGAAAGCCGCAAGCAATGTTTGCGGAAGAAATATAACGGAGCACCTCTTCATCATTGCCGACTTTAAACGCTCCAAAACTTTCTCCTAAATCGCTGTTTAAATCGACAGTCGCCACTTTTTATCTTCCCCTTTTTTCATCAAATTTTATTTTAAAAGCTCCTTTTTCCACTGCAGCTTCTATTTCCGCATATTCTTTTTCCGTAATCGGCGCAAAACGGAGATAATCACCCGCTTTTAGCAAAATCGGTGTGTCCCGCTCCGGGTCATATAGCTTTACAGGCGTTTTCCCGATAATTTGCCATCCGCCCGGCGTTTCGAGCGGGTAAATGCCAGTTTGTTCCCCGGCAATGCCGACAGAACCGGCGGGGATATTGGGTCTGGGAGTTTCTTTTCGCGGTGCCGCAATTCTTTTGTCCATGCCTCCTAAATAAGGAAACCCGGGGACAAAGCCGAGCATATAAATAAGATAGTCAGACGAAGAATGAATGTTTACGACTTCTTCTTCTGTCAAACCATTGTATTCTGCAACAAACGGTAAATCCGGCCCTGCCGATCCGCCGTACAAAGTCGGAATTTCGACAACAACCGGCGGCGGCAGCTCCATTCCTTCAGTATTTTCGCCTATTTCCAAAAGCTTCTCTTTCAATTCATCATAAGAAATGACATCGGGGCGGTAAAAAATCGCCAAGGTCGTATAGGCAGGCACCCATTCCAAAATCCCGTCAATCCGGCTTTGTTCAAGGCATAATTGGTATTGGCGGATCTTTTCATGGATCGACGGTGAAATTTCCGTTCCAAATTGCAAGGAAACTGCCGAATCCCCAAGCGGCTGAATCGTGAATGGCAACGTTCCTCCCCCTTTCTTGCACAATCAAATCATATGTTATGAAAACAATTTTTGCAGTTCCTGCACGAAAGTGGTCACTCCTAAGTAAGCTGTCAATAGGACAACTATGACACCGAACACTGTAAGAAAGAAAGGGTGTTTATAGTCGCCGACGATGGATTTTTTATAAGCTGCAAAAAGAACCGCACCTAACCCGATCGGCAAAATCAGCGCGTTGAATGCTCCAGCTAAAATAAGCAATTTAACAGGTTTTCCAATAAATGTAAAAATGATCGTAGAAATGATGATAAAGCCGATAATAAAGCTGGAATGGTTTTGTTCAACTTTCCTAAAAAGCGTCCGCAAAAAGGAAACAGACGTATAGGCTGAACCAATTACGGATGTAATGGAAGCCGCCCACAATACAAGGCCGAAAAACTTATATCCAAGAGTTCCGGCTGCATGCTGGAAGGCTGAAGCCGCCGGATTGCTCGGGTCTAATGAAAAGCCTTTTGATACAACCCCTAAAACTGCAAGAAATATAAGCACGCGCATAATCGACGCTATGATAATGCCAAATACAGAGCTTTTCGTCACTTCCGAGAGGTTTTCCTTCCCGGCTATTCCCGCATCCAGCAAGCGATGCCCGCCGGCAAAAGTAATGTACCCCCCAACCGTTCCACCAACAATGGTGATGATTGTAAAGAAATCAATATTTTCTGGCACGAATGTTCTTAAGGCGACCTCTCCCAATGGCGGTTTTGAGATAAAGGCGACATAAAGAGTAAGGAGAATCATTGCGGCGCCCAAATAACGCGTTAATTTGTCCATGGCGATTCCCGCTTCTTTCGATAAAAATACCGCAATGGCCATTACAGCCGTGATGCAGGCGCCAATGCGGGCATCAATTCCGAACAGAACATTTATCCCAAGGCCGGCTCCTCCGATGTTGCCGATATTAAATGCCAACCCGCCAAGCGCAACCGCAAAGGCAAGAAAATAGCCGAGTCCGGGCAACACCATGTTGGCAATATCTTGTCCCCTTTTGGCCGATACGGCAATAATCCGCCAAATATTGATTTGCACTCCTATATCTAATATGACCGATATGAGAATGACAAAAGCAAAACTGGCTAACAGCTGTTCGGTAAAGACGGAAGTTTGCGTCAAAAATCCCGGTCCGATCGCAGATGTCGCCATAATAAAAGCAGCACCCGACATTGCCGACAACTTTCTCCTCCGCTTGTCCTTTTCATTGGCATCCATTGTATCACTCCTTTTACCATCACTTGATGGACAGATAACATTATGTTACCAAAATAAATGGGATCAATCCACTACCCGCTTTCCAACTATCACTAAATCCCGTTCAATGCCATCAAGCTCGGCAACACGTGGAAAAATCCCCCAGTCGGTAAACCCGTGTTTGTAAAACAGCTTGAGACTCGGGGTGTTGTGGCGAAACACAAAGCCGAGCAAATTTTTTAATTGAAGGGAAGGCGCCGCTTCGATTGCTTTTTGCAAAGCTTGTTGGCCAATCCCTTTGCCGCGGAACTGTTCATCGATGTAAATGCTGATTTCGGCTGTTCCGTTATATGCCGGCCTGCCGTAAAATGATTGAAAACTGAGCCAGCCTGCTGTTTGACCGTTTAATGTTATGATCCATAACGGCCTTCTCTCCGGGTTATGATCGTAAAACCATTGTAGCCGGTCCTCCACTGTCACAGGTTCCGTATCTGCTGTCACCATTCTGCTGGGAATCGTAGAATTATATATGTCGATAATTTTCGGCAAATCGTCAAGCACCGCATCCCTTATTGTGATCTTTTCCATCTCTGCTCTCCCCTTTTTGTAGAATGATTTTATTATATTATAAAAAGAGGAATTATCGATCGCCTTTTCTCTTTGCAGCCTACAGCCTTTTGACAAAGGGATCATGCCACCCTAATGATAAATTATAGCAGGCTGATAAAATTGATAGTAAAACTTGTAAGACATTAGGCTTTTTTCTTAATTGGACATCTAAATTATATTGGGCGAACATAATAGTCATTATATTCACCTTCCTGTAAATTTCTTTAAATGAGAGAATTAGGCTTTCATATCGGAATTTGCTTTTTCCAGACGCAACCCCGAGTAGAAGAAAGATCATCAAAAGTACATGAATCCGAGCAAAAAAAAACATATTCTTCACTAAAGAAAAGATTTGATTATTAATCACAAAATAAAGCCTTACAATATTACGTATTATTTGAAAACTTAGAAATGCTTCAGGCGATGGGTAACTAGGCAGTTCTTTTAAACCATCCTAAAATTGTTATAATGCCGCAAAGATTGTTGCCGATAGATTGTGGCAAAGGTTCGTTGAAATGAGTGCGGGTATCGGTCCTACTGCCGGGATGAAATCATGAAGCGATTTGACTGTCTCAAAAGATTGCGGAAAAATTTTTAAATATTAAAGGCAAGTAACCCAATAAAGATTGCCTTGAAATTGTGATCCTTTAAAAGGAAAATATTTAATGAACGGGTTGAGGTTTTAAAGGGATGGAGTCTAGGAATTTGTGTAAAAAGAAGCGGATATACAGCTGTTCTATATCCGGAGATATAAGTTTGCTGAACTGAGAGTCGGCTTTTACACAAACATTAGGACTTGACCTTTTAAAGGTTATAGATTAGGGTAAAAAAATGACTAAACCCAATGGGGTACATTGAAGTTGGTTTTTCATGTGATATGGAAGGCAAAGACAAAAAATGACCTACTCCAAAGAGCAGAACAGGTTTTTATGTACTTTTTCCTAAAAAATGGGAGCTGCCTCAAAAGTCAAATGGTAATGACTTTTCGGACAGCTCCAATATTTATTCATTATTCGATTCGATAGATGTATCCTGTTGATTTTCCGTTTCAGATTTGTTGCGGCTTTCGTCATCTGACTGTGATGAGTTTTCATCAGATGTTTCATCGGCTGATTGATCATTGCCGGACTGTCTTTCATCTGATGGCGCTGTTTCCTCAGAAGTCGTTTGTCCATTTTCAGTATTCGCACGATCATCTGCCGCACTGTTGGACTGCTCTTCAACAGATTTTTCAGTTAAACTTGTGATCGGTTCATCCAAGTAGGTTAATGGATTATAAGCTTGTCCGTCTTTGCGGATTTCAAAATGAACATGAACTCCGGCATCTTTGTTAAATTGATTTTTTCCTGCTTGCCCAATGATTTCGCCTTGTTCCACTTTGTCGCCTGCTTTTACTTTCGTGTCGGCAAGCGATTGATAAATCGTGGCAACACCGTTTTCGTGTTCGATTTCAACGACATATCCAAAAAGGGAATCTTTTTCGGCTTTTGTCACCGTACCGCTTAACGATGCCGTGACTTCAAACGCTTTGCCATCATGGCTGGCAATATCGATTCCTTTGCTCGGATGATACGTATTATCATAGAAAACGAGTGCTGCTTCTTGTTCTTCTTCCGATGAGTTAAAATCGTAAAAGTTTGTCACAACCTTTACAGCGTCAGGATCAATCGCAGGCATTTTAAAATGCTCCACCGATTGATTGACTTCTACTGACGGTTCTTCATTGTAAGAAACGTCATTCGGTTCATCGCTGGACAGGTCTTTGCCATTGTGCTGGATTGCCTGATACCAGAGAACAGCTGTTAAAATAATCGCTGCACTAAGCAGATAGATTGCCGGAAATACCCATTTTTTTCTGAAAAACTGTTGAAGCTTCGATACTTGAGAAGTACGTTTCTTTTCTTCCTCTCTCATTGTTCATCACCTCAGCAACCATTGTGAACAAGTTGGAGGAATTCTATACATTCAAAAGAAATATTTTTTGCAATTTTTGTTTTTATATGTACAATCAAAAAATTTTTTAAAGTCCTGCGGTAATATGTCAAGGTGAAAAATCATAGAAATTGGAAATTCCCTT
>ERZ1673772.34-NODE-34-length-13044-cov-28.410886_pt1 | contig 13044 bp, 12 predicted proteins | sample MGYA00580140_ERZ1673772 | MGnify/ENA primary metagenome ERZ1673772 (study PRJEB41219, sample SAMN04549600) | soil metagenome | isolation source: soil | place: USA: Texas, Big Bend National Park | collected 2009-03-17 ...
ATCGGACTGGAAATTCGATAAAAAAACTTTCTGAAACTTAGTATACGAGGAGTTTTTGCTATGAAATCCATCATAATTGCTATCATCCGCTTTTACCAGAAATTTATTTCTCCTCTTAAACCTCCAACTTGCCGCTTTTACCCGACATGTTCCCAATATGGATTAGAAGCGGTCAAACGTTTCGGTGCAATCAAAGGCGGCTGGCTCACCATCAAGCGTATTGCCAAATGCCATCCATTCCATCCGGGGGGGTTTGATCCTGTACCGGAAAAAAAGAAAAACTAGGAATTGCCATATAAAAACAGCTTATGCATAAAAGATTTTTTTTACAGAATACTATCATTATGCCAAACAACAAGAGGAGAGACGCTCAAATGGAAAAACTTGTTGCCCATTTTCAAATTGAAGTAAGAGGTGCTAAAGAAGAATGCTTTCATTCTTGCGTCCGCTCTTTTTTGAATTTATGGAGCTACGAATACGGTTCGTTTGATCACCTGCCGGATGAAATCCACCACCTGCTGCATTTCAGCTCTTACGATATTATAACGGATGACAGTGAATGATTATTTGAGAAACTAGAGCCAATTTTTTAATTCCCGCCGCAAAAGCTTTTTGGAAGCGTTTCTTGGAAGTGACGGAACAAATGAAAATCCTTTCGGCACTTTATATTTTGCGAGTCTCTGCAAGCAATATTCTTCCAATTCTTTTTCGGTAACTTCATTTTTGCGGACGACAAAGGCGTAAGGTACTTTTCCCCACTTCGGATCTTCTTTTCCTACCACTCCCACATCTGCAACTGCCGGATGTGACAAAATAACAGCTTCAATTTCCGCCGGATAAACATTCTCCCCGCCGGAAACGATTAAATCCGACCGGCGATCCAGCACATATAAAAATCCGTCTTCATCCATATAACCTAAATCACCTGTATAAAACCATCCGTCCCGTATTGTTTGCTTTGTTTCATCCGGCCGATATAAATATCCTGGTGTAACATTCGGTCCCTTTACAACAATTTCTCCTTCTTCATATGGTGCGCAATTTTTTTCGTCTTTTACAATTCGGATTTGAGCCGGAAACAACGGTTTCCCAGCAGAACCGAGTTTGGCATAACAAAATTCCGGCGACAAAGTAGCGATTTGTGAAGTTGTTTCCGTCAAGCCATATGTTTGAAAGACCGGAATATTTTTTTCCCGGCATTGTTCCAAGATTGGCATGGGAGCAGGGCCTCCCCCCAACAGCATGCAGCGGAATGAATCCGGATATGTTTTATCCCCTAGATCTTGTAACATTTCATCAAGCATTGCCGTTACAACGGAGATAATGGTAACCGATTGCTCTTTTATCATTTTGTTCGCTTCTTTAGCTGAAAAAGACCGCTGCAATACTGTTCCAATGCCATAAATAACGCTCCGCATCAAAATAGACAATCCGCTTATATGAAAAAGCGGTACAGCAAGCAGCCAACAATCCGATTCCATCAAGCCAAGATTCAGTGCCGAACCGACAGCACTCCACCAATGATTTCCATATGTTTGCTGAACACCTTTCGGCTTTCCGGTCGTTCCTGAAGTATACATAATGGTTGCGACATCCTCAAGATTAAAGCAGCCTCTAATTTCCACATGTTGTTCAGCACTTTGCTTCAGTATCGATTGCTTCACTGCCCGGAAATTCGGAAAATGGTTCATTTGATCATCGTCACATATGACCAGCTTTGCCTTTGCATCGTTTAATTGCCATGCCAATTCTTCCGGCGTAAGTCTTGTATTTAAAAGGACAGCGACTGCTCCGATATACATAAGAGCATGAATGTTGATTACCATATCCAAGCTGTTTTTCATGAATAATCCGATGGCATCTCCACGGTTTACACCCAGAGATGCAAGCTGTCTTGCCCTTTTTTCCGCAAACCGATGAAGTTCTAAAAAACTGTATTGTTCACCTTCAAATTTGATCGCTATTCGTTCAGGAGTTAAAAATGCCCGCTGTTTCAACCAATTCGGCATTTCAGTTAATGGATGATTCATTCTTAGACACCTCTTTATTTTTGCACAACAAAAACAGCTCGATGATTCACATCAAGCTGCCGATGATTTTTACGGAAAACGAGGAAATTGTTTGAAATCCGGCTTTCTTTTTTCTTTAAAGGCATCTCTGCCTTCTTTTGCTTCATCTGTTGTATAGTAAAGCAATGTTGCGTCACCTGCAAATTGTTGCAAACCAGCTAAGCCGTCTGTGTCCGCGTTAAAGGCAGCCTTTAAGAAGCGAATCGCCGTTGGGCTTTTTTCCAATATTTCTTCACACCATTTTACGGTTTCCTCTTCAAGCTGTTCAAACGGAACAACTTTGTTTACTAAGCCCATTTCATACGCTTCTTGTGCTGAATATTGCCGGCATAAATACCAAATTTCTCGAGCTCTTTTCGTACCGACAAGACGTGCAAGCAGTCCGACGCCATACCCGGCATCAAAGCTTCCGACTTTCGGTCCTGTTTGTCCAAAAATAGCATTTTCTGAGGCAATAGTTAAATCACAAACAACATGAAGCACATGTCCGCCGCCAATTGCATAACCATTTACCATCGCGATGACAGGTTTGGGAATAACTCTAATAAGACGTTGTAAATCCAGAACATTCAGGCGTGGAATTTGGTCCTCCCCGACATATCCGCCATGACCGCGCACTTTTTGATCTCCGCCGGAACAGAAGGCTTTATCTCCAGCACCCGTTAAGATAATGACACCGATTTTGTCATCGTCCCGAGCGTACGAAAAAGCATCAATCATTTCATTGACAGTTTTAGGCGTAAATGCATTATGTACATGCGGGCGGTTCATCGTAATTTTGGCAATTCCGTTGTAAGTTTCATAAATGATTTCGTCATATTCCCTTTCTTTTACCCAAGGAAAACTCATCTTTATCCTCCTTTGCCAATCCATTCAAGAAAAATGTTGTAAAAACTCATCTACTATTTTACCAAAAATCTCTGGTTGTTCCACATGAACTGCATGTCCAGCCTCAGGGACGACCTTATAGATAGACGTAGGAATTAAGTTGTTCATTTCTTTCATAATCCAGAAAAATTTTTCATCTTTTCCGCCGCTGATCAACAAAACAGGAACAGTTAAATTTTCTAAATGATTCCACCATGATGGCTGAACTCCTGTCCCCATTCCTCTTAGACTGTTTGCCAACCCTAATGCTTGATTTTGCAGACGTTCTGCTCTCATTCTTTTTTTCACTGTTAATGGCAGCGATTTTTGCGATTCAAACAGCGGAATATTTTCCCAATAATTAACAAAAGAAGGAATTCCCTTTTTGATGATCATATTGGCAAGCTTCTCATCCCGTTCTTTTCGATCAAGACGTTCTTCTTCCGTTTTTAATCCTGGTGAGCAGCTCTCTAGGATTAGACTTTTTACATATTCTGGGTAAATATTGGCAAACGATAATGCCAGCCTTCCCCCCATGGAATAGCCAAGAAAATGAGCTTGATGAATATCGAATTTACGCAAAATTTCTTTTAAATCTTCCGCTGCTTCTTCTACTCGATAGCGATTAGGATCTTCAGGAGAATCTGTTTTCCCATGGCCAATGATATCGATCATGATAAGTTTATATTTTTGTAAGATCGTTTTAAAATCCTGCCAAGTACCTCCGCTTCCGGTAAATCCGTGAAGCAACAAAAGCGGCTCTCCATTCCCTTGCATTTCAAGCCAATATCCGACATTTCGAATGTTGATTTTCAAAATCATCCATTCCTTTCTATTTCCCGGGAAACAGATTGCAACATTTCTTTCTGGATGTTTACCCGCGCTTGCCGATTTGTCGGGATTTCTAATATAAATAAACCTTTTCGCTGCAAAGATTTTTGAAACTCTGTACGAAATTGCTCCCATGTGGATATTTTGGCATAACCCGCTTTGTACAAGGAGGCGGCATGCTGAAATTCCAAATTTGACGGAGTGCCAAACAATTTTTCAAAATGCTTCCGATTTTCGGCTTGCGGCAAAAATGAAAAAATACCGCCGCCATTATTATTTACCAGCAAAATCGTTAAATCTAGATCGTTTAAATTTGCTGCAAGCAAACCGTTTAAATCATGGTAAAACGATAAGTCGCCAATAATTAATATCGTTTTCTCCCTGCTTGCCGCACTGACACCAAGAGCTGTCGAAACAACGCCATCGATGCCGTTTGCTCCTCGATTTGCATAAATAGATAAAGATTTGTCGCAATTTCTAAAAAAAGTGTCTACGTCCCGTATCGGCATGCTGTTTCCTACAAAAACATTACATTTTTCAGGGAGCAAGCTTTGCAATTCAATATAGAGGTTTCCTTCAAACAAATCAGTTCCATCATCAACACGTTCCGACAAACGTTTGCTGTATCGCTGATTGATCATTCTCCAGTTTTTTATCCAAGCTGTTTCATTTTTTTTCTCACAATATTTGATCAGTTTTTCACATAAATAAGCTTCATCACAATGGATATGGAAGGCGGAATGTGTTGGATCTCTAAAACCTCCGTCTCCATCCACAACGAATTGTTCAATGTCCGGATGGTCTTTCAACAAAAGAAATAACGGTTTTGATACTGGCATCGCCCCAAATCGAATGACGAGATCAGGTTTTAGCAGCGGTTTGCTCCCTTCCATTTTGAGAATGGAATCATAGCAGTCCACCACATATTCTTTATTCTGTCTTCCAAAGCGAAGATTCGAAAGAGGATCTGCCAAGATGGGAAACTTCAGTTTTTTAGCCAATTGCAAAACATTGTTCCGAAATTCATCTTGATGTATTTCACCGCACACAATCAACCCTTTTTCTATGGAATTGATTTTGTTTGCCAGCTCCTTCAATTGCTCATCGGCAAGCAATTGTTTCGTTTCTGAATACGGTCTTGTCTGTTGATCGAATCTTTTAACTAACGATAAATCCGGGATTAACGGTTCCCGAAGCGGAAAGTTAACGTGCACAGGCCCTTTCGGATTTTCAAACGATGTTTTGACCGCCCGTGCAGCCACATTTCGAATATACCTTAGCATGCTTGCCTGATTTTCCGGCAGTGCACAATCGACAAACCATTTTACATACTTGGAATACATGTTGATTTGATCAATTGCTTGCGGTGCCCCTACATCCCGAAGCTCATGGGGCCGATCAGCGGTGATCACAACAAGCGGCACTCTCGAATAATGGGCTTCCACTACTGCCGGGTAATAATTTGCAGCAGCCGTTCCCGAAGTGCATAGCAAAACAACCGGCTTTCTTTGTTTTTTCGCCAAGCCAAGCGCAAAAAAGCTTGCGGAACGTTCGTCAATATTGATATATGTTTGAATTTGCGGATGTTCAGCAAAAACAAGCGCAAGCGGTGTAGAACGGGATCCCGGGCTTATAACGGCTTGAGTAATTCCGTTTTCCACTAATCCGTTTGCAAAGGAGATCACATATTCTGATAACGCTTTATTTTGCATATCCTTTTCCCCCTAATGCGTGAAGCATTGGTCTAAATTTCATTTCCGTTTCCTTTAATTCTTCTTCCGGTATTGAATCGCCAACAATTCCACAACCGGCAAAAAGATAAGCGCGGTTTTCGCAAATCAATCCCGAGCGGATTGCAACAACAAATTCGCCGTTTCCTTGATGATCCATCCAGCCAACAGGGGCGGCATACCATCCTCTTTCCAATGGTTCTTCTTCCCTTATAAAGGCGAGTGCCTCTTGTTTCGGAAATCCGCCTAAAGCAGGTGTTGGATGAAGTTTCTCGACAAAATTGAGCAACGAGAAATGATTTTTAACCTTTCCTTCAACGGGTGTGTACAAATGTTGAATGTTTGGCGTTTTTAATAGAGACGGTTTGCTCGGCAATGTGACTTCCTGACAAAATTGTTGAAATACCGCTTCAATTGCTTTCACAACAATACGATGCTCATGAAGGTTTTTCTCATCAGAAAGCAATTGTTTTCCAAATTTTTCATCCTCCGCAGGATTTCCCCCCCTGTGAATGGATCCTGCAACACATGCGGACAACACCTTTCTTCCCTCTTTTTTAATCAGGCGCTCAGGTGTTGCTCCAATAAATGTTTTATTGCCATTTTCCATAACAAATAAATAGCAATTCGGCTGCTGTTCATGAAGCGCTTCTAAGACCCCCCGAACATCTATGGTTTCCTCAAACTCTAACAAAATTTCTCTAGCTAAGACTACTTTCTCAAATCGTTTCTGTTTTATTTGCTCTGTTGCTTTTTGAACAGCTTGAAGCCACTCTTTTTTATAAAATGTTTGTTCATTTTTTAAAACAGGGGCAAAATAAGACGACCCTCTGTTTAAATTTCCTGAAATCTGCTGTTCATACCGATAAAAATGATCGGCAATTTCTTCAATTTGATGAGAGGGTTCAATGATTTTATTGATCGTCACATATGATTTCAGCTTGTTTCTTGTGATCAGTACAGAGGGCAATGTGAATCTCGCTTCATGAAATGACTTCCATTTCATTGTCTCATCCTTTTTGCACGGGTCAAAAGAAAACCCCCCAAACATAATTGGTCCGGTGCCAAAAGGATGTGTTCCAGCAAAAAACAAATATTGTTTCCACTTTTTCCAAACTTCTTCAATGAATGTGAATCTATTGGAACAGTCAATATCTGGTGTTAAAGTTAATTCTACATCCATGCCGAATAACGAAAATGTTCCATCAGGGGTTGCCCAATAAAATCGTTTCCCTGCCGATTCCGATTGGAAGCTTGAAAAAGCCTGGAGGGGATCTTGAATTTTGCTTTCAAATACGTAGCTTAAAATAACCGGATGAGCGCATTGCTTAGCAGCATTTACCGCTTTCACAATTTCATCCTTTAATTCTTGGGCGCATTGAATTGATATCAACACTGATCCCTCCAATTACCGAAAATAGCTTATATAAAGATACACCTGTTCATTTTTTATGTCAACTGTCACGATTTCCCCTTCTTATGTTCAATTGCAACATATGTTAAGATAGGTTTGTCATCCTTATTGATAAATCGATTGACACACTTTTGTCATTTTCCTACACTAGATTTGGAGGAGTAGCTTTTCTTTTTTAGAATGAAACAAAGGAGAGAACAATCATGCATCCTGAAACAGATTCTTCACATAATGTGGCGATTTTAAAACCGGATCGCGGATTCCGTGCGTGGTGGATGCTTTTAAGACCCCATACATTGACGGCGGCGTTCGTCCCTGTAATTGTTGGGACTCTTTTAGCACTTAAAGAAGGAAGCCTTGACATTATTCTCTTTCTGACAATGCTTATTGCTTCCTTGTTAATTCAAACTGCTACAAATTTGTTTAATGAATATTTTGATTTTCAACGCGGGCTCGATACGGCCGAATCCGTCGGAATCGGAGGAGCGATTGTCCGCAACGGGTTTAAACCGCAGACGATTTTAAATTTGGCAATCATCTGTATATTTCTTTCCATTTTATTAGGAATATATATTTGTATTCATTCAAGTTGGTGGCTTGCCTTCATCGGATCCATTTGCATTGCGATAGGGTATTTATATACGGGCGGTCCTTATCCTATTTCCTATACGCCGCTTGGTGAATTAGTATCAGGTGTGTTCATGGGAGTTATCATTATTCTTATATCTTTTTTTATCCAAACAGGTTATATTACTTCGACCGCTGTTTTACATTCTATCCCGATTGCCATCACAATCGGCGCAATAAATTTGGCAAACAATATCAGGGATCTGGACGGGGATAAGAAAAATGGAAGAAAAACTTTGGCAATTTTGCTTGGACGCGAAAAAGCCATACAATTTTTAGGGCTGATGTTTACTGTCTCCTATACATTAATATTTTTGCTGGTTGTTCTAGATTATTCGACTTGGTGGGCTCTGCTCGCTTTTTTAAGCATCCCTAAGGCCATTCAAGCAGTCAAGAGATTTAGCGGCAAAACAAAACCGATTGAAATGATGCCCGCAATGAAAGCAACTTCGCAAACAAATACGTTTCTCGGCCTACTGTTGGCAGCTGGTATTCTTATTAGCTATTTTGTTTCTTAAAACACGGCAATCATTTGGCAGCTGTGTTTTTTTTCTTCATATTGACAATTATGTTTTATGCATTTTCGTCCAAAATAGGTATATATACAAAAAAAGAAGGTGCAGCTGATGAACGAGGAAATGTTCGATTATTTCCGCCGGCAGTTAGAAAACATGAAAAAAAACATTGAAATTCGTTTGAAGGAGAATGGTCATTTTAATTTAGAAGCGGGATTTGGCCACGAATCCATTGGCGAACTTTCCAGCTATGATAACCATCCCGGAGATGACGGAACAGAGCTATATGAACGGGAAAAAGATCTTGCATTGAATAAACATTTAGAAAAGGAATACGAAGAGGTAAACAGTGCTTTGCAGCGAATTAAAGATGGCACTTATGGCATTTGTACAGTTTGCGGAAAAGCAATTGACGAAAATCGGCTGAAAGCTATCCCTACCGCTGCAACATGTGAAGAACATGCTGTTGAACAGCCAATAAGACATGAAAGACCTATTGAAGAAGAAGTGCTTAATCCGTTTTTTGGAACTTTCGATACCGACCAAGAAAATATTGCAATCACTGATCCGTTCGATTATTTTCATGATGTGTTTCAATACGGGACTTCAGAAAGTCCGCAGGATTTTTCCAATCCCATTGATTCCTATCAAGATATAAACAAATCTGATGACGAGCCCGGATTTATTGAAGATTTTGAAAATTTTGTTGGAACAGACATTGAAGGAAAAAACATTGAAATATATCCTTTCAATGAACAGCATCGCCGGTACGAAGAAATGCTGGATCTAGCGGATTATATGGTTCTTTGGGGCGACCTTCCTCCAAGGGAAAAAGACCCATATACAGAAAAGGAAAAAGACCTGCGTTAAAACAGGTCCTTTTCCAGTATGTTTTACATTTAATAATTATAATGCCGTCAAGCCGCCGTCAATTGGATAAACAGCACCATTAATAATTTCCGCATCATCGCCAAGCAGAAATACGACAAGATTTGCGACTTCTTTTGGTGTACCGTAACGCTTGGCTGGAATCCCTTCTTTAATAGCAGCCTCTGCTTCCTTTGATCCTTTTGTAAATCGTTCCATCATATTCGTAGCGGTTGGTCCAGGCGCAATTGCGTTAATTCGTATATTTTTATCCGCATATTCGCCAGTCGCTGTTTTTGTTAATCCAATCACCCCGTGTTTTGTGGCTGCATAAGGGCCGACACCTGGACTTCCAACGAGCCCCGCGTTGGATGCTGTATTAACGATGGAACCTCCACCATTTTCAAGCATAGCTTGAATGACATATTTTAAACCATAAAAAGCTCCTTTTAGATTGATATTTACTACTTTTTCAAAAGCATCATCAGGATACTCCGCTATAGGCGCAACCGCTCCTTCAATGCCGGCGTTGTTAAAAAACATATCAATTTTTCCAAATGCTTTTTTTGTTTCCTCTATGTATTGCTTTACATCCTCAACTTTGCTGACATCTGCTCGAACAAAGATAGCTTTTCCACCTTTTTCTTCAATTTGGCGAACGGTTTCCTTACCGCCTTCTTCTGACAAATCCACTACAGATACAGAAGCTCCCTTTTCAGCCAGCAACAAACAAACTTCACGCCCGATCCCGCTGCCGCCACCAGTCACAATAGCGGATTTTCCTTCAAAATTTGCCATGTTTGATACACCTTCCTTTTTCACAAAAATTGTAAGTAAAAAGCAAAAATTGTTTTTCTAATTAAGTATACACCATATTTCATGCTGTCTAAAGACCATTTATTTTAAATTTAAACTATATTAGCCGATAATAAAAATGGGCAAATAGAATGACTAGTTTACAGCATAATAAGGAGGTACACGATTTGGATATCGTCCAAGCAATTATTCAATCCATTCCAATTTTTAAACAAGTTTTGCGAGAGGATATTATGATCACAGTCTTTGATCATGAGAAATATTTATTTTATTCTCCCAGCAAAGATTTAGACTTTGGTCATCAACCCGGTGATCCTTTGCCGCCGAAGTATTTGAACTTTCAGATGGTTGATAGGGAGAAGCCTGTTGTCGTCAAAGTTCCCGAAGAGGAATTTGGCATACCGTTCGATAGTATATCTGTGCCAATAAAAGATGAAAACGGCAATGTAATCGCTGCAATAAATGCGGCAATCAGCACTAAAAAGCAACATTATTTAAACACTATTATTGGTGAAATTGATAATTTTTCCCACTCATTATTAGATAAAATACAGCAAATTGTTGCCCATTCTGAAGAACTGTCAGCAACTGCTGATGAAATAACACAAATTGTCAAAAAAGCCACTGAACATTCCGACAAGGTCGGCAATATAACGAAAATTATAAAAGAAATTAGCGATCAAACAAATCTTTTAGGCTTAAACGCAGCGATAGAAGCTGCTCGAGTTGGTACGGCTGGTGCTGGATTTGGCGTAGTCGCAAATGAAATACGCAAATTGTCCACTAATACGAAGGAAGAAACAGTAAATATTGAGGAAACGTTAGACAATATTCAAGAATACATGAAACGAATGGAAAATGATTTTAACGAAATATCTCAATCTTCACAAGAGGAAGCACAACTAATTACGGAATTAATGACAGATTTGGAAAATTTAAATCGCGTTTCCCACAAATTAAAAGAATTCATGAAAACTATTATGGGATACGATGAAGATATGGAAATCAAACAATAAAAAGGAATTCACTTTTCTTAACAAATACAAAAAGCGTTGCAAGTATTGCAACGCTTTTATCATCAATGAAAATAAAACGATCTATTTCCAATTCTATATATTATAGACAACAAATGGCGGAGAAGGAGGGATTTGAACCCTCGCGCCGCTAAAAAACGACCTACACCCTTAGCAGGGGCGCCTCTTCAGCCACTTGAGTACTTCTCCATACTGGCTCCGCAGGCAGGATTCGAACCTGCGACCGTTCGGTTAACAGCCGAATGCTCTACCACTGAGCTACTGCGGAAAATAAAAAAATGGACCTGAGTGGACTTGAACCACCGACCTCACGCTTATCAGGCGTGCGCTCTAACCAGCTGAGCTACAAGTCCATGGAGCGGGTGATGGGAATCGAACCCACGACATCAGCTTGGAAGGCTGAGGTTTTACCACTAAACTACACCCGCATAGATATTCACTTTCCTAATTCAGTTGAAACTCCGCACTGTCATGCCTCTTCCTCTTCCAGCATTATTCAAAGATGTGGAATGCGTCGAGGCAACTCGCAGCTTATTCACCGAAGCATATGCTCGTGGCTGAGGTTTTACAACTCACAGGATTTCATTTTTCATTCCATCCCGATCCGCAACTCTTTGGTTTTGCAGTTTATGTACAGAAAAGAAAGGGCGACTGATGGGAATCGAACCCACGAATGCCAGAGCCACAATCTGGTGCGTTAACCACTTCGCCACAGTCGCCATTACTGTAAAAGGATGGCTCGGGACGGAATCGAACCGCCGACACAAGGATTTTCAGTCCTTTGCTCTACCGACTGAGCTACCGAGCCTTATTATGGCGGTCCCGACGGGAATCGAACCCGCGATCTCCTGCGTGACAGGCAGGCATGTTAACCGCTACACTACGGGACCAGTTGGTTGCGGGGGCAGGATTTGAACCTGCGACCTTCGGGTTATGAGCCCGACGAGCTACCGGACTGCTCCACCCCGCGGTGATAAACAAGAAATACAATATAAGGCGGAGGAGGAGGGATTCGAACCCCCGCGCGGTTTGACCCGCCTCTCGGTTTTCAAGACCGACCCCTTCAGCCAGACTTGGGTACTCCTCCTATAAATAATGGTGGACCCTGCAGGATTCGAACCTGCGACCGGACGGTTATGAGCCGTCTGCTCTAACCAGCTGAGCTAAAGGTCCTTTCATAAATGGCGGTGGAGGGGATCGAACCCCCGACCTCACGGGTATGAACCGTACGCTCTAGCCAGCTGAGCTACACCGCCAAATGATAAAATAATGGAGCCTAGCGGGATCGAACCGCTGACCTCCTGCGTGCAAAGCAGGCGCTCTCCCAGCTGAGCTAAGGCCCCTTGAACCCTCTGGTCGGGAAGACAGGATTTGAACCTGCGACCCCATGGTCCCAAACCATGTGCTCTACCAAGCTGAGCTACTTCCCGGAAATGGCGCGCCCGAGAGGAGTCGAACCCCTAACCTTTTGATCCGTAGTCAAACGCTCTATCCAATTGAGCTACGGGCGCATAAATGGTGCCGAGGACCGGACTTGAACCGGTACGGTAGTTACCTACCGCAGGATTTTAAGTCCTGTGCGTCTGCCAATTCCGCCACCCCGGCAATGAAAAGCGGAAGACGGGATTCGAACCCGCGACCCCCACCTTGGCAAGGTGGTGTTCTACCACTGAACTACTTCCGCATAACAGATGCGGGTGAAGGGACTTGAACCCCCATGCCCATAAAGGGCACTAGACCCTGAATCTAGCGCGTCTGCCAATTCCGCCACACCCGCTTAAAATGGTGAGCCATGGAGGATTCGAACCTCCGACCCTCTGATTAAAAGTCAGATGCTCTACCGACTGAGCTAATGGCTCAAAATATAAATGAATCAGTTTCATTTCTGCTTTATAAAAACCTGATGTTCCTTCCCTTCCAAGCATTTTCGTGGGTAAGGGAAACGCTAAGACAAACCAAAGTCATCCGATAAAGCATGCTTATTGCAACTTGTCTGAGAGCATTTTATCAATTTTAGCATAACAAGAAATATTACGACAAATGTTCAAAGACAGCGTTATCATGAAGTAATGAAAGATGCCGGCGAGAGGAATCGAACCCCCAACCTACTGATTACGATTCAGTTGCTCTACCAATTGAGCTACACCGGCATGTGTGTATGTCAGTAAAACTTTTTCTATTATTGCTTTTATATAGTAAATATTGAACTGCATCTGCACAAAAATGGTGGAGGATGACGGGATCGAACCGCCGACCCCTTGCTTGTAAGGCAAG
>ERZ1673772.40-NODE-41-length-3381-cov-40.168972_pt1 | contig 3381 bp, 3 predicted proteins | sample MGYA00580140_ERZ1673772 | MGnify/ENA primary metagenome ERZ1673772 (study PRJEB41219, sample SAMN04549600) | soil metagenome | isolation source: soil | place: USA: Texas, Big Bend National Park | collected 2009-03-17 ...
TGGATAACTTAAATATTATCAATTTGTGTCTTGACAAAGGGGTGCATTACAGTTATTATCCCCGAATACATTAAAACATTCCATTATAATGTCATTAATTACCTCTAACCTATTTAGAGAATTCCACGAAGGATATTCTCTAAATAACATATCCATTTCTTCAACTAACATATGAAAAATATTATGCATAAAATCATTCGGTATACCTTGCAAAGCTAGTTCAAATATTTTATTTCGCACAGAAATATCTGAAGTGTATCCCTGTATATTCCCTATAACACTAATCCTGACTCTTAAGAAATATCTCATTGTATCCATAAAGTTGTACATAAAATTATCCATGTCCTCATCACTATCGAATTTTTTCTGCAAGTCAGCAATAGTATTATGTGCCCATTTATAAGTGTCCTGAAAATGACTAATCATTAAATCACCATATTGGAAATCTTTCAGCAGCCTTTCTATATGCATAGTATTCTTTCCATATACTAATTGAAATTGGGAACAAGTTTCTTGGTAAAATACTAAGCTTATTTATCTCATCTTCTCGAAACAATTCCTGAGTATGGTAATCATCATTAATATGACACAGCTCATGAAAAAAAGTATTTAAAAGCATCATTGCTTCTTTTGGGTGTTCCTTTTGAAGAGCTTCATAATTATATAACCCTAATATAAACTCTGCCTTAACAAATATTGCTGCCTCGTATTGTCCTAAATCATTTTCATAAGAAAGAACCATAGCTTGTCCTTCACTTAATTCATTTTTAGTGTGACCTTCTTTTAACCCCTTTGCTTTTTGAAAATCATAAAGCTCTTCAACGTAATCATTTGGTACATAAATATGTTTCAACTGATCCAATACAAAATTTTTTTCACTAGCAACAAAGTTCTCTATTAAATCATTTACCAATTAGGAAATGATAGTAACCATTTCCTCAGTTAAAGAAACAGAAATATCTCCTTCAAGTACATATTCGTTGTGCAAATGAACTTTCACATCTATAAATCGTATCACACCCTACTCTAGTAATTTGTCATGGAATTAAAATGGTAATAAATCCCTAACGAAATCAGTATAGCTAGTGATGGTCGTGAAAAGTGTTAACAGGAGAGAGAGTTTTACACATTTTAACATTAACATTTGATTAGATAAAAAAACCCCAGACGAGCCTTGAGTACTCGTTTTGGGGTAGTATTGTTAGTCTTCATCATCAAATAACAATTCATCCATTCTTTCTCTCTTCAGCAATTTGTCGTGACAACTCGAAACTATTCATAAAATGCTCAAGAGGTAACTCCTTCATTCATCGTCATTATGCTCATAGAGTTTAAAATTTACTTTATCTTTTAAAAACTCCAAAACTAATGCTCTCATTGTCTTCGTTGTTCAAATAATCTACAACCATTAAAGTCTCTTGCTTAATGCCAATCCAAGTATAATTTCTTTTTAATAACTATCTTCAAATAGGCAATGAAATACTATTACCTCTTCCTCTCTAAGTTCTAACGAAATATTAGGAACTTCTATTTCTAATAAGCTTTTTTCAAGAACTTCTATCCCCTCATTCTCTAATAATTTCAAAATATCTTTGCCGATTCGTTCTGTTTCTTCATCGAATGGCTGGTATTGTTCTTGCATTTCAATCTCTCCATCAACATATTCATACCTAACATATTTTATTGCTGCGAATGGAGCAATTGCCGAAATATAAACCAATAATCCGTTTAAATAAGTGTGTTCTCTGATATATGCTCTAAATTCATCCGTACCAATTTTTATCTTAGGATGGATCGAAGGCATAGTATATAATGTGAAACATTTTGAATAATTAAAATCTGTTAAATTCTCAACGTTTATTCCTTTTATTTCATGAGTGATTTTATTAGCCCAAACATTAGTATCGACATAATTCAATAAAACATATCCAAAATCACCATGGTGATATAATTGTTCAATTGTATTTAATACATTTTGTTTCATGATATACCTCCGTTATTTTACTGGGTAACCATGGATGTTTCCTTTTTTATCCATATGAACTTTTACTCTAGTTTCTCCATTCACCCCAATTGGTTTGTGAAAGTCATAAATTTTAACACTACCATCTGGCTTAACTACAGTTCCCTTTACCCATGCTTCTTGAGTCAATTTAACTCCATCTTCTCCTTCTGGCCATTGAGTTTTCTTACCAAGCATACTATTAGGATGACCTAAAACATGCTTTCCTTGCTTACCAGCATCTACTTTTGGTGCTCCCGGAACGCCTGCGTCCACCGTCCCTTGGCTTGGTAGCTTAACAGTTTTACCCGTACCCTTAGTGCCAAGTTCAACGCCATCGTTGTCTGCTTTACCTCCGCCTAGATTTAACCCCGTCTTCTCACTTAGATAAGCTCGAACTTTATTCTCCAATCCATTGGTGTTTTCGGGCGGAACCTTAACGTTCTCAATCCCTTCCATGGCGAATCCCATTTGCCGGTAAGGGATTGTATTTTTCAAATTGGTCAAGGCGTTGTCTACGAACCGGTCGGCTTTCAGTGCACTATTTGCGCTTTTGTTTTTCAAATGGTGCGGGATTTCTTTTGCCCATGCTTTGGCACTTCTGATGCGGGCCAATATGCTGTTTTCCGCATGGACAACCAGGTCGCAGGCACGTTGTGATTTCTCGTGCAATCCAGCTTTCAAGCTTGTAAATAGCTTGGGATCCATTGCTTCTCGTAGAAGCGCGAAACGGGCGGCGCTGCTGAATCTAGAAAGCGCGCTGACGCCAGGAACGATATCCAATGGAGCGAGGACACCACGGAATACTCTTTCGCCTGTTTTCAACTCTCTCCCTGAAATCCAGTCTTTTCCGGAAACGGCTGAACTTAATTCCAGTGTACCATAAGTTGCCCCCAATGCCATCCCTGCTGGCGGACAAATAAATGAGACGCCGACAATCACGGCAAGCGCCGCTATTTGTCCCCAGAATTCTTTGTTCAACTGTTTGTCTTTGATCGATTCATACTGAAAAGCATGGGAATTCAATGTCGTCTGTATATATTCTTTTTTCGAAAAGTCCTGGTGGGGATTCAGTTCTTTCCATGAGACGTATTCCCGTTCTATCAGCCTGGCATAGTCGTTGCTGCCAATGAACAGATCTTCCAGTCCGACCTCAGCTTTCGGCACTTCGATCGTCTCTTGTGTTCCGTATACTCCCGGAGCGACGATTGTTTCTTTTGCGCCGATGTGATTTTTCGTTTTGATCTTTGATATGGATAAGTTGTGCATCGCTTCGACAAAAGCATCGATCTCTTGATAAAACGGATCATCGATGGTGCGGTCAACAATCTCTCCGATGCGGCCGCTAAAGCGGTGCAAAACGAGATAATCTTCATATA